>Ga0066665_10001839_pt1 | contig 10153 bp, 4 predicted proteins | sample GraSoiAngelo_114_FD_75175 | JGI IMG/M metagenome (GOLD analysis project Ga0066665, IMG submission 75175) | Grasslands soil microbial communities from the Angelo Coastal Reserve, California, USA - 14_0903_13_40cm | ecosystem: Environmental > Terrestrial > Soil > Grasslands | place: USA...
GGGGGCGACGTCTGCGGCGCGCTCAGCAACGTCAACTTCGGCCTGAACAATCCGAACGCAACGACCTACGCACCCGATACGCTCATCGGGTTCGGGGCACGCTCGAACAACTGGCAGACCTCCGTGACGGTCGATCAACAGCTGCGGCACAACATCTCCCTTGGTGTGGGCTACTTCCGTACTGTGTGGGGCGGCTTCTCGGCGAGCCAGAACACCTCGCTCAACCCCGGGACAGCGGATTTCACTCCCTATTGCGTCACCGCGCCGGTCGATTCCCGCCTCCCCGGCGGCGGCGGTTATCAGATCTGCGGGCTCTATGACGTGATTCCGTCGAAGTTCGGGTTGTCGACGACCGTCGTCTCGATGGCGCCGACTGAAAAAGGCAATCAGACGGAGGTCTACGACGGCTTCGATTTCGTTCTCAACATTCGCCTTCCGCGCCGGATCAATCTCAATGGCGTAGTAAACACCAGGCGGACGGTGACCAACAACTGCGGTCTCGCGAAGGACAACCTGCAGTTCGCGATCAGCACCACGCTTCCGAGCACTCCGCGCACGACGGAGTACTGCGATGTCGTCCCGCCCTGGTCGGCGTCGACGCAGCTCAAGTTTTCCGGAGCCTTCCCGCTGCCCTACGATTTCCAGGTGGCAACGACGTACCAGAACCTGCCCGGCATCGTGTACTCCGCGACCGCGACGTTTACCAACGCGCAGATCGTGCCGTCGCTCATTCGCAACCTGTCGTCCGGACCGAACGGCACTGTCCAGATTCCCCTGATCGCGCCGAGCACGGTATACGAGGACCGGATACAGCAGGTCGATTTCCGGTTCTCGCGGACGTTCAGAATCGCCGGAAAGCGCGTTGAGCCGCAGTTCGACATCTATAACGTCCTCAACGCAAGTCCGATCCTCGCGGTCAACACCACCTACGGTCCGCAGTGGCGCACGCCAACCCAGATTCTGTCCGGCCGTTTGTTGAAACTCGGTGTTCAGATGAATTTCTGACAGCCCGGCGAACAGAACGGAACCGCATGATGTGGAGGACGGAACTCCAGCGGCAGCTGCGTCTGCATAATCGAGCGCGTCGCTTTGTCGGTTGCCTCACAGGAGCGCGCGCGCGTCGAAGCGAGCGAGTCCGGGATCTCGTACGGGCCCGCTTGAACAAACGTCGCGGTCATGGCCGTTAGGTGTTAGGGGCGCTCGCCGACACGGGAGCGCTGATCGCGTGCCTCGATCGTCCGATGGATTCGCCGACGCGACGGTGGTTCATCTGGCGCAACGAGAGTCGCTGTTCAACGCTCCACCGCGCGGAAGGAGAAATATGTGAAGACCATTGCAGCGAGTGTGCTCGGCGTCATCGTTGGAGCCGTCCTGGCGACCGCCGTCGTTCGCTCTCAGAGCAGCCCCCCAAATCATCAGGTGACGCAAGCCGAGTTCGACAGATGGAAGAGCGAGCTCTCCAACTGGGGACGCTGGGGCAAGGACGATCAGAAGGGCACACTGAACCTGATCACGCCCGCGAAGCGGAAACAGGCGGCGGCACTGGTGAGAGAGGGGTTCGCCGTATCACTCGCGCGTGATGCGGACACGGAGAAAGCGGTCGACAATAATTCACCCTACGAGCAGGTCATGAACTCGGTAGGCGCCGCCGCTTCCGCCGATCGACTCTCGGTGTCATTTCACGGCTACGCGCATACGCACCTCGACGCGCTCGGCCACCACTTCCTGAACGGCAAGATGTACAACGGCTTCGCGGCCAGCGAGTACGTCACGATGCAGGGCGGTGCCGGGAAGGGGGCGATCATCAACGTGAAGAACGGCATCTTCACGCGCGGAATCCTGATGGATATGCCGCGCCTGAAAGGCGTGCCGTACCTCGAGCCTGGCACGCCCGTTTATGTCGAGGATCTCGACGCCTGGGAGAAGCAGTCCGGTATCAAGGTGTCGCCGGGAGACGCGGTCTTCATTCGCACCGGGCGCTGGGAGCGGCGGGCGAAGCTCGGGCCGTGGAACGTGGGCCAGCAGGCGGCGGGCCTCGATGCCTCGGTGCTTCCCTGGCTCAAGAAACGCGATGTGGCGCTTCTCGGCAGCGAATCGGCGCTGAGCGTCACGCCGATCCCGGCGGGCAGCCACATCACCAACCCGGACGACTACCTGCCGGTCCACAACTTCGTGCTGGTCGCCCTCGGCATGAACCTGATAGACGACTGCGAGCTCGGCCCCGTCGCCGAGGCGGCGGCGGCGCGCAAACGTTGGGAGTTCCTGGTGACGGCGGCGCCTCTTCCGATCGTGAAAGGAACGGGCTCGCCGATTAATCCGACGGCGTTGTTCTGAGTGCCGTGACCGCCTCGGCTTGGACGATCAGGATCGAGAGGACAGGAGGAACCATGGAATCCAGAAACGTCGCGCGAACCCTCGTCGCCGTTGGCCTCCTGTTCAGTCCGCTCGGCGTGTCGGCGCAGCAGGCGGGCAGCGGGATCGCAGGTGTTGTGAGAGATGCAACGGGTGCGGTGCTCCCGGGCGTCACCGTCGAGGCATCGAGCCCCGCCCTGATCGAGAGGGTGCGAACGGCGACGACCGACGGTCAGGGACAATACAAGATCGTCGATCTGCTGCCGGGCACGTACTCCGTGACGTTTTCTTTGACCGGCTTCAGTTCGGTCCGTCGCGATGGTATCGAGCTCGTGACGGCGTTCGTGGCGACGCTGAATCCCGAAATGAAGGTCGGCTCCGTCGAAGAGACGATCACGGTCTCCGGCGCCGCTCCCTCGGTTGACATCCACAATGTCGTCCAGCATCGAGTGTTGACGCGTGAAGTGTTCGATGCGCTTCCCACCAACAAAGGAATTCCCTCCTATGGTGCGCTGACGCCGGGAATTGTGATCCCACCGAACTTCCAGGACGTCGGCGGGAACAAGGGGGAGCAGTCGTTCCGGATGGTGATTCACGGTGGAACCCAGAGCGAGCAGCGGCTCCTCCAGGACGGCATGCGTTACAACTCCGCCGAGGGCACCGGGCGCGGGTTCTACATCAATACGGCCAACGCCGATGAAATCAACATCGAGCTGGGTGGCGGCGGCGCCGAGAGCGAGCTGGGTGGCGTGCAGCTGAACCTCATACCCAAGAACGGCGGCAACGTCTTCAGGACCTACCTGTTCTCGAACTACACCGATCACGATCTGCAGAGCGACAACCTGACCGACGCGATCCGCGCCCGGGGCCTGAACAGCGTCAATGCCGTCCGGCGGATCTGGGACCTCTCGGGATCGTTCGGCGGGCCCATTCGAAAGGACAAGCTGTGGTTCTTTTCGCAATCCCGCTCGTGGGGCGGCGCGAACACCATCGCCGGCGATTACGAAAACGCGACCCAGGGCTCATGGTTGTACACCCCGGCTCCGGACCGGCCGGCGGTGTTCGATGAAAACAACGTCACGGCCGGCATCCGCCTGACGTGGCAGGCGGCCGAGACGCACAAGATCAACGCGTCGCTCGACGTTCAGGACAACCACACCTATCATCAGACACTGACCGCGAGCCTGGCGCCCGAAGCGGCGGTTCACTGGAAGTTCTACCCGAACTACCTGGCTCAGGCGGCCTGGCAGCACCAGGTCGGCGGCCGCATGCTGGTGGAGGCGGGAAACACGAGCCTGTTTTTCGACTGGCCCAATCTCCGTGAGCCTGGCGTCACCGAGACCACGATCTCCGTTCTCGAGCAGTCGACGAACTTCAGATACGGTGCCGCCGCGTCGGGCTATGGCAGGCGTCACGCACCGCAGGCGAACCAGCGTGCGTCGGTGTCCTACGTCACCGGCTCGCATGCGTTCAAGACCGGCGTGTTTCTGCAGGAAGGCCGGCGTCTTCACGACAACGGCGTGAACGGCGACATGAGTTACCGGTTCAACAGAGGGGTTCCGAACCAGGTGACCCTCTGGGCGACTCCGATCACGTTTCTGGAACGGCTGAACCTGAATCTCGGGATCTACGCCCAGGATCAGTGGACGCTAGGGCGCCTCACCCTCAATTACGGAGTGCGGTTCGACTCCATCAATTCCTCCGTTCCGGAGCAGCACCTCCCGGCGGGACGGTTCGTGCCCGCCCGCGATTTCGACGCCGTACCTAACGTGCCGAACTGGAAGGACATCAATCCACGCGTCAGCGGCGCGTACGATCTCTTCGGCAACAGCAAGACCGCGCTGAAAGCGAGCATTGGCCGGTACGTGCTCGGCGAGTTCGTCGGCACGGCGCGCAACAACAACCCTGTCCAGACCTCCGTAAACAGCGCAACGCGCACCTGGACCGACCGTAACAATGACTTCGTTCCCGGCTGCGATTTCTCGAATCCAGCGACGAACCTCGAGTGTGGCCCGCTGTCCAATCTCAACTTCGGCAAGCTGAACATCACGACCACGAGCGCACCTGACGTCCTGAACGGGTGGGGCCACCGCGGGTACCAGTGGCAGACGTCGGTCGCCGTCGAACATCAGCTCGGCTCACACGTGGCGCTGAACGGCGGCTACTTCAGGACGTGGTACGGGAACTTCACCGTCACCGACAACCTCGACGTGACCCCGGCGGATTTCAGTGAGTTCTGCATCACGGTGCCGGCCGACCCGCGCCTGCCTGCCGGCGGCGGCAACCGCGTCTGCGGGCTCTACGACGTCAACCAGGCGAAATTCGGATTGGAACACAACCTGATCGATTTCGCAGACAAATACGGCCGCATGTATCAGGTCTACAACGGCGTCGACTACGCGGCCAGAATCAGACTGCCGCGAGGCGCCTTCCTGCAGGTCGGCGGGAACACGGGCCGGACGACCGGCGCCCTCGGGACCGCGAACGCGGCCATCGGCACGCAGCGCTGCTTCGTTGTCGACTCGCCGCAGGAACTGCAGTTCTGCGACATCCAGCAGAGGTTCCAGACCCAGATCAAGGTCAACGGATCGTACACGTGGCCCGGATCGATCCAGACCAGCGCCGTCTGGCAAAACCTGCCGGGCGTTCCGATCTCGGCGAGCTACACGGCAACGAGCGCGGAAATCGCGCCGTCGCTCGGCCGCAATCTCTCCGCTGGGGCCGGCTCGAACGTGTCGGTTCCGCTCATCGAGCCGTACTCGCTCTATGAGGACCGGATCACCCAGCTGGACGTCCGCGTCGCGAAAGCCATCCGCGTTGGCAGGGCGCGCCTGCAGGGCCTGCTCGATATCTACAACATTTTCAACGGCAGCTCGATTCTCGCCATCAACACCACGTACGGGTCCGCATGGCTGCGCCCGCAGGAGATCCTCGGTGCCCGTTTGTTCAAGTTCGGTGTGCAGGTGGACTTCTGAGGTCCATTATCAAGGGGATAAGCCGGGGCGCCTGGATGCGTCTGTTTTGCGCGGCTGTGTCGCCCGCCTTATAATTCCGCCCAAACGTAGTGTCAAGCTGAGATGATGGCCACGTCCCCATGAAGCGTCGACGGAAACCATCGGCGGCCCACCTCTGGCGAGTCGATCGTCTTGCGGCCTGATCGTCGCGAGGAATCGCCCCCGTCAAGAGCAGCGGGAGAGGAAGGACTTCAAAATGAAATCAAGGTCGCTCACGCTGAACGCTGTCTTCGCGGCCGGCGTTGCCGTCCTGTGGCTCCTTCCTGCGGACGTGGTGGGTCAGGATCGACCGCGCTCGAACACGCCTGCGGCGAACGGGGCCGCGGCTCCCCGCCGAACGCCCTGGGGCGATCCGGACCTCCAGGGTATCTGGACGAACACGACCACGACGCCGCTCGAACGGCTCCCGGAAGCGTCCACCAAGGACGTGCTCACCGAAGAGGAGCGCCAGACACTGGCGCAGAAGGTTGCTCAAAGGCTGGACCAGGACAAACCGCCGGCGCGATCCGGAACGGTCGTCCCCTACAACGAATTCTGGTATGAGCGCGGCACGCTGACCAACCGCACGTCGCTCATCACCGATCCACCGGACGGTAAGATACCGCCCTTCACTGCCGCCGCCGAGACGCGATGGCAGGAACAGCTCGACGCGCGCAAACAGCACCCGGCCGACTCGTGGCTGGATCGGAGCGCGTACGATCGATGCATTTCGCGCGGCATGCCGGGGACGATGCTCCCGGGTTTCTACAACCATAACTATGAGATCGTGCAGGCGCCCGGCTATGTGGCGATCCTCGTTGAGATGATTCACGACACGCGGGTCATCCCGCTCGACGGACGGCCCCACCTGAATGGGACCATCGGCCAGTGGCTGGGCGACCCGCGTGGGCACTGGGAAGGCAATACTCTCGTCGTGGAAACCACGAACTTCAACGACAGGATGTTCGAGCGCGGCGCGGCCACCGGCTTTGGCGCCGGCGTGCGGCTGATCGAACGCCTGACGCGAACCGGCGCCGACGATCTCGACTACCAGTTCACGGTCGACGCCCCGGCTACCTTCACCCGGCCATGGACCGTCCGAACGCCGATGGCCAGGACCGACGGCCCATTGTTCGAGTACGCGTGCCACGAGGGCAATTACGCGATGAGGGGCATTCTCGCGGGTGCTCGTGCGGCGGAAAAAGCAGCCGAACAAACCGCCGGCAAACAGCCTCGGTGACCAGCCGCGGCCCACGGGTCTACAGCTCCCGGCTTTGATTTATCTTTTCGAGGCCGTCTTCGCCCGCTGACGTCCGGGGAGGACTCGCGTATGTGCTGTTCAATGCGACAGGTCCTGCGCCTCGCGGTGGGCTGCTTCTGCGCGGTGGACGCCCTGGCAGCCGGTCGTGTAGCACCCCCCGAACCCGAGCGAATCAGTTTCAACCGCGACGTGCGGCCGATCATGTCGGACACGTGTTTCCGCTGTCACGGTCCCGATAAGAACGCGCGCATGGCAGGCATGCGCCTCGATGTCCGCGAGGAAGCGATCAGGCCCGCGCGTTCCGGGCGCACGCCGATCGTGCCGGGCGATCCCGACAAGAGCGAGATCATCGGGCGGATTTTCGCGAGCGGCGCGAGGGTCATGCCGCCCGCGTCCGCGCACAAGGAGCTGACCGGGAAAGAGAAGGACACGATCCGCCGGTGGGTGGCGGAAGGCGCCGTCTACGAAGGCCACTGGGCGTATCAGCCCGTCGCGCGGCCGGCGGTGCCCGCCGGCGACCGTCCCCGGACGAAAAACCCAATCGACAGTTTCATCCAGGACCGCCTGCGCCGTGCACGCTTGACGCCGGCCCCTCCGGCCGACCCGCGCACGCTGCTCCGCCGCGTCACGCTCGATCTCACCGGTGTGCCGCCCACGCCGGAAGAGATGCGCGCGTTTCTCGCGGACGACCCGACCAACGCGTACGAGAAAGCCGTCGATCGCCTGCTCGCATCACCGCGTTATGCCGAGCAGCGCACGATGCACTGGCTCGACGCGGTGCGGTATGCCGATACCAGCGGCTTCCACGGAGACAACCCGATCCCCGCCTGGCCCTATCGCGATTACGTGCTCCGCGCGTTCGCGAACAACAAACCGTTCGACGAGTTCACACGCGAGCAGATCGCCGGAGCCATGCTGCCGAACGCGACCCTCGAAGAACGCGTCGCGTCGGCCTACAATCGTCTGAACCGCACCTCGTCGGAGGGCGGTCTCCAGCCGAAGGAATATCTCGCCAAGTACGGCGCCGACCGCGTGCGCACGCTCAGCGCCGTCTGGCTGGGCAGCACGATGGGCTGCGCGGAATGCCACGACCACAAGTTCGATCCGTTCCTGACCAAGGATTTCTATGCGATGAAGGCGTTCTTCGCCGACATCCAGGAGACCGGCCTCGTGCCGGATCGCGGCGCCAGAGCATGGGGCGCGCAGGTTCAGCTCCCGAGCGACGAGCAGCGGCGGCAGCGGGACGCGCTCGAGAGGCGGCTCGCCCCGGCACATGCACGCCTCGAGGAAAAGGCCGCGGCGATTCCCGCCAGCGACGAAGCGTGGGAGAACGATCTGAAGACGCGGTGGCAGAACGGCCTGCTCGCGTGGACCTGGCAGCATCCGATCGACGCGCGCGCGCTTCACGGCGCCACCCTCACCATCTACGACACGGAGCCGATCGAGAGTAACTACTATGTCGACGGCACCCTGCAGACCGCCACGATGCCCGGCGACGGCCTCGTGGTCGCCGGCGGCGCAAATCCCGACAACGAGACCTACGTCGTCACGCTGGCGCCGGGCGCCGGCACATGGAACCAGCTGGGCCTCGACGTCGTGCAGGATGAAAGCCTCCCGGGCGCGCGCTACGCGCGCGGCGCCGATCGGTTTCTGCTGAGCGAGATCGAGGTCGCGCTCGCCGAGCCGGGCGTGCCCGCCCGCCCGCTGACGCTGTCGATGGCGACCGTCAACGATGCGCCGCCGGCCGTGCCGTCGAGCAACACGGATCCGGGCATGCCGCCGCTTGCGGCCATCGACGGCGACGCGCGCACCGCGTGGGGCATCCGGTTTGGTGAAGCGCGCGATCCGTTCCTCGCGGTGCGTTTCGCCGAGCCGGTGCAGACCACCGCCGGGTCGCGCCTGATCGTGACGCTTCGGCACGAGTCGGAGCTGCGAAGCGCGTGCATCGGCCGCTTCCGGCTTGCGTTGTCGGCCGACGCCTTTGCGTGGCCGCCGGTCGCCGATGCCGGCAGGCGCGCGCGCAGCAGGGATCCGGGCGGCGCCAGGACATGGGCGAGCGGTCTGCCCGAAGACGTGATGAGGGCGCTCAGGCGGCCCGCGGAAGACCGCGACGAGACGGAACGGAACGCGGTTCGCGATTACCGGATCTGGTCGAGCCGCGACCTCGCTCCGGACTTTGCCGACGTGCTGAGGATGGAAACCGAACGGGGCCTGCTCGAGGCGTCGATCCCGCGCGTCCTCACGACCTCGTCGGTCGATCCGGCGGTGACGCGAATCCTGCCGCGCGGCAACTGGATGGACGACTCGGCGCCGATCGTCGAGCCCGCGATTCCACGCTTTCTCGGCGCGCTCGATACGAAGGGCGAGCGGGCGACGAGGCTCGACCTCGCCGGATGGCTGGCGTCGCGTGACAATCCGCTCACGGCGCGCGCGTTCGTCAACCGCACCTGGCGCGAGTTCTTCGGGGCCGGCTTGTCGAAAGCGCTCGACGATCTCGGCTCGCAGGGCGAATGGCCCACGCATCCGGAGCTGCTCGACTGGCTGGCGTCAGAGCTCATGCACCCGGAGTTCGAAGCGGCGTCGGCGCATGACTGGGATGTACGGCACATCATTCGCGTGATCGTCACGAGCTCCACCTACCGGCAATCGTCGATCACGGGAACCGCCGACCACGACGGCGATCCCGAAAACCGGTTGCTCGCCCATCAGAACCGGTTCCGCGTGGACGCGGAAAACGTGCGCGACATCGCGCTGCACGTCTCCGGACTGCTGGCCGAGCGCTTCGGGGGCCCGAGCGTGAGCCCGCTCGAACCGGCCGGGTATCTTGGCGCGCTGAATTTTCCCAAGCGCGAATACTCGGCGAGCCACGGCGCGGACCTGTACCGCCGCGGCTTGTATACGACGTGGCAGCGCACGTATCTGCATCCGAGCCTGATGAACTTCGATGCGCCCACGCGTGAGGAGTGCACGGTCGTTCGCGGGACGTCGAACACGCCGCTGCAGGCGCTCGATCTGCTGAACGATCCGATTTACGTCGAAGCCGCGCGCGTGTTCGCGCAGAACGCCGTCGCGAACGGCGGCGGGAGCTTCAGGTCGCGGCTCGAGTGGATTTTCGATCGCGCGCTGAATCGCACGCCCACGGCGGAGGAGCGTGCCGTTCTCGGTGGCCTCTACCAACGCAGCCTGAAACGTTTCGCCGCGGACCCTGACGGTGCGCGTGGGTTCGTGGGCACGGGCGAGGCGCCGCAGCCGCCGGACGCCCGGCGCTCAGCCTCGCTTGCCGCGACGGCAGCCGTCACCCGGGCGGTGCTGAATCTGCACGAGCTGATCACGAGGTATTGAGGAGCATCATGAATCGCGACTTCGTCCGCGAGATGAGCCGCCGGACGTTTCTTGGCCGGGGCGCGGCCGGACTCGGCCTGGTTGCGCTGAATTCGTTGCTGAACCCCCGGCTCTCCGCCGCCGGGCAAGCCGTTGCCTCGCCGTCGAGAGGCGTCGTCAACCCGCTCCACTTTCCGGTGAAGGCCAGGCGCGTCATCCATCTGTA
>Ga0066665_10001848_pt1 | contig 10140 bp, 6 predicted proteins | sample GraSoiAngelo_114_FD_75175 | JGI IMG/M metagenome (GOLD analysis project Ga0066665, IMG submission 75175) | Grasslands soil microbial communities from the Angelo Coastal Reserve, California, USA - 14_0903_13_40cm | ecosystem: Environmental > Terrestrial > Soil > Grasslands | place: USA...
ACCCACGTGCATGCCTCTAACTGGCATCCGCTCACTACGATTTCGCACATACTGGATTGCCAGGTCTACGGCTTACAGCCGTGGGGGCACCACCTCACTAACATCTTACTGCATGCCGCAGCGGCTATGCTTTTGTTTCTCGCCCTTCGGGAGCTCACTGGCAATCTCTGGCCCAGTGTGTTTGTGGCGGCAGTCTTTGCCGTTCATCCGCTGCGCGTCGAGTCGGTGGCCTGGGTGTCGGAGCGAAAAGATGTGCTCAGTGGTGTGTTCTTCGTGTTGATCCTCTGGGCTTATGCGCGTTACGCGCGCGGCAACGCGCCTTCCTCTTTCTGGTATATAACGGTTGTAGTTCTTTTCGCCCTCGGCCTGATGTGTAAGCCGACGTTGGTGACAGTGCCTTTTGTTCTGTTGCTACTGGATTACTGGCCCCTGGGTAGAACTCAGCGGTCTTCATCCCGTGCTCGCCCGAATATGGCGAGCCAGGAGCAGCAGAGGAGAGACACATGGCCACGGCTTGTCGTCGATAAGCTTCCCCTGTTTGTGCTGTCGGCTGCGTCCTGCGTAGCGACGCTTCTCGCGCAGAAACAAGCCCTGGACCTGAGCCTTAAACCGCCTCTCGAGGAGCGTGTTGGTAACGCTCTGATCTCTTACGCCGTGTACGTCGGCCAGATGATTTGGCCGGCGCGCCTGGCGGTCTTGTATCCGTATCCCGAAGGTAATCTGAAAGTCCCACAGGTAGTTCTTGCTTTGCTGCTCCTGCTAATCATTTCCACAGTCTTTTTCCTGTGGCGTAGAAGATATCCATTCCTTTTGACAGGCTGGCTTTGGTATTTGGGCATGCTGGTCCCGATGATTGGCATTATCCAGGTAGGATCGCAGGTGCGAGCCGACCGTTACACCTACCTGCCGCAGATTGGTTTGTATATTTTGGTGGCTTGGGGCGCGACGGAATTGTTTTACCAATGGCGTCGCAGCCGCGAGGTCCTGGCCGTAACTGCTCTGCTGATACTAACAGTGCTGACAACGCGCAGCTATTTACAGACGTCCTACTGGCGGGACACTGAAACGCTATGGAAACATACGATTGCCACCACCTCGAACAATTACATCGCTCACAACAACCTTGCCCAAACCCTCTTGCAATCCGGACGATTTGCTGAAGCGATCGCTGAATCCGAAGAGGCTCTCAAAGTTAAACCGGATTTCCCAGCAGCCCACAACAATCTCGGCCTCGCCTTAGTACAAAATCAACAGTACGCCAACGGCGCTCCACCGCAGAATGGGGCCGTTGACGAAGCGATTTCCCATTATCGAAGGGCCTTGCAAATCAAGCCGGACTTCAAGCCGGCCCGTACCAATCTCGGGAATGCTCTTTTGCAAAAGGGGCAGGTGGACGAGGCGATCGCGCAGTTTCAAAAGATTCTCGAAATGGATCCTCATATTGCGGAAGCAGAGCTCTGCCTCGGAAACGCTTTTTTGCAAAAACGAGAACTCCATGAAGCGATCGCGCACTATCAAAACGCTCTGGAGATCGACCCTGACTATGCGGAGGCCCGATTCAACCTGGGCAACGCCTTTGTCGGCGAGGGTAAATATGGTGACGCGATAGCGAACTACGACGCCGCGGTGCGCATACGTCCCGATTACTTCGAGGCCCATCATAATCTGGGCTGCGTCCTGGCCACGATTGGAAAGAATGATAAGGCGGTCGAGCAGTTTAACGAAGCGCTGCGACTAAATGGAAACTCAGCGACGGCCCATTTCACTCTAGGGTCTCTACTGGGGCGGATGGGTCGCCGAGAGGAAGCGGTAGCGCATCTTGCAGAAGCGTTACGACTCAAGCCGGACTACAAAGACGCGAAGCAGCAACTGCGCGAACTCGGTGTGCCGGTGCCGTAATAATCGCAGTCCTGAATTCCAACATGCGAACTTCTGCAGGCGTTCGCCCCCGCGGCGAATGCCTTTACCGTTTCGGTTTCTGGATTGCATTGTTGTAGCCACGAAGCTATGTCGTCGTATGACCAGGCAAAAAGCGGCCAAGAGCGCCTCGACACAGTGAGGCGGCTACAACTCGTCGCGTTGAAGCACGTCTGTCAACGGTCGGAAAAGGACTCCACCAGTGCCGCAGGCACGTTAAGTTTCGTTTGACTAGCCGTTGACCTTCCGTTTTCTTGCTCAGAATTACCAAAGACCAATTATAGTTTACTCCTGATATGAAAAGAATGTTCGTGCTTTCGGTGCTCATCTCTCTTGCGATGATTTGCTCCTGCCAAAAGCAAGATTCGGCCGCTGAAGGACAACTTGCCCAACGGAAAGCGGAACTGGATGCGCGCGAGAAAGCATTAGATGAAAGAGAGAAAGCATTGGCCGAAAGAGAAAAAGCCATCGCAAGCACCCGCACGATTTTCCAGTCGCGGAGCCAGGTTGCGGACCCCGCGCAGGTGAAAGCTGAAAGAGACAGAAGAATACAACAGCTCCCTCCCGAGGTTAAGGCCCTGATTGCCGCTCCCCCCGACACCTCCCGGGAAAAAGCCGAGAAAGACAGGATACTACAAGAGCGAGTCGTCCAAACACCGCGTAGCCTGGAAGACTCAGTAAGGACGAAGATGTCTCGCGCGGCAGCAACTCCCGAAGCAACGTCTCCTGAGGCTGAGGCTACTTCGCCGTCCCCGTCGCCCACGCCGGAGTAAGTCCGAGGCCCTAGCTACGTGCTTCGGCCACAACTGGCTGGCGAATTTGCGCGTTGCCCGGCAATCTCACGCGCGTATTGCAGCGGGTCGATGAAATCGACGTTGTTATCGCGCCGGATTCGAAAACTCCCAGAAACGCCAGCGCGCAGCTTGAGACGAGCAAGCCGGCGGCAAAAGTGGTCGTGAACAAGCCCTAAAGCTGTTCCTGGATCGATATCGTCTATGTGACCGGGATCATCCGCCTTCGCCTTTGGGCTACGGCGCGACAAGGTGACCCCGGCCACAACTGCAACGTATTCTCCCGATAGCGCGAGAGCGGGCTGCTGTCGTGCTGCGAGAGCAGTGGGATCGAAACAGGCTCGCCACAGTGACTCCGTCCGGTGGACGCATTTAAAAGATTCTGTTGAGATCCTCTAGAGCGGCCGCTGTTTTTTTTATTTTTTCTTGACAGATCACAGCATTTTTTGGCAAAAGCCGTTTTCGAACCAAATCAGGTATATGGCGGACATCATGAATTCTTAATGGGGCCGACTCCCCGCGGGTGCGGGCCTACCGGCGTATGAGGAGAGTTCACGGACGCTAAAACAACGAGAGGATTTAAAAAAAATGAAAAATCGAAGTACGATATTACTGGCCATCCTGCCGGTGTTGGCCTGCCTTGCGCTTTTACCAGAAGCGCAAGCGGTCAGTCCGGCACCAGACGGGTGCTATCCCGCCTTCACCACAGCAGAAGGTTGCGGCGCCCTTAATTTCCTCACCACTGGCCAGGGAAACACAGGACTCGGTTGGTATGCGCTCTACTCGGATACGTCCGGCAACTACAACACCGGTGTCGGCGCGGGAGCGCTGATCCTCAACACCGCGGATTCCAATACCGCAGTTGGCACTGTAGCGCTGTTGCTGAACACCACCGGCACACAGAACGTGGCCGTTGGAACTGACGCGCTGGTCTTTAACGACACTGGCTCGGACAATAACGCAGTCGGCGCCTTTGCGCTCTTTAACAACGTCAGCGGGTCCGGCAACAACGCTCATGGCACCAACGCCCTCCTGAACAGTAACGGCGACCAAAATACTGCGTTCGGTGATACGGCTCTGCAGGGCAACACGACAGGCTCCTTTAACACGGCCATCGGTGACGATGCGCTCGAATTCTGCGTGGACGGTAGTTCTAACGTCGCTATCGGTAACGGGGCCGGCACCCTCGTTGTACACGGCAGTCACATTATCGCAATCGGCTCTGGCGTGAATGGTGGAGGCCCTTTTCAAGACCTCGATAACGTCTGCTATATCGGCAGCATCTTTGGTGAGCCGGTTAGCGACTCCGGCAGCGCCCAAGCAGTATATGTCGATCAATTCAACGTGTTGGGCTTCCTCCCGTCGTCCCGGCTGTTCAAACACGACATTAAACCGATGGATAAAGCCAGCGAAGAGCTGTACGCGCTCAAACCGGTAACCTTCAAATACAACAGCGACAAGAAGGGCATGACGCAATACGGTTTAATCGCGGAGGAGGTGGCCGAGGTAAATCCCGACTTGGTCTTGCACGGCAAGACGGGTATCGACACCGTGCGCTACGAGCAGATCAACGCGATGTTGCTTAACGAGTTCCTCAAAGAGCACAAGAAAGTCGAGGATTTGCAAGCCACCGTCGCGCAGCGACAGAAAGGGATGAACGTTCTCGCAGCCCAGCTCAAAGAGCAGGCCGCGCAAATCCAAAAAGTGAGCGCGCAGCTTGAAGTGAGTAAGCCGGCGGCAAAAGTGGTTGTGGATAAACCTTAAAGCCTTTTCTCGAAAGGAAATTAAAAAAGATGAAAAATCGAAGTACGATATTAGTGGCCGCCCTGCCGGTGTTGGCCTGCTTGGCGCTTTTACCAGAAGCGCGGGCGGTCAGTCCGGCACCAGACGGATGCTATCCCGGGTTCACGACAGCGGAAGGGTGCAACGCCCTTAATTTCCTCACCACTGGCCAGGGAAACACAGGGGTCGGCTGGTATTCGCTCTATCTCGATACGATCAGCAGCTACAATACCGGTGTAGGCGCCGGCGCGCTGGCCCTCAACAACGCGACTGCCATTGGCAACGCGGGTTCCAATACCGCAGTTGGCACTGTAGCCTTGTTGCTCAACACTAGTGGCTTCCGGAACACGGCCGTTGGAACTGACGCGCTGCTCTTTAATGATAGGGGCAACGACAACAATGCTATAGGCGCATTTGCGCTTTTTGAGAACATCAGCGGAAACATCAACAATGCCCATGGCCGCGACGCGCTCACGAACAGTGATGGCGGCTCAAATAATGCGATGGGGGATGACGCCTTGCTCAACAACACGACGGGCGGCGGTAACACAGCCTTCGGTCATGACGCGCTCGATCAATGCATCGACGGTGCTGCTAACGTCGCTATCGGTGACGAGGCCGGCACCCTCGTTGTACACGCCACAGGGGTTATCGCAATCGGCGGTGACGTGAATGGTGGAGGCCCCTTCACTGACCGCACTCGCACCTGCTATATCGGCGGCATCTTTGATGAGCCGGTTAGCGATTCCGGCAGCGCCCAAGCAGTATATGTCGATCAATTCAACGTGTTGGGCTTCCTCCCGTCGTCCCGGCTGTTCAAACACGACATTAAACCGATGGATAAAGCCAGCGAAGAGCTGTACGTGCTCAAGCCGGTAACCTTCAAATACAACAGCGACAAGAAGGGCATGACGCAATATGGTTTAATCGCGGAGGAGGTGGCCGAAGTAAATCCCGACCTGGTTTTGCACGGCAAGACGGGTATCGACACCGTGCGCTACGAGCAGATCAACGCGATGTTGCTCAACGAGTTCCTCAAAGAGCACAAGAAAGTCGAGGACTTGCAAGCCACCGTCGCGCAGCAAGACAAAGAGATGGAAGTTCTGACGGCGCAACGCAACGAGCAGGCCGCGCAAATCCAAAGAGTGAGCGCGCAGCTGGAAGTGAATGCGCCGGCGCCAAGAGTGGTCGTTAACAAACCGTAAAGCTGCGAAACAGAGTTGCCTTGTGTGCCAGGAACCAGGGCGAATTTGGAAAGGCGTTCGCCGCCCGTGGCGAACGCCTTTACCGTTTTGGCGAAAAGCGTTCACCGCGGCGAACGCCTCTACAATTACATTCCTGGGAAAGCGTTGGCGCTGTCGAAACCATGCCACTCCAAACCATACTGGCTCGCTGCTGGCGTTAAGTTTTGTTTGACTAGCCGTTGGGCTTCCGTTTGCTTGCTCCGAATTACGAAAGACGCAATTACTGTTTACTTCTGATATGAAAAAAATGTTTGTCCTTTGGATGCTCACCGCCTTTGCCATGATTTGCTCCTGCCAAAGGCAAGATTCAACCGCTGAACAACAACTTGCTCAACGGAAAACGGAGCTGGATGCACGCGAGACCGCATTAGATGAAAGAGAAAAAGCAGTGGCTGAGCGGGAGAAAGCAGTGGCCGAACGAGAAAAAGCTATGGCGAACAGCCGCACCATTCCCGCCGATGCCGCGCAGGCAAACTCTGAAAGAGACCGGAGAATACAACAGCTTCCCGCCGACGCTCGGGCCCTCGTTCCCGACTCCGCGCAGATCAACGCTGCAAGAGCTGAAAAAGAGAGGCTGAAACAAAGAGCGACTCTCTCAAACACAGGGTGGGCTGGAAGAGTTACAAAGTAATAGACAGCGTAAGTTGGAAGCAATACAGAAGTGGCAGATGTCCGGCGGGGCAGCATCTTCTGCGGCGGAGATAACTTCGCCGACTCCATCTCCCGCGGGAGAGGCTAATTCAGTGGTTCCATCACCTACGCCGGAGTAACCCAGCCGCTGCTCCCCGCGCCCGGTCAAAATCGCACGGCAGATTGCGGGTGTTCTACAGATTGCTGGTAGATCGGGGGCGTGTCGATGGAATCGACTTCTTGTTGCGCCGGATCGCCTGAATTCTCGGGAAACGCAGTGCCAGTCCGCTCGCGTGGCACGTGCTGGGCCGGATTGAATTGAAAGCCCGGCGCGCGCGAACGCTCGAGCATGATGTCCGGTTCCACTTTACGATACCGGCCATGGCGCTATGTCGCCGTGCGTCAGCAGACGCCAACTGAACGCCGTGGCACAGCGAGGCGGCTGCAACTCGTCGCGTTGAAACGCTGGTTTTTTTCTTGACACAGCATCTATATTTTTGGCAAAAGCAAACAAGTTAACGGCTGGACATGAGATGGCAGGGTGGCGCGTTCGCCGGGTGAGTGCCGGGCTGGTTGCGCCAAGGGGCATCAAAAGGCCAAAACAATGAAAGAAAAATTAAGCTAATGAAAAATTGCAATAACCTCACAATATCCACAACGATCTTATCCGCGCTTGCCTGCTTTGCGCTTGCGTCAGCCCCGAATGCTTTCGGGGTCAGTCCGTCGCCGGACGGGTGCTATCCCAATTTCACCACTGCGGAAGGGTGCAATGCGCTTAACTCCCTCACCACCGGCGCTGGAAATTCGGGCCTTGGTTGGTACGCGCTCTTTAGCGATACCGACGCCAACTACAACACCGGTGTTGGCGCCGGAGCGCTCGCCCTCACCACTACCGGGGGGGATTCCAATACCGCAGTCGGCGCTGCAGCGCTGTTGCTCAACACCACCGGCTTTGAGAACGTGGCCGTTGGAACTAACGCACTCGTCCTTAACGACACCGGCCAACGCAACGATGCTGTCGGCGCCTTTGCGCTTTCTATGAACATCGACGGGTCCTTCAACACCGCTTTGGGTCGTTGCGCGCTTCTTGGAAATACTGACGGCAGTAATAATACTGCCGTTGGTTATCTCGCCGGTATGAACCAGACCACCGGGAGCAACAATATCTATATTGGTGATTCCGGCGTTGCCGAAGAATCCAATGTGATTCGCATCGGCAATATCGCTGCTAGCGGAACCGATTACGAAGCGTTTTATGTGGGCGGCGTTGTCGGTGTGGGGATCCCAATGGTCACCGCCGTTCCCGTGTACATCGATACTGCCACAGGGCAGTTGGGCACGGTGCCTATCGATGCCAGTGGAAAGGCGGCGACACCGCGTGTGCGTGGTGGCAATGGCGCCCAGCCCCAAGCCATGCTGAACCACAAAGTTACCGAGTTGCAAGCAACGGTGGCGCAACAGCAGAAGCAAATAGAGACTCTCACTGCCCAGCTCAAGGAGCAGGCCGCGCAAATCCAAAAAGTGAGCGCGCAGCTTGAAGTGAGCAAGCCTGCGCCGCAAGTGGTCGTGAACAAACCGTAAAGGAGTGGCCTGGTTAGAACGTTAAAGAGTTAAACGGTTGAAGGGTTCCCGGCTTCGCCAACCAGCCTTCGTCCGGCAGCCGCCGGACTACGGCGGGGTCGAAAGGCTACTCCGACGGTTTTCGCCCGCCGCGGCGGGTGAACTGAGCAGGCTGACGGCCAGGGACGTATTGAAGGGCTTTGAAATTTAACTCTTAATTGTTTTAAGCTTTCAACTTTCATTTCTGCACTCGCGTTGAAGCATCTCTTCGAACGGCCGGAAGAAATTTGCGTAGGAGGGATAAGGCCGGTCTGGCTTTGCGGGGCGGTAGCGCCAGTGCTTGTACGCCCACAGCCAGGGCGCCGGTTTTTTTCGCACATAAGGCTCAAAGGAATTCCAACATGCCTGTGCGATCTGTTGATGAGTCATGTCAGCGGTGCGCTCGATCTTTGGATGAAAGATGATCCGGTAACCTCCATCCGGCAGCGGTTCGCAGTGCGCCGGAATGATCGGGGCGCCCGTTTGCTCATGCAACCAGGCATGCGCGGAAGTGACGCTGGTACTTAGTCCAAAACAATCAATCGCCACAGCGCCCTGGGCCGGCGGCACGGTGAGATCGATCAACAGCGCAGTGCTGCGGTTGCGCCGTAGCGCCTTGTAGAGCTTGAGAAGACCTCGCTCGCGGGGAATGAATATGTGGCCGGATTGTTCCCGCAATTTTTTAAAAATTGGATCAAGCGACGAATTCTTAAACTCCTGTGAGATGATTGTGCCTTTCAGACCGAGAAAACCGCAGGCCAGACTGAGCCATTCGAAGTTGCTGTAGTGATAGCAGGCAATGATCACGCTGTGCTCCTTGCGCGTCTCCGGCCCCGTTTCCTCGAAGTTGTGCCATTCGATGTAGCGCGAGAAATTTTGCTGTGTCAGGCGCGGGCTCCACAGCAGATCGACCATGGTCCGCGCGAAATGCTGAAAAGATTCCCGGGCGATTTTGCGTCGCTGGGCGGGAGAGAATTGATTGCCGAATGCGACCTCGAGGTTGCTTATCGCAACATGAAACCCGTGGCGATCGAGAAAGCTAAGCAGCGCTCCGGCTGTCCGGGCAAGGTGATAGCAAACTCTTCGAGAGCACAGCGGGATCAATTTTGTGGCCAGCAAAAGCCCTGTCCACTCCAAACGATACCGGATTCGCTTCCAGCGCAAACGCACCTTTCATTTTAACACACGGATTTCCGGGGAGCATACGCGTCCCGCGTGTGGGTCGTTGCGTCTCGCGACGACGAACTTTGATTTACGGGAAGTCCGCGAGGGCGGGACACCTTGGCCAACGCCCTGGGTCGAGCTCTCCCCATAAACCTCGCAGCCGCGACCATGTGGCCACGCGCAGCGCACAGAGAAATAACGAAAGAGTATTATCCAATGACGAAAGAAGCTCGAATGTTCAAATGACGAAGAAGCGCAAAAACAAAAGGGATCCGCCAGCAGTCATTCGTCATTTGGGCTTCGTTATTGATTTGTCATTCGTCATTCGGATTTCATCATTCCAACGGTTACCGGACCTGGCTGGGATTGCTCACCGGAGGGAGGCCCTTGCGAAACTCCGCCTGCTGTCGCTCAGCTTCCCGTCGTTGCAGCGCCTCGCGGGACGCCTGCTCGGGGTCCGGACCCGGGGATGAGCAGCCGAAGAAAACAAGGGTCAACGTCGGAACCAGAAACATAAAGGTAGCCAGCTTTTTCATAGAGTAGCCGCAAGATAATCAAACCGACGAGCGCGGCAACGTTTCAAGCTTTAAGTCTTATCGATGATCGCACAACCTAGTCACTGTATTAACACGAGCCTCAATAAGCGCGCCTGCAAACCACCTAAACCTTAAAACTGAAGGGTTCTCATTCAGTCGGGTCGTTTATCCGATGCCAGTTCCAGATATTCGCGCTCGAGCGTTTTGAGACGCTCAAGAATCTCATTTAACGCGAGTTCGTTCTTGAGGTTGATTTGGTAATCGATTTCCGCGCGCAGCCGGTCCTTGTGCGCCTGTCGATTCTGCGACATCAAAATGATCGGCGCCTGGAAGATCTGAAGCATGTTCAGGGCGACGGAAAGAAACAGATACGGATAAGGATCGAATCCTTCCCGGCGGCCCAAAACCGCTGGGAATACGTTTACCAGAATCCACACATTAAGAATGATCGTGGCCGCGATGATGAATTTCCAACTG
>Ga0066665_10001849_pt1 | contig 10140 bp, 7 predicted proteins | sample GraSoiAngelo_114_FD_75175 | JGI IMG/M metagenome (GOLD analysis project Ga0066665, IMG submission 75175) | Grasslands soil microbial communities from the Angelo Coastal Reserve, California, USA - 14_0903_13_40cm | ecosystem: Environmental > Terrestrial > Soil > Grasslands | place: USA...
CGTTTTACGGCTCCCCATCTCTGGCAACCCGCCCGCGGACCCGCCGCGCGCAGATCAGGCCGAGGCGTTTCTCCGCTTCATCCAGGATCCCCAGAACGCGCCCGTGCACATGCACTGCAACTCGGGCCGGGACCGCACGGGAATGATGGCGGCGCTCGCCAGGTATTCCATCGATGGTTGGCCCATGGGGAAGGCTATCGAGGAGGCGCGGTCCTACCGTCACGGCGAGGACCTGCCCCCCAAACGGATGGCGTGGCTCTACAGGTGGGCGAGGCAACACAAACCGGGGAGTTATCGACTAACCGATGAAGAGGGCGTCTCGTCCGTACGTCTCAGCGACCGGGCATGAAACGGACCCGCGTGCCCTCGAGCTGGCGGCGCGGCCCGTTCCGTCGCCGCGCGCAGGCCGCCTGAGAGTGCAGCTCTCTGAGGCCGGCCCAGATGAGGGACGTCACGCTCACGGCCACGCTATCGCTCGGCTTCGACCAGCTGCGTCGTGGGAGCGCGGAGCGCCCGGGGAACGGCGAGGCGGAGGCGGCCGTGACGTCGAGCCGTATGAACTTCGTTTCGGTAGCGCGGCATCGGGCCCATGGAGAGAAGATCAGTCGCGGTCATGGTGAATCGAACAACGCCGGTGACCGGCATGGAGGGAGTACCGCTGGACGCGTCCGCGCTTCCCTTCGACCCTACCTTACCGGGCCTCGCCCTGCTGTGTCGACCCGCGGAGTTGACGGCGACGTTGTCGCGCGCGTTGGCGCCTTGGCTCGGCCCCGATACGCACGTGCGCGACAGCCGCGCCTCCCTCCGCCGTCTGGCGCCCGGGAAGCGGTGCAGCGTTGAGCTGGAGCTGGAAATCGGGGGCAACAACGGTCTCCCCGCCGCGCGCCGACGAGTGCTGGGCAAGTTCTACCGGGATGACCAGGGCGCGACGGTCTACGAGACCCTAGGGGAACTCACACGGCATGGATTGGGCGCTGGGCGCTTCGCCGTGCCGGAGCCTCTGGCCTGGGAGCCAGCGCATCGCCTCCTCCTCCTGACGTGGGCGGAAGGCGAGGTGCTCAGCGCGGTTGTGCTGGCTCGCCCCGATGCCTCGCCGGAAATTGAGGGAGCTGCCGAGTGGCTGCTCGCCCTCCATCAGTGTGGAGTCGGCACCGGGCGTCGGTATTCGTTCCTTGGCCATTTGCGGACCCTCGCGGGATGGAAGGAGCTTCTCACCGCCATCTATCCAGAAGGCGAGCGCCTCTTGGATGATCTCCTCGGTCGCTTTGAGGAGCGCGGACGGGAACTCTCCGGCTGGGCCCCCGGTCCGACCCACCGCGACTTCTCTCCGGAGCATCTGGTGGTTCGCGGCACTCAGTTCACCGGCTTGGATTTCGATGAGTTTTGCCAGTACGACCCGCTGTTCGACGTGGCCCACTTCGTCGCTCATCTCCGCTTCCTCGGCTTGACCGAGGCTGGCGCGCTGAAGCATTTCGACGGGCTGGCTCAGAGATTCCTGGCTCGGTACGAAGCGGGCGGTGGGGAATGTTCCGAGGAGCGGCTGCGCCTGTATACGGCCATCGCCTATTTCAAGTTGGGCCGGTTCGTCGCGCTTGTCCAGCGGCCGCCGGCGTGGACGCGAATCCTGCCTGAGCTTCTGAACGAAGCTCGGCGGTTAGTGTGACACGGACGTGGTGAGGGGCCCCAGATGAAGGCCGAGACTCCGCAGCGCCCGACGATCGGCTACCTTGTCAGCACCTGGCCGCGGCTCTCGGCGACATTTATTCTCAATGAGGTCCTCGCCGTCGAGCGATCGGGCGCGTCCGTGCGCATTTTTTCGGTCAAGGACCCGGACGGCGAGCCGGTCCATCCCACGGTCGCGCAGGTGGCGGCCCGCGTGTGCTATCTCTCGCTCCCACGACACCGGAAGGCGGCCGCGTACGCCAACATGCGCGTGCTGTGCCGGCACCCCGGCCGGTACTGTCGAACCCTTCTCTACGCCCTGCGTTTTCGGCGGCGGGCGATCCTCCGAAGCTTCCTCCAGGCGGGCTACCTGGCGGGGGACCTGTTGCGCGAACCGGTGGCGCATCTTCACGCCCACTTCGCCCACGCCCCCGCGCTGACGGCGATGCTGACCCACCGAATGACCGGCATTCCGTATACCTTCACGGCGCACGCCCGGGACATTTACGTCGAGACGCCGGCAGAGCTTCTTCGCGCCCAGGCCGAGCGGGCTCAGGCCGTGATCACCTGCACGGAGTATAACCGGCGGCATCTCGCACGCCAGATCGGCCCCGCCGCCAATGGCAAACTGCATTGTGTCTATCATGGCCTCGATCTCTCCCAATTCACGTTCCCGTGGCCGCGGGTGCCCGCTCCGGGGCTCCCGATCCTCCTGTCCGTGGCGAGGCTGGTCGAGAAGAAGGGGCTGCGCGACTTGATCGCGGCCGCCGACATTCTTCGCCGACGTGGCCGGTGCTTCCGGGTCGAGATCCTCGGCGACGGCCCGTTGCGGCAGGCCCTGGAGGCCCAGGTCAAGGAGCTCGGTTTGGGTGACCGAGTCCAGCTCCTCGGCACGCAAACGCATGACCGGGTCCGTCATGCCTATCAGCGGGCGAGCGTGTTCGTGCTCCCGTGTGTGATCATGGCTGACGGCGATCGCGACGGGATCCCCAACGTGTTGCTGGAGGCGATGGCGAGCGGGGTCCCCGTCGTCTCGACGCCGGTGTCGGGCATTCCAGAGCTGATCGAATCCGAGCGCGACGGCCTGTTGGTCCCTCCGGGCAACCCTCCGCTGCTGGCCGACGCCCTCGACAGGCTTCTCACCGAGCCAGAAGCCGGTGAACGCCTGGCCCGGGCGGCCCGGGCCAAAATCGAGGCGCGGTTCGCGCGCGAGCAGAGCGCGGCGCAACTGCTGGCGCTGTTCCAACGGGGAGGGACACGGTGCGCACCGGCATCACGTTCCGGAGACGATTCGCCGGACTGGCACCTCGGGTCAGGTCCCGCACCGGCCGGTGGCCATGTCGGGGCGAGGAGCCGCGTCCGGGGGGCCGCCGAGTGAGCCGCGCGGGAGAACGTCGACCGTGAACGTCGCCGATGCGCTGTCGTGGCGCGCCAAGCTGGAAAGCGTCCGGTGGCTCCTGCACGGAGGGCCGCCGCGCCGGGCGCTGCGGCGCGAGCTCGGCGCCCTGCTGCCCGCCCCGGACATGTTGGGGCCCTGTCGGCTGGGCTACGCGAGGGTCGGGCCCGGCCGCAGGCTCACGGGCTACTACGACGCGCTGATCCACCTCGAGGGCACCCAGAGCTATTGCGCTCGGTCAGTCGCGGTCACCTGGGGATCGGATGGAGACGCCGATCCTCCGCGCGGGATGGCTGATCTGGCCGCGATCGAGGAGGCGGCGGCCCGCCACGGCGTGGCCGCCCCGTTCCGGCAGCTCGGCGCCGATGTCCCCGCCTGGGGCATGCGTGTCCAAGTCTCGCCGCTGGACGCGCGCATCCCGCAGCTCGTACGCTTGTCCGATCCGCGCTACGTGCGCCAGGTGGTCGCGGGCGCCTACGCGGCGAGGGCGGCCGGGCCGGATCAGGCCCTGGCCCGCCGGTACACGGTCACCTCGATTCGCTACCGCCCTGGCAAGCGCCACGTGCTCCGCTACGACCCGCTCGACGCCCCCGAGGGCCGGACCATCTTCGCCAAGCTCTACCACAGCGAGAAGGGCGGGCAGGTCTTCCGGGTGGCCACCCAGGTGGCCGACTGGCTGGCACAGCACGGACAGCGCGTGACCTCTGTGCGGCCGCTGGCGTACGTGGCCGAGGACTTGGTGGTCCTCTACCCGCGCGTGTCCGGCGCGCCGCTCTACGAACGCCTGCGCCGTCCCGGTCGGGGCGTGGGGCGGTGCCTCGGGCGCGCCGGCGCGGCGCTCCAGGCCCTGCACCAGCTGCCCCCGGCGGCGGCCGGCCCGCTGAGGATCCTGGACTTTGCGGCGGAGCTGCGGGAGGTCGAGCGGGAGATCGCGCACGTTCCCGCGCTGCTGCCCCTGGTGGGCACGGCGATCGGGGCGGTCCTCGAGCGCGCCCGGGAGCTGCACGCGCGGCTTCCCCAGGAGCCGCCAACCTTCGCGCACCGCGATTTCAAATGCGAACACCTGTTGGCCGCCCCTGGCTCGCTCACGCTGATCGATTTCGACCGCTGCGCCTTCGCCGACCCGGCATTCGACTTGGGGAGGCTCCTGGCCGATCTGCGCTGGTGGTTCAGCGCCTACGACCAGGCGGGCCTCGAGCAGGCGCAGGCGGAGTTCCTCGCCGGGTACGCGCCCGGCCCGGACCGCCTGCTCCGCGCCCGTCTCTGGGAAGCAGTTGAGTTGGTCCACATGACCGTTCTCCGCGCGCGGCTGTTCGAGCGGCACGCGGCCTCCCGAACCGAGCGGCTGATCGGCCGCGCGGAGGCCGTGGTGAGGAAGCTTCAAGTGACCCTCGGGGCGTCAGGCTCGTGGGTCAGGGGAGGACGACCCGTTGCCATTCCTCGCTGAGGAGCCGCGATCGGGGCGGCGCGTCCAGGGAGAGCCCGACGGAGGCCGTTGTCCTTGAACCTCGCCGATGCGCTGTCCGAGCAGGCCACGCTGGAAGGCGTCCAGTGGCTGCTGCGCTCCCTGGGGCCGCGCCGTGCAGTGCGAGAGCAGCTGCAGGCACTCCTGCCCGCTCCGGCCATGCTCGGGCCGTGTCGCCTCCGACAGGTGAGCTTCAAGCCCGGCCGCAAGCTCACCGCCCACTGGGAGGCGCTCGTCCGCATCGCGGGCACCGAGTGGCACCGCGCGCGCGCCGTGGCCGTCACCTGGAGATTGGGTGACGACGCGGACCGGCGGCCAGAGGGACATGATCTCGCCAGGATCCAGACCGAGGCCCAACGTCGCGGCGTGGCGGCGCCGTTCCGGCGACTCACGGCGGATCTGCCGGCGTGGGGGATGCGGATTCAGGTTTCGCCGCTGGACGCGCGGTTCCCCCAGCTCGTGCGCCTGTCGGATCCGCGCTACGCGCGCGACATGCTCGCGGGCGCGGGCGGTGGAGCATCGACGCAACCCCGGCCTCGCTCGTACACCGTGAGGTCGATCCGCTACCATCCCGGCAAGCGCCACGTCCTGCGCTACGACCTCCTCGACGCGATCACGCCGGAGACGGTGTTCGCCAAGCTTTACACGGGCGAGGACGGAGCACGCGCCTTCGGGGTGGCAAGGCAGGCGGCAGACTGGCTCGCCGTGCACGGCGGGGGCGCGACGGCGGCGCGGCCGCTCGCCTGGGTGGCCCAGGACGGGGTTGTCCTCTACCCCTGTGTCGTCGGGATTCCGCTCTCCGAAAGCCTCTCCCGCCCCGGCCAGCGCGTCGCCCGCTGCGTGGAGCGCGCCGGGGCGGCGCTCCACGCCTTGCATCGTCTACCGCCGGCGGTCGCCGGCCCACTCCCACGCCATGACTTCGCGGCGGAGGTGAGGAAAGCCGCCGACGCCAGCGGTCACATCCCCGTGCTGCTGCCGTCGGTGCGCGGGGCGATCCGGGCGCTCCTCGAGCGCGCGCACGAAGTGCACGCACGGCTTCCCCAGGAGCCACCAACCTTCACGCATGGGGACTTCAAAGTCGAACACGTCTGGGTCACCCCGGGCGGGCCCACGCTGATCGACTTCGACGGCTGCCGCCTGGCCGACCCGGCGTACGACGTCGGGAGGTTCCTGGCCTACCTCCTGTTGTGGCACGTCATCCACGACCGGCCGGGTCTCAAGGAGGCGCAGGACCGATTTCTCGTGGGTTACGCCCCCGGCGCGCCTGAGGAGCGCCTGCTCCGCAGCCGCCTCTACGAGGCGGTCCAGTTGGTCAAAATCGTGCGCCGCGTGCCTCTGGCCCACCCCGAGTGGGTCGCCCTCACCGAGCAAGTGATCCGCCGCGCGCAGACCGTGCTGCATGGTCTCGAGCGTAGGCTCGGCGTACCGACGTCGCCTCTGACGGTCGTCATGGAGGGTGATCATCTGCCTCCACGGTCGGCCACGGGCCAACCCGGATGCTCCCGGATCAGTGTGGGTAAATGAAGGCGACCTTGAATATCACCGATGTGCTGTCGGGGCGCGCCAAGCTCGAAGGCATCCGGTGGCTCCTGCTCGGCCCGGCGCCGCGCCGGGCATTGCGGGATCAGCTGGAAGGACTGCTGTCCGCTCCGGCCATGCTGGGATCGTGCCGCCTCCGGCGCGCGCGATTCAAGCCCGGCCGCAAGCTCACGGCCTACTATGACGCCCTCGTCCGGCGGGAGGGCACCGTGAGGGACTGCGCTCGCCCCGTCGCCGTGACTTGGGAATCGGACGGACCCGCCGGTCGGCGGCACGAGATGGCTGACTTCGCCGAGATCCAGGCCGAGGCGCTTCGTCAGGGCGTGGCGGCACCGTTCCGGCAATTGGCGACAGAGCTGCCGGCGTGGAGGATGCGGATTCAGGTCTCGCCGCTGGACGCGCGGTTTCCCCAGCTCGTGCGCCTGTCGGACCCGCGGTACGTGTGCGGCGTCCTGGCGGCGGGGGCGAGCGGCCTCGCGTCGGACGAGCCCCGGCCCCGCTACGCCGTCACAGCGATCCGCTACCGTCCGGGCCAGCGCCACGTCCTGCGCTACGACCCCGAGGACGCGGCGCAGGGGGGGACGGTGTTCGCCAAGCTTTACACGGGCGAGGACGGAGCGCGCGTCTGCCACGTGGCCACCCGGGTGGGAGAGTGGCTGGCCGAGCACGGCCGGGGTGTGACGGCGGTGCGGCCGGTCGCCTGCGTGGTCGGGGACCGCGTCGTCCTCTACCCGGGACTCTCCGGCGGGCCGCTCTCCGACCTCCTGCGGCGCCCCGGCCAGGGCGTGGCAAGATGTCTGGAGCGCGTCGGAGCGGCGCTCCACGCCCTCCACCGCCTGCCGCTGGCGGTCGCCGGCCCGCTCCCACGCCATGACTTCGCGGCGGAGGTGAGCGAGGTCGCCCGAGCCAGCGCTCACATCGGGGTGCTGCTGCCGTCGGCGGGCGCGGCGGCGAGCGCGCTCCTCGACCGCACGCGCGCCCTGCACGCGCGTCTCCCTGCGGAGCCGCCACTCTTCACGCACGGGGACTTCAAGGCCGAACACGTGTGGGCCACGCCGGGCGGGCCCACGCTGATCGACTTCGACACCTGCCGGCTGGGCGACCCGGCGCTCGACGTTGGGAAGTTCCTGGCCCACCTGCGCCTGTGGCACCTCGCCCACGACCAGGCCGGACTCACGCAGGTTCAGGAACGGTTCCTCGCGGGCTACGCCCCCGGCGCGCCCGAGGGGCGCCTGCTCCGCGCCCGCCTCTGGGAGGCGGTGGAGTTGGTCAAGATAACCGCTCGTCGGGTGCCGCTCTTCGATCCCGACTGGACGTCCCGGACCAGGCAGGCGATTCGCCGCGCGGAGGCCGTGCTCCATGAGCTCGAGCGTACGCTCGGTCTCCCCACGACGCCGCCCGCCGTCCACGGGGGGCTCGAGGCGCCGCCGACGCGCCGCGGTGCGCGACGTCCTGCGCGCTTTCGGCGAGGCGCACGGTGCTGACGCCGGCCCCGAAGGCCCGCCAGACCTGGGCCCCCTTTCTGCCACTCCTCCGCCCCGTTCGGTGGCAGCTGTGCGCGGCGGGGACCGCGATGGTGCTCGATGCCCTCGTGAGCGTCGCTCGTCCGTGGCCGCTCAAGATCGTCATTGACCGCGTCCTCTCGCAGAAACCGAGTCGCGTGCCGGTCCTGGATGCATGGCTGGGTCGCGCCCCGCTCACTGGGATGGAGATTCTCTACGGCGCGTGTGCCACCACCCTCCTGATTGCGGTCATCGCGGGCCTCTTGACCTACTACTTCACGCACGCGATGGGCAACGTCGCCCAGGGCTTTGTCTTCGCGATTCGCCGGGATCTGTTCGCGCACATGCAGCGTCTCTCGTTGCGGTTCCACGATCGGCAACGGACGGGGGACCTGATTACGCGACTGACGACAGATACCCAGGCGGTCCAGGAGATGATCGCCAACGGCCTCACCGTGCTGTGCGTCAACGCCTGCCTGCTGGCGGGAACCCTCGTCTTGATGTTTTGGCTCAGCTGGCGGTTCGCCCTCGTGTCCCTGTCGGTCGCACCCCTCCTGTTCTTGACGCTCCTGCGCTACAAACGTCGCATCAAGGTGGCCTCGCGCCGGGCCCGGGCCAGCACCGGCCTGCTGGCGTCACTGGCCCAGGAGACCCTCGCGTCCATCCGGATCGTGCAAGGGCTGGCGCAAGAAGAGCAACAGAGCGAGCGCTTCCAGGCCCGGAGCGAAGGCCACCACCAGGCGTTTCTAGACGTCGTGCGGTATCAGGCCCGCATGATGCCGCTGGTCGACGTCTGTGCGGCGGTCGCCCTCACGCTCGTGATGTGGTACGGAGCCACGCGCGTGCTGGCGGGCGAGCTCACGACCGGGGATGTGATCCTCTTCTTCGCCTACGTCACGAACCTGCACGCCCCCATGAAGGGTCTGGCGCGCTCCTCCTACCTATTCAGCAAGGCCAGCGTGGGAGCGGAGCGGATTGCCGAGGTCATGGGCGCGCGGAGCGATGTGGCGGACCGACCGGGGGCGCGGACGGTCTCCGGGCTGAAGGGCGAGATCGAATTGCGGGACGTCTCGTTCGAATACGAGGCCGGTCTACCGGTGCTGTCGCATATCAACCTCGTGATCGCACGGGGAGAAAAGGTCGCCATCGTCGGCGCGACCGGGGCGGGCAAGAGTACCCTGGTGAGCCTGATCCCCCGCTTCTATGACCCGAGCGCGGGCGAGGTCCGGATTGACGGCGAAGACATCCGCGGCTACACGCTCCAGTCGCTGCGCGAACAGGTTAGCCTCGTGTTACAGGACCAGCTCCTGTTCAGCGGCACCATCCGCGAAAATCTCGCCTTCGGGCGTCCCGGGGCCAGCGACGAGGAGATCGCCGCCGCGGCGGTCACGGCCCACGCCGACGAGTTCATTCAGCGACTCCCGGAGGGCTATGAGACCTTAGTGGCAGAGCGCGGCACGACCTTGTCGGGCGGCCAGAAACAGCGGATCGCCATCGCGCGGGCCATTCTGCGCGGGGCGCCGATCTTAATTCTGGATGAGCCGACGACCGGCCTGGACGCGGCCGCGGAGCAGACCGTCATGAGCGCGCTGGAGCGGGCCGCCGCGGGACGCACCACCTTGATCATCGCGCATCACCTGACGAGCGTGCGCCTGGTCGACCGCATCCTTGTCCTCGACCGAGGTCGGATCGTCGAAGAAGGGACGCACCGCGAGCTGCTGGCACGCGGTGGCAGGTACGCACGGCTCTATCGCCTCCAAATGTCAACCGAACCCGAGAATACCCGGGTCGGGGGCGACGGGGCGGCGCTGCCCGTGGAAGGGACGATGAGAGACTAGTCCACGGCTGACCGGGCGGCCCGGTCGCGATGCGGACGTCGCATGAGTCCGCATCACTGCCTTCGAAGACGGGCGGCCATTCCCGCCGCTTTTGGCTGGGGCGGGCGGGGCGCGAGATTGGGCCTCAGGTCGTGCCGTCCGAAACACACAAAGGCCAGCGCCCTCTGCTCGGGCGCCGTGATCGACGGCCACGCATGATCGCCCGCCGCGCCCGGCTTTCTCCGGCGCGCTCCGGACCTTGTCACGCAGGCCCTTCTCACGGAGACTCCTGAGGCCGCTTAGCCATGGGCGAGGTCGAGCGGCCCGTCAAGTCTTGCCGCTGCGCTCGACCTCTACAGCAGTCGGTCGCGAGCGGCACCAGCTACAGGAGGAAGAACTGCCGATGGACCGGCGCAGCGCTTTCAGATATGGGGTCGGCCTCGGACGCCCCGACGCGGCGCCCCGGGTGAGACGACCGCAGGGCGGTGACGGACGCAGCCCTGCCGACAACGGCGCGAGGGCCCCGGCCGTGAGGGGAATCGACGCCCCCGGCGCCGACAGTCGCCTGTGACGGACACGGGAGCGGCGCCCGTGGGGCCGCGGCGTCGCCTTGAGGAGGCTCCGCCGATGGAGGCATAGTTATCCTCTCGACGCTCCGCCCGCAGGCGCCGCCGGCGAGACCAAGGAGGGGGCAAGATGGCAGCGGCGAAGACGACGCCCGGAGGGGTCCGGATCGAGAAGGACGCACTCGGCGAGGTC
>Ga0066665_10001859_pt1 | contig 10131 bp, 7 predicted proteins | sample GraSoiAngelo_114_FD_75175 | JGI IMG/M metagenome (GOLD analysis project Ga0066665, IMG submission 75175) | Grasslands soil microbial communities from the Angelo Coastal Reserve, California, USA - 14_0903_13_40cm | ecosystem: Environmental > Terrestrial > Soil > Grasslands | place: USA...
AATATCGACGGCGGCCTCAATCTGCTGGAGATGGCCCGGCAGTTTGCCGTGCGCCGTTTCGTATTCGCCAGCTCCCTGAGCATCTATGGAACACATTCGCTGGAAGAGTGTGTTTCGGAGGAGCACCACGCCTACCCGGAAGATCTCTACGGTGCAGCAAAGCTATACATCGAGCGACTGGGAGAGGCCTATCGGCAACAACACGCGCTGGATTTCGTGAGCCTTCGTATCGGGCGAGTGGTCGGTCCCGGTGCGCAATCCGAGTCGTCCGCCTGGAGAAGCGAGATTTTCGAGCATCTCGGAACCCAAGAGCCCAGGGAGGTTATTGTCCCCTTCAGAGCTGCAGGGCGACTCTTGCTTGTCCATGTAGATGATGTCGCGAAGATGCTGCTTACTCTACTGCATGCGGGACCAACGAAGCATGCGGTTTACAACGCGTGCTGTGAATCCGTGTGCGTGGCAGATTTGAAGCACGAGCTGGAGCGGCTGAACCCGAACATCACGCTGAGAGTGGGAACCGGAAATGCCGTGGGAAATCCACAATTATTGAATGCCACGCGTTTCGAGTACGAATTCGGTTTTCGTCCTGTGCGCATATCCGAGCAATTGCGGCGCGCAGCAGGGAAGTCAAACGCCTCTTAAAAATGTTCCTTTAACTCCGCAAATTGTCCAACGATAAGCAATCGCTGCGACGGCGGCGCTGTATTCACTTCCTCATGTTCAAGAATCCAAGTGCTCCCGTGCGGCACAAAGACGGCGTGGAGGCCCGCGGCAAGCGCAGGATTGATATCGGACTTCGGACTATTTCCCACCATCCAAGTAGAATCGTGCGCAAGTTCGTATTTCTCCATCAAGCACGAGTATGCACCCACATCTTTCTCAGCCACGATTTCGAGCGCCGAGAAATACTCCTTCAATCCCGACCGTTCCACCTTCCCGGTTTGCTCGGCGATCGCGCCCTTGGTCATCAGGATGAGGTGGTGCCGCGCAGAAAGGTACTGCAAAGTCTCAGGCACCTCCGGCAAAATTTCCACGGGATGATCGGCAACGGTGTGCGCAAAGCTGTGGATCTGCGCGTGCAGCTCGGGAGTAACGGGATGGGCGCTGAGCCGCTCGAATGTCTCTACCAATGCGTGCGCAAAGCTGTGCAGGCCGTAGCCGTGCTTTACGATGCACTCTCGTTCCACATCATTCAGCACCTCTCGTACCTGTTCAGCAGAAAACTCGTGATGATTCAGAAAAGAAATAAAACGAGCGATCGCCCGCTCGAAATAAATATTGTTTTCCCAAAGCGTGTCATCGGCGTCGATCAATAGCGTTTGGGCAACATCGGAATTGTTAGGAGTGCCGTTCAAGTTGTGCTCCTCTAAGGAATCGCTTGTAGCTCCTAGCTACTAAGCAAATCGCAGACGTGGCTGCGGCAATTCGCGCTTTAGGAATACAGCAGAAGAGCGGCTGTAACCCTGATCCGAAGACCGTAAGGTCTCAGCCAGAAGCTAGGAGCCAGCAGCGCTCACCCAACCCAATCCACCCGCGCTTCCGGTCCAATGATCCCCGCCTTATGCCCCATATCGAGCAGCCGCCGAACCGCCTCGCGGCCTTCCGGACCGTAGTCGAGGGTGCGCTCGTTTACATACATCCCGACAAATTTGTCGGCGAGCTGAGCATCAAGATCGCGAGCGAACTGCATGGCATAGCTGAGCGCCTCCTCGCGATGATCGAGAGCGTATTGGATACTGTCGCGCAGCGCGGTAGAAACGGACGACATGAGTTGTGGCCCCAGAGCGCGCCGGATTGCGTTGCCGCCTAGCGGCAAAGGCAGGCCCGTAACCTTCTGCCACCACTTTCCAAGGTCCACGATGCGGTGCAATCCCGACTTGTCATAAGTGAGCTGGCCCTCGTGGATGATGAGCCCAGCCTCATACTTACCCTCGAGCACCTGCGGAATAATCTGATCAAAGGGAACAACCTCGGTCTCAACCCCTGGGGCAAAAAGATTGAGCGCCAGATATGCCGTAGTCAGCGTCCCGGGCACGGCAATCCGCTTTTTCTTGATCTCGCTCGCCGTGAAAGCCCGGCTGGCCACGACCATCGGGCCGTAGCCTTCGCCCACACTTCCGCCGCTCGACAATAGAGCGTAGTTCTCCTGAATGTACGGATAAGCATGAAAAGAAATCGCCGTCACATCGTAGACGCCGTCGTGAGCTCTGCGGTTAAGCGTCTCGATGTCGCAAAGCGTGTGGGTAAAACGCAAGCCGGACACGCGGACTTTATTGGTAGCCAGACCGTAGAACATAAATGCGTCGTCCGAGTCCGGGCTATGCGCCACCGTGATCTCGCGCGCTTCTCTCGACTTATTACCGCGAGAGACTCCCTGCTCTTGTTCGGAAACAACTGTCATGTTGACGGAATCCAATCTGCTCATGCCTGAACTTCCGGACTACGCCGAAGTCGCGTAGCCAGCGCGGCCGCCATCATCCCTTTGATCACTTCCGCAAAAACAAACCAATAAAGCCCCCAGCGCAGCGCTTGCGACACGGAGTGAGTCAGCACCGCCAGCCACGTTAAGCCTCCGGTGAAAAGAACAACCTCGCCCAGCAACCCCGCGGCCGCAGCTCGGGCAAAGCTCTTTTGCCCGCGTTCCATGACGAACCCGGTCAAGCCTGCCACGAGAGGGTAGGCCAGCAGAAATCCGCCGGTCGCACCCATTAACTGCGCGAGTCCACCGGGACCGACAGGATTGAACACCGGGAGACCGATCGCACCTTCCGCGAGATAAAGGAGCAGCGCCGCGAAACCGCGCTTGCTCCCCAGCAACATTCCCACCAGCAGCACGCCAAAGTTTTGCACGGTCAGCGGTACCGGCGTGAAAGGTAGAGGGATAGTAATTCGCGCACACAGCGCCACGAAGAAACTGGCTCCGACAACCAAGGCTATTTGTCGCGCCACTTCGACGCTGCGTCCCTGCGAGGCACCTAATGCCTGAATTGCCGGTTTTATCATGAAATTTCCTTGGATGGGCGACGCCCGATCATTATTCAGTTGTGCCGGATTGAGGCCCGCGTTCTTCGCCCAACGATCCTTCCTGGGACGCGTGTAAGTCCTTCAAGCGGCGATGCAGCCTCATGTATAGGGCCATGGCGACACACACCACGACCAGGGTACTCACACCTAGGATCAGGAACCACCAGATCATCCGCACAGCTGATTAGGATATCAGATGATGGTTAGCCTTAGAAAAGGACTGGGACACATGTCTGGAAGCACCGCCAGATTGGTCTTACCCGGCTTGTCGCTCGGCTTTCTTTTGCCGCATCATCTCGACACGCTTGGCCAAAAGTTGCAGGCGGTCTCGTCCATACTTGGTGCGCGTGGCCACCTCTTCCAGATTATGGAAAGCTTGTGGGTCCCCAAGCTTCTCTCGCAATTCCTTCAGGATGGGTTGCACTTTAGCGAAGATTAGAAACATTTCACCGCTAAACGCCGGTTCGAGAAAAAGCTCTTCGTTCAGAACGCCCTTTAGGACGAACGAAGCGGTCATACCCCAGTAGCCAAGAGCCTGCCGCAGCCAATTGTTCTCTTGCGTACCGGCGGCTTGGGAGACTCGCAGGAATTCGTCAGCGCTCTGCGGGAAAAATTCGGCACCCCACCAATGCCGGGCCTTCCGCATTTCTGTTTCGCGGCGCAGATCGTAAAGCTGGAGAATCAGTTGGGCATCAGCTACCGTAGGTTTCTTGGCCATAATTTCCTCCGCGAAATTATAACTGGTCTCAGAACGTTGTTCGGGGTTGCCTTAGAAACTCATGCCATCCCTGCGCATCAGTAAATTTCGAGATTGTGACCCGCGACCACTCTTCCCTTGTAAGCCTGTCGCACTTCTTTCAGCAATTGCTCTTCGCTTCCTGCTTGCCGGCACTCATCTGTGCGCGCCTGATCGCAGCCGGGATTCGCTCGATGGTAAGCGGCTCTTTTCTCCCCATAATCCATGTCGTCAGCATGACGTCCGGCAATCCCAGCGTGTGATCAGAGTGCAGATACATGATGAAACCGATTCTCAGGGCCACAGTGTCCAAGCCCAGCACACCCTTCTGGCGGGCGGCAGCAGCTGGTCGCACCACCCCGGTGATACGGCGTACCGTTCACGATGATGGCCGTGCCAGGTCCGGAGCGCTCCGGATCCGGCAAAGGCGTCCCCGTGCCCGGAGAACAATTTGGGTTTTAGGGATTGCTTTGCTCGGTGCTTGTGACGTGCCATGCCGCACAAAAAGTGCCAGTTGCATTAAGCGCCTGGGCCGCCATTTTGTTGTCGTAGGCGTGTTCCCCCGCCGGAGAATCTATGCCGAAGTCGCTGCGGCTTCTTCCGCTGGCGCGGGCCGCTCATAATCGCACTCTTTGTTCGGGCAGGCGACTACGGTGCCGGCCTTCAAGTTCTTCAAAACCAGATATTCGTTGCCGCAACTCGTACACTTTTCCGCAATCGGCTTGTGCGCAGAGGTGAATTTGCACTTGGGATAATTGCCGCATCCATAAAATGTATTGCCCTTGCGCGCCCGCTTTTCGACGAGTTCGCCATCCTTGCACTCGGGACACTTCACGCCGATATAGTTCTGCTTCACGTACTTGCACTCCGGATACCCGCTGCAAGCCGTGAATTCGCCGTAGCGTCCGTGGCGGATCATCATATTCCGACCGCATTTCGGGCATGGCTCATCGAGCGGAATGTCTGGAACTTTCTTGCCTTGATCCAGCCGCCGCGTGGTCTTGCAGTCCGGATATCCAGTGCAAGCCATGAATTGTCCGAAGCGCCCGCGCTTCAAAACCATTACGCGGCCGCAGTTCTCGCAATATTCCTCCTGCGTAGTCTCCTGCACGTCGGCCGAGTCCAGATCAGGCAGATTGATTGGATTTTCTTTCGTAAACGTGCAAGTGTTCGGATCTTCCTTATCGTAAGTGCTGCACGCATAGAACGATCCGTGCTTGCCCCACTTGATCACGAGCGGTGCTCCGCAGCGCTCACACTTCTCGTCCGTGGGCTTCTCCATCCGCTTGATGTTTTCCATATGCTTTTCGGCATAGCGGAGATCCTTTTGGAACTTTTTGTAGAAGTCAGCGAGAGTATCGGTCCATTTCTCTTTACCTTCTTCGATCTGGTCGAGGTCCTCTTCCAACCGTGCCGTGTACAAAATGTCGAAAATGTCGGGGAAGTTTTCGACCAGCAAGTCGGTCACAACCAGTCCAATCTCGGTGGGAGTGAATTTGCCAGCCAGCTTCTGCGCGTACTGCCGCTCCTGAATGGTGGTGAGAATAGCGGCGTACGTGGACGGTCGGCCGATCCCGCGTTCTTCTAATTCTTTGACCAGCGAAGCCTCGTTGTAACGCGGAGGCGGTTCGGTGAAGTGCTGTTCCGGCTTCAGAACCTTGAGTGTGAGTTTCTGGCCAGCTTCCAGCGGCGGAAGCTTGTGCTTCAGTTCCTCGTCTTCCTCGTCCTTGCCTTCCTTGGATTCTTCATAGACTCTGAGGAAGCCATCGAACTTCAGCACAGACCCGGTCACGCGGAACCAGAAGATCCCGTTACCATTCTTTGTTCTTGCATCAATGTCCACCGTAGTCTGATCGAATACGGCGGGCATGATTTGCGAAGCCACAAAGCGTTGCCAGATCAGCTTGTAGACCTTGAACTCATCTTCTTTCAAGTACTGCTTGATCTGGTCGGGATGGCGCATTGCCGAAGTCGGACGAATGGCTTCGTGTGCCGCCTGCGCTTCCTTCTTCTCCTTATATGTGTTCGGCGTTTCAGGCAGGTACGGCTGTCCGTACTCCTTGCCGATATACTCTCGGACTTCCTGAACAGCATCCGGAGACACGCGGGTCGAATCCGTACGCATGTAGGTGATAAGCCCGACTAGGCCTTCTTCGCCCAATTCCACGCCTTCATAGAGACGCTGAGCAATCATCATCGTGCGCTTGACGCTGAAGCGCAGCTTGCGGGCTGAATCCTGCTGCAACTTGCTGGTGGTGAATGGCGGAGCGGCATTGCGGCGACGCTCTTTCTTGTCCGCGGTACGAACCACCCAGTCGGCGTGTTCCAGTGCCGCGCGAATCTTCTCCGCATCCTCGCCGTTCGTGACTTCAATCTTCTCTTCGCCCTTGCCCAAAAAACGGGCGTCGAACGCCGGAGGCTTAGGGGCAGCGAGGTTGGCATCAATGGTCCAATATTCTTTCTTTTCGAACGCCTTGATTTCGCGTTCCCGTTCAACAATCAGGCGCAAGGCCACGGTCTGCACTCGGCCCGCGGAAAGCCCACGGCGAACCTTGTCCCACAATAAAGGCGACACCTGGTAGCCCACCAGTCGGTCCAGGATGCGGCGTGTCTGCTGCGCATCCACGAGATGCTGGTCAATGTCCCGCGGATGTTCGAAAGCTTCCTGCACCGCGCGCTTTGTGATTTCGTTGAACGTCACGCGGCGAATGCGCTGAGGTTCTCCGTCTTTCTTCTTTTTCTTCTTCTTTTTACTCTTCGAACCGTTGTCGCTCAGCTCCTCCGCCAGGTGCGCGGCGATAGCCTCCCCTTCGCGGTCTGGGTCAGGAGCCAGATAGATGGCGTCCGCCGACAGCGCCAGCTTCTTCAGCCGAATGAGGACTTTCTCTTTGCCTGGAATAACCACGTACTCTGGCTCAAAGTCGTTGTCAGTATCAACCCCAAGAACGCTCTTGGGCAGATCCTTGACGTGCCCCAGCGAGGCCTCGACAGTGAAGCCCTTACCCAGATACCTCTGGATGGTCTTCGCCTTGGCCGGCGACTCGACGATGACTAAACCCTTCGACAATTCTTCCTCATTGATAACGGTACTCGAATTTGACCCTAGCACGAAGTTGGCCGCGGCAACAAGTTACCGGGCGAGAGCTTCTGGCTGCTAGCTCCTAGCATCTCGCTAAAATCGGACTCTGCAGACATTGGATGAGAGAGGCTACATTCGCTGCACTCGAGCCCCTTCCCCTCCCAATCGTTGAACTCATCGGCAGTAAGAAAGTGCAAATCTTTGGCGGGCAGCAGGTGGTATTCCACTTTGCTCGCCGAACTGCGCGCAACTTAAGGGAACCTCTTCATCTCGGAATCTGATCTCCGACCACACGCTTCCGCAAGGTTCGCGCCGACGAGGAGGAGGCGCGTCGCAGTTGGCTCGTCAAACCGTACATCTCCTCTTTCGGAAATGTGTGTCTTTGTTCGTATACAAACAATGTCGTTCATGAGCCTCGGTCCATACTCGCGGATCTTTGAAGTCCTCCATCGGTCACCGCCTCGTTTGAGCCAGAAGCCCGTAGCTAGAAACTAGTCGCTGTTCTCAAAAGCTTCTTACAAAATTCTTCCCGGACATCTGCCTCACTTTCCCCGCCAACTCCAATTCAAAGAGCGACGCCGCAAAAATTTCCGAAGGCGACATTTCTGTCTCCAGTTGCTCCACGATTTCATCCATGTGCGTTGTTTGGTCGGCCTTGAGCAGGCCCAGGATCCGCTTTTCGTGGGGTGGAGCCCTTCGTCTGGAAATGGGATGCCGAAGATGGGCGGCCGGATTCATCGCCGGCGGGCCGGACCAGCACAACTCGTACTGCTGCAAGGAGATCCTCTCACACGTCCTTCCACGTCGCGACCAGCTCCGCGCCTTGTTTAATCAGGGTGTTCGGACCCAAGAATTCTTGTTTGTGCCATTGCCAGGGACAGAAACACATCACGATTTTGCGCAAGAGAGCATCGTGCAGTGATACGCGTGCCGGAATATTCCGCAGCCTACTGGTTTCCGCGCCCGGCGCCGGACCGAGGCCGGGCGTTAGCGCAATGGCCACCCCTCCAACAAATGAGTGGCGCTTGGCGATGTAGCGACTGAGATAGGGACAGATGACTCCACAACGAGCCCGCCGTCTTCGGCAGACTCTTAAATCTCGTTAACCGCTCCTGACTGGCACTTCAGCGGGACGGTTCTCGGCAACGCGCCGACAGTACTCACTTCGCGAAAGCTCGCTCAAGGGAAGATGTCACAATGGTTTGCTAGAATCGGTCAAGACATGAGCCGACTGCGCATCTCTGCAATTTCTTACCTCAACACCGCCCCCTTGATGTGGGACTTCGAGCATGGCCAGACGGGTAGCCAATTCGACATTGCCTACACGCTGCCGTCAGGCTGCGCTCAGGCTCTGGAGCGGGGAAGTGCCGATATCGGAATTATTCCCGCTGCCGCCTACGCGACCATTCCCGGTCTGCAGGTGTTGCCGGGCGTTGCTATCGCATCGCGCCGCCCAGTTCGATCCATTTTGCTCGTAAGCAAAGTGCCAATCGAGAATGTCCGCACGGTGGCTTTGGATACCTCTTCCATAACATCAGTAGCCCTGGCAAAAGTGTTGTTCGAGAAGTGGCTTGGCGGCGGAAGAAAGTTCACATCCATGGCGCCAAACGTGGAGAGAATGCTCGCAGTCCACGATGCAGCGCTTGTGATTGGAGATCCAGCGCTACAAGTGGATCGCACGCGTTACCTGACCATCGATCTCGCCGAAGAATGGATTCGCTATACCGGCAAGCCTTTTGTGTTTGCTTTCTGGGCGATTCGCGAAGCGGCACTGCGAGAGGCTGAGTCGTCGCTGGATCTGGCAGCGATCTTCCAGCAATCCCGCGACCACGGACTTCGTCCCGAAAGCCTCGATTACATAGCCCATGAGTGGGCGCCACGCTTGAGAATCAGTGAACCTGACGTGCGCAGCTACCTCACCGAAAATATTCACTACCAACTTGATGTGGGATGCCTTGAGGGCTTGCAGTCGTTTTACAGTTACGCCGTCGAAATTGGAGCACTGCCCACGGTACCGCCGGAAATTGTCTTCGCTGGCACCAAGGCCGCAATTACGTAGCATGTTTTACGAGCTGACCTGTAAACTCCATTCCAGCCTGAATGCTGCCGCATCTACATCCGCTTCTTATAATTTCTATCTTGCGGCAACTGCGCCGACTGGGGGGAGTCGGCCTTGTCTTGCTGGGAGTCGCGGACAACTCCGTGATTCCGCTGACCGGCAGCATGGACGTCCTCACCATATATTTGGCTGCGCGCCATCGCCAGACGTGGCAGTACTACGCGCTGATGGCGACGCTGGGCGCCGTGATTGGCGGCTACATTACTTATGCTTTGGCCCGAAAAGGTGGCAAGCAGGCGATGGAGCGCAAGCTCTCGAAACCGAGAGCGGCGAAGGTTTACGCAACGTTTGAACGATGGGGCTTCTGGGCCGTCGCGGTTCCTGCTCTGCTGCCGCCGCCATTTCCTTTTGTTCCGTTCCTGATCGCCGCAGGCGCTTTGCAGTACTCGCGGGAGAAATTCCTCGGCGCTTTGACGCTGGGCCGCTTGGTTCGCTACTCGATCGTTGCGGGACTGGGAGCGCTTTATGGAACTCACATCGTTCGCTTTTTCTCGCGCTACTACGAACCGGCACTGACCATTCTGATTGGCCTTGCCGTCCTGGGAGGCGTGCTGACGTTGATCCAGTACCTTCGCTGGAAAACTTCCTCTAGTGTCCCTGCCCGCCCGTAGAGAAACGTAGCTTGCAACGTCTTCGTTCGCCGTCGGGCAGGACGAAGCAAGCTACGTATCTGCAGTTCTGAATCATTCCCCGAATTTGGCGCAGCGCGCGGTGCTCCGTTAGAATAATCGGGTAACTGGCCATGTCTCTCACCAAGCAACAAGCTTTGGAAATGTTCCAGTCCGATGACCTGATAGGCATCGGGATGGAAGCAGACTCCGTGCGCCGCAAACGTCATCCCGAGGGCGTGGTCACCTACATCATTGACCGCAACATTAATTACACCAACTTCTGCACTGAATACTGCACTTTCTGCGCTTTTTATGCCCCGGTGAAAGGCCCCGGCCGCTCCAAGGGATACGTGCTGGATTTTGAAACGATTTACGAAAAAGTGCGTGAGACCGTGGAACTGGGCGGTACGGGCGTGCTCATGCAGGGCGGCCTGCATCCTGACCTGAAGCTGGAATGGTATGAAGAGATGCTGCGCGGCATTAAGCAGCGCTTCCCCAAAATCCATCTGCATTGTTTCTCAGCATCGGAGATCATTCATTTCGCCGAGATCAGCGGCTTGAG
>Ga0066665_10001860_pt1 | contig 10129 bp, 4 predicted proteins | sample GraSoiAngelo_114_FD_75175 | JGI IMG/M metagenome (GOLD analysis project Ga0066665, IMG submission 75175) | Grasslands soil microbial communities from the Angelo Coastal Reserve, California, USA - 14_0903_13_40cm | ecosystem: Environmental > Terrestrial > Soil > Grasslands | place: USA...
TGCCCCTGCGGTGAGCTATTTCAAGGATATTCGCCCCATCGTGCGCGAGCATTGCGCGGGCTGCCATCAGCCTGCCGTCAAGCAGGGCGAGCTTACCCTGACCACCTACGAAGGGTTCATGGAGGGCGGGGCCAAGGGCAAGGTGATCAAGCCCGGCCAGCCCGACCAAAGCCTGGTGATCGCCTACCTGACGGGCGCCGAAAAGCCGCAGATGCCCTTCGGCCAGACGCCGCTTTCGGCGGCGCAGATCGACCTGTTTCGCGGCTGGATTCGCGACGGCGCCAAGGACGACACCCCGGCCGAAGCCAAGAGCATCGTCGAACCGGGGAAGCCGGTGGCCTACCACGCCGCCCCGGTGATCACGGCGCTAGCCTACTCGCCGGACGGGAGCCTGCTGGCGGTCTCCGGTTACCGTGAGGTGCTGCTGCACAAGGGCGACGGGTCCGGCCTGGTGGCGCGGCTGCCGGGCATCTCCGACAAAATCACCTCGCTCGCCTTCTCGGCCGACGGGTCGGTGCTGGCGGCGGTGGGCGGTACGCCGGCCACCTTCGGCGAAGTAGAACTGTGGGACGTGGCCCAGCGCAAGCTCTTGCGCTCGCTCCGGCTCACCGCTGACACTTTGTTCGGCGCGTCGTTCTCGCCTGACGGCTCGAAGCTGGCTTTCGGCGGTACCGACAACACCATTCACGTCATCGAGGTCGCCACTGGGAAGGAACTGCTGGGAGTGAAGCAGCACGACGGCTGGGTTTTTGCCACCGTCTTCTCGCAGGATGGCAGCCAGATCGTCTCGGTCAGCCGTGACGGCGCCGCCAAGCTGACCAACGTGGCGGGCGGCGTGTTCATTGAGAACATCAATCAACTGAAGGGCGAGCTGGTGACCGTGGCGCGCCAGCCCAAGCGCGATATCGTGCTGGTGGGCGGGGAAGAAGGCGTGCCGCGCCTCTACATGATGCACCGCCCGCGGTCGCTCGTCATCGGGGACACTTCCACCCTGATCCGCGAGTTCGAAAAGCAGGACGGGCCCGTGGTCTCCATGGCTTTCAGTCCGGGCGGCCAGTGGATCGCCGTGGGTGGCTCGACCGACGAGGTCCGGGTCTACAAGACGGACACCGGCGAGCGGGTGGCGAGCTTCAAAGGCCATGAAGGTGGGGTCTATTCCCTGGTTTTTGCGCCTGACGGTGGACACATGGCAGCGGCGGGATTCGACGGCATGGTGCGAATCTACGACGTCAAAGCCGGGCGCCTTGCCAAAGCCTTCTTGCCGGTGCCGCTCGAGAAGGAGACCGCGGTTTCGATGAAGTAGCGGCCCACTTCCGCTGAGGCGCTGAGACGCCCAAGAAGACGAAGAAGCCATGATTGACGGAGACCGATCATCGTCACTGAGCCAGCGCTTCGAACGGGCTTCGCGCCGCCCGCCGGGAAGCGCGAACCTCGGACCCCGGCTTCGTTCGCTGGTGACTCGATGCCTTAGGCCAGGTTTGCTCTTCCTTCTGGCGGTGATTGCGGCCCGGCCGCTCTCCGCCGTCGAGCCTGTCCTCAAAGATGTCGAGCCGCGAGGCGGCCAGCGCGGCAAAGCGTTCACTCTGACACTCAAGGGTGAGGGCCTCGCGACCGGCGCCGATCTCATCACCAATTTGCCGGGCACGGTTTCGAAGCTCGCGCCACCGAGGGACGTCGAGACGCCTGACACGGTGTTGTCCTACCTGATTCAAATCCCGGAGGACGCCGCGCCGGGCGCGTATCCCTTGCGGGTTCGCACCGCGGACGGTCTTTCGAATGTGCTGATCTTCACCGTCAGCGACCTGCCCGAGATTCCCGAGAAGGAGCCCAACGATTCGATCGCCCAGGCGCAGCCGCTCACCATCCCAGTGGCCGTCAGCGGCACTCTGAAGGGGCCGGACCAGGACTTCTTCAGCATCACCGCGACAGGTCGCGAGCGGCTGGTGATCGAAGTGGAGGCCCGGCGCATCGGCTCCGCGATCGATCCGGTAGTCGAAGTGTTCGATTCCACAGGCCGTCAGATGGTGCAGAATGACGACGCCCCGGGCCTGGGAGTGGACGCACGTCTCGACGTGATGTTTCCCAGGGCGGGAAAATACTACGTGGCAGTGCACGATTCGAAGTTCAGCGAGCAGCCGGAGAACTTCTACCGGCTGAAGATCGGCTCCTACGCCTACGCGGACGGAATCTTCCCGCTGGGCTGGCAGCGCGGCAAGAGCGTCGCGGTGACGCTGTTTGGTGGAAACCTTGTAAGCCCGGTCGTGGTCTACCCCAACCTGAACGCTCCGGAGGGGCGGGAAACGGTCGCGGTAAACCTTCCCGGGCCCAGACCCGCCGGCAGTCTGCCTTTCCAATTCCGCCTCAGCGACCTCCCGGAGACGCTGGCCGGGGCGCCGGGCTCGGCCGGGGAACTCCCGCCATCGACCGTCGTGAACGGACGCCTCCTGAAGCTCGGCGAGGTTGACCGCTACAAACTCAAGGTCTCGCCCGGCGAGAAGTGGATCATCGACCTCCAATCGGCGACGCTGGGCACTTCACAGCTTTACGGATCGCTCGCCGTCTACGATGCCCAGGGCAAGAGGCTCGAGGCCAAGGATGTGAGCGGCGGCGCCGATCCCAAGCTCGCCTTCACCGCGCCCGACAAAGTGCGGGAGGTCACGCTGGCGGTCAGCGACCTGCGCGGCCAGGGCGGACCGGCGTACGGCTACCGGCTGGTCGCCCGGCCGGAAGCGGGAGACTACACCCTGAAGCTGGCCACGCCTTACGTTAACGTCCCGGCGCGCGGCACCGCCGCCATCAAGGTGATCGCGGAGAGACACGGTTACGACGGCCCGATCCGGCTGAGCATCCCCGGCCTCCCCCGTGATTTCACCCTGGCAGGGGGAAACATCGCGGCCGAGGTGCTGGACTACGAGGGGAAGCGCGAACCGAGCACCGTGGGATTTGTGACGCTCACCGCCAAGCCGGACACGAAGCCGCTCACCGCCGAATTGTCGATCTGGGGAGAGGGTGGAACGGCGGAGCACCCGATTCGCCGCCGGGCGGTGGGACCGGGGCTGATGTTCATCGTTAACGGCGAGGAGATGATCAACCTCACCGGTGACTCTATTCCCACCAAGCCGACCACCTATCCGTGGCTGGGGATCGACCTGCCCGTGGCCCTCGGCGCACCACTGCCCGCCGCGCTCGAGGTGGCGGACCGCAACGTTCGCGAGGTGCAGGGAATGGACTATCCAATCGCGTACAAGGTGGTGAAGCAAGGCGCCGGGATCGTGACGAAAAATGTCGGCGGGCTTGAACTCCCCACGGTCAAGGACCTCGGCATTGAGAACAAGCATGACCTTAAAGGAGTGGAGGAGGGCAAGCTCGTGCTGGGTTCCTCGCTCGACACACCGCTGGTGAAGTTCGATCTGGTCGCGAGCGCGAGCCTGGAGGTGAACGGGAAAGAGCAGACGATCGTGGCCCCGGCGGTGAGCGTCGAGCTGGTGCGCGCTTACGTCCTCGAACTCAAGTCCCAGCGCGTAGAGCTGAAGGGCGGCGGCAAGGTTGAGCTGGCCGGCGTCGTCCGCCGCGAGCCGGTTTTCACGGGCACGGTGAAAATCAACCTGGGCGACCCGCCGGACAAGGTGTCATGCACGCCCGCCGAGGTCCCGAACGGGAAGTCCGAGTTCAGCCTGACCTGCGAGGCTGCGACGGGCGTCCAAGAGGGCGATTTTGAGGTACACTTGGTCTCGTCGGCGACCATCCCGGGGCGCACCGACAAAAGGGAATATACCTTTCCCCCCGTGGCGGCGCGGATGATCATCGCAGGGGAGAAAGTGGCTCAGACCGAGGCCAGCCAGACTCGTTGATCGAGAAAGGCTCGAGAGGGTTTTCGGGCGCAACGCGAAGAGCGCCAAGAGCCCAAGAGGAAGAGAATTCGGCTCGCAAACGAGGTTTGACGATGACCTACAGAATCCGGGCAAACCGCCGGTTCCAGATCCTGGGCGTTGCCGCACAGCTGACGCTGGCGGCAGGGATTGCGCTCGCGGGCGAAGACACCACCAAGCCGGCCGCAGCGGAAGCCAAGCTGCTGGCGGCGTATAAAGTGACGGCGATTCGGCTCATCCCGTCCGAGCTCGTCTTCTCGAGCGCCAGCGAATATCGCAAGGTCCTGGTCATCGGAAAAACGGACCAGTCGAACGAGACTGATCTTACGCGCACGGCCAAGCTGACCCCGGCCGGCGACTGCGTGCGGTTCGATGAAGACGGTTACCTGCATCCGGTCAAGGACGGCGAGACACGTATTGCGGTCTCGGCGGGCGGGCTCGAGGCGGAGATGCCCGTGACCGTGCGCGACCTCGAGAAGCCGCGCCCGGTCTCGTTCGTGCGCGACGTCGAGCCTATCCTGAACAAAGTCGGCTGCACCGCCGGGACCTGCCACGGCGCCGCCAAGGGGAAGAACGGCTTCAAGTTGTCTCTGCGCGGCTATGATCCGGAGTTTGACTACGACCGCCTGATCCACGACGTCTCCGGCCGCCGTTTCAATCGCGCCGATCCGGCTCGCAGCCTCATCCTGCTGAAGCCGACCGCCCAAGTGCCCCACGGCGGCGGCATGCGTTTTGACACCGATTCCCAGTATTACCGGACGATCCTGGCGTGGCTCTCCGAAGGCGTGCCCTTCGGCGACACCAAAGCGGCCGAAGTCGAGCGCCTCGAGGTGACGCCTTCGGACATCCTGATGCCCGAATCGGGACTCTCCCAGCAGATCGTCGTGGTCGCCCACTACTCCGACGGCACCGCTCGGGACGTCACGCGCGAAGCTTCTTATACCAGCAACACGCCGAGCGTGGCCGAAGCTACGCAGGACGGCCTGCTGACGTCCGAGCGCAAGGGCGAAGCCGCGCTGCTGGTGCGTTACGAAGGAAACTTTGTCACCGTTTCGACCACCATTCTTTCGAGCAAGCCCGGCTTCCAGTGGGTCCAACTGCCGCAGCACAATTACATCGACGAGGCGGTTGACCAGAAGCTTCGCAAGCTGAGGATTCTGCCCTCACCGCCCGTGACCGACGCGGAGTTCCTCCGACGCGTGTCCCTTGACCTCATCGGCGTGCCGCCCACCACGGACGAAGTGGAAGCCTTCCTCAAGGACAAGACGCCCGAACGGGAAAAGCGCGCCCGTCTGGTCGGGCAGTTGATGAAGCGGCCTGAGTACGTGGACCACTGGTCGCTGAAATGGGGCGACCTGCTCAAGAGCAATCGCAAGTTTCTGGGCCAGAAAGGCATGTGGCGCTTCCGCGACTGGGTACGCCAGTCCGTGGCCGAGAACAAGCCTTACAACCAGTTCGTCTACGAGCTGCTCACGGCGCGGGGCAGCAACTACGACAATCCGGCCGCCAACTACTTCCTGATCGCCGACCAGCCCAACACGGAGATGGAGACCACGACGCAGCTCTTCCTGGGCGTCCGTTTTGTCTGCGCGCACTGCCACGACCATCCCTTTGAGCAGTGGACGAACAAACAGTATTTCGAGCTGAGCGCGTTCTTTGCCCAAGTGGGCATTCGGGACGGGGCCCGCAGCCTGGAGAAAGTGGTTTACGACAAGGACGACGGGGAGATTGTGTTCCCGAAGACGGGACGCGTGGCGCCCGCGCACTTTCCCTATTTGCAACCCGCCCACCTGACGGACGGCGAAGGACGGCGTCAACTTCTGGCGGAGTGGCTGACCTCGAAGAACAATCCTTACTTCGCCAAGGCGATCGTCAACCGGGTGTGGAGTTATTTCTTCGCCCGCGGCATCATCGACCCGGTGGATGACATCCGGTCGAGCAACCCGCCCATCAATCCCGAATTGCTCGCCGCCCTCACCAAGGACTTTATCGACCACCATTTTGACCTGCAGCACCTGATCCGGACCATCGTCGACTCGCGCACTTACCAGCTTTCTTCCCACACCAACGAGTGGAATGCGGACGACGACAACAACTTCTCCCACGCTTTGCCGCGCCGCCTCACGGCGGAAGAGCTGATGGACGCCATCAGCATCTCGACCGGCAGCCGCATGGTCTTCAAGGATGTGCCCAAGGATTACCTGGCGGAGGAGCTTCCCGACTCGAAAGTCGGCATGGGCGGATTTCTCGACCTCTTCGGGAGGCCGCAGCGCGAATCCCCGTGCGAGTGCGAGCGCCGCAGCGAGGTGAGTTTGAAGCAGGCGTTGAACCTGATCAACGGGCCGGCGGTCGGGGACGCGGTGGCCGATCCGGACGGCCGCATCGCCAGGCTGATCCTCAAGGGCGCTCCCGACCGGGAGATCATCCAAGACCTTTACGTGGCGACGCTCGACCGGCCGCCGACGGCCGAGGAAGTCCAGAAAGCGCAGGACTATCTCAAGGGAAGCAAGAATCGCACGGAGAAGGCTCAGGACCTCGAGTGGGCGCTGCTGAACAGCTACGCCTTCTTGTTCAATCGCTAGTTCCGACTGGGCTCGCGCGGCCCCTAAGGTCGCTCGAGCGGAGGCGAGACCATGTTATCGATACCGGGACGGATGGCCAGGCTGTGTGACGGGTACACGCGGCGTGAGTTTCTGCGAGTGGGAGGGTCGACGCTGTTCGGGCTGAGCCTGCCCCACTTCTTCTCTCTCCAAGCCAGGGCGTCTGCGGCCTCGCCCTTTGCCGGGTCGAAGGGCTATGGAGGGGCGAAGTCCGTCATCCTGCTCTTTCTCCAGGGCGGTCCGAGCCATCTCGACATCTGGGACCCGAAACCCGACGCGCCGTCAAACATCCGCGGGGACTTCAAGCCCATCAAGACCAACGTCGACGGCATCCAGTTGAGCGAGACCATGCCGCTGCTCTCGAAGCACGCCGACAAGTACACCTTGATCCGGTCGATGAGCTATACGCCGGTGGGACTGTTCAATCACACCGCGGCGATCTACCAGATGCTGACCGGCTATCCCCCGGACAAGGTTTCGCCGTCCGGCCAGCTCGAGCCTCCGTCGCCGCGCGATTTCCCCACCGCGGGCGCGCAGGTGGCCAAGCTCAAGCCGCTGGACGATCCTATGCTGCCGTTTGTCGAGATGCCGCGTCCGCTGCAGGAGTCGAGCGTCATCGGCAAGGGCGGGGCGGCGGGATTCCTCGGCAAGGCCTACGATCCCTACCGGCTGTATCAGGACCCGAACAAGCCCATCGACCTGGGTGATCTGGCGCTGCGTTCCGACGTTCCGCCCGAGCGGCTGAAGGAGCGGTTCTATCTGCTCAAAGGGATCAACGGCTCCATGCCGGAGCTGGAAAAGGCGGTCAGCTCCTACGCCCTCGACGAATACTACCAGAAGGCGTATAACCTGCTCTTGTCGGGCAAGGCGCGCAACGCCTTCGACCTGGAACAGGAAAAGCCGGAGGTCCGGGAGAGGTACGGCAGGACGACCTTTGGCCAGGGCGCGCTGCTCGCCCGGCGCCTGGTCGAAGCGGGGACGCGCTTCGTCCAGCTCAACTGGCCAGCGGTGGCGAACGGCGACCCGACGGTCGACGCGTGGGACACGCACGCGGCCAATTTCGGTCCGCTCAAGAATCTGCACTGCCCGATCCTCGACCGGACGCTGTCAGCCTTGCTCGAGGATATGTCCGAGCGTGGATTGCTGAAGGACACGCTGGTGGTGGCAATCGGGGAATTTGGCCGGTCGCCGCGGCTGGGCGTTAGCACCTCCGGCAACAGCAATGCCCCGGATGGCCGGGACCACTGGCCATACTGCTACACGGGGCTGGTCGCGGGCGGCGGCGTCCGGGTCGGCGAGCTTTACGGTAAGTCGGACGAGACGGGTTCGTCACCCAAGGAGAACCCGGTGCACCCGACCGACCTGCTGGCGACGATCTACTACGCCCTGGGAATCGATCCGGGTCAGATGGTGCTCAACGATCTCAACCAGCCGCGAGAGCTGGTCAAGGGAACGCCGCTGGTTAAGCTATTCAGCTAGACCCCACGGAGCGCGGTCGTCGTGCGCGCGTCGGACTACTCTCGTGCATTAGGTGCTATTAGGGTTGGCCAAGGAGGCCCCGAATGACCCGCGATAAGTCTCTCTCCCCCGGTCGAGGGCCGGCGGGTCCACCGTTTAACTGGAGAACGCTCGCCTGCCTGCTTTTCGCCGGCTTGGCCTGTTCGTTTTTCTCATCTTTCCCATCTTTTTCATGTGGGGCGATGTCGATGTCATCGCCGCCTCCGCAAGAGCAGGGCAAGGCGCAGCAGGATCAGCAAGCCAAGGCGCAGACACAAGAGGGGGCGGCCTCGCCGGAAGCAAGCAAGGAGGCAGGCAAGGAGAAACCCAGCGCACCCGAGCACGTGAGCCGAACCTACGACTTCAGAAATGGAACCGACGTTTACCATCGGACCGAAGAATCCGACCGAAAGAAAACCGCCGACGGCGAGGTCGAGACCGAGCGCGTGCGGATGTCTTCCTGGAACGGAGACAATCGCGTCCTGATGGAGAGAGAGACCCACACCAAGACGCTGCCGGACGGGACGGTGGAGAAAGAATACGTTTTGAAGAACCCCGACGGGGCGAACCACCTCGTGCCTATTGAGATTATACGCGAGCGAATCACGAAGAGCGGCGACAAGACGAGCATCGAGCGTGAAACACTCAAGCCCGACGCAGGAGGGGAGGGGCAGTGGACGCCGGTGCGAAAAGAGCACGTGGACGAGGCAGGCTCGGGCGCGGCCACACGAAGCGTCAAGGAAGTCAGGCAGCCGGGCGCCACCGGCGATTGGTCAGTAGTCGACCGGGAAGTGACCTCGACGAAGTCTTCGCCCGAAGGCAAAGAGTCCCACTCGGTCCGGCAATTGCCCGACGCCTATGGTCGGCTCGCCGACTACGAAGTGAAGGACGAACGCACGAGCAAGAGCGCGGGAGGAGACACTCACGAAGTCACCCTGAGCCGGCGCGACTTTGTGGAGACGGACCATCCCAAATTCTACCTCGTCCAGAGGACCGTTACCCACGACAGCGCCGCGGACGGAAAGCAGGTGGTCAACTCCACGACGGAGTCGGACGTAGTGTCGGGCGGCGCCTCCAGGAACCTCCGATCGGACCATCCCCAGGTCGTCGAAGAGAAAGCCGAGGTGGACACCAAGGGCCAGGGCGCCGAGACGAAGACCGTAAACGTTAAGGAGCGTCATGCTGGGGATCCGACCGGGGTGCGACCCTCCTACCAGGTCATCCAGGAAACGGACCAAGACGGTCACGTACGCCAGGTCTTTATTCCTTCGAATCCTTGAGCCGGGGAATTGATATCGTCACCCGCGTAGCCTTCATGGGTACGCCTGAGGGCCTGCCGCTCTTCCGGCTCCTGACCTCTGATTGAATCTCGCTCAGAGTACAATCAGCTACTGACGAGATCTCGCCTCACTTCGTTCGGGACCGCCTTCGGCTCCTCAGCATGACAGGCTCACGGTTCTCTCTTCAGCAACCTGCCCTGCCTGAAATGTCATGCTGTCTATGACGGCGCGGGCTCCTGTCAAGATGAAAGTGGGCACACCACAGCATGACATTTTCATTCTTTGCGGGTGTCGCAAGGCGACATGAACGACTGCTAGCGTTGCCGCGCAACTGCCCACGGCCGGCGCGCTTTTTTGTTAAGATTGGAATGGCCGCCGGTTACGGCGGCGGGGTCCCATCCGATGTTTTCGCGCCACAATCGCATGATCGGCGTGTTCTACATGCTGGCCGACGCCGCGCTGGCGCTCGCGAGCTTCTGGCTTGCGCACCTCATTCGGGCTCACTTGCGCGCCGCCCGGCCGCTCTATCCGGCTGTCTATTACCTCTGGATCGTGCCGGTGGCCCTGGGCATCTGGATCGGCGCGGGCGTGGCTACGGGCATCTATCGCGAGGTCCGGGAGGAGGAGTTGCGCCGCGCTTTTGCCGACCCTCTGAAGGTCGGATTCATCGCGACCACGCTGCTCTTCGCTCTGACCTTCGCCTTCAAGGCCGAATACATCAGCCGCCTGCTCCTGGGCTTTTACGCCGCCCTGGACCTGGTGGCGATGGTTCTCTTCAGACTGCTCGCGCGGCGCCTCGCGGGGGCGCTGCGCAGCGCACTGACCGGATATCGCCATTTCCTCGTGGTCGGGAACACGCCTGAGGCGCTCGAGATCGCGCGCA
>Ga0066665_10001861_pt1 | contig 10127 bp, 10 predicted proteins | sample GraSoiAngelo_114_FD_75175 | JGI IMG/M metagenome (GOLD analysis project Ga0066665, IMG submission 75175) | Grasslands soil microbial communities from the Angelo Coastal Reserve, California, USA - 14_0903_13_40cm | ecosystem: Environmental > Terrestrial > Soil > Grasslands | place: USA...
ATTCCATGTGATTACTTTATTTCCTGTTTTCATTTTATTTTACCTTTCTGGATTGAGTTAAAGCCATGTTCGTGCATCGCGCTCACCGCTTATTGTCAGAATCGACCCGAATGTTGTGCACGTTGAGGACCAGCGCGATGGAAGGTGAACGCGCCGACACTTCGCCGGGATTGCGAAGTATTCCAAAGTCGATGGTTACAAGCTGGCGCAGCTCGCTTTCCTGGACAGGTCTATGAAATGGGTTCGCGTCCAAACTCCGAAATCCTTCGCGAGCAGGCCATCTGACAGGTTGCGGCGCTGCGAACTAGCGAACACTAAATTTATTTCAGCGTGACGTGAAACCCGGCGTCGGTCGTGTTTGTTTCTCTTCCGCGGTTGTCCTGGCGGTGCCGGTGAGATCTTTGCTTGAAAGATCGTCCAGCTTGAGCTCGAAGATTCCCGAGACGTTCGATTGTCGGCCGTTCATGTGCACGTCGGAGCGAGAAAATTTTCCGCCCTTGTCGAAAAAAAAAAGACTCCGCTCCATTTCGAGTCGTCCATCGTCATGTCGAATTCGCTCTCCCATTTTTGCACCGGAAGTTTCTGGTCGCTGATCACGAGAACAACGCGCTTGCACTCATCTTTTGATTGACAAGTGCGGTTGACCTAAAATCTAGACGAGGCAAAATCATGGGAAGAACAACCAACTGGAGATTTGCATCATGAAAAAGATCATTATTGCAGCGAGTATCGTTGGCCTTACCTCAGCGCTGCTGGTAACGGCTCAAGAAAACAAAAGCGAACAACCGTCCACGAGCGGAACCGCGCCCGAGCATCGAGTCCTGAAACCGTCCGATCTTAAATGGGGCGAGGCGCCTCCCGGATTGCCGGCCGGCGGCAAAATGGCGGTCTTAAATGGCGACCCCACTCAGGCCGGTGCGTTTACAGTGCGATTGAAGGCGTCTGCCGGTTACCAGGTCATGCCGCATACACATCCGACCGCTGAGCGGCTCACGGTTATCTCGGGCAAATTCAGTGTGGGCATGGGCGAGAAATTCGACAAAGCGGCCATGCAACAAATGGGTCCAGGCGCGTATGTCGTTTTGCCGGCAGGCATCGCGCATTTCGCCAAAGCCAGTGCAGATTCGATCGTGCAGATCGACAGCGAAGGGCCGTTCCAAATTAATTACGTCAATCCCACTGACGATCCGCGCAACGCGAAGAAGTAGAAGTGCGAGCGCAAGCCGTTCGAAGTAGGAAACCTTTGCGAATCCGTTTTTTCACTTCGGGTTTGCCAAAAGAGGATCGATCCATTAGCTGACTGCGTGCTGCCGAAAACGAAGTACGCGCGCAGCGATGATGTTCGCATCGCCTATCAGGTTACAGGTGACGGGCCGTTTGACGTGGTCTGGGCGCCGGGGACAATGTCGCATCTGGACCTGGATTGGGAGATCCCGCAGCGCGCTCGTTTCTTCGAGCGCTTCAGTAAATTCTGTCGCCTGATTCGCTTCGACAAACGTGGCACCGGTCTATCCGATCGGCCAGTGAAAATGGCGACGCTCGAGGAGCGCACCGATGACATTCGCGCTGTGATGGATGATGTCGGCATCGAGCGCGCTAACGTTTTCGGCGTTTCAGAAGGCGGCTCGATGGCGTGTCTTTTCGCGGCTATCTATCCGCAACGCGTGAACTCGCTTCTGGTCTGGGGTGCACAGGCCCGCTGGATTGCATCTCCCGATCATCCGTGGGGTCAGACGCGGGAAGAGCACGATCAGATGATCGCAATGATTGCGGACGATTGGCCTTCTTTCGAATACATCACCGGACCGGGCGCCGGGGTCGGCTGGGATGCGGATCCTGCTTACATCGAATCCATCAGTCGTTACATGCGCGCAGCAGCGAGCCCTTCAGCTGTTCGTGCGTACGAACAGATGAATGGTCAAATCGACACCCGCCCGATTCTTCCGTCCATTCAGGCGCCAACTTTGGTGATGAATCGCACCGGTGATCCGTGCGCTCGCGTGGAAGCGGCGCGCGATATGGCGTCGCGGATTCCGGGCGCGAAATTCAACGAATATCCGGGTAATAGCCACTCGATGATGCTTGATGACATGGAAATCATACTGTCAGATATCCAAGAGTTCATAACTGGGGAACGACCGATGGATTTCTCTGATCGTATCCTGGCTACTGTTCTCTTTATCGACATCGTGTCATCGACTACGCGGGCCGCCGAGCTTGGCGATGCAGCGTGGCGCAATCTTCTAAATTCCTATTACGCGGTCGTCCGAAAGGAACTGGCGCGCTTTCGTGGAAAGGAAACAAATACGACGGGCGATAGCTTTCTCGCAACGTTCGATGGACCTGCGCGAGCAGTGCACTGTGCTCTCGCCATTGCGCTGGGTGTCCGGCAACTCGGTATCGAGGTGCGGTCCGGCGTGCACACGGGTGAATGCGAATTGATGGGTGACAATGTCGGCGGCATCGCCATCCACACCGGAGCGCGAATCATGGCGAAAGCCGAACCCGGCGGTGTGCTCGTCTCTGGAACAGTACGAGATCTGGTCTCAGGCTCCGGACTCGACTTCCGAGATGAGGGCCTCCATGAACTCAAGGGAATTCCCGGTGAGTGGAGACTCTTTACTGCGAGTGAATGCAGAAGGTAACCAGAGAGGGAACTCAGAGAATATGACGAAGGGGCGGAGTCAAAGGTCAGCGGTTAGTAGTTCATCCGATCTCTATTCCCTCTTCCGCTTGAAGTAAGCCTTATGCAGCGGCACCAGAATGGCCATGGAGAAATAAATCCATCCGCTCCACTCGATATGCTCTCTGGGCAGCCATACCGACAGGATAAGCGAAATAATTCCCACGCCGACCGGAATGCTCCATCCTGCTACCTCATGAAACGTGATTAATCTTTCGCTTGCGTTCAACCGTAACGGCTCTCGCAATTGCCAGGCCCGCAAATTCAAGAACACCATCTCCAGAGCGATGGCGCTAAATCCCAACGCGAAGACCGCAAAAAGGGCGCGCACTTGCGATTCGGAGTGTGGCCCAAGTGCATGACCCACCCGGCCGCCGCTAAGCAGAAACCACATGGAACTAAAAAGCGCCTTCAGCGGATAGATATAGATCAAGATCGTGACGATCATCGCCCAGCTAATGAAGATCGACACGCCATCCTCCAGGCCGTAACGCCGGCTCCACAGCCAATGGCCGCGCCAAAAGATTCCGAGCACGACGATGCTTGCAACGAACGCGGGTACATTCTTGAAAGCAGCCAACAGTGTTTCGATGTCATCGGGGATTTGCTGAGCTGCGATGACTAGCATCGTGATCGCGAAGGCAAACGCTGCGTCGATAAAAGTTTCCAGACGCGTCATCTCGATGCCGCGTAATCGAAATCCGCCAAGCCGTGGCAGTGCATCCAAGTCGGACGGCAGACTGGAAGCGATTTCCTGTGCGCGCTGGTTCATTCCGGCTGGCGATACTACCGCAATAGCGAGCCGAGTCTGTAGAGTAATTTTGCCGCCACGATGGGAAGAAAATGAGATCGCATCTAGTCCCTTGGCATTTTTCGAGCGGCGCAGGCGACTTTGTTACGTGTGTTAACCCCAAAGTTCTCGCGACAGCATCCCGATTTTTCCGTTCTGATAACTGAGCCCATTCTCGCGATCGCGGGCGAGAAGCAATGGGCCGTCAAGATCGATCCAATCGGCGGCGCTGGCCAGTAGGCGAGCGGGAGCGATCCCTAATGATGTGCAGACCATGCAGCCGATCAACAATTTGAACCCGCTTTCTCGCGCGCGCTCGCAGAGGCGCAGCGCTTCGGTTAGTCCACCGGTTTTGTCGAGCTTCACGTTGATGACTTCGTAGCGATTCGTTAGGCGCGGAAGATCGGCGGTCGTGTGACAACTCTCATCGGCGCACACCGGAATGGAATGATCAAGAGTTTCGAGGACTTCATCGGCATTGGCGGAGAAAGGTTGCTCGATCAGTTCGACGTCTAACTTTTTTAGTGCCGGCACGATTTCCAGGTAGTGCTCAGGTGACCACGATTCGTTTGCGTCGATCAGCAGACGCGCCGCACGTGCGGCTTCGCGCACGGCTTCGACGCGCGCAAGATCGGCATCGTCGCCACCGAGTTTCAGTTTCAGAATGGGAGCGTTCGCATTCGCTTTCGCTGCGGCGCGCATCGCGTCGGGCGTATTGAGACTGATCGTGAACGACGTTACGACTTGATCGACGATCGGGATATTCGCCAATTCCCAAGCGCGTTTGCCGGAGCGTTTTGCTTCCAAGTCCCACAACGCGCCATCGAGCGCGTTGCGTGCCGCTCCTGCAGGCAATAACTGCTGCAGGTTATCTCGATCCAAATTTTTCTCGGCTTTGACCGACGATATCTGCGCTAACACCGACTCCGTGCCCTGATTATAACGACGAATTGGAACACCTTCGCCGCGTCCAGTGTGCTCGCGATCGCTCACGGTCACCACTACGACCCGCGCTTGCATGCGGCTGCCGCGGGAAATCCGGAATACTTCCTTTAGTGACCAGATTTCCTCCCGCGCTTCGATGAGTAGACCCGTCACGAACAGAAGGAAACGAAGTTAACGAGGATTATCAAAATTCTTCTTTGTTGTTGCCTTCTGTTCGGATTCCAAAAAATATTGGCGCCATGAAAACCACTAAGAATATCGGCATGTTTCTGCTCGCAGTTTACTTGATTGTGGATGGCATGTTAGGATTCGGCTTGCATCTCGGGCCGGCGATTTTTTTGCTCTACATTGTCGCGATTGTCGCCGGCATTTTGATTCTAATCGGCAAATAATTCTGGCGGCAATAAAAGCAAGATAGCGAAGTTGACCCGCAAAATCTTCTTTGTTTTCTTGGCGATCTTCTGTTCAGGTTAATGACGATGAGCAACATGCGAATTTTACGAGCGTTGACGGTAATTGTGTTCGCGGCTCGCGCCGGTTTTTCTGCGCATGCTGCAACGGAGCCGCTGATGAAAGCCGTGGTGCTGCGCGAATACGGCGGGCCGGAAGTATTAAAATTGGAAGAGGTGCCGCGACCGGAGCCGAAAGATGACGAGGTTCTGGTGCGTGTCATCGCAGCCTCAGTCAATCCGGTGGATGCGTACGCGCGGCAGGGGATGCTCTCGAAGAGAGGACTCGACAAACGTCCGGAGATCATTGGTTATGATATCGCGGGCGTAGTCGAGAAAACAGGAGCCCGGGTAACGAAGTTCAAAGCTGGCGATGCGGTTTATGCGTACCTGTCGATTATGCGCGGCGGCGGTTACGCGCAGTTTGCGATTGCGAAAGAGGGCGAGATGTCGCTCAAACCGAAGAACATTGATTTCGAGAAGGCTGCCGCGGTTCCATTAGCGGCGACGACGGCCTGGCAAGCACTTATCGACACTGCGAAGATCGACAAGGGACAGACTGTGCTGATTCATGGCGGATCCGGCGGGGTTGGATCTTTTGCGGTGCAAATTGCGAAAGCGCAGGGCGCGAAGGTGATCGCGACTGCTTCGAGCGCAAACCAGGATTTGCTCAAGCAACTCGGGGTGGATCAGCCGATTGATTACACCACGACGAAATTCCAAGACGTCGTGAAGTATGTCGATGTTGTCCTCAACTGTGTTCGTGCAGATACGCTCCCCGCATCCTATGGCATCGTGAAGAAGGGTGGCATGATTGTTTCAATCACTGGCGATCCGGAGCCGGCCGAGTGCGACAAACGCGGCATTCGCTGTTCGGGAGTCATGGCGCATCCCGATGCAAACGTTCTCGAGGAACTGACGCGGTTGATCGAGGCGAACAAGGTCACGCCAATCGTGTCGCAAACTTTTCCGTTAGCCGAAGCTGCCAGGGCGCAGCAGCAAATCGAGACGCGTCACACGCGTGGCAAGATCGTGTTGCGAGTGGCTCCGGAACCAAAAAGCTGAAATGCGCGCAGGCTAGCCGCGGAGCGCTTTGGTGAAGCGAACGAGTTCCTCGGCGACTTGTTCGATTCGCTGCGTGATTTTCTTGTCGGTGATGCGCTCGCCGTCGAACGCGTCGGCCGTGGCAAAGGCGAACCGCGGAATAATCACGCAACGAAAATCGAGCATCAGGCTGTTGGCATACGCCATGACCGACATGTAACTGGTTGTGCCTCCGGCCGCGCAAAGGAAGCCGACGATTTTGTCTTCCCAGGCGCTCCCGCTGAGCTCGATCATGTTCTTCGCCGCGGCGGCGACATCGTAATTATATACCGGCGCCGCGACGAGGATGCCGTCGGCGTGTTCAATGGCCGCCCGCAATTTTCGCGAGCCGGGCATGCCATAACATTTATCGGCGTCGCAGAGTGGCAGATCCATTTCACGGATGTCGATCCAATCGCAATCAACTTTTCGCTTTTGCAGATGCTCAAACGCGACGCGCCCCATGCGGCGGCTGTTGCTGTCGGGATTCCCGCTCGTGCTGATGACAAGATACCTCGGCATGAAGCAATGCTAGAAGCACACGTTCAACGCACAACGCTCAACGTCCAACTGCGAATTCAGAATCTCTGAGCAACGGAGGAGAGCAGAAACCCGACTATAGAACTTGAGCGCTTCAGTTGTTGAAGCTTTGCCTCGGCACCTGATTTGTTCCAGAGATCCCTCGACTCCGCTCGGGATGACAATGTAGCTACTTCAAATATTTGTCGAACCACGCGATGGTCTGCTCCATTCGATCGGCCTGGTGCTTGGGTTCGATGAAGAGGTGGCCTTCGCCGGGATAAATGATGAGCTGCGTTGGCACACCGAGCGTCTTTAACGCGTGCCAGAATTCGTAGGACTGCCACGCAGGACATTCGGCGTCGTGCTCGCCGACAATGACCAAGGTTGGAGTCTTCACGTTCTTGATGAAGTGGATTGGCGAACTTTTTTCGTAAACGGCCGGGTCATCGTAAACCGACGCGCCAAAGAACGGAATCATCCATTGATCGATCAGGTTCTGGCCATAGTAACTTTGCCAGTTGGCGATGCCAGCGCCTGCGACTGCGGCACGGAAACGATCCGTCTGGGTGACAGTCCACATGGTCATGAAGCCGCCGTAACTCCAACCGGTCACGCCGAGGCGCTCGGCATCGATCGGATATTTTTTTATCGCCGCATCGACTCCGGCGAGGACGTCGCGAAGATCGCCTCCGCCGAAATCCTTCACGTTGGCGCGGGTGAAATCTTCGCCCTGGCCGTAGCTGCCGCGAGGATTCGGCATCAGCACGAAGTAACCTCGCGACGACAGAGCGGCGATAATGGCGCGCGACATCCCAAATGAAGCCGGCCACTCCGGCGTCGTTGCGCTTGCGGGGCCGCCGTGGATAAGAACGACCATGGGATATTTTTTCCCAGACTCCACTTTCCCCGGCGGTAAAAGCCAGCCCTGAATGTTGAAGCCTTCATTGCTCCACTCAAGGTCCTCGGCTTTGCCCCATGTCGCTGACAATCCCGAGTTATCGCGCGTCAGTTGCTGCCATTCACCGATCGGTCCAGCCCAGAGTTCCGGTGGCGTTTCAAAACTGGTACGCTCCGCCGTGGCAAATTTGCCGTCGTTTGAAACAGCAAAGTCGGGGAAATTACCGAACGCGTGCAGAGCCTCCGCGTCTTTCCAGATTGTGCGCACCGAATTATTGGCGAGCGTTAATTCAGAAATCGCACCTCCGCCGCCGACGATCTCGGTGAAAAGGATGCGGTCCGGCGTTAGCCAAAAGAGCGAACTCACGGAGCTCCTGCGACCTCGCGTACGGTTCTGCACGTCGCGGCCGTTGGCGGACATAGTGAACAGGTCGCCGCCATGAAATCCCTCGTCGCTCATCAAACCTTCGATGAATGCAATGGACTTGCCGTCCGGCGACCAGCGCGGAACCGCGACTTGTAGAGAAGGTTTGTAGATGGATGTGGCATTGCCCTTCGCGATGTCGATCGTGTGAATCTGCGCGACCCACCAATTGTTATCGCCCGGCCCTGGCGCCGCCGTGGCGACGAATGTCTTGTCGTCCGGCGACCAATCGTAATCGTAAATATGAAGATTCGGCGGTGAAACCTGGCGTAACTGTCCGCTGGCAACGTCGAGAAGAGCGACCCGCTGATTATGAATTGCAGTGTCGATGACGCCAAGCGTGGTCGGTGCGGCCATTAACGGGCCGCCACCACCGGCGCCTTCGATGTAGAGGAACGCAATCTGTTTTCCATTGTGTGACCAACGCGGACGCGCCGCGTATCCTTTTAGGTTCGTGACTTTTTTCGGATTGGAACCATCTGCATTTACCAGCCAAAGCTGCCGTTGCTCCTTCTCATCCCCGCTGGAAAACACTGCGAGCGTTTTTGAATCGGGAGACCAGGCGGGATCGAAATCTGTCCTTTCGCCAGTAGTCGGAATTTTAATCATCATTGCCGGCGCATTGCCTGAAGTTCCGCGGACGTAAGTGTGCTTTGCTGTTGTCGCGGTGGTTGACTGCACCCAGGCGACATGCGTGCCATCTGGAGAAAGCGCGATGTCGCCGTAAAGGATGGTTTTACCCAACTGTTCAGTCAATTGCTGCATAGTCTGAGCTGTTAACGTCATAGGGAAAAGCAAAGTCAGAAGAAGATGCTTCATCCAATGATCCTGACAAAGGCCGAATGGAGCGGCAAGATCATCCGCCTCGACTGAGCACGCAGGGGGCTTGGCTCGACATTTCATTTCCTCCTGTTAAGTGGGACTGATGCGCTTTTGCTTGTTGTTGATTATTCTCCTTGCAGTCGCATTGCCCGACAAAAGTTGGGCCGGAGACGCGAAGCCGGCATCGCCGCGTGCTCAAATAACAGTGGAGAATTGGGATAAAGGAGCGCCTCTCTCGCGTTGGGCTTACACTCATCTCTCGGAGGTATTTCCGACCGCTGTCGTGCGGCGCGCCGAACCGGTCGCGAATTTGCCTGAACAGCTCGACCCGAGATTGGCAGTCTCAAGCTAAACGACAAGAAAGAAGCGGAGCAAACGCTTGAGCAATTCGTCGATAACGGTGCAGTGGACGGCTGCATCATCCTGCACGGAGGAAAAATTGTTTATGAGAAATACCCTACGATTCAACGGAACGATCTCCATCTGATGATGTCGGTGACAAAGGCGTTCGTCGGGACCGCGCTGGCGATTCTTGAAGATGAGGGCAAGATCGATCTTCGAAAGCCGGTGGAAAATTATTTGCCGGAACTAAAAGGAAGCGGCTGGGCTGCATCCAGCTGCGCGATGTCGCCGATATGCGCTCTGGCATGGAAGGCAGCGAGAACGGCAGTGACGCTTATCGCAATCCCGCGCATAAACAATTTCAGTTGGAGGCGACTCTTGGATGGCAGTCACGCGGCGCGTCGAATCTCCCCGGGGCCGTGCGACGCGGCGACTTGCTCGCCTTTCTCGGCACGCTTAAGCGCGAACGTAAGCCGGGCGAAACCTGGGCCTACACGAGCAGCAACACATCTGTTCTCGGCGAAGTCATTTCGCGAGTAACTGGAAAAAGTTTGGCCGACACCATTAGCGATCTTATCTGGAGCAGGATCGGGGCGGAATACGATGCGTTGCTGGCCGAAAATGAGCGTGGATTTCCGGTCGCACATGCGGGAATGGCGGCGACGTTGCGCGATCTCGCGCGATTTGGTTTGCTTTTCACAAAAAATCCATTGCCAGGGCAACGCAATATGATCTCCGAGCAGATTGTGCGGCGCATCTTCAATGGCCGTAGCGGCGCTAACGAACATGGCATTCTGCCGCTGACCTATCAGTGGGACTTGTTAAGCAACAAAGGCGAGCTGGCGAAGGGAGGCTGGGCGGGACAGTTGCTTTACGTCAATCGCGACAAAGACGTGGTCGTCGCCTATTCCGGCACGAATCTGACAGCTAATCCAAAAGTTGAACCGCTCCCGTGCAGGATCATCGCTAACACGTTTTTCTAGGAGCATTCCGCTACAATGTGCACACCAGCAAGCAAACGATCCATTTCTTGCGGCGTGGTGTAGCAGGCACAACCCGCTCGGACTACTCCGTGCGGAGCTTGGCCTAATCGTTCGATCACAGTCATCGCGTAGAAGTCGCCATGCGAGAGAAAAACGCCGCGCTCCGCCAATTTCTTCGCCACATCAA
>Ga0066665_10001863_pt1 | contig 10122 bp, 9 predicted proteins | sample GraSoiAngelo_114_FD_75175 | JGI IMG/M metagenome (GOLD analysis project Ga0066665, IMG submission 75175) | Grasslands soil microbial communities from the Angelo Coastal Reserve, California, USA - 14_0903_13_40cm | ecosystem: Environmental > Terrestrial > Soil > Grasslands | place: USA...
CGTCAGCGGGATCCAGAGGAAGTTGCTCCCGAACCAGAAGGCGCTGAGCGCGGCATGGCGCAGGTTGCCAAAGTGCGGCTCCGACACGGCTGGCGTCGCCGCTGGAACCGCCGTGATCACGGCGCAAGGCTACTGTTAATTGGCTTTTCTGGGCGACCGGATCTGCTGTAGGCTTTCCCGGCCCCCTATGCCATCTATGTTTTCGCGGGCAAAAACTGTTCTGTTCGATGTGCCGCGGCACGGCAAGCTGGCCTACTGCCTGATGCGCGACGAGCGAATTCCGGCGGCGCCGAAGGCGTTGCTGGTCGGGGCGCTAGGCGTGATCGTGAGCCCCCTGGACCTGCCCGCCTGGATCCCGGTGGTCGGCGAGCTCGACATGCTGGCCCTCGGGATTCTCGCCGTTGAGACGTTCATCGACGCCTGCCCGGAGGACATCCGGCGCGAGCACGAGGCCTTGCTGAAGGCAAAGGAGAGCGTCTGGGATCGCGATCTTCGCGATACTGTTGCTGCTGCGCGCCACGGGGTGGGGCAGCTGGTCGATCGAATCCGTTCGCGAGTCCGCCACCGCGACGAATATCAATCCATGTCGGAGGTCGGGTGAAGTGCGGGTCTTGCTGACAAAGGACGTCGACAACCTCGGTCGCGCGGGGGACGTGAAAGAGGTCGCGGACGGGTACGGCCGCAACTTCCTGCTGCGCCGCAACCTGGCGGTGGCGGCGGGCAAGGGGGCGGAGACCGAGGCCAAGAGGCTTCGTGACGCGGCGGTCAAGCGCGAGATGAAGGACCGCGACGAGGCGCAGGCCGTTGCCGACGATATCGACAACAAAACTGTTGTCGTGCGGTTGAAAATTGGGGCGGAGGACAAGGCGTTTGGTTCGATCACGAACCAGGACATCGCTTCCGCGCTAAAGGCACAGCATCGCGTGGAGATCGACCGGCACAAGATCGAGCTGAAGGAGCCGATCAAGACGCTGGGCGAGCACCAGGTCTCGCTCAAGCTGCACCGCGACGTGGATGCCCACGTCAACGTGATCGTCACACAGGACCGTTAACCGCACCGGCATGGCGACCACGCTTCCACTCGCCACAGGGCGAGTACCACCGCACGACCTTGACGCGGAGATGTCCATCATCGGGTCGATCATTCTCGACCCGCTTTCGATCGCCAAGGTGCTGCAGTTCCTCCACCCCGAAGACTTCTATCGCGAGAACAACGGCCAGATCTATCGCGCGGCGCTGGACCTGTTCGCGGCCGGCGAGCCGATCGACAACGTCACGTTGGCGGCGCAGCTCCAGCAGATGGGATTGCTCGATCGTGTCGGCGGCCGGGCCCAGCTGGCCTCGATGCAGAGCGCGGTTCCGACCGCGGCCAACATCGAGTACTACGGCCGGATCGTCAAGGAGAAGGCGTACAAGCGGCGGCTGATCTCGGCGGGCGGGAACATCGCCGGTTACGGCTACGACGACTCGATCGAGGCCGAGGACGCGATCAACCAGGCGCAGTCACTGGTGTTCGGCGTGGCGGACGACCGCGACCAGCGGGAGCTGGCGCGCCTGTACGACCTGCTCGGGCCGGCGATGGAGCGGATATCGCTCCAGATGGAGAGCGGGCAGGGCGTGGTTGGAATCCCATCAGGATTTCACGACCTGGATCGCATGACGAGCGGATTCAAAGATTCGGACCTGATCATCATCGCGGGACGTCCCTCGATGGGGAAAACGTCGATGGCTTTGAACGTTGGACTGCATGCCGCTCTAGAAGCCAAGAAAGCAATCGCGATTTTCAGTCTTGAAATGTCAAAAGAGCAATTGACCGAACGCCTGCTGACAGAACAAGCGCAGATCGACGCTCAGCGCATGCACCGTGGTCTTCTAACGGAGGCTGAATTTGATCGCGTGTCCAACGCGCTAGGTCCATTGGGCGAAGCCATGATTTTCATTGACGACACTCCGGTCATGGACGAGCTCAGTCTGCAGCTGAAGGCTCGTCAGGCCAAGATGCGGCACAACATCGACATGATCGTGGTCGACTATCTCCAGCTGATGCATGGGCGCGCGCGCGGCGATGACAACCGAGTCCAAGAAGTCTCGGCAATCTCTCGCGCTTTGAAAGGCCTCGCTCGAGAGCTTCGAATACCTGTGATTGCAATTTCTCAGTTGAGCCGCGCACCCGAACAGCGTCCAGACAAGCGGCCGATCTTGAGCGACCTGCGCGAGTCGGGTTGCGTCACCGGGGACACGCCGGTCTATTTGCCCGACTCAGGCACCTACGTGCCGATCAAGGAGCTGGTCGGCAAGTCGGGATTCAACGTTCTCGCCCTGGACAAAGGCTGGTGGCGAATGGACTCGAGGAAGGTCAGCAAAGTTTTCGCGACAGGCACGAAGCCGGTCTTCAAGCTGACGACAAAGCTGGGACGCTCGGTGCGAGCGACTGCGAATCACAAGTTCCTAACAACCGCCGGATGGCGCCGTCTTGATGAGTTGGAGCCCAACGATCACATCGCGTTGCCGCGGATTCTTCAGGGCCCGGACCGCGACACGATGAGTCGGGAAGAGCTTGGACTGTTAGGCCACCTGATAGGCGACGGCTGCACGCTCCCCACCCATGCAATTCAATACACGACGAAGGATCCGACGCTGGCAGAGGAGGTCGTGAGGCTGGCGAAAGATGTATTCGGTGATGCAATTCGGCCGCGGATTCACCCCGAAAGAACATGGATCCAGGTTTATCTGCCCCCGACCCGCCATCTGACGCACGGCGTGCGCAATCCGATTCGGGTTTGGCTGGAAGAGCTTGAAGTCTTCGGATTGCGCTCCTACGAAAAACGGATACCCGAGAAAGTCTTCAAGCAATCGGCGTTGGGCATCGCCTGTTTTCTCCGGCATCTGTGGGCAACCGATGGATCGGTGCACTTATCCCACGGCGTTGCTCACTACGCAAACGTGTACTACGCGAGCAGCAGTCGGCAGCTTGCTCGAGACGTGCAGAGTCTGCTCCTACGTATTGGTATCAACGCCAGGATCTCGACCCACTCACAAGGAACAAAAGGGCGCGACCAACATCACGTCACCGTCAGCGGCCAGCACGACATCCACGTGTTCCTCGAGCTCGTTGGTGCTCTAGGCGAGAACAAGACATTGCACAAGGCGGCAATCCTTGAATACCTCGGTGCCAAGCGTGAGAACACGAACCGGGACGTGATCCCGGCTGTCGTGTGGCAGATGCACGCGATTCCAGCGATGGTGGCCGCGCGAGTGACAACGCGAGCGATGTACGCAGGTCTTGAAACGTCATACGCGGGTACCGGCATCTACAAGCAAAACCTGAGCCGGGAACGAGCTCGCAAGCTGGCCGAGGTAGTCCACTCGGACGAGCTGGAATTGCTTGCTGCTAGCGACGTTTATTGGGACCAGGTCAAGTCAATTGAGCCCGACGGAGTCGAAGATGTGTATGACCTAACGGTGGAAGATCTACATAATTTCGTAGCAGGAAATGTGATACTCCACAACTCGATTGAGCAGGACGCGGACGTGGTCATGTTCTTGTTCCGACCCGAGTACTACAAATCCGACGAGAAGCCAGGCATCGCCGAAGTGATCGTGGCCAAGCACAGAAACGGACCCACCGGAATGATCGAGCTCAAGTTCCGCCGCGACCACACCCGCTTCTACAACCTCGAGACGAGGCGGCCAGAACCAGGGACCGAGTAGCGTAGCGGCCCGTGGTCATCATCCTGGTCGGCGGCCAGTGGGGCGACGAGGGCAAAGGCAAGGTCATCGACTACCTCGCCGCGAAGGCGAACATGGTCATCCGCTCGCAAGGCGGCAACAACGCCGGCCACACCGTCATCACCGAGCACGGCGAGTTCAAGTTCCAACTGATCCCGAGCGGCATCCTCTACCCCGAGTGCACCTGCATCATCGGCAATGGCGTCGTGGTCGACCCGATCGTCCTGCTGAAGGAGATCGCGCAGCTGCGGGAAAGAAACATCGAGCCCAAAAACCTCATCGTCAGCGAGCGCGCGCACATGGTCATGCGCTACCACCCCCTCTTCGACCAGCTCGAAGAAGAGGTTCGAGGCGACGACCGGCTCGGCACGACCTGGCGCGGCATCGGACCCGCGTACGCGGACAAGATCCGCCGCATCGGCTTCCGCATTGGCGACCTTCAAAAGGAAGGCTTCATGCGCAAGAAGCTCGCCTTCGTCGTCGACGGAGTCAAAAATCCGATCCTCACCAAGCTCTACGAGAAAGAGGCCTACGACTGGTCGCAGATGCTCGATGAGTACAAGGGCTACGCCAAAGAGCTGGATCCGCACATCAGGGACACCTTCCCGATCATCCAGGACGCCCTAGACCGCAAGGCCAACATCCTGCTCGAGGGCGCCCAGGCGACCATGCTCGACATCGACTTCGGCACGTACCCCTACGTGACGAGCTCGAACACCACCGCCGGGGGCGGGCTCACCGGCAGCGGCATTCCCCCGACGAAGGTGGACCTGACCCTTGGCGTGTTCAAGGCCTATACGTCACGCGTCGGTTACGGCCCGTTCCCTTCCGAGCTGCTCGACGAGGTGGGGGACCAGATCCGGGAGCGCGGCCACGAGTTCGGCACGGTGACCGGTCGCCCGCGACGCATCGGCTGGTTCGATGCGGCGGTCGGGCGCTACGCGGTGCGCCTCAATGGCCTCAGCGTCGCGGCGTTGATGCGCCTCGACATCCTCGATGACCAGCCGCTGCTCAAGATCTGCACCGGCTACGAGTTTCGCGGCGCTCGATACGACCACCCGATCGCCAACATCTCTCACTACAAACACTGCATCCCGATCTATGAAGAGATGCCCGGATGGCAGACTGCGATCGGTGCGGCCACGTGTTGGGAAGACCTGCCCCAGGCGTGCCGCGACTACGTCGAGCGGATCGGCGAGCTCATCGGCGCGCCCATCCAGCTTGTCGGCACCGGTCCTCGCCGCGACCAGTTCGTGACCCGCGGCGCCCAATTATTCGACTGACGTGGCCACAACTCCAACCGAGCTCAGCAGGGCTCAGGTCCACGCCTTCCGCCTGCAGCGCCACCACCTGACCCGCCGCGCTCCGAAGAAGGACCTGGCCAAGGTTGGAGGCGAGATCGGTGGCGCCCAGGCTCAGCTCATGTCGGCGGCTGAGCTTCAGATCGCGACACGGGTCGACTGCAAGGTCGCCGACGTCCGCGAGGCGCTGTGGCAGGAGAAGAGCCTGGTCAAGTGGCTCATGCGCGGCACCCTGCATCTCGCCGCCTGACGCCACGGGTCGTCTCCGGGATTCGAGAGCGCGCCGGCGAGCTCAGCGGCGCGGTTGGCGCGGCGAAGGGCGAAGTGAGCGTCGCCTAGGACGGGTCCGTGATCGTCTTGACGACGCGGAGATTTGCCTCGCGCTGTCGCAGCAGGCGGGTTCGCTTCCAGCGCTCCATTGCCACCGAAGCCGACCAGTAAAGGACGACGACCAGAGCCATCACCGCCTGGATCGTGGCCACGGTCAGAAAGGCCGCTTCGATCCCATAACCGTTGCGTCGAAGGCCGACCGCAAACAGTCCCGCGGCGAAGCCGAGCATGGGCCGCAGTGCCCACGAATCCGGAAGCAATCTTCGATCCGCCAGAATCAGACCGGCCACAATCCACGTCGGACCGCTGTCCAGCTGGAAGACGAAATCCCACTGTGAGGTGTAGACCGCGACGAGCGATCCGGCAAGAAACGCGACCAGCACGACCAGGCTCACGCGCCGCGCGTACGCGAGCCACGCCACGCCCACCGCAACCGCTAGAAGCGACGTGGCGAAGACTGGCCCGGCGACGTTGCCGACATAGAGCCTTACAGGGTCCAGCGCCCACGTCGACTGATGGAAGAGCTGGTACCAGGTGTCGATGGGATCCCTGGGGTTCGTTGTGCCGTTTGGATCGAAGTAGGTGAACGGCGCACCTCGCGTAACCAGGGCGATCACGGCAAAGGCGATCAGTCCGGCCTGCGCGCGGATGGCCGGTATATAGCGCGTGCGAAGCAGCTCAAGAGCGACCGCCAGGGCAGCGACCTCGATAGTTACGAAAAGGCTTGCCCCGGCGCCGACCAGCGCGACCCCGAACAACGCAGCGATGACCGTGCTGGTGCCCGAATGATGCCGCTCATGCCGCCACAACCACTGCGATACGAGCAATCCGACCGCCCCGGCCGCCGCGGCGACGGCGAGCATCTCGAGGGCGTGGACTCTGAAGATGATCAGGCCGGCCGCAATTGCCGGCAGCAGCGCGATTCCGGTCACCAGATCATCCGGCAATGTGGCGGGTCGGAAAGCTGCTCGATCGAGCAGACGGCCGAGCTTGATCAACCACGCTCTCGGCGCTTTGGTTTTGAGTTCGCGGGACCCCCCGGTCGGCACCTGGGGATTGTAGGCAAACGGGCCCACCTGGCGGTCGGTTTGCGGGTGCCCGGAACCCGGCTTGGGTGATAATCGGCAGGCTCGTGTCGCTTCTTGGCAGACGTCTTGCTGCGACTTTCGTGGCGTTGTGGGTGATCTTGATCGCGGCTCTTGGCGCTCTCGCAGACGCCCCGCCGGACTCCACCTGGGTCGCGCTGAAACCTCTCCCACATCAAGGCCGCGCGGCTGTCTTCGCGCTGGCGGTCGATCCGTCCAACAACCAGTCCCTGCTCGCGGGCACGTCGGACGGTTCGCTGCTGCGCAGCACAAACGGCGCGAGCAGCTGGACCCAGGTCCACGCCGGCAAGGCCAATGTGACCGTGATCAGCTTCAGCCCGTTCACGTCCGCCCTTGTGCTCGCCGGAACGCGAGGTGGAGGCGCGCTGGCCAGCCGGGACGGTGGAGCAACGTGGTCGGCGGCGCGGGGCCTCGAGGGTCGCAACGTCCGGGTGTTCGCGTTCGCGCTGACAGAAATCGCGGCAGGGACCGACCGCGGGATCTACATCAGCGGCGACGGGGCCAACTGGACCCAGTCTGGGCTGTCCGATCGCAGCATCAACGCAGTCGCAGTCGAGGCCATTCATACACCGGTGAGGCTGATAGCGGGCAGCGATCTGCAGGGCTCGGGCGGGGCCTTGCCTCTGTATCAGAGCATCGACGCGGGCGTTACGTGGACGCAGCTCAACCCGCCGATCAGCGGCACCATCGCGGTGAAGCTGGTGACCGGTCCCCTGCCGCCGACGGGTAACGTCAGGCCGCTCATCGCCGGGACGAACACAGGGCTGTTCGCCTCGACCGACAATGGGGCGTCGTTCACCCCGCTCAGCGGCGGCGGGTTGCTGCCCACGACCGACTACACGCAGGTCGCGTTCATCACCGATCATCACGACCGCTTCTACGCTGCGAGCGATGGCGGGGGATCGGGATCGGGTGGCTTGTGGCGGACAACTGACGGCGGGCAATCGTTCACCTCGATGGAAGTCCCCGAACCGTCGATCACCTCGCTCGCGGTCTCGAACGACGAGAAGCCGACGCTGTACGTGGCGAGCTTCCATCCGTCAACTCACACCCCTTCGTTGTGGATCTATCACGACACCGGCGGGCCTCCGCAGGGCCCGACCGCGACGCAGTCACCGGTGTCGAGCGGAGCTCGCGTGGCGCATCCGGCTGACACATCCCTGCTGAGCCAGATCCTTGGCGCGCCCTCGCTGCCCTACGTCGGCCTCGGCCTCGGAGCATTGGCCGTGATCCTCACCGCTGTCGTGGCCCACCTGCGCGCTCGCCCCAGATAGGCCGGTATGCTCGCTCGGTTGACCACTCCTCATGACCGCTTGCGAGAGCTGGGCATCACGCTTCCTCCTGCACCACCTCCCGCTGCCTCTTATGTCCAGACGCGGCTCGTATCGATCGGCGATGGCCGCGCGCTGCTCTACATTGCGGGACAGATCTCGCGCGAAGGCGAGCGTGTGCTGAGTGGCAGCTGTCCCGACGAGGTCTCGGTCGAAGAAGCGTCGCGGCGCGCCAGGCAGTGCGCGCTCAGTCTGCTGTCGCAGATCGAATCGGCGGTCGGACTGGACACCGTCGTGGAGATCACGCAGCTGATCGGTCTGGTGCTCTCCGCGGACGGTTTTGGCGACCAGCCGAAAGTGATGAACGCTGCGTCAGATCTCCTGGTCGAGGTGCTTGGCGCGGCCGGCAAGCACACACGCGTCGCGGTCGGGACCAATGCGCTGCCGTTTTCTGCAACGGTTGAGATCGCGGCGGTGGCGGTTGTCCGCACCGGCTGAGACGCGACCAGGCGTGCGTCGTCCGGGCGTGCTCCTGATCGGCAGTCTTCTTTATCTCTCGGTCGTTTTCGGCGTGATGCTGTGGCGCGGCGTTTCCATCGAGCCCGAATGGGTGGTGCTCGCGCTTCTGGTCATCGCCATCGCGCTGGGACGCGGGCTGACGTTCATCGCGGACTGGGGCCCTTTCCTGCTGCTCTTCTTCGCCTACGAGGCAATGCGGGGCTTTGCCGCCAAGACGGGGTTCGCGCCGCACGACCTGTCCGGCCTCGAGCAGGCCGCGTTCGGGGGAATGCTGCCGACTCTCACGCTGCAGCATGCGTTCTATCGCGTCGAGACGGTCAGTCCTCAAGACGTGATCGCGATGTTCTTCTACTTCATGCACTTTCCGATGCCCATCGTGGTCGGATTTGTTTTCTGGCTTAGGAGCCGCGATCACTTCCACCACTTCATCGGGGCCCTGCTGCTGATGGCCTTCCTGTCTTTCGTGACGTATCTGTTCTGGCCCTCAGCACCACCCTGGTATCAGTTCCAGGAGGGCCACGTCCCACCCTCGCAGGTCGTGCACAAGATCCTCAACGAGACGGTGGACAAGCTCTGGGGGTCGAATTACTTCGTTTCGCCGCTCTACACGCACCTGAATCCAAACCAGTTCGCGGCATTCCCATCGCTCCACGCGGCGTTTCCGGCGCTGGCTGCCGTCTACGCATGGAACCGGTTTCGTGTGCTCGCCATCGGACTCGTGGCCTGGACGACGGCGGTGCTCCTGTCGATCGTGTATCTCGGCGAGCACTACGTGGTCGACGCGATCGATGGCTTTCTCTACGTCGCGGTCGCGACGGTTCTCGTCGAAGGATTCGTCCGATGGCGGGCGAGGCGCTCTGGACCTACGCCTGCCAGACCTTCCGCATGATGGATCGGGCCAGCTTCTCGGAATCGTGGTGCGACGGGATGCGCACGTTGACGACATCGGAAGCGATGAAGCGAACCTCGGGGTGCTTCGAGGAGTCGCTCGGCCTGAAAATCACCAGATCCTGACCGCCTGTCGGCGCGTGGGAGACGTTCGAGTTCACGAGCACGAAATCGAAGAGATTGGCGCCGACGTGCTCGCGAATCACACGGAGGTAGTCGGCCACTCCGTAGCCGTCGGTTTCGCCTGGCTGAGCGGCCAGGTTGCAGATGTAGAGCTTCAAGGCAGGTGAAGCCTTGATCGCCTCGACCATGCCTTCCACCAGCAGGTTGGGCAGGATCGACGTGTACAGCGACCCCGGGCCCGCAATGATGAGCTCTGCGTTCAGGATCGCCTGCACCGCTTCAGGGTTGACCTGGACTCCGTCGGGCTTGAGGAAGACATGGCTGATCGGCGCGTTCTGCTTGGGAATCTTGGACTCGCCTTCGACGGTGCCCCCGTTGATCGACGCGACAAGGGTGACGTCCTGCAGTGTCGACGGCACGATCGTCCCTTTGACCGCGAGCACCTTGCCCGATTCGCGCAGCGCCTGCTCGAAGTTCCCGGTCACGTCGGCCATCGCCATGATGAAAAGGTTGCCGAACGCGTGGCCGTTCAGGGAGCCTTCCTTGAACCGATGGTCGAAGAGCTGCTTCATCAGGGGCTCGGCGTCGGCGAGCGCGATCAGGCATTGCCGGAAGTCGCCTGGCGGAAGGATTCGATACTCATCTCGCAGCCGGCCTGACGAACCTCCGTCATCGGCGACCGTGACGATCGCCGAGAGGTTGGACGTGTAAATCTTCAAACCTCGCAGCAGCGAGCTCAACCCTGTGCCGCCGCCGATCGCAACCACGCGCGGCCCACGGCCGCGGAGGCGATACGCGTGGATGACCTCGAGGACGCTGCTCGTGCTGTTGCCGGGTAGGAACGGTCCAAGAATC
>Ga0066665_10001866_pt1 | contig 10113 bp, 19 predicted proteins | sample GraSoiAngelo_114_FD_75175 | JGI IMG/M metagenome (GOLD analysis project Ga0066665, IMG submission 75175) | Grasslands soil microbial communities from the Angelo Coastal Reserve, California, USA - 14_0903_13_40cm | ecosystem: Environmental > Terrestrial > Soil > Grasslands | place: USA...
GAATCTGTATCGCCTGACGCCCGACAATGTGCAGGAATTCAAGGTCACCACGAACAATGCCACTCCGGAAGAAGGACGCAACAGCGGTGCTTCTATCAACATCGCCACAAAGGGCGGCACCAACCAGTTCCACGGCACGGTTTTCGAGTTCCTGCGGAATACGGATCTCAACGCAAATGAATTTTTCGCGAACGCGCAGGGCAATCCGAAAGCGGACATCAAGCTCGGCAACGCCCTTCCCCTGGCGCAGATCCCCCTGGGAACCATGATCCACAACGTGGAGCTCCGCGAGGGCCGGGGAGGGCAGCTCGGGCGGAGCGCCGGGGCGACCATCCAGCTCATGGCGAAGGAGGGCGACTATGCGCTCCTCAAGCTGCCCTCCGGTGAGCTCCGACGCGTGCGGCTCGCCTGTCGTGCCACCATCGGCCAAGTCGGCAACCTCGAGCACGAGAACATTTCCTACGGCAAGGCGGGCCGACGGCGCTGGCTCGGGATCCGCTCCGGCGTACGGGGCATCGCGATGAATCCTGTCGACCATCCCCACGGCGGCGGAGAGGGGCGTTCCAAGGGAAATCATCCGCAGAGCCCGTGGGGCAAGCCGACCAAAGGCTACAAGACGCGTCACAACAAGCGCACGGACCGCTGGATCGTGCAGCGGCGGAAGGTTCGCTAGCGCATGGCACGATCGGTCAAGAAGGGGCCCTTCATCGACGCGCACCTCATGAAGAAGGTGCGGACCATGATCGATTCGGGCGAGAAGCGGGTGGTGAAGACGTGGTCGCGCCGCTCGACGATTACACCCGAGATGGTGGGCTTCACGTTCGCGGTGCACAACGGGCGCAAGTTCATCCCGGTTTTCATCACCGAGAACGCGGTCGGTCACCACCTGGGCGAGTTCGCACCGACGCGCACGTTCCACGGCCATTCGGGCGACCGCAAGGGCAAGGTGGAGGGCGCGGCGCCGTCGGCGGCCCCTCCGGCGGCACCGGGCGCCCCGCCGCGGAAGGCGCCGGGGGCGTGAGCGCGAGGCGTGCATGACGGAGACGCGGGCAACCAGCCGGTTCGTCCGTCTGACGGCGCAGAAAGCCCGCCTCGTGGTCGCGCTGATCCGGGGCAAGCCGGTCGAAGCCGCGATGGCGCTGCTCGAGTACACGCCCAAGCGCGGCGCGAAGGTCGTGCTGAAGACCCTCCGCTCCGCGGTCGCCAACGCCGAGGCGACGCAGCAGGCCGACGTCGACGTCCTCTACGTCAAGCGGGCCTTCGTCGACGAGGGGCCGACCGCCAAGCGGTTCCTGCCTCGTGCCCACGGGCGTGCGACCAAGATCTTCAAACGGACGAGCCACATCACGGTGGTGGTGGACGCCCGGGGTTCGGCCAAGGAGGCATAGTGGGACAGAAAGTTCACCCGAAGGGGCTCCGCCTCGGCATCATCGAGAACTGGGACTCTCGCTGGTTCGCGCGCCGCGAGTATGCGGATCTCCTGCACGAGGACACGAAGATCCGGAGCTTCCTGAAGAAGCGGCTCTACCACGCCGGGGTGTCGAAGATCGAAATCGAGCGGGCCGCGAACAAGGCGAAGATCAACATCCACACCGCGCGCCCCGGGATCGTCATCGGCAAGAAGGGGGCCGAGATCGAGAAGCTCAAGCAGGAGCTCGCGAAGCTCACGCGCAAGGAGATCTTCATCAACATCCACGAGGTGCGGCGGCCGGATCTCGACGCGCAACTGGTCGGCGAGAACGTCGCCCTGCAGCTCGAGCGTCGGGTGGCCTTCCGGCGGGCGATGAAGGAAGCGGTAGCGCGCGCGATGCGCATGGGCGCGCAGGGCATTCGCATCCAGTCTGCCGGTCGCCTGGGCGGATCGGAGATCGCGCGAACCGAGTGGTACCGCGAGGGTCGCGTGCCGCTCCACACGCTGCGGGCGGACGTCAACTACGGCCTCGCGGAGGCCCGGACCACCTACGGCGTGATCGGCGTCAAGGTCTGGATCTTCCGGGGCGAGGTCCTGACCAAGCAGGAGGAGGAGCAGCGCGCCGCCTTGGGCGTGTGAGGAGCCATGCTCGCCCCCAAGAAGGTTAAATGGCGGAAGATGCAGAAGGGTCGCCGGCGGGGGACGGCCTGGCGGGGAGCCACGCTCGCCTTCGGGGACTACGGGCTGCAGGCTACCGAGCGCGCATGGCTGACGGCGCGGGAGATCGAGGCGGCCCGCGTCGCGCTCACGCGCTACATCAAGCGCGGAGGGCGGGTGTGGGTCCGGATCTTCCCAGACAAGCCACTCACCAAGAAGCCGGCCGAGACGCGGATGGGGAAAGGGAAGGGCTCGCCCGAAGTCTGGGTGGCGGTCGTCAAGCCGGGGCGCATGCTGTTCGAGATGGAAGGAGTCGATCGGGCCTCGGCCTTCGCGGCGATGGGGCTTGCGGCCGCGAAGCTCTCAATATTCACGCAGCCGGTCGAACGGCACCACACGGGCAGTGCGGGAGGCACCGCGGCGTGAGTGGCGCGCGAGCAGGGCGGCCAAGCGCCGGGACACCATGGCGTTGAAGCCGTCGGAAGTCCGCGACATGAGCGAGGCAGAGCTGCACGCGCGCGAGCTCGAGCTGGTCGACGAGCTCTTCCATCTCCGGCTCCGCCGCGCCACCTCGCAACTGCCAAATCCGATGAAGGTGCGGGAGACGCGGCGCAACCTGGCCCGAGTCAAGACGATGCTGCGGGCGCGGACACTCCGCGGAGGGACACCATGACCGAGGGTGGAGCCGAGCGACCGACGGGGCGGCGGAAGCAGCGCGACGGAGTCGTCGTGTCGGACAAGATGGACAAGACGGTGGTGGTCGAGGTGACGCGGCTCGTTCGCCACAGTCAGTACGGGAAGTATCTGAAGCAGCGCATGCGGTACAAAGCGCACGATCAGAAGAATCAGTGCCGCATCGGTGACCGGGTGCGCATGGTGGAGACCCGCCCGCTGTCGCACGACAAGCGCTGGGCGGTGCAGGCGATCCTCCGGCGTCAGGAGGGAGCGGGCGAGCCGCTGGTTGGGACGGAAGTGCCGGTGTGAACGAGGGGCGTCGATGAGCGCGGGCGAGGACCAGTCATGATCCAGGCAGAGAGCGTCCTCGACGTGGCGGACAACAGCGGGGCCCGGAAGGTGCTCTGCATCAAGGTGCTCGGCGGCACGCGGCGGAAGTACGCCTCGATCGGCGACATCATCGTGGTGTCGGTGAAAGAGGCGATCCCCAACGCCAAGGTGAAGAAAGGCGACGTGATGAAAGCGGTCATCGTGCGCACGGCGAAGGAGATCGGCCGCGCCGACGGGTCCTACATCCGCTTCGACACGAACTCCGCCGTGCTCATCGACAACGCCCGCGAGCCGATCGGCACGCGCATCTTCGGACCGGTCGCCCGTGAGCTGCGCGCGAAGAAATTCATGAAGATCATCTCGCTCGCCCCGGAGGTGCTCTGAGCGTGGCGCTCCGTCGGCTGCGTAGGGACGACACCGTCATGGTCATCGCCGGCAAGGAGCGCGGCAAGACCGGCAAGGTCTTGCGCGTGCTCGCCGAGCGGGACCGGGTGGTCATCGAGCGGGTAAACTTGATCAAGCGGCACACGAAGCCGCGGGGCGTCCAGCAGCCTGGGGGCATCGTCGAGAAGGAGGCGTCGGTCCACCTTTCGAATGTGCTGCCGATCTGCCCGCGCTGCAACAAGCCGACGCGCGTCGGTCACCGCCGGACGGGCGACGTAGCCGTACGCGTGTGCCGCCGCTGCGGCGAGGCGTTCGAGAACCCCTGACATGATCTCGCGACTGCACGAACGGTATCGCAAGGACTTGGTGCCAGCGCTCATGCGCGATCTCGGCTGCACGAACCGGATGGCGGTACCCCGGCTCGAGAAGATCGTCCTCAACATGGGGCTGGGGGAAGCGTCGCAGAACCCGAAGCTGCTCGACGCCGCCGTCGAGGAGCTCGCTGCCATCAGCGGTCAGAAACCGGTCGTGACCCGCGCGAAGAAAGCGATCGCGAACTTCAAGCTCCGGGAAGGCATGCCGATCGGCGCGATGGTCACGTTGCGCGGCGAGCGCATGTTCGAGTTCTTCGAGCGGCTGGTGAACGTTGCGCTGGCGCGTGTCCGGGACTTCAAGGGCGTGCCCGATCGGGCCTTCGACGGCCGCGGCAACTACTCCCTGGGTCTCCGCGAGCAGGTGATCTTCCCCGAGATCAACCTCGACAAGGTGGACAAGATCAAGGGACTCACGGTGGTGATCTGCACGACGGCGCGCAGTGATGCCGAGGGCAAGGCGCTCCTCCGCGCGCTCGGTATGCCGTTTCGGGCCTGAGGACGGAGCGAGAGGCGTCGATGGCTAAAACATCCCTCATGGTGAAGGCGTCACGGGCGCCGAAGTTCAAGGTCCGGGCCTACAACCGGTGCCCGCTCTGCGGGCGGCCGCGCGCCTTCTTTCGCCGCTTCCGCATGTGCCGCCTTTGCCTGCGGGACTTGGCGCGCAGGGGGCATATCCCCGGCCTCATCAAGGCCAGCTGGTGAGCGGGATGATGACCGAGCGGGTGGTGTTGTCATGATGACCGATCCCATCGCCGACATGCTGACCCGTGTGCGGAACGCGACCGCGGCGCGGAAGGCGAGCGTCGACGTGCCCTGGTCTCGACACAAGGAGGAGATCGCGCGCGTGCTGGTCCAGGAAGGCTACCTCGGCGCTGCCGCCACCATCGAGGCCGAGCCGCGGCGTGTGCTCCGCATCGACCTCCGGTACGACAACCAGCGCCGTCCCGTGATCACCGGGATCCGGCGCGTCAGCCGGCCGAGTCTCCGCGTCTACGTCGGCATGGACAAGATCCCCGCCGTGCGGAGCGGTCTCGGCATCAACGTACTCTCGACGCCGAAGGGTGTGCTCGTGGATCGCGACGCGCGACGCGAGAAAGTCGGCGGCGAGGTGATCTGCACGGTCTGGTAGAGACCATGTCGCGAGTTGGAAGAGCCCCGCTGGTATTGCCACCTGGTGTGACGCTGCATGTCGCCGACGCCCGGGTGCGCGCCGAAGGGCCGAAGGGGAAGCTGGAGCGCTCCCTGGACGGGGACGTGACCGTCACGGTCGAGGGCAACGCCGTCCGCGTCACCCGCCGCGACGACTCACGTCGGGCGCGCAGCATTCACGGGCTGACCCGGGTGCTGGTCGGCCGGATGGTGGAAGGTGTCACGAAGGGCTTCACGCGCGTGCTCGAGATCAACGGGGTCGGCTACCGTGCCGAGGTGCGCGACAAGCTGCTCCTCCTGACCCTCGGATACTCGCACCCGATCGCCTATCAGCTCCCCCCGGAGGTCACCGCCAAGGTCGATAAACAGGTCGTGGTCACGCTGGCGAGCGCCGACAACGAGCTGCTCGGCCACGTGGCGGCCGCCATCCGCGAGCTCCGTCCCCCGGAGCCGTACAAGGGCAAGGGGGTCAAGTACGCCGAGGAGAAGATCCGTCGCAAGGCTGGCAAAGCTGCTGCGGCTGCCGGGGGAGCGCGCTGATGGCGACGAATCAGAAGATCGTTGCTCGCGACCGCCGCCGGGCACGCGTACGGAGGCGAGTCCGTGGTACCGAGGAGCGGCCGCGGCTGTCCGTCTTCCGGAGCGACAAGCACACGTACGCCCAGGTCGTCGTCGATACCTCGGGGCAGACGCTGCTCACCGTCTCGACGCGCTCACCCGAGCTGCGGGGCGAGCTGGCGAAGACGCGCGACGTGGCTGCGGCCAAGCAAGTGGGCCTGCTCACCGCCCGGCGCTGCCAGGAGAAGGGCATCAAGCGGGTGATCTTCGACCGGAACGGCTTTCTCTACCACGGTCGCGTCCGCGCCGTGGCGGAGGGGGCGCGCGAGGGTGGTCTCGAGTTCTAGGGAAAGGGTGAGATGGCTCAAGAACGATCTTTTGGCGGTCCGCGGCGCATCATCACGGACTCGCGTGGTCAGGAGCTCAAGGAGAAGGTGGTGCACATCAACCGCGTCGCCAAGGTGGTGAAGGGCGGGCGACGGTTCAGTTTCAGCGCCCTCGTGGTGGTGGGTGACCACGGCGGCCGTGTCGGCTTCGGCCTCGGCAAGGCGAAGGAGGTCCCCGAGGCGATCCGCAAGGGGATCGAGGAAGCGAAGAGGCAGATGGTCGGGGTGCCGATCGTGGACGGGACGATCCCCTACGCCGTCACCGGCGACTTCGGCGCGGGCTCCGTGCTCCTCAAGCCGGCCTCGCAGGGCACGGGCGTCATCGCGGGAGGCGGGGTGCGGGCGGTCATGGAGCTGGCGGGAATCTCGAACGTGCTCACCAAGTGCATCGGCTCGAACAACCCCCACAACATGGTCCGCGCCACCATGGAGGCGCTCCGCCAGCTCACCGAGCCGGCGGTGCTGGCCGAGCGTCGTGGCAAGAGCCTCGGGGAGATTCGCGGTTGAGCGATCGACGATGAGCGAACGGATCATCAAGGCGACCCTGAGGCGGAGTGCGATCGGCACGAGCCCTCGGCAACGCGCCACGCTGCGTGGCCTCGGCCTCACCCGGATCGGCCGGGCGGTCATCCTGAAGGATGCGCCCACGGTGCGCGGCATGCTCCGTGCCGTGGCCCATCTGGTGGCGGTGGAGGACTGAGCATGGATCTGAGCCGCCTCCATCCAGCTTCGGGCGCCACGCGGGAAAAGAAGCGCGTCGGCCGCGGGCCGGGGTCCGGCCACGGCAAGACCGCCAGCCGTGGGCACAAGGGGCGTCGCTCGCGGTCGGGCGGCAACAGTCCGCCGGGCTACGAAGGCGGTCAGATGCCGCTCCAGCGCCGGCTCCCGAAGCGGGGTTTCCACCCTCCCCGGCGCGTGGCCTACGCCATCGTGAACCTGGGGCAGCTCGCCGCCTTCCCTCCCGGCAGCACGGTGGGTCCCGCGGAGCTGCGCGCCCGGGGCATCGTGCGCGGCCGGGGCCCGGTCAAGTGTCTCGCCGATGGGACCCTCGGCCACGCGCTCAGCGTTCGCTTGCAGGCCTTCAGCGCGCGGGCGCGCGAGCAGATCGCCGCCGCCGGCGGGAGCGTGGAGGTGGTCGGTGTTTGAAGGATTCGCGAACGCGCCGCGTATCCCGGAGCTCCGCAAGCGGCTCCTCTTCACGGCCGGGGCGCTCGCCATCTACCGTCTGGGGGTGGCGATCCCCACGCCAGGCATCGACGGGCAGGCTCTCGCCCAGTTCTTCGCCCAGGCGCGCAACAACATCGTCGGGCTGGTGAACCTCTTCTCCGGCGGTGCGCTCGAGCGCTTCTCGATCTTTGCGCTCGGCATCATGCCCTACATCAGCGCGAGCATCATCCTGCAGCTTCTCACGGTGGTGATCCCGTACTTGGAGAAGTTGTCCAAGGAGGGGGAGCTCGGACGGCGCAAGATCACGCAGTACACGCGCTACGGCACGGTCGTCCTCTCTCTCGTGCAGAGCTTCTTCATCTCGATGGGCCTCGAGACGATCGAAGCGCCCGGCGGGGGCGGCGTCGTCTTCCAGCCCGGCTGGCACTTCCGCTTCATGACGGTCATCACCCTCACCACCGGCACGGCGTTCATCATGTGGCTGGGCGAACAGATCACCGAACGCGGCATCGGCAACGGCATCTCGCTCATCATCTTCGCCGGGATCGTCGCCGCCATGCCCTCGGCCGTCGCCACGACCTTCGAGTTCGTCCGGCGGCAGGAACTGTCGATCCTGGTGGCGATCTTCATCGCGGTCGTCATGGTCGGCGTGGTGGCGGCGATCATCTACATGGAGCGCGCCCAGCGCCGCATTGCCGTGCAGTACGCGAAACGCGTCGTGGGTCGGCGGATGTACAGCGGACAGAGCTCGCATCTCCCGCTCAAGATCAACACCTCGGGCGTGATCCCGCCGATCTTCGCCAGCTCGATCCTGCTCTTCCCGGGCACCGTCACGGGCTTCATTGACCATCCGGTAGCGCACTGGGTACAGCAGGAACTGGCGCCCGGAAGTTGGCTCTACAACCTAGTCTACGTCGGCTTGATCGTGTTCTTCTGCTACTTCTACACGGCCGTCACCTTCAACCCGGCGGACGTGGCGGACAACATGAAGAAGTTCGGCGGTTACGTGCCGGGCATCCGGCCCGGACCCCGCACCGCCGAGTACATCGACCGCATCCTGACGCGTATCACCCTCCCCGGTGCGCTCTACGTCGCTGCGATCTGTGTGCTGCCGACCATCCTGATCAGCCAGTTCAAGGTGCCCTTCTACTTCGGCGGCACCGCGCTGTTGATCGTTGTCGGTGTTGCGCTCGACACCGTGTCGGCCATCGAGACGCACATGATCACGCGAAGCTACGAGGGGTTCATGAAGCGTGGTCGGATCCGCGGGCGGCGGTAGTGTGAGGGCGGGGGTGCGGGTGGTCATGATGGGGGCGCCGGGTGCGGGTAAGGGAACCCAGGCGAAGCTGCTGGAAGAGCGGTTCAAGGTACCGCACATCTCGACGGGTGACATGCTGCGTGAAGCCGTCCAGGCGGGGACCCCGCTCGGCCGCGAAGCCGAGCGCATCATCCAGCAGGGGCTCCTGGTGCCGGATGACCTCGTGATCCGCCTGGTCGACGAGCGCCTGCAGGTGTCCGACTGCGCCGGGGGCTTCATCCTCGACGGATTCCCCCGTACGGTAGCCCAGGCGGAGGCGCTGGAGGAGCTCCTCGCGCGGCGCGGCCAGCCTCTCAGCGCGGTGGTCGAGATCGCCGTGCCGCGGGACGAGGTGGTGCGCCGGCTCTCGGGCCGCCGCGTCTGCCGTGCGTGCGGCACGATGTTCAACACCGCCTTCCAGCCGCCGGAGGGCTGCTGCGACCGATGTGGGGGTGCGCTCTACCAGCGGGACGACGATAGCGAAGACACCGTGAGTCGCCGCTTGGACGTCTTTCGTCAGGAGACGGCCCCGGTGCTGGCGCACTACAAGAAGAAGAGCCTCTTGCGACGGGTTTCAGGTATGGGCAGCCCGGCCGACGTGTTCGGCCGCATTACCGCCGAGGTGCAATGATCCTTCTCAAGTCGCGCCAGGAGATCGAGCAGATGCGGGCGGCGAGCACGATCGTCGCGCAGATCCTGGACGAGGTGGCGAGCCGCGTGCGTCCCGGCGTGACGACGGCCGAGCTCGACGCGCTGGCGGAGGAGCTGACGCTCGAGAAGGGGGCACGCCCGGCGTTCAAGGGCTACACGGTTGCGGGCCGGGTGTACCCGGCCTCGATCTGCATCTCCATCAACGACGAGGTGGTCCACGGGGTGCCGACGACCAAGGCCGTGCTGCGCGCGGGGGACATCGTCGGTCTCGACTTCGGGGTGTGCTATCGTGGCTACTTCGGTGATGCGGCGCGGACCGTGCCGGTGGGGCGCGTCGCTCCCGAGGCCGAGCGGCTCATGGCGGTGACGTCGGCGGCGCTGCATGCCGGCATCGAAGCGCTCCGTCCCGGCGCGCACGTGGGGGACATCTCGGCGGCGATCCAGGACGCGGTGGAAGCTGCCGGCTTCTCCGTGGTGCGCGAGTTCGTCGGGCACGGCATCGGGAGGAACTTGCACGAGGATCCACAGGTCCCCAACTATCGGACCGGCGCGCGAGGGGTGCGGTTGCAGGAGGGACTCGTGCTCGCGATCGAGCCGATGGTGAACGCGGGGGGACCCGAGGTGTACGTGAAAGAAGACGGTTGGACGGCGGCGACACGTGATGGGCGGCTGTCGGCGCACTTCGAGCACTCCGTTGCAGTTACGGGAAACGGTCCATATATCTTGACGCTGCCCTGAGGGAGTCGCGAACCATGCCGGGCGATGCGATTGCCGTCAGCGGCACCGTGGCGCAGTCGATGCCGAACGCACTTTTCCGTGTACAGCTCGATAACGGCCACCGCGTGGTTGCTCACCTCTCGGGTGCGATGCGCATGCGCTACATACGGATCGTGCCAGGTGACAAGGTGACGGTCGAGCTGTCGCCGCTCGACCTCTCCCGCGGCCGCATCACCTACCGGACACGATGACATGAAGGTGCGCGCGTCGATCAAGGCCATCTGCAAGAACTGCAAGGTCATCCGGCGGCAGGGGGTGGTGCGCGTTCTCTGCACGAACCCCCGCCACAAACAACGA
>Ga0066665_10001871_pt1 | contig 10096 bp, 6 predicted proteins | sample GraSoiAngelo_114_FD_75175 | JGI IMG/M metagenome (GOLD analysis project Ga0066665, IMG submission 75175) | Grasslands soil microbial communities from the Angelo Coastal Reserve, California, USA - 14_0903_13_40cm | ecosystem: Environmental > Terrestrial > Soil > Grasslands | place: USA...
TAACTAGGAGTCGCCGGGCGGCGACTGGGGACGCTTGTCTGTTTGGGTTCTTACCCTCCGGGGGCTGCTGAGGGACGTGGTGGGAGGAGATCCTTATCATCATGTGACAGCGCTTTTTACGATAAGAACGAAAATTCTATCCGTCCCCCCCCCCCTGCACATAGAACAGGAGACCGATGTCGCCAGGGCTCCATCGCACAAACGCCTTGAGGAACGAAAACCGGTGCGCAAATACGGCAGGTGCTAATTATCTCGAATGGCAGATCTCCATCGCGACTTGTATCGTTCTACTTCCTATCATGGCCACATACAAATTACAAATCGGCCAATCAAAAACACCGCACAGACCATCGGCAAAACCGCGATTCTATGGTTTTGTCACATTAGTATTAGTAAGCCAAGTGCTCCTCAGCACGAATACACGACCCCCCATCCCACTGGCCTTTGCCTGCGAGTTAAACCCTTGGTCTCTTAGTCCCCGTCTTCTTTCCAGAACTATCACCCTGGTTGCTTGGAGCCCGGCGTTTGGCTGGGACATCAGATTCCATAATATCGCCGAGATCCTCCGTGTCGTCCGCTAGATCATGTCATTAACACATTCTCAAATGGCGAATACGCGGATGGAGGGGATCTGGGAATTGTGGACGTACCTGGTGGCGGGGTAGGTCTGATGGCTGGTGCGGGCACCGACACACGAGATCCGCGGGTCGGCGTGGGAGATGGGGGTGGATCTGACTGTGCCAATACCTGGCCTGGAGCTGTCAAAGTATTTCGGGCAGAGGGCGGGGTTGAGGGCGTCGTTTCAGAGGTTCTGGGTGAGGCAAATGGATTTCTGCTGACACGTCCAGACCCTGGTCCCGCTGTGGTGGCAGACTCTGATCTTGGCGTGGTGGCTTGAGACACGCTCACTGGTGGTGGCGGCTCCAGAGTTGTGCGGGTGACGAATTCCCACGTCTCCGGTATGACGACCAGAATAGTCGTGTCCGTGTCCGACTCGGGGAACCCTTCGATCGCCTTTCGATTCAGTATCCCCACGACTGGACCCGTCCCACAGAGCCAGCTTTTTGGGGTAAATGGGCCCCGGCCAGTAGCAGTCATCATCCACTTACAAAAGCTTTGCCATGGCTGCTGGTTCAGCGGGAAGAGTATGAATATATGGAAAGGATGCTGGCCTTTATAAGGCGGCATACCTTCATTGGCAGGCTGTAAATATCCTGCCAACCGGACGAAGCAGCAAGCCTTGGCCTGTCCGTTCTGCAACCAAGGCAATTCATCCTTCAGCCGATAGGTGGTCACATCAATTGGGCCTGAGAAGGAAGCACGGCTGGGCATAGACGGAAATGCCTCGTCACCGATGGCAGCATTGTGGAGATATAGGCTGAGGATCAAGGTCAGTAAGACGAGATCAAATGGGCCATGGGAGGAAGTCATACCGCTGGCAGCCATCGTCTCGAGGCAGAGCAACCGCCTCACGGGAGGCGGTCCAGCCACTGGCACCTCCCTCCAGGCCGTCAACATACCGCTTGAAAGTCAGCTTGTTTGGGATGATCCGGCCATTGATGAGGACATAGCGGTCTTCCCAGTCTCGCAACATCTCTGAAGCAGTCATGCGCGTGTACATGGAGAGTCGCAATGCGAGGCCCTCCCGTTCTCCCTCCGCGGTACTAAGGAGACCATCGAAGTCTCCCAAGTAGTCTGGGGGGTTGAACAGAAGGAAAACATGTGCGGTGAAGGCTCCGTTGCTTGTGAAACGAGCGTTGGGCCGGGGCAGCAGTTTGCAGCCGCAAAAATCAGAAATAAAAGACACCACCAGCTCAGATCCCAGAACGACTGGAGTCTTTTTACTCTGTGGGGGCATGACCTCCAGGGATACGGAAGCGGTAGTTCCGGCCATTATGAATAGGAACGAGGTAGGGTGGCGGAGCTAGGTAGCAAGGGGGGTGTGAAGGGACTGGTGAAGACGTTGGTGAGACGAGGCGCTTGGAGAGAGACGGGGGTGGTGGGAAGACGTTGGCGGGGAGACTAGGTTGGCGGGGAGACGAGGTTGGCGGGGAGACGAGGTTGGCGGGGAGGCGAGGTTGGCGAGGAGACGAGGTTGGCGGGGGGACAAGGTTGGCGTGGATGCGAAGCTAGTTGAAAAGGCGAAGTTGGTGGGAAGGCGAAGTTGGCGAGAAGGTGAGGTTGGCGAGAAGATGAGGTTGGCGGGAAGACGAGGTTGGCGAGGATGCAGAGAGAAGATGAAGAGTGAGAAGATGAGAGATAAGTAAGGCGAGCACGGGCAATATAGGGGAAAACTGGAGATTACCCATGTCGGACAGGCCAGAGTGTTGGAGTCCTCGGCGGATTCGACAGGCCGGAGTGTTCGGGTACGGGCCGGAGTATTTGACAGGCCGTGTCATTCCTGTGGAGATTGCCCATACCGGACAGGCTGGAGTTACTCGATAGGCCGGACTACTTACAAGTCATGTCAGTCATTCCGGTGGAGATTACCCCATACCGGACAGGCCGCAGTATTCGAGTCCTTAGAGTACTCGACAGGCCGTGTCATTCCAGTGGAGATTGCCCATACCGGACAGGCTGAAGTTACTCGATAGGCCGGACTACTTACAAGTCATGTCAGTCATTCCGGTGGAGATTACCCCATACCGGACTGGCCGCGGTATTCGAGTCCTCAGAGTACTCGAAAAGCCATGTCATTCCCATAGAAGGTTACCCATGCCAGACGGGCCGGAATACTTGATCAGGCTGTATCATTCCGGTAGAGACTACCCATCCGGACAGCGAGTGCCAATCCGGTGGAGACTACTACGTACGTACTAAGCCAGATCTGGCACCGAGTAGGCCGGGTCAGTCTGGTGGAGATTACTTACACAAAGCAGGCGGTGTGAGGTTGCAAGGCTTCGGTCATATTCGGAGATCACCCATTCGACGAGAAGTTGAGCTAGGGAATGCCTAAGTATATGCCAAGCAGAAGGCCGGAATAGCTGTAAACTAAGCCGGGAAGGGTAGCTGTTCGAAAGGGAGGAAAGGGTAGAAGTTAATTTGCGCAATGAATACTCATGACAAGGGGGGAGCTGGCCCAGTAAGGAATGCTCAGCCATACTCAGGCACTGCCAGAAGGAAGAGGAGAAGGTGGGGGGGGGGGGGTGAATAGGTACATGCTAAGTAGGTAATGGTGAATTGTGTCAAGATATGCAGTTCTCAGGACAGCAAAGGGTGTCAAGATCTTCTTCATCACAGTAATCACTCTTGCCAGCGCTGAAGATATCTCCACGCCTTGCAAAATGTCGTCTTCATCTGGGTGTGGTGCGACTGGCGTACCACAGGAAGGGTTTGGTCGTCTGAGAAATATCGACCTTCGGAAACTCACGCCAAACGAGGTCTCTGAACTCGCGAGGGAGCTTGGTGCCGATGTTCCGAAAACCAGTTAGTTTGGCTTGCCTTTTCCGATTTGGGAGAAATCACCTGCTCACCTATCTACAGCCCTGGAGTCGATGAACGATCAGGAAAAGGTTGCGAGGGAAGAAGAACGGCTCTCTCGTCAAGCGAGAATGGCTAGACAGAGAGAAGAAGAACGAGTCGCACGTCTGGCGCAGAAGGAAGAAGGACGACTCGCGCGTCTGGCGCAGAAGGAAGAAGAACGAGTCGCGCGCCTAGTGCAGAAGCAAGAAGAACGACGAGTTCGAGAGCTCACAAGACAGGCAGAAAAGAATGCTCGCGAGAGGGCGATTTTGGATTTCCACGCTCAGGAGTCAATGGGCCAACAGTCCAGCCCATCACGCCCTGGAATCCACTCCGCTCGGAAACGCGCCAGAGAGTCAGCGGACCTTTCAACACCCTCGCCTTCGAAGCGAAGGTCTACTCGACACCGTGCAGGCTCTCCAGAAATACCGCCATATTTGGCCGAGGAGCAAAAGCAGCTTCTTCAGAGTCTGTTGGACAAGGCAAATAACAATTTCCGCCGGAGAAAGGAAGCCTCTCAGAATCGAACTTGGTGTGACCCAATCCCCCAGAGTCGGAAGATCCAAACCATCCAAGCCTTCTTGAAAGCAATGACAGATAAGAGAACACTGGCAACGGAAACCTGTCATTTCTGTTACCTCAAGAAGGCCTCTGCAGAGCTGACGACCTTGAACTGGAAGACGGACTTGTCGGAAGATATGAAGGTGACGCTTGAGTCATTACTCAGTTGTCAGCACTGCTTTCCAATGACCGATGAAGAGTCGTCCGTGCCAGTGTGTTGGAGCTGCAGCAATAAGCTTAGATGGGATGAACTGCCAAAAGACTGTGGTGGGGATAGTATGTTCATTGGCTGTGAACATATTTACCCAAAGGAGCTTGACACGTTGACGCCGTTCGAAGAGAAGCTTATTGCATTGAATGCAACTTACGGTTACATCACCAAGTTCACGGTCGACAAAAAGATGCTGGGTGGAGGCTTGAAATATCGCAAGCACATCAAAGGACATATCACAGTCTTTCCCAACGATGTCGAAAGCCTCGCCACTACGGTTCTTCCTCATCCCCTGGTTGCCTCTCTGTCTAATATCCATGTCCTTTGGTCTGGTGGTAACCAGCCCACTCCTCAAGATGTCAGCAAGCTTTTCAGCGTCAGGAAGGATATCATTGTCCGAGCCCTCCAGTGGCTGAAACGATATAACCCCTTGTACACTCACATTGACATCAATATGGCCGAGATCCAGGGCTGGGAGTTTGTCCAAGACACAGACGTGCCCGTCGCGGTGATGGCGCAGATGGAGCGACAGGAAAAGACAGCCGAGGAGCAGATCCGAACTGCTCCGATTGTTCCCTCGGGTGATCTTGGCAGAGAGGGGTATGATCCTGCAGCTACGATTGAAGATGTCGTTGGAGGGCTGGTCGAACCGAGTCTCGACAACAACCCCGAGATAGGACTTGTCCCCGATTCCTGTGAGCCGGGAAGTATGGAGAATGTTGCTACAGAGGAAGAATCGCTGCGGTCGTTTGAACTAACCACGACTGGCATGTTTCCTCTGGACGAGCAGAGCGATTTCAACGAGGAAGGCAAGCTTCAGTTCATTGCCGACGCCTTGGAGACGGAGCAGGAATTCCGGCAGTCACAGCAGGGCATGCAAGAAGCTGCAAATGTACATGTCGACGGAGGGTCCTACCAGCCTTTCATCCGCATATCACGAGGCAACCAGTTTGCGGATTCCCAAGCCGTGGATTTCTTCCCTAAGACATTCCCGACCCTGTTTCCCTTTGGGCGCGGGGGACCCAAAGCCATCCCGACGGAGAACGGGGAAGACAGTCTTCAACACGACCAAACTTTAAAATATTGGTCCCAGGCAGTCCTCCAACGCCATGGGGGAAGATTCGCCACGCATCCTGTCTTTCCCTTCTTGGTCTTCAACATGTTGGTTCGCTCATCTAACCGGAGGATCAGTACTGTGCGGATGTCACGGTCAACCTTCGGGAAGGTAGAGCGACTCTATGAAGGCCTGACACGAGAAAGGCTGGAGAAGGCGAAGGAAGAGATGAAGGAGACTGGAGGTACCACCGATCAAGGCATCCAGTTGTTGCTGAGAGAGCTATCGATATTTGGTTACTCTCAGCCTCTTTCAAATGACAGCCGTCTTCAGATGCGGCGGAATCTCCGAGCCCTCAGCGTGTTGGCGGGCCTAGCTGCTATTTGGTTCACTATTAATCCAAATGACATCACCAATCCGGTGAAGCTCCGAATAGCAGCACATAGAGCTCGAGACAGGCCGGCTGCAGAAAAACTCCTCAATGATCTCTACCGAGGCCTCGAAAAAACGGCACTCTCAATCAATGATCCAGTCAGTGCAGCACAATTCTTCCACCGGGAGATCTCCTTGTTCTTCGAACATTTCGTCCGGACAGGAGAAGAATCTGTTTTTGGCAGGATCAGCCATTATTATGGCGCCGTCGAGACGAATGACCGTGGTGCACTTCATCTCCACGGGTTCTTATGGCTGGAGGGAAATATGCAGCTGCCTTCGCTGGTCAAAGATATGGCCAATCCTGCTGAAGAGGAGTACCGACAAAAGGTGCAGGCCTTCATCGACGACGTCTTCACGGAGTGTCTTGACGAGTCTTATGGTAGAGAAATTCGGAAAACCCGCAAAGTCACGGATTACGACGATGAATTGAATCAATTGATGCACAACCCTTCTCATCTCCGTAAAGCCTTCAAGGGAGAAGCCAACTTTGTGGCTTACTGTTGCCAGATACATGGTCACACTGGCACTTGTTTGAAGTACTCATACAAAGACATCACCAAGGCAGGTGGTGTCAAGCGGTACAAGGGGCATCCATGTCGGTTCAAGGCTCCCTGGAAGTTGGTGTCGGAAACTGGGTTCACTGCAGATGGACTCCTCCAAATCAAGCGGGATCACCCCATGGTGAATCGGTATAACCAAAGCATGGCAATCGCCCTGAGGCACAATATCGACATATCTATGATCCACAGCAGGAAGCAAGGGCTTGCTCTGACTTTCTACATGACGAACTACGCTACTAAGCTCTCGACTCCCATGTGGCAGCGTATCGCGTTGGCCAGCCAAGTCTATCAACAGATGTTACCCACAGCCTCGACTACGACAGAGACGCCGACCACGACAGAAACAAGTGTCGGGAAGGCGTCGCGACTGAACAAGACGCGACAGTTTCTCATGCGTCTCGCGAATCGAGTCTTCAGTGAGAGAGAACTGTCATCTGTGGAGGTGGTGAGCCATCTTCTCGGGTTCAAGACGGATTATACAGATGTGAAAGACTGGGTTTATCTCCAGGCAAACACTCTGTACTGGGCATTAGTCAGACAGTGGCAGCAACTACAAGACGCTATCAGCGAGCTCACAGGCACAGAGGTACAAGCCGAGACGGTCAATTTTAGACGAGAGGGATTCCGCTTGTCTTACGTTGAGGCGTACAAATATCGAGGGCGTGTGCTGGCTGATCTCTGCTTTTACGACTACTTGTCCTTCGTCAAACTGGAGAAGACGGAGGTGTCGGGATGGGACTCGGCGCAAGTGGCATTTGAGGCGGGAGCGGAGCTCTGTGAAGGCTGGTCACAACGGCTAAGAAAGCCTGAGGAGATCGCGGTTGTTTCTCTGCAAGGGGCAATAAGCGACAAATTTGATGACGATCATCCTCTCTACTTCCAAAGGTAAGTGACCTACAGTATTCTTTGGAAACATTAGCAGGGTGAAATTAATAGCAAGAACAGAAACTTGATCCTCCACCTTGGTCTTTTCGTTCCCTGGCAACATTTCGTGGGAATTCCAGTGGACAAACTTCTGAAGGCATGGCAAGATCGCCACGAAAGGCTCGACGATCGGATTAAATCCTATGTCGAGAATATCTCCCTCCTAAGAATCTCTGCGGAAGATGCGAAGCGCGATGCAAAGCGATGGGCCAACTGTAGCGACGGCGACGATACGGTCGATATGACATATGGTCATGGAGACGATGCTGGACCCGACGACGATGACGACAAACAGACCTCTCCAACAATGCTGCAAAGCTACGGCGCCTTTCTTGAAAGCCTTTCATCTGCCGTACAACCGGACTCAGCGACTGCAGGCTCTCGAGAACTGAAGGAATTGTGGTACGAGGCAAAAGAAGCCGCACCTGATGGAGAGGATGAAGGGTTTGTTTGTCGGCCATCGGACTTCTATGCACAGTTGCAGGAGACACAACAATCTCCGCTCCACGCTCTGGGACCTCTCTCCAAAGCAGATATTAGTGCTGCTTGGAAGAGTCAGAAGGCGATGAACGCAAAAATCGTCAGTGCGATCGAAGGGCAAGACCAAGATCTGACCCATACGCCAACGAACGGGGATACAGCTGTGATACCAGCGGGCTCGATTCGCGGTACTCCGAAGGTTGGACCCGGTGGAACCATTGAATTGGAAATCGGGCCTTGCACGACCTACGCGGACGTGGCCTATCGGGTAGGAGTGGCGTGGAACCTCAATAAACTCCAGATGTTGGCGGTTCTTTTGCCATGTCAGTTTCTGGATAAACACGGCAACTCGAATCCGCAAGAGTCCGCAGATCAGCACCTGCAGTACATAGGAGGAGAAGGTGGCACGGGGAAATCGCGCGTCGTAGATGCTTTGAAGGACATCTTCCGCGTGAAGGGCCAACTCCATCAGATCTTGGTTACGGCCTCCTCCGGGAGCGCAGCTGCCAAAATCGGCGGTATCACGATCCATTCCGCTTGTGGGCTTGGAGTGGATGAAAGTGGAGGCCGGATGCGGCAGTCGAAGGCTGCTTTGAACCCGTCAGAAGAGACAAGATGGCGATGGGGGCAGAAGATTTTCCTTATTCTCGACGAGATCAGCATGGTCGGGGGATCCACTCTGCACGAGGTAAACGAACGCCTTCAGCTATTGCGAGGAGACAAACGCCCATTTGGAGGCATCCCCGTGGTGCTCTTCACCGGAGACTTCTATCAATTCTCCCCGGTGGCACAGACGAGCCTTTTGATCGGAATGGAAGATATGGAGTGGAACTCAAAAAGCCAAAGAGCGTTCGATTCTGTGCAAAGGCATCAGAGGGGATATTACCTGTTCAAACGGTTCAGCAAGGTGGTCATTCTGCAGGAGCAGGTTCGCGCCCGTGGGTGTGCAAAACTACGCTCGTTCTTGGGGCGACTGAGAGCAGGCGAGCAGACAGAAGAGGACTTCTCCTCGTTGCAGCAGCGATTCATCGGCGATCAACGGCTATCATTCGCGGACGGTCTGCGAGCCATCACTCCTTTAAATCGAAACAGATGGCATTTAATCATGGCAGCCGTACTCGAATGGGGATGGGCCAACCAGAAACACATCTCGATCTTCATATCAACACATATCTGGGAAGGTGAATCGGTTGGCCAAGCTGAGATGATGGAGACGCTGGGCTATGGAGATGACTCGAAGGTGCATGCTCCGGGCGTATTCTTTTACACCCAAGGCATGCCTGTCGTGCTCACCAGGAACGTTCTGCCGGGGCTGAAGATGGTCAACGGCGCGGAATTTGACGCGGTGGACGTCATCCCCGATCCAGCCTTCCCTGGATACCATATGGCTGATGATGTAACGATACATTTCGGGCCGCCATATGCGCTAGTACTGGCATCAGACGAGACCAGAAATCTAGCGATATTCGGGATGCCGACGGGGACAGTTCTGCTTAGACCAACTTCCGCAATGCCGATGAGGCCAGATCAGTTCCGATTCCTCCAATCGCCCTGCCGAAGAGGCGGCATCGCCGCCACGGCCGCCTTCGCTATGACAGACTACAAGGCGCAATCGAGGACCTTCGAAAAGCTCATGCTCGAGCTGAGGGGCAAACAGCAGTTGACGACGGGTCCCAGCAAGTGCGAATTCATGAGTCTGTACGTACAGTTATCTCGTGCAACTCACTGGGAGGGCATCAGCCTATGTAGTATACCCCGGCGGAAAGACTTCATCGACCCGATCAACCAGCTAGACCCCAAGCTGCGGAAGGGATTGGCGGAGTTGGAATCCGTAGCATCACGGACCAGGAGAGATTTCGAGGAGGGGGGACTTGCCAGTAGTTCAGACGCCTCCTGGTTTCAAGGCTGGCTATCCATGCCAGAAACACAGAGCCCTTAAACTGGGTCGATATTGGGTGCGAGCAGGTGTCGGGATATGATGTAGCTCTAGGTCGCTAGGTCTCGTTAGCTAAGATGGAAGGTCGGGATTGCAGCCAGGGCCGCTAGGCAGACGAAAATCGACGATAACAAACACGTGATATAGATAAGAAAAGTGACCGAGTGACATGCTCCGCTGGACGATTTTCCCTAAGTTAGCAACCCCCTTTCGTTCCTCAAGGCATAGAGTCACGTGACGAAGAATGGAATTTAACAACAGACAAGCTGTAACTAGGAGTCGCCGGGCGGCGACTGGGGACGCTTGTCTGTTTATCGGGTGACTTGCTCAGCTCTTACCCTCCCGGGGCTGGCCCTTCTTTCTGGGTGGCTGCGCGTGTGGGAGGAGATCCTTATCATCATGTGATCTGTCTTTTTTACGATAAGAACGAAAATTTTATCCGTCCCCCCCCCCCTGCACATAGAATAGGGTCA
>Ga0066665_10001872_pt1 | contig 10093 bp, 7 predicted proteins | sample GraSoiAngelo_114_FD_75175 | JGI IMG/M metagenome (GOLD analysis project Ga0066665, IMG submission 75175) | Grasslands soil microbial communities from the Angelo Coastal Reserve, California, USA - 14_0903_13_40cm | ecosystem: Environmental > Terrestrial > Soil > Grasslands | place: USA...
GCGGGATGCATTCTCTCAACGATTTCTCATGCGCGATATATAGCTATGGGCTTCGTTCGAACGAAGGGGGCGAACGGTTGGTCTCCGGGGAACCTTTAATCCGCCCGTTCCGTTAGCCCCCGCCGCTCCGATGGATTACGCGACGACGCTCGAACATCTCTATCGTCTCGAGCGGTTCGGGATCAAGCTCGGCCTCGAGAACATCCGGCGGCTCCTGTCGCTCCTCGGAGATCCGCATCGCGACCTGAGGATCCTGCACGTCACCGGGACGAACGGCAAGGGATCCGTGTGCGCCTACGCCGCCTCCGTATTGCAGCAGGCGGGCTATCATGTCGGCCTGTACACCTCGCCGCATCTCGTGCGGTTCAACGAGAGGATCCAGGTCGACCGGACCCCGATCGCCGACGACGACGTCCTCCGGCTCTGGTCGGGGATGCAGCCCGCGATTCAGGCGATGACCTCGGCCCGGGCGATCGATCATCCGACCTTCTTCGAGGTGGCGACCGCCATGGCCTTCGAATACTTCCGCGAGCGTCAGGTCGACGTCGCGGTGATCGAAGTGGGAATGGGAGGCCGGATGGACGCCACGAATGTGGCGGACGGCCTCGTCTCCGTCATTACCCGCGTGGACCTGGAGCACACCGAACACCTCGGAAGGACCGTGAACCGGATCGCCCGGGAGAAGGCGGGAATCATCAAGCCCTCGTCGCGCGCCGTGACCGTCGAGCAACCCGCTCTGTCCGTCATCGAGGCCCGCTGTCGGGAGGTCCACGCTCCTCTTTCCGTCGTCGGCCGGGACGTGTATGCGGAACGCGGCGCCCGGGACCTGAAGGGCCAGGACCTGCGCGTCCGCGGATCCTTTGGAGAGATCGAGGTCCACACGCCGCTGCTGGGGGCCTACCAGGCCGAAAACGTCGCGCTCGCGGTCACCGCCCTCACCGAACTTCGGCAACAAGGATTCGCCGTGTCGGACGATGCGATTCGAAGGGGCATCGCATCGACCCACTGGCCCGCACGCCTCGAGCCCGTCCGGGAGCGACCTCTCGTCCTGGTCGACGGCGCCCACAATCGGCCGGCGACGGACGCCCTTGCGACCTCCATCGCCGACCTGCTCCCGAATCGAAAGATCTCCCTCGTCGTGGGCATCTTGAACGACAAAGACCTAAAGGGGATGGCCGCCGCCCTGGGTCCCCTCGCATCCCACGTGTACGCGTGCCGACCGAAAACGCATCGGGCGTTCGCGGCCGACGAGGTCGCCTCGGCTTTCGCACCCTACGCCAAGGCCGAGTCCATCCCCCTTGTACGGGACGCGATCGACGCTGCGATCTCGAATGCAAGCGAGGAGGACGTCGTGCTGATTACCGGATCCATCTACACGGCGGGGGAGGCCCTTGACCACCTCGGCGTCCATCCGTGAGCGGATCCCCTTCATCATGCGGGACCTCGCGGCTCGATACCTCCCCGCAGGGGACCTTCATCAAGGAGAGACCGCCCTCGCGAAGATCGTCGCGGAACGGGAAGATCCGTTCCTCGTCCTCATTTCGACGATCCTGTCCCAGCGAACTCGAGACGAGATGACGGAACGGGCGTCGCGACAGCTGTTCGCGAAATATGACACGCCCCGCGCCCTCGCGGATGCAGATCCCGGGGATCTCGAGCGCTTGATTAAGCCGGTGGGGTTCTACCGGCAGAAGGCGGTCCAAATCCAAAAGGTTAGCCGGGTCCTCCTCGATCGATATGGGGGCGACGTGCCGGCAACCTACGACGAGCTCATTGCGCTTCCCCAGGTCGGGCCGAAGACCGCGAACTGCGTCCTCGTCTACGGCTTCGGAGAACCGCGGATCCCGACGGACACCCACGTCCATCGCGTGAGCAACCGGCTCGGACTCGTTCGCACGAAGACCCCCGGGGCGACCGAGAAGCGACTGATGCGCACCGTCTCGAAGGAGTACTGGCTCCATATCAACGAGCTGTTCATCCGTTTCGGAAAAGACCTCTGTCGGCCAATCGGCCCCCAGTGCCCGCGGTGTTCCTTCACGGACTTCTGCCGGTTCTACCCACGGACAAAGTGGGGGAAACTGGTGTCGAAGACCGCCCGACGAGCGCAGGTTCATCGGTCTCGACGACCTTCCAGGACCCATGATTGATCCGGCAGAACGCGCGAAAATCTATTCCGTGCTGGATGGCCGTTCCGAGGATTTTGTAACCCTGCTGTCGGACTACATTCGCGTTCCGACGATTTCGGCCCACGGGACCAAGTTCCAGGAAGGCGCTGAAGCTACACGGAAGGTCCTTGAGACCGCGGGGGCGACCGCCCGTTTGGTCCCCGAAAAGGGTGGCCCGCCGGTCGTCATCGGCGAGATCGAGGATGATTCGACTTCACCTTGGGTGATCCTCTATAACCATTACGACGTCCAGCCCGTCGATCCGCTTGACGAGTGGACGTCCGATCCATTTGACCCCGTCGTCCGGGATGGCAAGCTGTACGGCCGAGGTGCCTCGGACACGAAAGGGAACACGGTCGCGCAAGCCCTCGCGGTGCAGGCGATCCGAGAAGTCGTTGGTCGCCTCCCGGTAAACGTCCGGTTCTTCATCGATGGCGAGGAGGAGAGTGGAAGCCCGCACCTGCTGCCGTTTGCAGAGGCCCATCCGGAGTTGTTCCGGGGCCTCGGGGCGACGATCGAGGCGGCCGCACACACGCGAGACGGGAAGCCCTCCATCAGCCTCGGCTCCAAAGGTATCCTGAGCGTCGACCTCGAGGTGCGGACGTCCAACGTGGATCAGCATTCGTCCTTGGCGACCGTCATCCCGAATGCCGCGTGGCGGCTCATTGCGGCCCTTCGCAGCCTGCGGTCGGAGAATGGAAAAATCCTCATCGCCGGTTTCTTGGACGGTGTCCCTCCTCCCGACCCGGAGATGCTCCGGTATCTACGAAAGAACACGTCGGATCCACTCTCGTACAAGGACGAGTTCGGGGCTCGGGAGATCTTCGGCGGGAAGACTCGCTACGCGCGTCTCAAGCGGGCTGCGTACGGCACGACCTGCACGATCGACGGAATTTGGAGCGGCTATATGGGGCCGGGCCACAAGACCGTGAACCCGGCCGTCGCTCACGCGAAGCTCGACTTCCGCCTTCTTCCGGGACAGAGGCCCGATGCGATCTTCGACCGACTCGTTGCCCATCTCCGAACCAAAGGGTTCTCGGACGTCAAGGTCGACAAAGACTCCGTGTTCGAACCCGCCTCCTGTGCAATCTCGGAACGCCTTCCGCAGGCCATTTTGGCCGCGACCCGGGAAGTCTACGGCACGGAGCCGAACGTGTTCCCTTGGTCCTACGGCTCCTCGACCACGTGGTACTTCACTCGGATGGGGACGCCCGCTCCCCACGGGCCGGGGGTCGGATACCAAGGGAGCCGCGCCCACGCCCCGAACGAGCAGATTCGCCTTCAGGACGCCGGGCGCTCGATGAAGGCCACGGCCGGGATGCTCATGGTCCTCTGATTGACCCGTGGGGTCCTTCGACAGCGATTAGCTCGAGATGGCGTCCGACCGTCAAGACCGAAACGCGAAGCGACGTCGCGGGTTCTGAAATTTGAATGCCTAGGTTTCATATTGTCCATCTCCACTGCGGGACGCGTCATGCGAATTGACCTGATGGAATTTCTTCCTGTGACCCTGCAACGAAAGGAGGCGTTTACGATCGCAAAGGCATCGTCCGCGATTTCGGAAGTGGTGTTCCTCGCCGTGCATTCAGGGAAGCGCACCGGACACGGGGTGGCTGCGCCCACGGATGTCACCCGCGAGAACGTCCACTCCGTGCTCAACACCCTTCAAGCCTTCTCCCGGGCCCTCCCGGGCGTGGAATTCGAGAAACCGTTTCAGCTCCAAGAGCGGATGGACAAGCTCGCGGCGAATCAGCCCAGCGCGCGGGCCGCCCTCGAAATGGCGTTGTTCGACCTCGCCGCTCAGGCGGCCGGCGTACCGCTCTACGCCTACCTGGGAGGTCGGCGGGATCGGATGCCGACCGACATGACGATCGGGATCATGGACACGGATGCCGCCGTCGACCGGGCCCGGCGATGGGTGCAGGTCGGCTTTCAGGCCCTGAAAATCAAGGTCGGGCGGGATTGGAAGGCCGATGCGAAACGCGTGAAGGCGATCCGTGACGCCGTGGGCAAGAAGGTCGAGCTCCGCGTCGACGGGAACCAAGGTTACTCGTGGACCGATGCGCTGGCCTTCGCGCGGTATGCTCGGTCCGAGGATGTCGCGTTCTTCGAGCAGCCGGTCTCCGTCGACGATTGGGAAGGGATGCGGGCCCTGACCGAATCGTCCCCGATCCCCATCATGGCCGACGAGATGGTCCTCACGCCTGAGGACGTCAAGAAACTCCGATGGAGCAACGCCGCGCGCGCCGTGAATATGAAGCTGATGAAGCACGGCGGCATCTTGCGGTCGATGGAAATCAACACGCTCTGCGAATCCGCCGGCTACCCGACGATGGTGGGATGCATGGGCGAGCCGCAGCTCTCGATCGCCGCCGGCCTGCACTTCGCGCTCGCGCAGAAGAACGTGCGGTGGCTGGACCTCGATTCACACTTCAAGTTCGCCTCGGATCCCTCATCCGGCTTGAGGTTCGAGAACGGGCAATTGATCGCGCCTTCCGGGCCGGGCCTGGGCATCGACGTGCAATTCCCGAACTGAGCCACGCTCTCGCCTAGGCTACGCCGGCGAAGACGGTTCCCCAACCGCCTCCGCTTCCTCTTTCGGTCGCACGAGTCGCACGACGGCGGTGACCTTGTCCCCTTCGTTCAGGCGCTGGATCCGCACGCCACGCGCGGCCCGTCCGGTTTCGCGGATATCCTGGACGGGACACCGGATGACGATGCCACCGACCGTGGTGACCAAAAGCTCATCGTCGGCCTTGACTTCGAGGACCGCGACGACAGGGCTCTGCGCGATCTTCATGTTCGTCGTCACGACGCCCTGGCTCCCGCGCCGGGTCTTGCGGTACTCCTTCACCTTCGTCCGCTTGCCGTATCCGGTCTCGAGGACGGTCAGGAGTTCGGCCTCTTCGCTCCGCACGAGGGCCATCGAGATGACGCGATCCTCTTTTCGGAGCCGCATCCCACGGACGCCCGCCGCGGTCCTCCCCATCGGGCGGACCTCGGTGAGCGGGAACCGGTTCGCGTAGCCCCCGGCGGATGCCAGGATGACCTCCTCGTCTCCGTCCGCGATCCGGGCCTCCACGAGTTCGTCCCCGGGGTTCAGCGCGATGGCCCGGATCCCCCGGATGTTCGGTCGCTTGAAGGAATCGAGGCGCGTCCGCTTGATCTTCCCGAGTTTCGTCGCGAACACGATCGTGCGACGTTCGTCGAACTCCCGCACCGCGATCATGTCCAGGATCCGCTCACTCGGTTCCAATCGCGGCAATAGGTTCACGATCGGCTTGCCCTTGGCATAACGACTTCCGACGGGGAGCCGATAGGTCTTGAGCCAGTAGCACTGCCCCTCGCTCGAGAAGAATAGGATGTAGTCGTGGGTCGACGCCGTGAAGAGGTTGACGACGAAGTCCTCCTCCTTCGTCTCCATCCCCGTCACTCCTTTGCCGCCCCGACGCTGCGTATGGTACATCTGCGACGGAACGCGTTTGATGTAGCCCGTGTTCGTGATCGGGACGACGACGTGCTCGTCGGGGATCAGGTCCTCGATCTCCATGTCGAAGGCCTCGGCCTCGACTTTCGTCCGGCGTTCGTCTCCGTACTCCTCCTTCATCTCGAGGAGCTCGGCCTTGATGATGTCCAAGACCTGTTCTCGGGAGGCGAGGATGGCCTCGAGTCCCTCGATGTTCTTCTTGAGGCCCGTCTGCTCGGCCCGGAGCTTCTCGATCTCGAGTCCGGTGAGCTGCCGCAAGGCCATGGCGAGGATCGCCTTCGCCTGCGCCTCGGACAGCAGGTACCGGCTCGTGAGTCCGGCCTCGGCCTCCGCCGCATCTCGGGCCCGCCGAATCAGGCGGATCACCTCATCGAGGTGGTCGACCGCGGTGATGAGACCCTCGACGATATGGAGCCGCTCGCGGGCCTTCCGGAGGTCGAACTCCGTCCGCCGCCGGACGATCATGACGCGATGGTCGACGTGGGATTGGAGGACCTCTTTCAGCGTCAGGACCTTCGGCTCGCCGCCGACCAGGGCCAGGTTGATCACGCCGAAGGTCTGCTCCATCTGCGTGTGATGGTACAGCTGATTCAGCACCACATCTTCGACGGCGTCGCGCTTCAACTCGAGGACGACCCGCATGCCTTCCCGGTCGCTCTCGTCCCGGAGGTCCACGACGCCCTCGATCTTCTTCGACTTGACCAGGAGGGCGATCGATTCGACGAGGGCCGCCTTGTTGACGAGGTACGGGATCTCCGTGATGACGATCCGGGCCTTGTCGTGGCCGGCCTCCTCAACGTGCGCCGCCGCCCGGATGCTGATCAGCCCGCGGCCGGTCTTGTAGGCCTCAGTCACGCCCGCCGCTCCGTACAGGATGCCGCCCGTTGGGAAATCCGGACCCCGGATGGGCCCGGCCTCGGGGTTGTAGAGGTCCTGCAGCTCCGCGGCGGGATTGCCGATGAGGAGGACCAGGGCGTCCACGACTTCGCCGAGGTTGTGCGGCGGGATGTTCGTCGCCATCCCGACCGCGATCCCGCTGGATCCGTTCACGAGCAGGTTCGGGAACTTCGACGGCAGGACGACCGGTTCCCGCATCGTCCCGTCGAAGTTGTCCATCCAGTCGACCGTGTCCTTCTCGAGGTCTTGCAAGATTTCTTCGGCGACCTTCGAGAGCCGGCATTCCGTGTACCGCATCGCGGCGGGCTCGTCCTCCGTGCTGCCCCAGTTCCCCTGCCCCTGGACGAGCGGGTAGCGGAGGGAGAAGGCCTGCACCATGCGCGCGAGGGCGTCGTAGATCGCGGTATCGCCATGGGGATGGTACCGACCGAGGCAGTCCCCGACCACGCGCGCGGCCTTCCGCCATTGGCTCGTCGACGACGCGCCCGTCTCGTTCATCGTGTGCAGGATGCGCCGCTGGACCGGCTTCAGTCCGTCCCGGACGTCCGGCAGGGCCCGGCCCACGATGACGGACATCGCGTAGTCGATGTACGACCGGTGCATTTCCTCTTCAATCGGTCGCGGTCGGATTCGCCGCGACGGTTCTTGCGTGGCCTCGTCCGGCATCGCTCACCTAGATGTCCAGGTTCAAGACTTCCTTCGCGTGTTCCTGGATGTATTGCCGGCGGGGCTCGACCGCCTCCCCCATCAGGACGGAGAAGAGGGCGTCCGCGGCCGCCGCATCGTCGATCGTGACCTGTTTGAGGAGGCGCCGGTCCGGGTCCATCGTGGTCTCCCAGAGCTCTTCCGCGTTCATCTCCCCAAGGCCCTTGTAACGCTGGATCACAAGGCCCTTTTCGGACAGCTTTTTCACGAGCTCCTCCCGCTGTCGCTCCGAGTACGCGTAATGCGTCTCCTTCCCCTTCCGGATCTTGTAGAGGGGCGGTTGTGCGATGTATACAAAACCCGCGTCGATCAGTGGCCGCATGTACCGGAAGAACAAGGTCAGCAACAGGGTCGTGATATGCTGCCCGTCGACGTCCGCGTCCGACATGCCGATGATCTTGTGGTATCGGACCTTGCTCAGGTCGAACTCGTCGGCGATGCTCGCCCCGATCGCGGTGATGAGCGTCCGGATTTCCTCGTTCTTCAGCATCTGGTCGAGCCGCGCCTTCTCGACGTTCAGGATTTTCCCGCGGAGCGGTAGGATCGCTTGGAATTCGCGTCGGCGCCCTTGCTTGGCCGAACCGCCCGCGGATGGTCCTTCGACGATGAAAAGCTCCGATTTCGCGGGATCGCGTTCCTGACAATCGGCGAGCTTCCCCGGTAGGTTGAATCCCTCCAGGAGCCCCTTGCGGCGCGTGAGTTCACGGGCCTTCCTCGCGGCCTCCCGGGCCTGCGCCGCCAGGACGGCCTTGCCGATGCAGATCTCCGCCACTTTCGGCGTCTCGTTGAAGAAATCCGTGAGCTTCTCGTACACGATCGACTCGACGATGCCCTTGACCTCCGAGTTGCCGAGCTTCATCTTCGTCTGGCCCTCGAACTGAGGCTCGGGGATCTTGAGGTTCAGGATCGCGGTGAGGCCCTCGCGGACGTCGTCGCCTTCGAGGCTCTCGCCCTGCTTGAGGTACTTGTTGTCCTTCGCGTACTTGATGAACACGCGGGCGAGGCCCGCCTTGAACCCGACGAGATGGGTGCCGCCCTCGACCGTGTCGATGTTGTTCACGAAGGTGAAGATCGACTCGTTGAAGCCATCGTGATATTGCATCGCGACTTCGACCAGGGTGCCGTCGGACTCCTTGGCGAATCGGATCGGATCCGCATGCAACGGAGTCTTCGCCCGGTTGATCCACTTCACGTATTCCGAGATTCCACCTTGGTACTGGAAGGAGTCCCGTCGGCCCCGGATTTTGTCCGTGATCGTGATGAGGAGTCCGGCGTTGAGGAATGCGAGTTCCCGGAGGCGGGCGGCGAGGATCTCATAGTCGAACTCGATCTCCTCGAATATCTGAGAGTCCGGACGGAACGAGATCGTCGTCCCGGTGCCCTTGGCACTGCCGACGACTTCCAGATTCGAGGCCTTCTGGCCCCGTTCGAAGCGCATCCGATGCTCCTTGCCTTCCCGCCGGACGCGGACCTCCAGCTTCTCGCTCAGGCCATTGACGACGGACAAACCGACGCCGTGGAGGCCGCCGGAGACGCGGTACATCTTCCGCTCGAATTTCCCGCCGCTGTGCATGCGGGACAGGACTAACTCGACGCCCGGGACGCCGTACTTGGGATGAAGGTCGACCGGGATCCCGCGGCCGTCGTCCGCGACGGTCACCGAGCCGTCCGTATTGAGCGTGACCTGAATCTCTTTGCAGAAGCCCGCCATGGCCTCGTCGATCGAGTTGTCGACGACCTCGTGGACGAGGTGATGCAGGCCGCGGCTGTCGACAGATCCGACATACATCGCGGGGCGTTTTCGGACCGCCTGCAAGCCCTCAAGGACCTGGATCTGGCGGGCGTCGTAGGCGGTCTCTTCTACCATCTATTTCGCAACCTCAAGATTGGCTGCCAAGGCCCTCTCGCAGCCCATCCCAAATGACGCGTCAAGTATACGGTGGGTATTGATAAAGGTTCGGACCCTGGTTTCTATGGAGAAAACAGGCCCTTTGGACCGGTCTCTTTCTTTAAGTACTTTAGCACGGCCTCGAACAGCCCCCCATTCTCAACTTCGAGAATGGCGGAGAAGGGCCCCCAAACGGGCCCAAAAAATCGCTTCATTTGAGCTTCCAACGGACGCCGTCGCGGGCATCTTCGAGCACGATGCCGACGGCCGCGAGCGCGTCCCGGATTCGGTCGGCCGTGGCGAAGTCTTTTCGCTTCCTCGCATCCTCGCGCAGTCCCACGATCAGGTCCAAGACGCCGTCGAGTCGGTCGGTTTCCGAAGGCTTCATTTGGAACAGGCCGAGGACGTCCCCGAACGTCCGAAAAGCCTCGGCGGCACCGTCGAGCGGTCCTCGGCCGACGCCACTCTCGATCGCCTTGTTCACGTCCCGCGCAAATTCGAATAGGACCGCAATCGCCTCGCGAGTGTTGAAGTCGTCCGACATCGCGGCGTCGAAGGCCGCGAGAGAATTCTTCGTCGCATCTCGGAGCCCCGGATCCGCTTTCCCCTTCGGCGGCGCTCGGCGACGCTCAGCCTCGACCGAGCGAACCGTTTCCCGGAGGCGCTCGTAGGAGCGCTTGGCTTCTTCGAGCAGTTCGGGGGCGAAGTCGATCGGGCCTCGGTACTGCACGTTGATCAGAAAGAACCGGAGGACCTCGGGCTCGTATCGCTCGAGGGCCGCTTGGACTGGCCAAAAGTTGCCGAGGGACTTGTGCATCTCGGCGCCGCTCACCATGACCATGCCGCCGTGCATCCAGTACCGGACGAAGGGTGTGACACCGGTGAAGGATTCCGCCTGGGCAATCTCCGCCTCGTGGTGGGGGAAGGCGAGTTCCGCGCCGCCGCCGTGCA
>Ga0066665_10001874_pt1 | contig 10071 bp, 8 predicted proteins | sample GraSoiAngelo_114_FD_75175 | JGI IMG/M metagenome (GOLD analysis project Ga0066665, IMG submission 75175) | Grasslands soil microbial communities from the Angelo Coastal Reserve, California, USA - 14_0903_13_40cm | ecosystem: Environmental > Terrestrial > Soil > Grasslands | place: USA...
AATGCCGCTCACGCAGGTGGCGAGCGTGGCCGCACCGGAGCCCAAACTGCTGACCGTGCAGCCGTGGGACAAAGGGTTGTTGAAGGCGGTGGAGAAGGGCATCCTGGCGTCCGATCTCGGCCTGACGCCGTCGAACGACGGGAACATCATCCGCATTCCGATTCCCCCGTTGAACGAAGAGCGCCGCAAGGAGCTGGTCAAGGTCGTGCACAAGTTCGCCGAGGAAGGGCGCGTCGCCATCCGTCACGCGCGCACTGAGACAATGAACCGGATCAAGAAGACCGAGCACGTCTCCTCCGACGACCAGAAGCACGCTGAGAAGGAAGTGCAGAAGACGCACGACGATCATCTCAAGGCGGTCGACGCGGCGGTGAAGGCCAAAGAAGCGGAGATCATGGAAGTCTGATGATTCCCGGTCCGATTCCTCGCCACGTGGCGATCATCATGGATGGCAACGGCCGCTGGGCAAACGAGCGTCGGCTGCCGCGGCCCTTTGGCCATCGCGCGGGAATGAAGGCCGTGCGTGAGGCCGTCGAAGGCGCGATCGATGCGGGCGTCGCGGTGCTCACGCTGTTCGCCTTCTCGGATGAGAATTGGAACCGCCCCGCCCCTGAGATCTCCGCGCTCATGGATCTGCTCGAGGAGTACATCGCCAAGGAGGTCGCGGAGCTGAAGGGCCAGGGCGTGCGCGTGCACGTGCTCGGCGACCGCACTCGGCTGACACCGGGGGGCCGCTCGGCGGTCGAGCAGGTCGAGCGCGAGACGGCCGGCGGTCAAAAGCTGTCGCTCAATCTCTGCATTTCGTATTCATCGCGCGGCGAGATCGCGCATGCGGCGCGACTGCTGGCCGAAGAAGTGCTCAAGGGTACGAAGCAGCTCGAAGACATCGACGAAGAGGCGATCCGCGCCAAGCTGTACACGGCGCCCTGGGGCGATCCCGATCTGCTGATTCGCACCTCCGGAGAGCAACGGCTCTCGAACTTTCTGCTGTGGCAGCTCGCCTATACCGAGCTGTACATCACGCCGGTGCTGTGGCCCGATTTCAACCGCCGCACATTGCTCGACGCGATCCTCGACTATCAGCGCCGCGAGCGGCGCTTTGGAAAAGTCACCGCGTCCTGATGCCCTCAAAAAACTTGGTGCAGCGCATCGCCGTGGCTGTCGTGGCCATTCCAGTCGTCGTCGGCATCATCTGGCTCGGCGGCTGGGCGCTCGCGGCGACGCTGGCGGTGCTGGGAGTGCTGGGCGCGCGGGAGATCTATGACTTCGGCCGCCGCCAGGGCATCGAGCCGCTCGAGCGCACCGGGTGGCTCGCGGCAGCCGGCATTCCACTGCTGGCCTACTGTGCCAAGGCTCCCGCTTTCCTCCTCGGCGCAATCTGGTTGATGGTGACGATGGCGATCGCGATGGCGCGACGCGGACCGAGTGGGCGCCCGCTCGCGAGTGTGTCGATCACGATGTTCGGCTGCGTATACGCGTCGGGGTTGCTCGCGTTTCTCATCGCGATCCGGCACGGCAGCGGCGCCGCGACACGCCCGCTGGCGTACGTCCTCCTGACTCTGTTCCCGCTCGTCATCACCTGGATCTGCGACACCGCCGCAATGGCGGTGGGAACCGCGCTCGGAGGCCCGAAGCTCGCTCCGATCCTGTCACCCAAGAAGACGCACGCGGGCGCCGTCGGCGGGACGCTCGCGGGAGTGATTACGGCACTCGCGCTCGGCAAATTCGTACTGAATCGTCAGGGTTGGAGCTTCAGCCCCGGCCAGCTGTTGCTGTTTGGTCTCACCGTCTCCATTGTCGGACAGATCGGTGATGTCGCGGAATCGCTGTTCAAGCGGGAAGCGGGCTTGAAGGACTCCTCGACGCTCATTCCGGGCCACGGCGGCGTTCTCGATCGGCTTGATTCCTTGTACTTCGTGATTCCCACAGCGGCGGGTTTGTATCGCATGTTTGGCGTGATATGAGTGTCGGCGTCGCAATCCTCGGATCTACCGGGTCGATCGGCAGATCGACGCTCCAGGTCTTGTCCCGGCAACGGGACAGGTTCCGCGTCGTGGCTCTCACCGGCCATTCGAACAAGGATCTGCTGGCACAGCAGGCCGCTGAATGGAAACCCGCGTTCGTCGGCCTCGTAAATGGCGGCACCGCCTCCTGCCTCGTCGAGGCCGCCACGCATCCCGACGTCCGAATTGTCGTCAATGGCATTGTCGGTGCCGCGGGACTCGAAGCGACGCTGGCGGCGTTGCGCGCTGGCAAGCGCGTCGCCCTGGCCAACAAGGAAACGTTGGTGATGGCGGGCGAGCTGGTCGCGCAGGCGGCGCGCGATGGCGGCGGCGAAATCGTCCCCGTGGACTCCGAGCACAGCGCGGTTCTGCAATGCGTGGCGGGTCGCCGGCCAACCGAGCTCGCACGGCTGATTCTCACCGCATCGGGCGGGCCGTTCCGCACCTGGGGCGCCGAGCGCGTCTCGCGGGCCACTGTCGCCGAGGCACTCAAGCATCCGACCTGGACGATGGGCAAGAAGATCACGGTCGATTCGGCAACACTCGTCAACAAGGCGCTGGAAGTGATTGAGGCGCATTTCCTATTCGATGTCGAGTATGACCAGGTGGACGTTGTCATCCACCCGCAGTCGGTGATTCACGGCTTCGCGGAGTTCGTGGATGGCTCGGTACTGGCCCAGGTGGGATTCCCCACGATGGAGCTGCCGATCCTCTACGCGCTCACCTATCCGGACCGCGTGCCGGATCAGGGGGTGCGGCGGTTCGATCCGGTCGCCGCCGGCACGCTCACATTCGAGGCGCTGCAGCCCGAGCGGTTTCCGGCCTACGTCGTCGGCCGTGAAGCGGCGCGGCAGGGCGGCACCGCGCCGGCGCGGTTCAACGCGGCTAATGAGGTGGCGGTGCAGCTGTTCCTCGACGAGAAGATCACGTTCGGGCGCATTGCAGAGATCATCGAACACGTCGTGGGACGGGGGACGGGGGACGCGGGAAGAGGAAAGTCGCTCGAGGCGGTCCTCGCCGCCGACGCCGAGGCGCGGCGCCTCGCGGAGGAGGTCGCATGCTCCTGACGATTGTGTCGCTCATCGTCGTCCTGGGCGTGCTCATTTCGGTGCACGAGTTCGGCCACTTCATCGTCGCCAAGGCGGTCGGCATTCAGGTGCTGCGCTTCTCGCTCGGATTCGGGCGGCCGGTCATCCAATGGCGGCGCGGCGAGACGGAATACTGGATCTCCTGGATCCCGTTGGGCGGCTACGTCAAGATGGCGGGGCTCGAAGACGAAGGCATGGTGGGCGAGCTGGAAGGTGGGAAGGCGGACGTTGCGATAGACCCCGCGCGTGCGTTCGATCGACAGCCGCTCTGGGCTCGGATGGCGGTGATCCTCGCCGGCGTCACGATGAATCTGTTTCTCGCGTTCGTGATCTACACCGGGCTCATCGCGGTCGCGGGCGTGCCGCGCGCGGCCATGATTCCGATCGACTCCGTCGACGTAGCGAGCCTGCCGCGCGGCGCGGACGCGCTTGCTTCCTTGCGGCGCGGTGATCGGATCGTCCGTCTCAACGGCGATTCCCTCAAGGCCTGGGACGATCTGGAGGAGAAGATCCTCGCGGGTCGCGAAGCGCTGCGGTTCGAGGTCGCCGGCCGCGCGGAACCCATCGTGATTCATGTGCCACGCGATCCCACCACCCGCGAGAAGCTCGCCCGAGCCTTTGTGCCATTGTTCCCCGCTCGCATCGGCCAAGTGATCCTCGGCCAGCCGGCGCAGCGGGCGGGTTTGCGCGGCTGGGATGAGGTCGTGAAGATCGACGACGACACCGTCGTATCGTGGGCCGATCTGGTGCGCCGCGTCCGTGCGAGTCCGGGAAGGGCATTGGCTCTGACCGTGCTGCGCGACGACAGCATCATGAAGGTCTCGGTCACACCCGCGCCGCAGGACTCGGGCGGCCAGCACTTCGGCCTGATCGGCGCCGGCCCGAATCCGCCGGTGGTGCGCGTGCCGGTCGGCTTCGGCGCCGCGCTCTCGATTGGCGTGCGCCAGACCGGGTTGCAGATCGTCTCGGTCGTGACGCAGGTCAAACGCCTCGTCACCGGCCAGGCCTCGGCGCGCGAGCTCGGCGGCCCGATTTCGATCGCCCAGATGTCGGGACAGGCGGCCCGGCTGGGGTTCGACTGGTTCCTGCAGTTCCTCGCGTTCTTCTCCGTGAGCCTCGCGGTGCTGAATCTCTTGCCTATCCCCGTGCTCGACGGCGGGCATGCGATGTTCCTGATCGCCGAGGCGATCCGGCGCCGGCCGCTGTCACCGCAGCTGCGGCTGCGCCTCACGCAGGTCGGCATGCTCGTCGTCCTCGCGATCATGGTCATCGCGTTGTCGAACGATGTCCTCCGCCTCTTCCGTTAACTCTTCGCTCGCGGACTACGCTGCGGGTCGCATGACCGCGCAGCAGCTGGTGGGCGTGGTGGCGACCGAATACTGGAGTCAGGAGCCGGGATCCAGGAGCCGGGGACTGCTTCGGCCGATCATCGACGTCATTGAGAAGGCGCACCCAGGCACTATCGAATTGAGCAGCAGTTCTGAGAAACCTGGGTTTGCGGTTCGACTGGCCGAGCGACCATTTCCCAAACGATATGAGGGAGAACTGCGCGAGGCGGTCGGAGTCCTAGTAGGGGCGCAGCGTGCTGCGCCCCTACATAATCCCTCTCCATCGGTCGTTCCCGCCCGTGGCATCTTGTCCCGGTTTCTTGGCGCAGTCCGGAGATTATTTACCGCATCAACCTGACCACCAACGCCACTAGCAGTACCAATCCAATCCCAACAACCGCAATTAGGAGCCAGGTCCTGCGGCCGGAGGACGGGTCGGCCAGCGTCTCACGCTGGGCGGTGCCCATCGGTGCCGCGCGCAGATTCACCGTCGGGCGACGTTTCTGTTCCACCTCGTCGAGGTCCGAAAGCAGCGCGGCGGCGTCGGCATAGCGATCGTCGGGGTGCTTGGCGAGACACTTCATCACCACCCGCTCGAAGCGCTTCGACAGCGCCGGGTGTTTGCGGCGGAGGGAGGGCGGGGGATCTTCCACGTGCATGCGCGCCAGCTCGAACCAGTCGGTCGAGCTGAAGGGCACCTCGCCCGTCGCCGCCTTGTAGAGGGTGACGCCGAGGGCGTAAAAGTCCACGCGCTGGTCGAGCGGCCGGCCCTGGGCCTGCTCCGGCGACAGGTAGTGCGGGGTCCCGATCGTCATGTTCACGCCGGTCGATGCGACATAGCCTGAGACGGCGCGCGCGATACCGAAGTCCGTGAGTACCGCCGTCCCGTCCGACCGAATCAGCACGTTATCGGGCTTCAAGTCTCGATGGATGACGCCCTGCTGGTGCGCGAATTCGAGCGCCGCCGTGATGTCGCGCGCCAGCCGCAGGATGTCGTCCTCGGCGAGCGGCCCCTCGCGGGCGATGCGGGCGCCGAGGCTGTCGGCGCAGAGGTCCATGGCGAAGTAGACGTGCTCACCGGTCTTCGCGACCGAGCGGATCCGGATGATGTTGGGGTGCTCGAGCTTTGCGGCGGTCTCGCTCTCGTTGCGAAACCGGCTCTCGAACTGGGCATCGCCGGCATAGCGGGGTTTCAGGACCTTGATCGCGACCGGGGTGCCATCCGACGCCCGGCCCACGAACGCCCAGGCGAACCCCCCCTGGCCGAGGAGCCGCTCCAGGGTGTAGGGGCCAAGGGTCTGGCCGACGAGGTCGGTCGGGGCGTTGATCGCAGTCACTTTACAAAGGGGTCGGAGCCGGTTAACCTACGGCGCTTCCAACGATTAGGGAACAGGGACGATGTACGACAAGACGACGCCGGTCAGGAAACACGGGCTGCACGACCGGGACACCGGCTCCAGCCGGGTCCAGGTGGCGCTGCTCACCGAGCGCATCAACAGCCTCACCGAGCACTTCCGGGTCCACGCCAAGGACTTCCATGGGCAACGCGGCCTGCTGCGTATGGTCAGCCGCCGCCGCCGCCTGCTGGAGTACTTGAAGCGCACCGATCTCGCGAAGTACCGGCAGCTCATCGACGAGCTCGGTCTCCGACATTAAGTCGCGCAAGGCGTCGTGCTGGGCGCCCCCCGAAGAGCACCGGGGGCGCTCGGCACATTTTCAAGTGCTCTAGACAGGCAACGCAGTGAAGCGAGTAGAAACGACTTTCGCCGGCCGCACCCTGAAAATCGAATCGGGACGGCTTGCCAAGCAGGCCGCAGGCTCGTGTCTCGTACAGTTCGGTGAAACGGTTGTGCTGGCCGCCGTCACCGTCTCCGAGAATCTCTCCAACCTCCCGTATTTTCCACTGACCGTCGAATATCGCGAGAAGACCTACGCCGCCGGCAAGATCCCCGGCGGCTTTTTGAAGCGTGAGGGCCGGCCCTCCGACGATGAAGTCACGTCGGCGCGCGTCATCGACCGGTCCGTCCGGCCGCTCTTTCCCGAAGGCTTCAAGAACGAGGTGCAGGTGTTCGTCTATGTGCTCTCGGCCGACCAGGAGAACGACGCGGATGTGCTTGGCGTCGTCGCTGCGTCCACAGCCTTGTCGCTTTCGAAGGTACCGTGGAACGGTCCGATCGCCGCCGTGCGCGTCGGCCGCGTCGAAGGGGCCTGGATTCTCAATCCGACGTTTCAGCAGTTGGAGTTTTCGGATGTGGATCTGACGGTGTCCGGGTCCAAAGAGAGCATTGTGATGGTGGAGGGCGGCGCGCTCGAGCTGACCGAGGCGGAGATCATTAAGGGCCTCGAAGTCGCACACAAGGGGATCAAGGAACTGCTCGGCGTCGCCGATCAGGTGGTCGAAGCGGTGCAGCAGCCCAAGATGGAATGGACCAAGGCTGAGCCTCCCGCTGACCTCGTCGCGCGGGTGAAAGAGCTCGCTGAGGACAAAGTAAGTGAAGCGTTGACGCTGGCGGTCAAGGCCGAGCGCACGCAGGCACTGAGTGCCATCAAGTCCACGATCGTCGAGCAGGTGGCCGAGGAGTTTCCCGACAAGCAGCGTGAGATCGCGGAAGTGATCGAAGAGATCGAATACAAGACGATGCGCGAGCGGGTGCTGACGGCGGGCGAGCGCGTGGACGGTCGCGATCTCGACACGGTGCGGCCGATCACCTGCGAGGTCGGCTGGCTGCCGCGCGCGCACGGCTCGGCACTGTTCACGCGCGGCCAGACACAGGCGCTGGCGACGGTAACCCTGGGTACGACGGACGACGAGCAGCGCATCGACTCGATCGACGTGGCGCAGGAGACGACGAAGTCGTTCATGCTGCACTACAACTTCCCGCCGTTCTCGACGGGCGAAGTGAAGCCGGTGCGCGGCGTCTCACGGCGCGAGATCGGCCACGGCGCCCTCGCCGAACGGGCGCTGCAGGCGGTGCTGCCGCCGTACGAGCAGTTCCCCTACACGCTGCGGATCGTCTCCGAGATCCTCGAGTCCAACGGCTCGTCGTCGATGGCGACGGTGTGCAGCGGCTCGCTGGCGCTGTTCGATGCCGGCGTGCCGGTGAAGTCCGCCTGCGCCGGCGTGGCGATGGGTCTGATCACCGACGGCAAGCGCACCGCGATTCTCACCGACATTCTCGGCACCGAGGATCACCTGGGCGACATGGACTTCAAGGTCGCCGGGACGCGCGACGGGGTGACGTCGATTCAGATGGACATCAAGGTGGAGCGGCTGGACTGGAAAGTCATCAGCGAGGCATTGGATAAGGCGCGCAAGGCGCGGGTGCACATTCTCGACATCATGCAGCAGGCGATGCCCGAGCCGCGCTCGCAGCTCTCCAAGTACGCTCCCCGCATCATCACGATTCAGATCCGTCCCGACAAGATCGGCGACTTGATCGGACCCAAGGGCAAGACGATTCGCGGTATCCAGGAGCAGACGGGCGCCGAGATCAACGTGGATGACAGCGGTCTCGTCACCATTGCGGGGGTCGGAGAAGCTGCGGAGCGCGCGCGCGACATGGTGTCGGGCATCGTGCAGGAGCCCGAGGTTGGCAAGGTGTACGAGGGCGTCGTGAAGAGCACGACGGCGTTCGGCGCGTTCGTCGAAATCATCCCGGGCGTTGAGGGGCTGCTGCACATCTCCGAGCTGCAGCATGGTCGCACCGAGAAGACGGAAGACGTCGTCAAGAAGGGCGATCATCTGAAGGTGAAGCTGCTCGAGGTGGATGAACGTGGCCGGATGCGCCTGTCCCGGAAGGCTCTGCTCGAGAAGAACTGAGGTGGACTCGGTCAAGCTCGACCGGGAAATCTACCGGACGGCGGCGCCCAACGGGATCACCGTGTTGAGCGAGCGGGAGCCGAACGTGCGGTCCGTGGCGCTCGGGGTCTGGGTTCGGACCGCGAGCGCCAATGAGATGCGCCCGAAGATGGGCGTGTCGCACCTGCTCGAGCACATGGTGTTCAAGGGCACGGAGCGGCGCAGCGCGCAGGAGATCGCGCTATCGCTCGAATCGCGCGGCGGCTCGCTCGACGCCTACACCTCCCGCGATTCCACCGCGTATCACGCGCGGGTGCTCGATGCCGATCTGCCGCGCGCGCTCGACGTCATCACCGACATGGTGCGCCGGCCGCTGCTGCGCGACACCGATCTCTCGCTCGAGCGGCAGGTGGTGCTCGAGGAGATCAGCACCGTCGCAGACACCCCCGATGACGAAGTGTTCGATCTCACCTACGAAACGATGTGGCCGAGCCATCCCTATGGGTTCCAGATCCTGGGGACCAAGGAGACGGTGAGCGCCTTGTCGGCCGATGATCTCAAGCAGCTGCACGCGCGAGCGTACTTTCCGGGCAACTGCGTCATCGCCGCCGCGGGCAACATCACGCATGAGGCGCTGCTCAAAGAAGTAGAAGCGCAGGGCTGGTTCGACGGCGTGGCGCCGCAACCGCCGCCGCCCGTCCCACCGGTGCCTGCGGCGGTGCGCGGGGTGACGCGTTCGTTTGCGAAGGACACGGCGCAGACGCACATCGTCTTTGCCACCGACACCATTCCCTATGCCGACCGCCGCAAGTACGGCTTGCTCGTCATCTCGAACATCTTTGGCGGCGGGATGTCGAGCCGGCTGTTTCAGCGCATTCGCGAAGAGCTGGGGCTCGCGTATGCGATCTACAGCTTCACGTCGTTCTATCGCGCGGTGGGGATGGCTGGCGTGTATATCGGGACGCAGCCGGGCAAGGCGGAGAAAGCGGTGGCAGCGATCAACGCCGAGTTCGCGCGCATGGCGAGCGAAGGGCTGCGGGGCGCAGCGCTGGACGATGCGAAGCAGCAGACGCTGGGGCAGCTGATGTTGTCGCTGGAGAGCCCCACGGCCAGGATGTATCGTTTGGCGAGCACGGCGGTGTATGGCGAGTCGTATCGCAGCCTCGACGAGGTGCTGAAGACGGTTGAGGCGCTGACGGCCGACGAGGTGGCGGCGTTGGCGGCGGAGTTCTTTGCGCCGGAGCGTCAGACCGTGGTCTCTTTGGGCCCCAATGGAGGCAAATCGTGATCGTCGGCGTCCCGAAAGAGATCAAGACCGCGGAGCATCGCGTGGCGCTGGTGCCCGCAGGCGCCGAATCACTGGTTGCTGACAGCCACACCGTGCTCGTCGAGCAGGGCGCCGGCCTCGGCTCAGGGTTCAGCGATGACGCGTACCGCGCCGTGGGTGCCGAGATCGCGCCCTCGGCGGATGCGGTGTGGTCCAAGGCCGAGCTGATCCTCAAGGTGAAGGAGCCGATCGAGCCCGAGTGGGCGCGGATTCGCCGGGGCCAGGTGGTCTTCACCTACTTCCACTTTGCCGCGTCTGAACCGCTGACCAAAGCGATCATCAAATCGGGTTGCATCGCGATCGCATATGAGACGGTCGAGCTGCCGAGCAAGGAATTGCCGCTGCTGACGCCCATGAGTGAAGTGGCGGGGCGGATGGCGGTACAGGAGGGGGCAAAGTATCTCGAGAAGGTGTTCGGCGGGTTCGGGATCTTGCTTGGTGGCGTACCAGGAGTGCTTCCCGCAGAAGTCTTGATCCTCGGCGGTGGCGTCGTCGGGACGAACGCGGCCAAAATGGCTGCGGGGCT
>Ga0066665_10001876_pt1 | contig 10068 bp, 10 predicted proteins | sample GraSoiAngelo_114_FD_75175 | JGI IMG/M metagenome (GOLD analysis project Ga0066665, IMG submission 75175) | Grasslands soil microbial communities from the Angelo Coastal Reserve, California, USA - 14_0903_13_40cm | ecosystem: Environmental > Terrestrial > Soil > Grasslands | place: USA...
AACGTGCCAAGCTAGGACGACGTAGGACCGCACGACGCACTGGAGGACCGGTGGCCCAGCCAACCCCGCCCAGCCCGGCGAACTCCGGGACCGGGGCTCCGAGCGGCGCCGACAGTACGCCGGCTCAGGACGCTTCGCTGCTCGAACGCGCGCTGTTCGAGGTCAAGCGGGTGATCGTCGGGCAGGACCGGATGATCGAGCGGATGTTCGTGGCGCTGCTCTCCCGCGGCCACTGCCTCCTGGAGGGCGTACCGGGGGTGGCCAAGACCCTGGCCGTGGAGACGCTGGCCAGGGTGGTCGGTGGCAGCTTCGCGCGGATCCAGTTCACCCCGGATCTGGTACCGGCGGACATCGTCGGTACCCGCATCTACCGGCAGGGCGCCGAGAAGTTCGACGTCGAGCTGGGGCCGGTGTTCGTCAACTTCCTGCTGGCCGACGAGATCAACCGGGCTCCGGCGAAAACGCAGGCCGCGCTGCTCGAAGCGATGCAGGAGCGCACCGTCACCGTGGATGGTGTAGGGCACCCGCTGTCGGCCACGTTCACCGTGTTCGCGACGCAGAACCCGGTCGAGTTCGAAGGCACCTACCCGCTCCCCGAGGCCGAGCTCGACCGCTTCATGGCCAAGGTGCTGGTGGGCTACCCCGACTCGGACGCCGAGCAGGGCGTCCTCGAGCGCACGGTGCAGGGTTTCGAGGCGGACCGGCCGGCGACCTACGGCGTGAGCCAGGTGACCGACGCGGCCGGCCTTGAGCGGCTGCGCGCCGCGGTCGAAGCCGTGCGGGTCGCGTCGCAGATCACCGCCTACATCGCGGGCGTCGTCCGGGCTACGCGACAGGCCGCGTCTTTCGCGCTGGGCGCGAGCCCGCGGGCCGGCGTGGCGCTACTCAAGGCGGCGCGTGCGGCGGCGCTGCTGGACGGGCGCGACTACGTGATCCCCGACGACGTGAAGCATCTCGCCTCCGCGGTGCTGCGCCACCGGGTGAACGTTGCGCCGGAGCTCGAGCTCGAGGGCGTCACGCCGGACGCGGCGCTGAAGGCGATCCTCGACAAGACGGAGGTGCCGACCGCGTGACGCCGTTGGCGTGGCTCGCCTATCTGGCGACCGTGGCGGCGTTCTGGGGCGTCTGGTACTTCGTCGGCACGCGCGCGGGCGTGCTCTGGACCCCCCGCGGCCTCTGGTGCGCCGCCGGCTGCGCGCTCGCCGGGCTCGCGAGCCTCGACGCCATGCTCATCGCCGACGTGGCGCTCGTCGCGGCCGTGTGGCTGGACGCGGTGCTCGCCGCCCGTCCCGGCACCGTCGGGCTGGGCGTGTCGCGCGACGCGCCCCCGGCGTTTTCGGTGGGCCGCGAGGCCGACGTTTCCTACCACTGGGTCAACGGCACGCGGCGCACCGCCCGCTTGCGGGTGCGCGAGCTGCGCCCCGACGTGCTGGGGGGGCCGCAGCCGTCGCGCCGCATCGCCGTGCCGCCGCGCGGCACGGCGCGCGACCGCGTCTCCGTGTGGCCCGCCCGCCGGGGTCGGGAGCGGGGCGGCGGGTTCGCGCTGGACTCGATCGGCCCGCTCGGCCTGGGAGCGCGGCGCGACCGGATCGACCTGCCGTGGGACGCAGCCGTGTATCCCCCGCTCGTCACCGCTCGCCTCCAGGCGTCGGTGGCGCGGGCCCAGCGACGTCGTGAGCAGGGGATCACGCCGCTGCGACAGCTGGGCGAGGGCCGTCTGTTCGAGTCGCTGCGCGACTGGGTCCCGGGCGACGACCTGCGGCACATCGACTGGAAGGCCACGGCCCGCCGCGGCAAGGTGATCACGCGGCAGTACGAGGCGGAGCGGCGCCAGCAGGTGCTGCTCGTGCTCGACACGGGCCGGCTGCTCACCGCGGAGATCGCCGGCCTGTCGCGGCTCGATTACGTGGTCCGCGCGGCCCTCGAGCTGGCGTACGCGGCGACGCAGCACGACGACAATGTCGGCGTGATGGCGTTCGCGGATGGCGTGCAGCATTTCGTCGCGCCGCAGCGCGGGCGGGCGGCGCTCAAACGCGTGCTCGACGTGCTCGCCGTGATCCAGCCGACCCTCGTCGAGCCCGATTACCCGGGGGCGTTCCGCTACCTCGCCGCGCGCAACCGCAAGCGCGCCCTCACCGTGCTGTTCTCGGACGTGATCGACCGCTTCGCGTCAGACGCCCTGGTGGCGAACGTCGCCAGCCTGCGGCCGCGCCACCTGCCGCTCGCCGTCACGCTCAAGAACCCGGAGCTCGAGCAGGTCGCGACGCTCCGGCCCGCCGTGGCGCACGACGCGTTCCGCAAGGCGGCGGCCGAGGAGCTGTTGCGGGCGCGGGAGGAAGCGCTGGCGCACATGCGGCGCGCCGGGGTGTTGGTGCTGGACGTGGCGCCCCAGCGGGCCGCCGAGGCCGTGGTGGCGCAGTATCTCGAATTGAAGCGCCGGGGGCGGCTCTGACACCCGGCGCTTATTAGATTGACTGCCAACTCCGACCGACGACGGCGAATGCGACACGGCGGCCTGGCCGCGGGAGCGGCGCTGATCGGGTGTGTGGTCGTCGCGACCTGCGTTTATCCCACCGAGCACGATTCGTCGGTGCACGTCAGCGTGACACCGCTCAAGATCCTGATTCGCGGGAACGACACCAGCGCTGCGGCCACCGCATGGCAAATGCGGGGGCCGGGCGACTCCGCACTTATCCCCAACGTCGTGTTCACGTGGTCGTCGAGCGATCCCAAGATCGCGAGCGTGGACAACGCCGGACACATCACCGGGGTCAAGTCGGGGGTCGTCACGATCCGTGCCGCCGCGGCGAACTTCGACAGGGGCGCGTTGCCCGGGGTGGACACGCTGCGGGTGACGGCGCCGCTCGAGATCGACAGCGTCGTGCCGGCCAGCGTGCGCTATGGTGGGCTCATCACGGCATACGGCCCCGGCGCGGACGACGTCCTCCTGGCGAGCATGAAGGGCGTGCAGTTTCTGTTCCCCTACCCATTCTCGACTTTCCGAGACAGCGTGGGATACGGGCGGAGCGAGTTCTGGGTGCCGCCCCCGGCGGAGTCGGACTCGATCCTGTTCATCGGCAACGGCGTCCTCACGTACAGCCACGACACGACGCACATCGTCAAACGGGACGTCTTCGAGCCGAACGACACGACGCCCCACGATTTCGACCTGGACTTGCCCGGGCCGTTCCCGACCCAGGCGGCGACGCTGCTGGTGTTCAACCCGGCCCTGTTCTTCGAGCCCCTCAAGCGCGGAGAGACGTTCGGGGCGGACTGGTACCGGCTGAGCCAATCGACGGCGCGCCCCTTGACCATCATCCTCACGGCGCCCTCGGTCCCGGGGACGTTCGAGACGTTCATCGCCGACTCGCTCGCCTGGGACGGAACGACGAAGCAGTACGTGATCGGGTCGGACTCGTGGACCGACGGGCCGAGCTCGCACGCGTGCCACGGCCGCGGCTTCGCTCCGTCCGAAGCGAACGGCGACTCGACTATCGTCGCGTTTAAGGGCGTCCAGCCGCCGGGGCTCGATGCCATCGCCATCTACGGCCAGTCCGCCCGCTATGGACTGACCGTGTTGGACGCGTACGCGAGCGAACTGCCGCCGGATGCGCACGAGGACGACAATTCCTGCAACGCGGCGGACTTGCAGGGCACGCTCGTGGCCCCGTTCCGCGATACCCTGACGATCGAGAACCCGCACGACATCGACTGGATCCGATTTCACTACACGTCAGCTGGGGTGGGAACGACCGCACAGTTCCGGTTGCACGCGTTCCCGGGGGTGCACCCGGATTCGCTCAAGGATCTGGACCTCTACGTGACGAAGATCCCGCAGGCCGGGGACACGGTCGTGCAGATCGTGGCGGCCGATACGGCAGCCGGCTCCGACGTGGACCTGAGACCGTCGCTCGCTACGGGGGACTACTATCTCGTGGTGCTGGACTTCGCGGGCACGACGACGCAATACGAGGTTTGCGTCGGCACGGTCCCCCTCTTGACCACGCCCTTCTGCAACAACGGCTTTCCGTCGCCGCCCGCCGCGGCGCCCGTCGCGCACTCCCGCCTCCGGCGCACCCCGCGCGCGCTACCGCTCGTCTCGAGGCTCCGCCCGTGACCAACGGCGTGCTCGAGTGCTTCCGCTGCCACACGCCGATCCCGGAGAACAGCCGGTTCTGCTCGTCGTGCGGCGCCGACATCTCTGGCGCGGGCACGGGGGCGAGCACCAGCAGCACCGACGTCATGGCCGAGCGGTTGGGGCGCCTGGTCGAGGGCAAGTACCGGATCGAGCGGTTGTTGGGCAAGGGTGGGATGGGCGCGGTGTTCCTGGCGCACGACCTCACGCTCGAGCGCGAGGTGGCGATAAAAGTGCTACCGCCCGATGTCGCTCAGGACGACCAGGTGGTGCGCCGCTTTCAACAGGAGGCGAAGACCGCCGCCAAGCTCGACCACCCCAACATCATTCCTATCTACCGGGTCGAGAGCGAGGGCGGCCTCAACTACTTCGTGATGAAGTACATCGCGGGGACCTCGCTGGAGGACCTGCTCGACAACAAGGATCCGCTCCCCGTCCCCGACATCCAGCGGATCCTGTGGGAGGCCGCCTGCGCCCTGGGGCACGCCCACCAGCGCGGCGTCGTGCATCGCGACGTGAAGCCTGCCAACATCATGTTCGACCACGACGGCCGCGTCATGCTCACCGACTTCGGGATCTCCAAGGCGCTCCAGGCGGCCACCGGGTTCACGGCCACCGGCATGATCATCGGCACGCCGCACTACATGGCGCCCGAGCAGGGCAAGGGGGCGCCCGTGGACGGGCGCGCCGATCAGTATTCGCTTGGCGTGGTCGGCTACCGCATGATCACGGCCGAGCTGCCGTTCGGGGGCGACTCCGTTCATACCATCATCTACAAGCACATCTACGAGGAGCCGCCGCTCGCCAGCGCCAAGGGTCCCGGCATTCCGGGCGGCCTCACGGCCGCGATCTCGCGCGCGCTCTCCAAGGATCCGGACCTGCGGTTTCCCACCATGGAGGACTTCGCCACCGCCGTGTGGCCGGAGCAGCCCGTCGCGTCGCCTGCCAAGGGGAAGGGACGCGGTCCCGCGCGCCCCCGTCCTGCGGCCACGGCCGACGCACCGACCCAGATCACCGGAGCACCGACGAAGCGGCTCTCCGGCGCGCGCCCGAAGCGGTCGCGCGCCGGGGCGGTGATCGGGCTGGCGGTCGTCGCGGCCGCCGGGGTCGGAGGCTATCTGATTCTGGGGCGCCAAGGGAGCGAGGAGCGGAGAGCGGTACCCTCCGTCGACACCGTGCGCATTCAGGACACGGTGCGTGTGCCGGTGCAATCGAACCCGCCTCCGACCCCGGCGCGCGCCAAGCCCCCCAAGCTCCGGCCAGCCACGCCCGCGCCGGAGCCGCAGGGCCTCCTCACGATTGCCGCGGACCCGTTCGGCGAGGTGTACATCGACGGCGTGGATGCCGGCCAAACACCGCTGGTCGAATACGTGGTCAAGCCCGGCCGCCACACGGTCCGCATCGAGCATCCCGGGTTCAAGATGGTCAGTGAGACCGTGCAGGTCGACGCGAGCAACACGGTCCGCAAGCGCTACACTCTGTTGCCGGAGTGAATCCCATGGCCTCCCTCCGCTACCTGCGCGCGGTCGTGTGCCTGGCAGGTCTCGCCGTTCCGGCGGTGGGCGCCGGCCAGGCCGCGCAGAACGCCACCCTGCGGCGCGCGCAGCAGGCGTACGACAACCTCGAGTATCGCCAGGTGCTGACGCTGGCGCGGGCCGCGCTGCGCGAGCGGCTCACGGGCGCCGACCGCGCCCGCGCGTACGAGCTGCTCGGGTTCACCTACGGCGCCATGGACTCGATCCTCAAGGCGGTAGATGCCTTCAAACAGGTCGTGCTCCTTGACCCCGAGCGCCAGCTCGATCCCAACCGCGTGTCGCCCAAGGCGTACAGTGCCTTCGACGTGGCGTTGCGTCAGGTGCTGCTGGTGCGTCAGCTTCGCGTCGACAGCGTCAGCTTCGTCGGTGGGCAGGGGGCCGTGCCGATCCGGTTCACCGTCACGCAGCCGGCTCGCGTGGTCGCGCGCGCGATCGGCAGCGGCGCCACCGTCCTGATCGACTCGGGCGCATGGAACGGGCAGGTGAACCTACGCTGGCCCGCCCGGCTCCCGGGAGGAGACCCGGTACCGGCGGGCACCTACACGGTCGTGGTCGACGCGCGTCTCGGTCAAAACACGTTTTCTGCCTCGCAGCCGATCCGCGTCAGTCACGGCCGCGTGGACACGCTGCCGTCGATCACGAGCCTGCCCGGTTACCAGATCCTCCCTGAGACCGAGATTCCGCCGCAGAGCTGGCGTCCGGTGGGGCTCGCCTTCCTTTATACGGGCGGCGCGCTGGTCGGCACGCTGGGACTCGAGGGCTCGAGCCTGGGCTCGAGCTCGAAGCGCGAGCTGGGGCTGGTGGGAGGAGCGGCGCTGGTGACGGGGTTCGTGATGATGCTCCGCAAGCCGGCGCCGCGCCCCGCCGAGGCCAACATCCTTTATAACCGGCTGTTGCGCGACCAGATCGCGCGGCGCAACCAGGACATTGCGAAGGAGAACGTGGCCCGGCGCCAGCAGGTGCAGGTCACGGTGGCCCCGGTGTCCAAGTGAAGCGCCCGGCACTCGCTGCGCTGCTGCTCGCGCTCGCGCTGCGGCCGGCAGCGGGCCAGCTGGTCATCGTCGGGCCCCAGTTCGTGTTGGCCGACTATCGCGAAGTCGCCTCGGAGCTGCGCTATCGCGGCAGCGGCGTCGGCGGTGCGCTGTCGGCGCGGCGGGACCGGCTATCCGTCGAAGCAGCCGTGGTGCGTCTGATCTTCGATCCCGCGGCCGGCAGCGCCGCGGACAGTGGCTTCACCGCCACGCAGCTGGACGCCTGGGTCGCGTATGACGTCGCCGCCTACGCCAGCGTCGAGGTCGGGGTGCTCCACCGCAGCGCCGACCCCGAGTTCGACGCCCAGTCGGTCGGAGCGGTGCGTGTCGGGGGCCGGTCGTTCTACGAGATCGGGCCCGGCGCCACGGTCGTGTTCCGCGCCGACTACCTCGCGGCCCCGAAATTCTCGGGCGGAGGCCGCGCGGCCGTTTCGCTCGACTTGGGTCTGGGCCTCGACGTCCGACTGGCGGGCCGGCTGCACGGCACCGCGACCTACGCCTTCAGCCGCATGAATCGCAAGACCAATCCCGGCGGCACCGGGGAGATCGACGCGCCGATCCAGGAGACCGTGGCGCGGGTGGGGCTGGCCCTGGCGTTCTAGCCCCGTGCGCCGCTCCTCGAGACCGACAGCGTGACGCTCGCGGGTTGCTTGAGCGTTTGATACACGACGCAGTAGCGCTCGGTGAGCCTGAGCAGGGTGTCGAGCTGCTCCGCGGTCGCGTCGCTGTCCAGGTCGAACCGCAGTCGGATCGCCTGAAAGCCCACCGGCACGTCTTTCGTGACGCCCAGCGTGCCGCGAAAGTCCACGTCGCCTTCGGCCGAGACCGTCCCGCGAACCGGCGGGAGCGCCAGCGCCGTGGCGACGGCCTTGAGGGTGACGCCGGCGCACGCCACCAGCGCTTCGAGCAGCAGGTCGCCCGAGCACGCCGCGCGACCATCACCACCAGTGGCCGGGTGCAGGCCGGCTTCTACGAGCGCTTTCCCGGTTTCCACCCGGCACGCGACGTTCTCCTCACCGAGCCTGCCCCGCGCATGCAGCGTGACGAGCGCGGCCGCGGGGTCGGCGCGGTAGCGCTCCTTGAGCGGCGTCTGAATGGCTCGAAGCTCCCGTGCATCCATGGGTCAGGTCCCTTCCCGCACCGCGACGGCGACCAGCGCGATCCCGCCCCGTACGTTTTGATTGACCTGCACTCTCACCGTCCGCGGACGAATCGCGTATACGATGTCGTCCGCGATCCGGGCCGCCAGGCTCTCGCAGAACGCGCCTTCATCGCGATACGACCAGAGATAGAATTTCAGGGCCTTCGACTCGAGGCAGCGCTCCCCGGGCGTGTACTCGATCGTCACGCTGCCGAAGTCCGGCTGGCCCGTGCGGGGACAGATGGACGTGAACTCCGTGGCCGTCAGGGTGACCGTCCGCACGTCCGGGGCGGGGAACGCCTCGGCCTTCAAGTACTCCCGGGCTTCCGTCGGGTTCGACGGCCGGGGGAGGGGTCCCGTGCGGGGCAGCCGCGGCGGTTGTGAGCTCATTGCACGACTCCCTCCCTCGTCACTGTACCGATGGACCCGGGTGCGTAACTTTCGGAAAGATGACCAATCCCAAGCCGAAAGCCATCGCACTGTTGAGCGGCGGGATCGACTCGAGCACGGCGCTGGCCCTCGCCCAGCGCGAGGGGTTCGACGTGTACGCGCTCACGTTCCGCTACGGCCAGCGTCACGAGATCGAGATCGCGGCCGCCCGCCGGGTCGCCCACGCCCTGCGCGTGAGCCGGCACGAGATCGTCGAGTTCGACCTGCGACGGTTCGGGGGGTCCGCGCTCACGGACGAGATCGCGGTGCCGAAAGATCGGACCCCGTCGGAGCTTGCGACCGGCATCCCGGTCACGTATGTGCCGGCGCGTAATACGATCTTCCTGTCCTTCGCGCTGGCCTGGGCCGAGGTGGTGGGCGCGGCCGATATCTTCATCGGCGTGACGGCGCTGGACTACAGCGGCTACCCCGACTGCCGGCCGGAGTACGTCGCGGCGTTCCAGACCATGGCGGATCTGGCCACGCGGGCGGGCGTCGAGGGTCGCCAGCGCCTGCGGATCCACACCCCGCTGATCGCCCTCTCCAAGCGCGACATCATTCTCACGGGCCTGTCCCTGGGCCTCGACTACGCCCTCACCTCGAGCTGCTATGACCCCGCGCCCGGTGGGGAGGCCTGCGGGCGCTGCGACGCCTGCCTCCTGCGCCTGAAGGGCTTCGCCGAAGCGGGCGTGCCCGACCCGATCCGCTACCGGGCCGCCGAGCGAGTGTCGCCGTGAGCTACGCCTACGCCGTGAAGGAGATCTATTACACGCTCCAGGGCGAGGGGGCCAACACCGGGCGGCCCGCGGTACTGCTGCGATTCGCGGGTTGCAATCTGTGGTCCGGACGAGAGCAAGATCGCGCTACGGCGCAGTGCGGCTTCTGCGATACCGACTTCGTCGGCACGGACGGCCCCGGTGGCGCGCGGTTCGACTCGAGCGAGGCCCTGGCACGAGCCGTGGCGGCGGCCTGGCCTGCCGGAGGGGGGGCTCCGGGCGCCCGGCGCTTCGTCGTGTGCACGGGCGGCGAGCCCTTGCTACAGCTCGACGAGTCCCTCACCGCCGCCCTGCATGCGAGCGGGTTCGAGATCGCGATCGAGACGAACGGCACACTGCTGCCGCCCCCCGGGATCGATTGGGTGTGCGTCAGCCCCAAGGCCGGAGTCGAGCTCGCGCTGCGATGGGGCGACGAGCTGAAGCTGGTGTTCCCCCAGGAGGGCCTCCCTCCCGAGAGCTTGGAAGACCTCAACTTCCGGCACTGGTTCCTGCAGCCGATGGACGGGCCCGACCGGGCCCGCAACACCCAGCTCGCGGTGCGCTACTGCCTGGCGCATCCCCGTTGGCGCCTCAGTCTCCAGACGCACAAGCTCGTCGGCATCCCGTGAGTCCATGTGGTGCGTGAGGTACCCGACGTGATGGATCGGCGCACCGGGTGTGGCCCGCACCCTGCAATGGCTGGGTCGTCGCCCGGGTCGCGCGACGTGGCGTGCAGCTTGCGCACTTTGAAACCGCCCATGCGCCCCCGGCGTGGTACGACCATCCAGACCGTGGCGGTCGTCCTCTGCGTTGCCTGTGCAGATGATGAGCGCGGCGTCGTGCCCGCTGGGCCGCGCGCCGCCCTGAACCCGCCACTTCCCGCACCCGTCACGCTCGTCGGCGCCGGCAACATCTCCCGCTGCGGCGCGCCCGGCGCCGACGCCACCGCTCTCCTGCTCGACTCGGTTCCCGGGACGGTCTTCGCCCTGGGCGACGCCGCGTACCCCGACGGCACGCCGGCGCAATACCAGAGCTGCTACGA
>Ga0066665_10001878_pt1 | contig 10067 bp, 6 predicted proteins | sample GraSoiAngelo_114_FD_75175 | JGI IMG/M metagenome (GOLD analysis project Ga0066665, IMG submission 75175) | Grasslands soil microbial communities from the Angelo Coastal Reserve, California, USA - 14_0903_13_40cm | ecosystem: Environmental > Terrestrial > Soil > Grasslands | place: USA...
TCACCCCCCTCAAGGACCGCTTCGGCTCGCAGATCCGCACCCACTACCCGAAGCGCCTCGACGACGAGATCGCGATCATGGAGGCCGAGCGCACGGGCTTCCCCGCCGACGGGTTCCAGACCTCCACCCCCGGCTACATGAAGCTGCTCGTCGCCGAGCTGACCCATCTCGCGCGGCGGTCGCCCGAGATCAGCCAGCGCTCCGGCGTCTCCGTCCGCGTCACCATCTGCAACTGGGAGAACCTCCTGTCGAGCGCGCTCCGCCGGGCCATCCGGCTCGGCGAGCGGGAGGTGGCGCCGCGGGTCTCCGACCTCCCCGCCATCGCGGCGTCGACCACCGGGAAGATCGAGCTCGAGACGCTGGGCGACCAGAGCGAGGACAAGGTGCTCGGCAAGCTCGTACAGCGCGCGGTGCTGAACGTGTTCAACAAGAGCTTCGCCGCCGGGGAGCTCGACGAGGTCGTCGCGGCGTTCCAGGGCGGGCTCGTCATCACCGTCTCCGACACGATGCCGTCGAGCGAGTACGTCCGCCAGATCGAGCCGCTCCGCCCGCTCCAGGCGGCCGTCGCCCGGCTCGGCGCGACCGAGCCGGCCTCGACGGCGGCCGCGCTCGAGTTCGTGCTGGAGGGGCTCCACCTCTCCCGCAAGCTCAACAAGGACGTCCAGGCCGGCCGCCATCGGTATCGGAGCTGAGCGCATGCTGATCCGCTACTCGCGCTGGGACGGCACGCAGCGGCTCGCCGAGCCGGACGCCGACGACCTGCTGGCGGCGATGGCCGACGACCTGCTGGCGGACGGCGACCTCGCGAGCGCGCTGCGGCGCCTGTTGCAGCAGGGCGCCCGGGATCCGCGCGGGCAGGGCCTGCCCGGACTTCAGGAGCTGCTCCGGCAGCTCCGGCAGCGCCGCCAGCAAGAGCTCGACCGCTACGACCTCGGCTCGGCGCTGGAGGACATCGAGCGGAAGCTCGCCGAGGTCGTCCAGACCGAGCGCCAGGGCATCGAGCGCCGGCTCGCGGGCGAGGAGGCGGCGGGGAGGCTCGAGGCCCTCGACCGGCTCCCCCCGGACCCGGCCGGACGGCTCCGCGAGCTCCAGGGCTACGCCTTCGTCGAGCCGGAGGCACGCCGCCTCTTCGAGGAGCTACTCCGGTCCCTCCGCCAGCAGATGCTCGGGCCGCTCCTGGCCGGCATGCGGCAGGCGCTGGAGGGGATGACCCCCGCGGATCGGCAGCGGATGCGGGAGATGCTGCAGGAGCTGAACCGGATGCTCCGCGAGCGCGCGGCGGGGGAGGAACCCGACTTCGAGGCCTTCCGGGCCCGGTGGGGCGAGCAGTTCCCCGGCGTCGAGAGCCTCGACCAGCTCATCGCCCACCTCGCGCGGCAGGCCGCGCAGGTGGAGTCGCTCCTCGCGAGCATGTCCCCGGCGCAGCGCGGCCAGCTCGAGGCGATGCTGCAGTCCCTCCTCCTCCAAGACGAGCGGCTCGACGCCGCGCTCCGCCAGCTTGCCGCCGGGCTCGCGGCGGTGGCGCCCCTCGACGAGCTGCGCCGCCGCTATGAGTTCCGCGGCGACGACCTGCTCTCGCTGGACCAGGCGCTGAAGCTCATGGAGACCCTCGGCCAGATGGACGAGCTCGAGCGGCAGCTCCGCCGCGTCCAGACGCCCGAGGACCTCGCTCGGATCGACCCGAAGGCGGTCGAGCAGGCGCTCGGCGCCGAGGCCGCCCAGGATCTCGAGCGGCTCCGCGAGTTCACGCGCAAGCTCGAGGAGGCGGGCTACCTCGAGCGCGGCGGCGACCGGCTCGAGCTGACCGCCCGCGCCATCCGCAAGATCGCCGACAAGGCGCTCGCGGACGTCTTCGCCCACCTCAAGCGCGACCGCGTCGGCCGGCACGCCGCCAGCGACCGCGGCGCCGGCGGCGACCGGGCCGACGAGAGCAAGCGCTACGAGTTCGGCGACCCGTTCCTGCTGGATCTGAAGGAGACGCTGATGAACGCGGTCGAACGGGGCGGGCCGGGCACGCCGGTGCGGCTCGCCCCGGGCGACTTCGAGGTCTTCCGCACCGAGCTCTCGACGCGAGCGGCCACCGTCGTCATGCTCGACATGAGCCGCTCGATGATCAACAACGGCCTCTTCCTGCCCGCCAAGAAGGTCGCGCTCGCCCTTCACGCGCTCATCCGCGGCCAGTTCCCGCGCGACAGCCTCGCCATCGTCGGCTTCTCGCTCTACGCGCGCGAGTTCGAGCCGGAGCAGCTCCCGCGCCTGGCCTGGAGCGACTGGAACGTCGGGACCAACATGCACGCGGGCTTCCTCCTCGCGCGCCAGCTCCTCGGGCGCCAGAAGTGCGCGAACAAGCAGGTCATCCTGATCACGGACGGCGAGCCGACCGCCCACCTGGAGGGCGGCCAGGCGGAGTTCTTCTACCCGCCCACCCGGCGGACGATCCAGGAAACGCTCAGGGAAGTGCGGCGCTGCACGCGCGAGGGGATCACGATCAACGCGTTCATGCTGGAGCGGAGCCCGACTCTGACGGCGTTCATCGGAGAGGTGGCCCGCATCAACCGCGGCCGCGCCTTCTTCGCGACCCCGGAGCGCCTCGGCGAGTACGTGCTGGTCGACTACGTCCGGGCCCGGCACCGCGCGATCCCGTAGCCGTCGGCACCCCCTCGTCCCGCCGGACGGGGGACGGAGCGGAGGCCCGCCCAGGCTGGGCGGGCGCTCAGGGGGCCAGACGGAGCCCGGACCGGAGCTCGAACAGCTCCTGGGCCAGCAGCGAGCCCTTCGCGATCCGCGCCATCGCGCCGCAGCACCGACAATGCACGAACGCCGGCTCCTGACCGACGAACGTGCTCCGGCATTTCGGGCAGCGGTCGGACGCCGTCGCCAGGAATTGCTTCGAGGCCCTCGCCAGGGCCCGCTCCGGAGACAGCCGCAGGATCCGAATCATCCTCAGGGTATTGTACTCGAGCCCACCGGGGCGCGGGGGGGCGGGGGTGCTCCCCGGCCGGCTGTCGGCGCCGACAGCCGGCCCGGAGGCACGGGGCTCCGCCGGCGCTACTTGCCGACCGCGAAGACCCAGAGGACACCACCCTGCGGGATCGGCACGTCCTTCCCGTAGTTCTTGGCCTGGTAGCCGGCCGCGATGAGCGCGCCCTGCATGCGCTCGGCGTCCACGCCCCAGCCGGACTGCACCGCGACGTACTGGACGCCGTCGACCATGTACGACATCGGCACCGCGGTGACACCGGAGTTCGTCCGGAACTCCCAGAGCATCTGCCCGTTCTTCGCGTCGAACGCCCGGAAGAAGCGGTCGTTGGTACCGCCCTGGAAGACCAGCCCCCCGCCGGTGGTCAGCACGGGACCGAAGCTATGGCTCACGAAGTCCTGCGCCCAGACCCGCTCCATCTTGTTCGGGTCCCAGGCCTGGAGCCGGCCGATCGTCTTCGAACCCGGATAGACACTGAGCCCGATGTCCTTGACCTCCACGCCGAGATAGAGCTGGCCGGGCTTGGTCGGCTCCTCCTGCTTGGACTTCAGGCTGCCGCAGTGGTTGTCGTTCGACGGGATGTAGACGAGTTTCGTCCTCGGGTTGTAGGCGGCCGGCGGCCAGTCCTTCCCCCCCCAGAGCGACGGGCAGAAGTCGACGAGCCGGCCCCGGACCGGCTTGTGCTCGGCGTCGTACGACGGCCGGCCGGTCGCCGGGTCGACGCTCGTGAACGCGTTCTGCCGGACGTAGGCCTTCGCGTCGACGAACGAGATCTTGTCGGCGCCGCGCTCGAGCACCCACAGATACCCGTTGCGCCCCGGATGGACGAGGCCCTTGATCGGCCGCCCGCTGCGCTGCACATCGATCAGCATCGGCGGCGTGACCTCGTCCCAGTCCCACGAGTCGTTCCAGTGGTACTGGTGGTAGGCCTTCAGCGCGCCAGAGTCCGGATCGAGCGCGATCACGGAGCTGGTGTAGAGGTTGTCGCCGGTGTGGAAGTCGCCCGCCCACGGCCCCGCGTTGCCGACGCCCCAGAACGCGAGGTTGAGTTGCGGGTCGTACGTGCCCTGGATCCAGACCGACCCGCCGCCGTTCTTCCAGTCGTCGCCCTGCCAGGTGTCCGAGCCGGGCTCGCCCGGCGCCGGGACCGTGTAGGTTCGCCAGAGGGTGTCGCCGGTCCGCGCGTCGAAGGCCTGGACGAAGCCCCGGATGGCCAGCTCGCCGCCGGACGTCCCCACCATGACCTTGCCCCGGACGATCAGCGGGGCCAGCGTGCAGTAGTACCCCTTGTGATAGTCCTCGACGACCTTGTCCCACACGACTCGGCCCGTCTTGGCGTCGAGGGCGACCAGGTGGGCATCGACCGTGGCGAGATAGACCTTGTCCTCGTAGAGCCCCACGCCCCGGTTCGTCGGATGGAGCTGCAGGAGGTCGTCGGGCAAGTCCTTCTTGTAGTACCAGAGGACGTCGCCGTTCTTCGCGTCCAACGCGAGGACCTGGTTCTGCGGCGTCGAGACGAACATGACGCCGTTGTTGACCATCGGCGGCGACTCGTGACCCTCGGCGACGCCGGTGCCCAGCGTCCAGACCGGCGTCAGCTTCCGCGCGTTCTGCGTAGTGATCTGGTCGAGGGGGCTGTATCCCCAGCCGGCGTAATTGCCTCGGTACATGAGCCAGTTCTGGGGCTCGGGGTTCAGGAGCCGCGCGTCGGTCACGGAGCTATAGTGATGGACCTGCGCCGTCGCCACGGCCGGCGCCAACCAGAGCACCCCCACCAGTAGGGCCGCGGCGGCCTCGCGGAGACTTGCGGCAGACGTCCGGTGGACTCTCATGCTCATCCTCCCTCTCTCAGTGCGTTTGCCCACCCACGGGACCCGAGAAGGCGCCCGCGACCGCCAGGACCCCGTCCACCACCTTCAGGGGAAGCGCGGCGAGCCGCCGGGGCGCCGGGCCCGCGACGACACGACCGTTGTCGCGCGGGTCGTATTTGGAATCGTGACACGGACACCAGAAGGTCTTCCTCACGTCATCCCAGGCCATCGCCTCGCACCCCTGATGGGTGCAGATGGCCGAGTAGGCCACGATCCCATCGGCGGCGCGGGCCTGGGTCTCCTCGGCCAGGGTACCGGGATCGAGGTGGACCACCAGAACCTTGTTGAGGCGGGAGCCGTCCCTGACGAGTCTCGTCGCCGGCGCCATCGGAAAGGCCATCGCGCGGGGGCCGCCGAGCGGGAGATCCGCGGACGTGATCACGTGCCCCGCCCGCTCCCCGTCCGCGAAGACCAGCCGATCGCCATCCTGCGGGCGCTCGTCCTTCGGATCGACGGCCGCGACGCCGGCCGGACGGACGAAGTGCAGCCCGAGCGCGATGCCGAGACAGACCTTCAACGCCGCGCGACGCTCGAGCGTCCGCGCGAAGCAAGCACACCGCCCGGCAACGTTGTTGTCCATCGCCCCGTCTTCGACCCGCTGGCAGGTAGCTTTCGAAGCTAGGCCAGACGCCGCGGCTTGTCAATGGGACGCGACCAAGACGCGACCAGACTCTCGGCGCCCTCGGGGCGGCCTCCCGCCGAGACAGGCCGACCTGCGCGCACGGCCGCGCGCCTCGATTGGGGGGACTCGGGCTCGGCCCTGCGGTCGGCCGTTCGGCCCGACGAGGGGCTGCCTGAGCCGCGCGAGTCGGCGGGAGCCTGCCGGCGCGGGGACGCGCGGCCCCCCCTCGTCGGCGGCAGACATCGCGCCGGTCGGCGACCGGCATCCCTGCCGAGCGGCGTCGGCCAGGCGCGACCGCTAGGCGACGCTCCCCTCGAGCCCGAGCTCCGCCAGCTTGGCGTCGGTCGGCCGGCCGGTCTCCGGGTCCCAGCCCGCCATCTGGTAGTAGGTGCGGCGCGCGGCGAGAAACTCCCCGGGATCGATCCGCTGGCCCTGGAGCGGGCCGTTGCCGATCCCCTCGTGCATCCGCTCCGGCAGGACGTCGTCGGCCGGTGTGAAGCCCTCGCGGCAGTTGAAGACGCGCGCGAGCGTGTTGTTCCGCTCACCGACCTTCATCAGCTCGTAGAGGCTCATGTTCCAGCCCGTCACCGCGTTGATGTAGGCGACGAGCGGTTCCATCTCGAGCCCGTTGAGGGGCGTGCCGACGAAGTCGCACATGCCGATCGAGTTGTAGCTTGACCAGACCTTCTGCGTCTCGAAGAAGGCACGGACCTTCTTCGCGTCGAGCACGAGCGGGTCGAGCGGCTCGATGAGGCCGAGCGGCCCCATCGGGTGCCCCTGCGGATGGAAGCCGGCGTAGAGCGGGTCGTGGGGCGCCTCCATGTGGTCGGCGCCGGTCGGCGAGATCGCGTAGGCGAGCGACAACCCCTTCTTGCCGCGCGGGTCGTGCATCGGCAGTTCCTGTCCCTTGACGTGCAGCGCGAAGTGCTCGGCCCCGCGCCCGAGCCGCGCCGCCGCGCGTCGGACGCCCTCGCCGAGCAGCTCGCCGATGCCCTCGCGGCGGCCGATCAGGTGGACGACCCGCTCGAGGGCGTCGGCATTCCCCCACGCGAGCTCGATCCCGCCGGTGTCCTGCGTGGTGAGGATGCCGTGCTCGAAGCACTCCATCGCGAACGCGATCGCGGCCCCGGTCGAGATCAAGTCGAGGACGTACTGCGCGTAGAGCTGGTTCACTCGCGCGAGCGCCTTGAGGTCGCCGACACCGCAGAGCGACCCCGACGCCGCCAGGGTCTCGTACTCGGGTCCGCCGTACTTCGGGGTCACCCCGTCCTCGGGCACCTCGACCTCGCGCTTACACGCGACCGCGCACGCGTAGCAGGTGCCGCGATTGACCAGGATCGTCTCCGCCATCTTCTGGCCGCTGATCGCGCGGGCGTGCTCGAAGGAGCCGTCGCGAAAGTTGCGCGTCGGCAGGATTCCGGTCGCCTCGAGCGCCAGGAGGCCGCTCGCCGAGCCGAGCTGGTGAAAGCGGTCCTTGGCCCGGTCGTAGTGCTCGCGGAACCAGACGAGCGCGCGCTTGGCGGCTTCCTTGTCCGCCGCGACCGGGGGCTTCGAGCCGCGCACGACGACCGCCTTGAGGCGCTTCGCGCCCATCACGGCGCCGAGCCCGCCGCGCCCGTGGAAGTGCTTGAGCTGGTTGACGATCGCCGCGAAGCGCACGCCTCGCTCGCCGGCGATGCCGGTCTGGAGGACGCGGATCCGCTTGTCGCCGAGCTCCTGCTCGAGCCCGTCTTGGACCTCGCCCGAGAGCTTGCCCCAGTAGGGCCGCGCGTCCCGGATCTCGACCTGGCCGTCCTTGAGCCAGAGGTACGCGGGGGACTCCGCCCGGCCGCGGATGACGACGCCCTCCCAGCCCGCCGCGCGCAGCTCGGGCCCCCACCAGCCGCCGGCCTCGGACTCGCCGTACCCGCCGGTCAGCGGCGACTTCGCCGCCGCCGTATAGCGGTTGGTGCCGGAGAGCGAGAGGCCGTTGATGACGCTCGTCATGAAGACCAGCACGTTGTCGGGGCCGAGCGGATCGACACCGGGCGGCATGTCGCGCAAGAGGACGTGGGCGGCGAGCGCGCCGCCGCCGAGGTACTTGCGCATCACGGCTTCGGGAATCTCCTCGATCCGCGTCTGCCGGGTCGAGAGGTCCACGTGCAGGAGCTTCGCGCTCGTGCCGGCCATCGTCTCCTCCTGGGTCAGCTGACTGCCGGGTGCCCCGACGCCGGGGATCCCCCATCCTAATGCGGCCGCCACCCCTCGATCAGGATTTCTTCGCGCGGAGCGCCTGCCACACGCGCTCGGGGCGGAGCGGCATGTCGAGGTGCCGCACGCCCACCGGGCGCAGCGCGTCGACGACCGCGTTCACGATCGCGGGCGTCGAGCCGATCGTCGCGGCTTCGCCGATGCCCTTGGCCCCCATCGGGTTGAAGGGCGTCGGCGTGACGGTCTGGTCGGTGACGAACGACGGCAGGTCGTCCGCGTGCGGGACCGCGTAGTCCATGAGCGTGCCGGTCACGAGCTGGCCGTCCTCGCCGAAGATCAGCTCCTCGAGGAGCGCCTGCGCGATCCCTTGGGCGAGGCCGCCGTGCACCTGCCCCGCCACCAGCAGCGGGCTGATCCGGACTCCGCAGTCGTCGACGGAGACGAAATCGCGGAGCCTGACGCGGCCCGTGTCGCGGTCGATCTCGACCACGGCGACGTGGGCGCCGAAGGGGTAGACGAGCTGGGGCGGCCTGAAGAAGTCGCTCGCCTCGAGCCCCGCCTCCACGCCCGGCGGGAGGGCGTCGGTATAGGCTCGCGCCGCGATCTTCTCGAACGTCAGCGCCTTCGCGGGGGCGCCCTTGACCTGGTAGCGGCCGTCGGCGAACACGACGTCGTCGGGCGCCGCCTCGAGGATGTGCGCGGCGATCCGGCGCGCCTGGGCCTGCACCTTGAGGGACGCCTGCAGGATCGCCGAACCGCCCACGGCCAGGCTCCGGCTGCCCCCGGTGCCGTTGCCCATCGGCGTCGTCGCCGTGTCGCCGTGGCGGACGACGATCTTGTCGAACGGGACGCCGAGGTGGTCGGCGATGATCTGGGCGAAGGTGGTTTCGTGCCCCTGGCCGTGGGACGAGGTGCCGGTGAACGCCGTCACCGTGCCGCCTGGCTCCGCCCGCACGATCGCGCTCTCGTACGGCCCGAAACCGCACATTTCCACGTAGCACGCCATCCCGATGCCGAGGAGCGAGCGATCGCCGCGGGCGCGGCGCTCCGTCTGCTCGGCGCGGAGCGCCGCGTAGCGCGAGACCTCGAGCGCCTTCGTCAGCGCCCGATCGTACTCGCCACTGTCGTATTTCTGTCCAGTCGGCGTCTGGTAGGGGAAGGCGCTCGGCGGGATGAAGTTCCGCCGCCGGATCTCCTCGGGCGCCTTGCCAAGCTCGAGGGCGATGACGTCGATCAGGCGCTCAAGATAGTACGCGGCCTCTGGACGCCCCGCGCCGCGGTAGGCGGCGACCGACGTCGTGTTGGTAAAGACGCAGGTGGACTGGAGGTCGACGGTCGGGATCCGGTAGACGCCGACCCCCATCATCAGGGTCAGATCCGGGATGAAGGTGAAGACCGGGTAGGCGCCGACGTTGGCGGTGACCCGCATGCGGAGCGCCGTGACGGTGCCGTCATCCTCGACGGCGGCCTCGAGGTCCGTGACCTGCGCGCGCCCGTGCGTGGTCGCCAGCATGTGCTCCACGCGAGTCTCGATCCAGCGGAGCGGGATGCGGTAGAGGTGCGCCAGCGCGGCCAGCGTCGCGTCCTCGGCGTAGATGCCGAACTTCACCCCGAAGCCGCCGCCGACTTCGGGGGCGATGACGCGGAGCATGTTCTGGGGGAGGCCCAGGACCTTCGCCAGATCGGTGCGCAGGTTGTGGGGCGCCTGGTGAGTCGCCCACACGACGAGGCCGCCGGTGGCGGGGTCGGGGGCGGCCACGACCGCGCGCGTCTCGAGGGGGACGCCGCTGAGCCGTTGGCTGATCATCCGCTGCTTCACGACGCGCTTCGCCCGCTTGAAGGCGGCGTCGGGGTCGCCCGCCTTGATCTGGTTCTGGTGCTCGACGTTGCGGGGCGCATCGTCGAAGAGCTGGGGCGCGCCGTCGGCCATCGCCGCGAAGGCGTCGGTCACCGCCGGCAGCGGTTCCCAGTCGACGCGCACGTCCGCGGCCGCGTCCACGGCGAGCACCTCCGAGGTCGCGATGACGGCCGCCACGGCCTCGCCGACGTGGCGGACGCGGCCGACCGAGAGCGGGTAGTGCATGCGCCCGGCCTGGTCCGGCCCGCCGCCGCCGCCCTCGCCGCCGCCGGCGAGCGGGATGCGGGCGCAGTGCGCCCGGATGTCGGCGCCGGTGACGACCCGGAAGACGCCCGGACGCCGGAGCGCCGCGGAGGCGTCGATGCCCCGGATCCGCGCGTGGGCGTGCGGGCTCCGCACGAACGCCACGTGGTGCATGCCCGGCAGGCTGACGTCGGTCACGTAGGTCGAGCGGCCCGTGACGAGCCGCGGGTCTTCCTTGCGCTTGACCTCCGCCCCCATGAGCCTCGGAGTCGCCATACCCGATCCTCTCAGTCGGTGGCGGAA
>Ga0066665_10001882_pt1 | contig 10065 bp, 10 predicted proteins | sample GraSoiAngelo_114_FD_75175 | JGI IMG/M metagenome (GOLD analysis project Ga0066665, IMG submission 75175) | Grasslands soil microbial communities from the Angelo Coastal Reserve, California, USA - 14_0903_13_40cm | ecosystem: Environmental > Terrestrial > Soil > Grasslands | place: USA...
CGCTCAGTTCGCAAATCCTTTCCGTCACAAGTCAACAGATCGAATGCGAAAAAGCACGGCGGGTTCCCACGGCGGAACAGCAGATTTTTGAACTGCGGTCTGCCACGTCTATCGAGGGAGCAAATTTCGCCGTCGATGACGGCTCTCACATTCGGCAGCGAATCGGAGATTGATTCTGCCAACGCAGAGAACGAAGCGAACGGGTGCCCGTTGCGTGAGAGCAGGTGAGCACGGCCATGCTCGACGATGGGCGAGTGCTCGGAAGCCGTCCATTTTCAATTCGTAAATCCATTCAGGATCATCGAACGGAGCGGCCCGCTTCAATTGTGCGCCGTTATTTCCTGGCCAGCTTTTGGTCATCCGCGCGGGCGGCTTTGCGGGCGATCAGCAGAAATCCCTTTGCCGTAGCGTCTTTCTTGAGAGCGATGAGGCGGGTGTGTCCGGCGGTGGTTTTGGCTGACGACATCTCAGTCTCGCCCAGCGCTAAGCGCGCCTTCAACTGATATTCGAGGAAGCCGGTTCGATTCGCCTCCCCAAGGATCGCTAGTAGACTCTGTCTCGCCTGTTCGATTCCGCCTCGTGCAGCCTGCAGTTCTGCCGCCGCAATGCCGAGTTGAAACTGGTTGGCACGATTTTGGCTCTTTGCCACGAAGCCCTTTCCGGCCTCGATTTCTTTCTGGGCTTCGGCGTATTTATGTCCGGCCAGGAAAGCGCGGGCAAGGACTGTGTCGGCTAACATTTCGTCGTCAATCTGCTTCTCCTTTCGGAACTCTTCCCGCGCCTCATGGATTCTGGTTTCGGTTTCCGCAGGTTGCCCCCGTTCAAGCGCCAAAATGGCGAGGGCAAGTTGGCTTTCAGCAATCGTCCCTTTCTCGCCAATCTCTGTCCTAATGGATAAGGCCTCGTTATAATTGCGACTGGCATCGTCCAGTTTTCCCTCGGCAAGATCGATGTCACCCAGGCCGGCTAGTCCCCATGCAGCCTCCGACTTGACACCTTGCTTACGATCGATCGCGAGTGCCTCCTCAAGCATTTTTCGCGCACCCTCCAGATCTCCCTGGCTGGAAACAGGTGCTGCCAGATTCTCCAGCGCATTAGCCACACTGGTCTTGCTGCCAACCTCTCGGAAGCCAGATAGCGCTTCCTGGAACAAGTTTTGTGAAACTTTCAGATCGCCCTTCAAATAGTGAACGCTGCCAAGGTTATCTTTCGCGGCAGCAACGTTGAGCCTGTCCCCCACTTCCTGGAAGTTTGCCAGTGCGGCAGCGTAACCTCTTAGGGCGCCGTCCAGATCACCTTCCTGCCAGGTCACGTTTGCCAGGTGCGATAGCGCCGTTCCCATCCGCCGCCGGTTTCCTGTTTGGTGAAAAATGCCCAAAGCCTCTTGATCCAGTCTCTTGGACTCCGCGAGATTGCCATCGCCGAAGGAAAGTTGGGCGGTGAAGTCGAGCGCCATCGCCACGCCATTGCGGTCCCCCACGGACGCAAAGATCTGTTTCGCACTCTCGCATTGTGGCCGCGCTTCTTTGTTGGTGCCGAGGGCTGCCAGGCTATAACACTTACCAAGCTGCGCGGATGCGGCCAGCAGCCGTGCGCCGCGCACTTCTGCCTTTTTCACCGTTGTGCTCGCGGCCGCGAGCTGCTGTTTGTAATCGCCGAGGAAATTGAATGCTTGACTCTCTTCCCGGTCGATTCGCGGATCGTCTCCCAAACGTGATGGCAGTTTACGCAGGCTTGCAAGTGTGCTCAGAGCATCTTGAGGTTTACCTCCGGAGGACTGAGCTGCCGCAAGTTTTAATCCGTATTCCAGATTGTCGGGAAAGAAATCAAAGACCGTACGGTAGATGTCGATGGCTAACGGCCACTGCTTGCTGAGCTCTCGATACTGGCCTTCCACTAGCAATCGCTCTTCCCGGCTGAGGTTTCCGGAAAGCTCGAACGCAGTCTTGGCCTCGTCGGCAGCCCTTGCGTCATACCCCAACGCGGACCATGCCATGGCTAGCGCAGAATGTGCGAGTGGATACTTAGGATCGGCGGCCACAGCTCTCTCCAACAGGGCCTTCGCAGCGATCGCATCATATAAACGCAGTTTCTCCGAACCCTGAGCATAGAAGCGTGCTGCCTGAGGGGTGGAGGGATAGGAAGCCCGAACGATCGCCTGATCCACCGCGGAGACCTCACTCGCCCCGATTCTTGCTCGTAAGTCGGACCCGGCGCGCGCGATCAACTGAAACAGCTCATTTTCGGTTCCGACCTCGGCAACTGAAGCAATGGTTTCCCCGCTTGCGGCATCCTGAATGCGAAAATCAACCCGGACCTTTCCGCCAGACCTGCTGCCTAGATCGGCGTAGCTGCCGGCTAGCACCAAATCCGTTCCCAGATTCTGGCGAACTCGCAGAAGGGTGTCGGGGGCAAAGGCATCGGTATCCGAGAGAGAAAGATCGTTCTTGGCGCGAGCGACGTTTTCTTCGGAAATGGTTCGTAACTTTTCTCCCGCACCCAGTTCTGTGGTCAGCATCTCCGCCAGTGCGGTCGAGAGCCATGCTGCGTTCTGACGCTGCGACACGTTCTTGAACCCCAGAACAGCAATTGAGCGCCGCATATTGACCGGCGGACTGGAGGCAGGCTGGTGGGCGCGGCCATTGGGTTTTAATCTGTCCCGTATCCCACCAATATTGACTGCGAAGAGCGACCCGAGTACGACTACGACCGCGCCGGACAAAACGGAGATCCAGAGAGTTCTCCCGTACGGTCGGGTGCCTGAAACTGGTGGCACATCAGCAACCACTGGCCCTACAAAGCGATAACCTCGTTTAGGAACGGTCTCAACGTAGAGAGGACGTTCGGCATCATCGCTGAGCGCATTTCGAATCTGCCGTATGGCGAAGTTGAGGCCCTGCTCGTAATCGACAAAAGTGTCGGAGCCCCAAACCTCCTCAACAATCTCGGTCCGGGTTACGGTTTCTCCCCGACGGCGGACCAGCAAAGCCAGAATTTTGGCGGGCTGTGGCTGGAGCTTGACCGAGGTTCCGTTGGTGCGCAGTTCACCACTCTGGAGATCCAATTCGAACTCCGCGAAGCGAACAAGAATTTCCCGTCCGGGAACTATGGACACGCCCCACCCCGAGGTCGAACCCGCACGACGCTGTAAGCAGCTATTGTAACAACCATCTACCCTGTTGAATCTGACTAATTTACACAACTCACAGAATCCTCATCTTCCACTCATTGACCGAAACAGTCGCCTCGCGCTATTCCCTTGTGCGTGTTCGCATTAAACATTCCGCGATGGTGCTAGGTGCGAAAGGTAGCCTCTAGCTGATTGACGAAGCACGACGTTTTAGCTGTGTCGTTTTTCGTCGCGTGCAAGCAAAACATCGGGAAGGTTAGATCGGACAAGTCCGGAAGTCCGCGGCTGGCGCACTGGCGACTCGCTAACCTTGCTGCGGCTTCCTCACCGTTCATTTTTACACGGTGACGCCGTACAAGAAGGGTCTGACACTCTTGAGAATCGAGAAACAAGTACATGAAAAGAATCATTTCTGTTTTTCTGGCCATTTCCGCGATGATCAATGTCAGCCTGGCCGAAGAAACCGCCTTTCGCGGGGTAAAGTTGGCAGACGCGAAAGGGAAACAGGCGGACGCTAGCCTGGTCTTTAGCGACAACAACAAGAACGTCGTCGTGCGCGTCGCCGACCGTGACTTCGTAATAGTGCCCTACGACCAACTCGATAAGTTTTCGTATGAGTACACCAAGAAACACCGCATCACACAGGGCGCCATCGCATTTCCTTTGACATCCCTGGTGCAACCGGGACCGCGGGCAACGGGATCGACCCCCGAGGAGATGTGGTCGGACAATATACAACGCCCGATGGCAATACCCACGGATATTTCTTGGCAAACGTCGAGTAGCGATGTATGCAAGTGTTACGGCGCGACTCGAAGTGGGACGCGCACGTGGGAGCTGGCCCAACCTCTCACGCTCGCAGTGATTTCGTGGGTTAGGGAACAGAACTGCGGCCCGGAGAAACGCTGGCTTTTGAAGTCAAAACAAGGAGATCCGAATGAATCGATATTTGTTGATCGTTATTCTACTGTCCGGAATTTGCGCAGCACAGACTCTGCCTTCGGCAGCATCCGAAGTATATGACCAGTTCAAAGGTCCATTTCTCGATAGTTCGAAGTGGCTTACCACGCCCACATGTTCTGCGACACAGTTCGTGGATACAACTGCTTCCATCAACCTCCTGGACTGCGCACGCGAAATCCAGAGCAACAAGTTGCGGCTAATGGTCAGGGCATACGGCAACGGGCTTTCAGACGCCGGTCGCCAATTCGGGCCATCGGAATTGTTCTTCGTCAATCCGAACGCCATCAACAGTATTACCGGAACTCTGAGAGTCAAAGGTGCTGAAGCGGTAGCATGCCCGTCGAACAGTACGCCTTTTTCGTCATTGGGCCAGACGATCTTCGGAGGCAATTACTTCAATCCTGGAACTGGCGACCCCAGGGATGACGTAGCCGCCGTTCTTATCGTGGAACACGATCCACCGACTCCTCCCGGAGTTCTACTCTTGTCAGCTCTTGTATTCTCGCCCAACGCATTTTACGGTTTCTCAAGCCTGGGCACGATCAGATTCGAACAGGCGCTGACGGGGACTGTTCTATGGGATCAGCCGAACCATCAGTTTGTCTTCAACGTGATTGGCCCGAATCTCAATTCGACTGTGGCCATCGGCTATGCCGTATCGGACACAATGCCAGCTGCGGCACCAATTAAGTTGCTAGGGGCTAGAGCGTTTGCCCCGAACTGCACCTCTCAACAAGGCAGTGCAGATATGGAGGTCCTATTTGACAACGTTCGTGTCAATTAAGAGCAAGTCAGCACGCATTCTGGCTCTACATCGATTTTCACGAGCAGAACATTCCAAAGAGCGTTGTCCTCCGCATGGACAAAAAGGAATACAAGAATATTTTTGTCGCAGTCAAGACCCACACCGGCAAGGAAGTCGAGTTTCTCGGAGATGCTAAAGACAAGTCGAAGAAGGAACGCAACGAAAAGGAACACGACAAATGAGAGTAGTGGATGTACAGAGTGGAGGGCTGGTGCGAACCGATTCCCCTTCGGCTGCGATAACGCAGTTCATGGAGAGCCATATGATGAGAATGAAACGCGCGGATCAGGTGGTGACCAGACGGCGTGGAGGAATGATGAAGCAAGAAGGATATAAGACAGTCTGCTGCATCGCCGGGGTGCTGCTCACAGTTTGTCTCGTTGCCTGTGGCGGAGGTAGTACGCGTCACTTGCTCTCCATTTCTATCAGCCCCCCAACCGCCAACGGCACAAATTTCCCATTGGGCGGCGTGCAATTTACCGCCACTGGAACATTTGACAAGGCTCCGGTGACGGTGACTCCACTTACTGCGACCTGGTCAATATCACCTTCTGGCATTGCGAGTATTGGAACCAGCGACGGCTTCGCGCAGTGTATTTCAACGGGAACTGCCACGATTACGGCAAGCGCCCCAAGTACTCAGGGCTCGTCCACGATGGTCAGCGGCACGGCGACGTTGACATGCCCTTGATTGCTGATTGCGTAAGATCCCGGCAACTGGTCAGTGCAATAGGGTTTACGACGAAGTAGGGTAGTGAATGACACGAGGGCTGGTGGGTGGCCCCATCCCGTTCCGGCTCAGGTTCGGCGGTTCATGGAGAAACAAATCATGAGAATCAAGCTTGCATTTCAAGCGTTGGCTATTTGCTGTAGCGCTCCTAACGTCCTTGAGCCTCGCTGGCTGGTCGTCGATTCTCAAGAGAAGTGGCAGTCAAGCTGCATGCTCTCTGTAAAACATCGTGTCGGTTAGTTCGGTGGGAGGGAAAACACAAATGAAAACTAAGGGGCTTGCGATTGAGTCAATCCGAGAGATGGCAGAAGACCGGGCCCAGCGGTGGCAGATTTCTGGGCGCTCTTCTGCTTCGCACACACGAATCGAGCTTCAGGATCGAAACGCAGGCCGGAGGCAACGCATCACTTTGTGGCGTTGTTTTATCCTCTTGTTCGTCGTCGGACTGCCGGCCATACTTTGCGCCCAGAAGCAGCAAGGCTCGTGGTCCAACCTGAACGGCCTTAAGGCCGGCCAGGGAATCGAAGTCATCGAATCCAGCATGAGGCGCCACGCCGGAGAATTTCTGAGCGTCACCGATGAGACGCTCACCCTACAAGAAAAAGGCTCCGACGTCTCTGTAAACCGCAAAGACGTTGTCCGCGTCTCAACCGCCTCTGGCGCCCGGCGCGGCGAGCATGCGGTAATCGGCTTGGTCGTCGGCGGGGCTATTGGGGCGGGCATTGGCGCTGCCGCTGGATCGAGCCACGGTTTCTTGGGAGGATCTTCGCGCGGAATCGCGGCCCTGGTTGGCATTGCGATTGGCGCCCCGAGCGGGGCTGCGGTCGGCGCTGTGATCCCCGCCCACACCACCATTTACCGAGCCGCCCCTGCGGGCGCTGCACACCAGACAACGGCGCCTTAGACGGTGTCATTTCGAGCCTCGGTGGGACGGTGTTTTATCAGCAATCCAACACTGTGGATCTGGGGGGCATGATCCCAGTAACGTGAGGTGATCGTTTCACGGGCAACGGTCACGATCCCCGCAAACGGCCGAGCGACGCTGCAGGCTGCGTCTATGGTCACTGCTTAGGATGCATTAAATTTCATCGACATTCGGTTTCGGCGAAAGAACGATAACCAATCCCACGGTTCCGTGGTGGGAACTTAGACCGAGGAGAGAAGTATGAAACGCATATTGATCTTGATGTTGTTAGTGTTCGTCGCTGGTTGTAGCTCTTCCAAGAGCTCTGGAGGCGGACCAGGGACGTCCATGCAGGGGACCTGGACCGTAACTGGGAATCTTGGTTCCCAAGGTGGGCCGGGTACTTACCAAGTGGCGTTGGTTTCGAGTCCCTGCAGCGTAATAACCCCAGTGGGTACGTTCTCAGTACAAGGACCCGTATGCTTTATCGCTAACAATAACACTGGGCAGGGCTCTATCTCCGGAACAGGACTACCCAGCTCCTCGAAAAACACGGGGCAAGGAGTTCTGATAGGCGTGCCCTCCAACCCGGTTTCCAATAATGCGACATTCAACCTGCTTTTCGTCGCAGGCGACGCAAAGGGCGAAGTCGTTGAGTTCACGGGTACCGGTACGGTTACCAATGGCACGATGACAGGGACCGGATCCTGTAGCTCAAGCACGCCCTTGTGTCAGGGCATGAGTGGTACCTTCACAGCAAAGCAGCAGTAGTTAGGGTGCGGCGGATTTTGGTGCAGGGGTGTGGAATTGGGCGCAAGGACTTATGGGAAATCGTCGCGCTTGCTGGGCGCGCCCTAACGCTCTCATTTGAAGCTGCCCGCCATGGTGCAACGGGTCGCTTGCAAATGATATGTCCGATTGAGAAGGCGGTCCCCGCGCGGAAACCCTACGGTTTAAATTGCACTTTTGGAAGCGCTATGCTTGTTTCGCGAGCGCCAGTCGCAGCGCCCCGCCGGAAACAAAGAACTTAAAACGGAGGCGCGGACAAGACATGCTTTAAATGTGGGTATTTTATTGTTTCAGTCACAGCGTATCCAGGTCCGCAAAGTACCGCGCCAGGTAAAAATTTAGACCCAGCGCGATCGCCGCATCGCGCGTCATCTTCTGGTCGCGGTTCTTGGGATCGCGCCTCAAGGTCCGGCCACCCAATTTGTAAACATCGGGACAGCAGCTGGAGCTGGAAACGGTACTTGCTCTCTCCTGCATAAATCATTCCTGGGTCAAGGTATATCAAGAGCCTACCTTCTGCAGCCGCGCCGAGCTGCTCTGTCTGAAGTGCCACTCGCAGCGGGAGCTTGGGAAGCCGTTTCGCGATGTCCGCGCGGCGCAAAACACCTGATCGGCCTCAGTATGCCAGCGCCGGACAGCATCGAGGAGTACGGTAGCGGAGTCACGCTCGATTTGTCGAGCGGTGGACTCGTGACCGGATTTTCAAGCTGCGGGAATACACCTGATTCCGGCGTTGAGGAACTCAAGAACCTACTACGCGAGGCCGCGAAGAGGGACAAGACATTGCCATTCTGATACTCGATGGCGCGTACAAGTTCCGCGCGGTGAGCATCGGAGTGTACGTTCCCGCGACAGGCGACAGGGCAAGACGAGCTGCATGAACTCCGCCCTGTACTCAGAACCGCAGCGCCCGTTCGACTCCCTTCACTATTGTCGATGGGGAAACACCCAGGCTGGCGGCGAGATTGAACAGTGTGCGAAGGGACGGACTCTTCTCACCCCGCTCCAGTTGCCCGATGTACATGCGGTGATATCCGCTTTTCGCGCCGAGATCGTCTTGGGAGATTTTGGAGTCCTTGCGGATATTCCGCAACACGCGGCCAAAGGCGATTTCGGGACTGATGGCCCTCCGTCGTGCCGCGTTTCCCATACCGGAATGATCGAATTACTGACGACTAAAGTGCGACATACTATAGTCATCGTGTGCCAAACTTCGCACGGTGAGACTATAGTCATCTGCACTCTCGAAGCCTCTGCCGTCTCCGGAGGCGATGAATTGATATCGTCCATAATTCGGACGGCTTCGGGCAGGTCTGGCAGCATTCTCGCCTGCAGTTCGCAACCGGAGGAATTCGATGAGATGGATGATTTTGATATTTGCAGTTTCATGCTTCGCAACGGCGCAGCAGCAGGCCAGCCAGTCCGTGCCGGAGAAGATGCTGTCGGGGAGAACCATCGCTATTCGAGTGGATTGGCCCACAGCACAACTCGGAGAAAAGATGGAAGTGCAAGGCGAGGCAGAACACTTTCTAAAGAAGTGGAAACGTTACGAGGTCGTCCCGGCCATTGAACACGCAGACCTCGCGGCTCTTGTGGTCGTTCAACCCGTGTCGCTTCCTCCGAACATTTGGGCGCGAATGCTCTGGGGACTTGCGGCCTCGCAGGCTGGCTCGTCTTGCTCAGGCGAAATGACCGCGACTCAATCGGGGAATCAGGTGACCGGGCAGATGTATGCAAACTGCTACGACAGGCCAGCTCCTTCGCCTCTGACCGCGTACACAGTCTTGAGCGGCGGCATTCTGGTATTCGATGCTGCAGATCTACGAAAATGGTGGGCATCGGGCGCACGGGATGAGGACATCCCCGCTCCGTTAATGGCTCAGACGGCGGGTACGGACGGAGGCAAGCCGCTGATCGGTGCGGCGAAGAAGCTGCGGAAGGTGATCGATGCCGCTGCAAGAGAGCAGTCGAGCAAGCCGCCGTTGGTCAGCATCAAGCCATGAAGGTACTCGCCGCCTCTGTCCTCTTGTTTGCTGCTGCAGCAATTTGGTCTGCGAAGACGCGAGATGAGCTGGTGAGAACCAGGGCCGAGCGGGACGACTGGAAGCAAGCGTACTGCGGCCTCGCCGCTTCGGAGTCCATACGGGGTCACGAATCAGAGGGATATTGGGATCAACATGAGGGGAAGTTCTGTAACCAGGGTCAGGGTGGACTGACGGGACGATGACAAAACACTATGCGGAACTGCTTGTGGAGGCACTAAACAAGTGAACAGGCTGGCAGCAGACCTTTACTTCAAGCACGGCCCGATGACCGACGAGAGCCTGTTCTTGCTGTTCTGTGATATGGAGGTTGATGTCACAGAAGAGCAGATCGCAGATATCCGCCGAGCACTAGAGTGCGCTGGTGTCGTAGAAGCGCAGCACAATCTAGTTGCTCGCCGGTCTGACGGGAAGCCCGCCACAGTGTATGGAGTGACACTTCAGTAGTGTCGCTGAGTTCCGCGACACCTTAGCACCCGAAGAGGGTGACTCGTCTCGAAGCCGATGCTGTGCGCCAGGCGCACTCAAGACAGGAGCGTCCTAGGCAGGGAGGAATGGACTTCGGCTCCCGCCCGAACCATTCTGCTCTTGTAATCCTAAAACTAAGGCGGTTCGCTCATCATGGCTTTGAACGATTCGAATCTGGTCGAGAAGCCCGAGCGGAAGTCTCGGACAATTCCCTTTGCTTGAGCTGTTCCTGGC
>Ga0066665_10001889_pt1 | contig 10046 bp, 8 predicted proteins | sample GraSoiAngelo_114_FD_75175 | JGI IMG/M metagenome (GOLD analysis project Ga0066665, IMG submission 75175) | Grasslands soil microbial communities from the Angelo Coastal Reserve, California, USA - 14_0903_13_40cm | ecosystem: Environmental > Terrestrial > Soil > Grasslands | place: USA...
CCAACCAGGTCTTTGGCCAGAATCCCTTCTTCCCGATGCGACTTATCCTGTGGGACACCGGGATGAAAGTAAAAGCTGATGGCGAGTTCGTTGTCGTCGCGGCATTCGAAGCAAGCAAGCTGACGCAATTCTTCACGGGAAATCATGAGTCACTCCAAGACACTAATCGGCGCCGGTCCGCTGAAAGAGTGGTTGTTTGAATGGATTATTGATGGGAACCGCACGGCGCAATTTCTCCCGTGCAATGAGAATTGATTGCTCTACCTGGGCGGTCGTTCGATCGGTGATTGCCGCGATTTCCTCGAGCGAAAAGCCCTCGATCACGTGCAGAAGAAAAGCCTCACGGTCCTGGCGGGCTGCCGCGTGCAGGGCAAACTGCACCAGTTTAATCATCTCATCTGAGTAGGCGATTTGTTCTGGAGTCGACGTGCGCTTATCGGCGATGCTACTTTCCGCGGTCATAGACTCGTCGGGCTGATGGAATTGCAGCCGCGGCTCGTCGCTGGCGAGTTCGTTGCGGCGCCAGCGAATGGCCTCGAGATGCACATCAGAGTTCCCTTCTGCGATACCGGATTCAAATTCGTCCATGGCCCGAATCGCAAGCCGGTAGAGCCAAGCTTCAAGCGCCATGCGATCGGGCTTGTCGACATTTTCGTCCAAAGCTCGCGCAACCGCTTCATCCATTACTTCTTCCCAATTCAAGAGATCGGGCTCTAACTGGGCGGAAGCCTCGCGAAAGGCGATTTCGCTCTCCACGAAGATCCGGAGGCGCCGAAAATTTGCATTGATGTAGGAACGGACATCGTCCGCAGATGCGGTCAGCGGAGGAATCGCCGCAATGGTCTCTTCGAACGGGGCCTCTCTCAGCGTGCGTTCATTGTTCGATCCACGCCGCCGCCAGCGATGAGAACTACGCAAAAGGTCTTTGTGACGGCGCACCTGGTTTAACAAGTCGTCAAACGCGGCCTTGATGGCGGCAGATGGTGTGGGAGCTGACTCTTGCACGGCCATTTGTCCTGATGGCAAGCGCAGGTTCAGCGAAACAATGGTGCCTTCGCGAGGGGAGTTCTGTTCTACCGAACCCTTGAGGTGAACGAGCTCTGGCTTGAACACTTGCAGCCTTTTCTGGATCTTTCCTGCCCAATGCTGTATTTCATTCTCGATATCAGGAGTTTTGGGAAGTTTGTAACTGATGTGAAGATTCATGCGCGCCTCGGATACGGGAGAAGGTCCCGGTGAAGCCTTGCAAGGCGATTCTACACCTGATGTGCAGCTGCGAAACTGAAATCGTTAGAAAACTTCGTCAATAGCGAGAATATTTCCCCTTTGATTTACATAGAGAATTCCAAATCGCTCTGGACTGAGTAAACCCGTTCCTGTTGGGCAGAGTCTAATTACGTAGTAATTAAGGGTTGGCTCTGATCAAAGTTTCCAAGATTTCTTTGTTTGGTGCTTTGACTCTGCTAGGAGGTTGCACCGGCTCAGCAATTTAAAGGTGGGGGATAGGAACTGGCACTATGCAGTGGATTATGCGATTGCCGGCTCCGAGCTGCAGTTCGCACTCGAAGGCGATGGGCATCATGGCGCATTAGATTTTATGGCACCCGCATTCGACGACGATGGCAAGGCGCTTTCCCGAATCGCGAGTCGCACCACGGCGGACCTGAAGCCATCGTCGTATCAGGACATGATGGTTGGCGGTTTCCGCCTGCATCAGGAATTCGATGTTCCGATCAATGCCACCTCGCTGCGGCTTGGAGTGGAAGATGAGTTGAACCGCAAGCTGGGAACGCTGGAGAGATCACTTCTGGTCCCGCCGGCTCCGAATGAGCCCACCTCCGCGAAGGCACGATCCCTGCCGGAGATCGAACCCGACTGACGGGTCAAACAGCAACCGTGACCGATGTCTCAGTTCGCATAACCGGTTGATAGAGGGTATCGCGCTCGACCGGTTCACGACCAGCTTCCACGATGAGCCGTACCAATTCCTGCCGGCGCATTCCTTGCGGTGTTGTAGCCCCGGCATCGTGGTAAATCTTCTCTTCGATTACGGTTCCGTCCAGGTCATCGGCGCCAAAACGCAAGGCAATCTGCGCAATTTTTGGCGTAAGCATTTGCCAGTAGGCTTTTATGTGCGGAAAATTGTCGAGCACCAGGCGGCTCACGGCAATTTGCCTGATATCAAGCATGCCAGTGGTTTTGGGGAGATGCTCGAGCGGTGTGTTGTCGGGATGAAACGCGAGCGGGATGAAAGTCTGAAATCCACCGGTTTCGTCCTGCAAGGCACGCAACTTGAGTAAGTGATCTACGCGATCTTCGTCGTTTTCCACGTGACCGTACAACATTGTGGCATTAGATTTCAGGCCTATGTTATGGGCCAAACGTGCGGTGTCGAGCCACTGATCGCCATCGATCTTGTGATCACAAATGATGTGGCGGACCCGATCCGCGAAAATCTCTGCTCCGCCGCCAGGCAAGGAATCCACGCCCGCCGCTTTCAGTTGCGCCAGCGTGTCTGCAATGGAAAGCTTGGCGCGTTTTGCCAGATACGCAACTTCCACCATGGTAAAAGCTTTTAGATGGACCTGCGGAAAGCGTTCTTTCAAGCCAGACACAAGGTCCAAAAAGTACTGGAACGGGAGGTCTGGATGCAGGCCTCCCACGATGTGGAATTCTGTGACGGCTTCGCTGTACCCGGAAGCGGCTGTTTCAAAGGCTTCTTCGAGCGCCATTGTGTAGGCACCCGGCGCGTCCTTTTTTCGTCCGAAGGCGCAGAGGCGGCAGGCAGCGACACATACATTCGTAGGATTGATATGGCGATTCAGGTTGAAATAGGTTTTATCGCCGTGCAGGCGCTCGCGGACTTGGTTCGCCAGCCAGCCGACCGCCAGAACATCGCCCGCACGATACAAGGCCAGAGCGTCGTCAGCATCGAGGCGTTCGCGAGCCAGCACCTTCTCATGGATTGGCACAAGGCGGGGATCGTCGGTCTGGAATGAGTGGGCCGATGCCATAAAGTTGATGATACAAGTGGCGAGTCATTAGTGGCTAGTGGATAGTGGCAATCCGGGTAGCAGCCGCATGATTCGGTCAGTTGAGATGATCGGGTTGAACGGCAGAAGGGCCAAGCACTCTAACTCTTTGCGGCGCGAATCCAATGCGCCATGCAACGAATCTATTCGATTTGAGGTGAAAGATGAACTCTGAATACGTCCTTCTGGCCGCAGCGGTTTGCGAGTGTCGCGTTTTTGCCTGGGCACCATGACGTTTGGCACGGATTGGGGCTGGGGCACTGCCGAAGATGCTTCGCGGCAAATCTTCAACCATTTTCTTGACTCTGGCAGAAATTTTATTGACACCGCAGACGGTTACACCAATGGCACAAGCGAAACCCTCATTGGCAAATTCCTGAAGGAGCGCGGCGATCGCGACCGGGTCGTTCTTGCAACCAAGTTTGGATTTGGCCGCGAAGAAGGCAATCCCAACGCCGGGGGACTTGGCCGCAAGAATATTTATAGCGCGCTGCACACATCCCTGCGCCGCCTTCAGACCGATTACCTTGACCTGTACTGGCTGCATAATTGGGACACGTTCACGCCGGTCGAGGAAGTTATCTCGACTTTGGATGACCTGGTTCGTTCGGGAAAAGTCCGGTATATCGGCTTCTCAAATTCTCCGGGATGGTTCCTTGGTCGAGCGCAGACTATCGCGGAGCTTCGCGGCTACCAGCGCATTATTGCCCTGCAGCTTGAGTATTCGCTAGTCGAACGAAACATTGAGCGTGAACATGTACCCGCAGCGCTTGAGCTTGGGATGGGGGTCATGCCGTGGAGCCCACTGGGCCATGGACTACTAAGCGGCAAGTATCAAGGCTCGGGCAAGAAAGTCAGCGGTGAGGGCAGGTTAAGCGTTGCGGGCGACCATCCTGCGGTAGCCCCGCTGTTGACGGAACGCAATTGGGCCATTGCTGGCGAATTAACGAAAGTTGCAAACGAACTTGGACGTTCTCCGGCACAAGTCGCCTTGAACTGGGTAGCGAACCGCGGTTTCGTCGGTGATTATCGGCGCCACGAAAATCCAGCAACTGCAAGACAACCTGACGGCGCTCGACTTTGCAATTCCCGCAGAATTGAAGGAACGATTAGACGAGATCAGCGCGCCTGATGTGCACTATCCCTACTACTTCTTTACCGCGCAGGACTTCCGCGACATGGTGAGCGGCAAAACCGAGGTGCGAAGAACGAAGGAATTACAAGCGGCGTGAAGAACAATGGTAAACGGCTACCCCACTTCTCTGGCTCTTGAGGAGTGGGGTTTTACGGTGCACGCTACTGAAATAATAGAGGCGCAAGGGCGGTGAGATTTCGCCTCCACACCATCCACGTGTGGGCACCGGGCGTTTCGATGTCCGTGAATTGCACGCGTTTGTCTTTGAGCCATCCCTTGAAATCCCGGTTAATTTTGATCAGACCGTCATCGGTGCCGCAGGCAATCCAAAGCAGCTTGAGTTTCTTGTTTGCAGTTCCGTCAACACCGGGAAATTCTGCATTGAAGTCCTGCAGATCCATACCACCTGAGCTGAAAGCACCGATCCAGGCGAATTGGTCGAGATGATTCAGGCCGGTACGCAAAGATTCGGCCCCACCCATGGAGAGCCCTGCGATGGCGCGCGACTCGCGATTCTTCTTTGTCCGATAAGACTGCTCGACTTGTGGAATAACCTCGCCCAACAAGATATCGGTGAATTTAGAAAGGTTCCGCATCGCCAGCTCTTTATCAGACCACGACCCCCATCCGCGCTTGATTACTTCAAAATCGCCATAACCCAGGGGCATCACGACAATCATCGGCTTCGCTTTTCCCTGCGCAATCAGATTGTCGAGAATCACATTGGCGCGGCCAACCGCAGACCAGCCATCCGCAGCATCGCTGAAACCGTGCAGTAAATACAGCACCGGATACTCACCCTTGGCGCGCCGATCGTAGCCTGGCGGTGTGTAAACGTAAAAGTCACTGTCGAGGCCGTTGATTTTGGAATGATAGAAGTGATGATGGATCTCGCCGTGAGGCAGGTCGCCGATTTCCCACGGCAGCGACGGATCGGGGATGTGCACCGCGCTTTGTGTGGATAATAAGTTTGGCTTCATCAATTGATTGGACGGATCGATCAGGGGGACTCCATCCGCAACCAAAGAATATCCATAAATGTCCGGCGGCAACGGGCCAACCGTCGCACTCCAGATCCCGTGCTCATCTTTCTGCATCGGTACCGGGTCATGCTGGCCTTCGATATTGACGACGACTTTGGCAGCATTGGGAGCCGCAAGACGAAAAGTCACATGGCCGTCAGATTGGACCTCCGGAGAAACGGGGCGTGGTGGCTCTTGTCCCAGCGTGCATAGCGAAACGGACAGCATGATTGCGGATGCCACAAAAACGTTCTTTCGCATAGACCTCCTGGACGTGCAGCGTTAGATTGTACTGGAATGATGCAGGAGAAGGTCTAAAGCCAGAAAGACAAAGAAGATTACGGCAATGACACCATTCATGGTGAAGAAGGCCGCGTTGAGCTTGCTTAAATCGTCCTGGGAAACGAGCGAGTGCTCGTAGGTGAGGAGAAGAAATACTGCACCGAGTCCCAGAGAAGATAATAAGCCAAGGCCAAACACCAAAATCAACGCAGCCAGAAGCAGCAGCATGAACAGGTGGAGAAAGCGGGCAATCCACAGCGATTTCGAAATACCCCAATACCGTGGAACTGAATGTAGGCCCGCCTGCTGATCAAACGCGTGATCCTGACAGGCATAGAGCACATCGAAACCAGCCACCCAAAAAGTGACCGCAGCCGTGAGTAGCAGAATCCGCAAATCGAGCGAACCTCGAACTGCGATCCAGGCAGCGGCCGGTGCGATTCCAAGGGCGAAGCCGAGCACGAGATGCGACCAGCGCGTCCAACGTTTTGTGTAGGAGTAGAGGAAGATGATGGCTAAAGCCACAGGCGCGAGAAAAAAAGCAAGGCGGTTCAATTGCCACGCCGCAACAACGAATACGGCCGAGGAGACAGCGACAAAATTTCTAACAAAGTCTGGCGTCAACGTCCCGCGGGGAAGCGCGCGAGCCTGGGTGCGAGGGTTGGCAGCATCAATCGAGGCATCAGCTAGACGATTGAACGCCATCGCGGCCGAACGCGCAGCAACCATAGCCACGATAATCCACAAGAGCTGGTGCAGAGTCGGAATGCCGCGGGCGGCGAGCATCGCGCCGCAAAGAGCAAACGGGAGGGCAAAGACTGAATGCTCCCACTTGATCATCTCCAGCGTGATAACGGCGTTCTTCAAGAGTGGCACAGAACATTTTAGCTGAGCAAACGACCTGTGGACGAGACACTTACTCCATTGGCACTCGCAACCGAACTTACGAACCCGGCGTCATACACAAAAAGAAAAGCCGGGGATAATCGCGGCTTTTCACAGTATTGCTGACGCTTACTTCGGGCTACCTGCAACCATCAGCTTGTCATCCACGCTGAAGACGTTGGGCACAGACTTGGCCTGTTGCTCAGCGATCTGCTTATCCATCTGGTTGTCCACCACCCCATAGAGCGTCACATGTCCTTTATCAACCACGATGCGGATTGGTTTCTGCGGGTCGAGAGCATATTTTGATAGCGAGCCATTGCCGTATATCGCTCGCGCCACGCGGACACGGATATCGTCATCCATCGGCGAGGTGGGAAGGACGTTGATGTTGTCCACAACTTCTTTAACGCCCGGAGTGGTTTCGGCAATCGCAAGTGCCGAATCACGCGCCGGATAGTCGCGAACATCTCCGTTCACGGTAACCACACCATTCTGCACGTTCAACGCTATGGCATTGAACGCGATGCCGTAGCCGACACGGTCATAACGTAACTTCTCCCCGAGCTGCTGACGAAGCTGCTCATCAGGAACATTGCTCTCCACCTGCACGTGATCGCGTATGCCCTGCACGTGCTCAATCTTGTCGGCTTTCTTCGCCGCATCAAGCTTGTCAATCAGTAGCTTTGCGCTTCCGTTCAAAGTAACGATCGCATCATCGGTGGATGCCGTGATCCCTTTCCACTTGTCCTTGGATTGAAGCACCTTGGTGACATCCTGCTGAATTTGCTGGTCATAGCGTCCTGTACCAACTGTGCCAGATTGTGCCCATACCGAAATTGGAAACGCTATGGCCAAAATGAGCACCAATGTTTTTGTCGTTGCTGTCATCATCATGCTCCTTTCCTTGCGCGAGATGCCTATGAAGAGAGTTCGAATCACAACGAAGAGTTGCCCGCTTTTACGGCAAACATCAGTAACCCTCAGCTCCAACTAGAGGGACAAATCTGCACCCCTCAAGTGTTTCAATGGCAACCGTGCCATCCGCATTCCGAACCAGCTGCAGTTGCTGCGCATGAGGCGGGCCGACTGGAATTACCATTCTTCCTTTTTCGGCAAGCTGGCCCACGAGACTCTTGGGAATAGTGGGAGCCGCGGCGGAAACTACAATCGCGTCGAATGGCGCGAATTCCCGCAGACCATGACTGCCATCACCTACAAAGACTCGCACATTGCCATAACCAAGCTTCGCGAGAATTGCCTCGGCGCCGCGCGCCAGCGTGGCATATCGCTCAATCGAAAATACCGCTCGTGCGAGGACCGCCAAGAGCGCGGTCTGATATCCGGAACCGGTACCAACTTCGAGCACGGACTCGCTCCCGGTAAGAGCCAGCGCTTGTAGCGACAACGCAATAATGAACGGCTGCGAGATGGTTTGGTCTTCGGCAATTGGGATTGGATGGTCGGCGTAAGCCTTCGTTCGGAGCTCCTCGGACACGAATTCGTGGCGAGGAACTTGCAGCATGGCATTGAGCACGCGCTCGTCATGGATGCCGCGGCTTCGCAATTGTGACTCCACCATGTGCTTGCGTTCATTGGCGAAGTCATCCAAGGCAGGAACTGTGTTAATTGAAGACATTGCGACCGTAGGATGCGCTCAAGTGCCCGCGCGACGCAAGCGGTTAGCGCTTGCGGCGGCGAATTTTCACGTCGAAGCTGACAATGCCGTTTTGATCGCGAATCGCAACCACGGAGATATTTCTGGTCACGTTGTACTCCGCGCGAATGACCTGCTGCGAAGTCTGGGCCACGGCTGTGGTGTAGGTAAGCGTGAGATTGTCCTTCACTTGCTGCTCGATAGTCACGGCAGGGCCGCTCTGGGTAGGGGAAGTCTCTGTCGCCAAACCCTGGGGATCAATCTTAATGTGGGTATTGCCGAACAGGCGCTGCGCACGATTATTCAGCGTTGCGTTGAGCGCGGCCGCCAGCAGGGCATTCGAAGTTTGCGAACTGAATGCCGACGAACTGCTCTGTTGAAGCTGCGCCGATTCCTCACTGGTCTGGCCGAATGCGAGCAATGCAATGATGTCGCTGGGCGGAAGCGGTGGATCGGAACGATAGGTCAGCTTGGGATTTGCGGCGGGACCGGTCATAGACAAAGTGATTTCATAATCGCGAACACGAGTCGTCGCCTGCAGATCCACCAAGGGTATAGTCGCCGAAGGATTCGCAACCGATGGAGTACCGAACGTTACTCCCCCACGCTCAAGACGATATTTCGTTCCATTGAAATACGCTTCACCTTCGAATACGTCGGCACGACCAAGCACAACTGGTTTAGAAAGGTTACCGCGAACACGCAGATCAGCTTCCCCTTGCAGGCGAATGACGCTGGTCTGCATTTGAAGTTCTGGGGCGGTCACGACGTGCAGATCCAGGCGAATCTTGTTCAGAACTGGATCGGTTTGGGGAAGCGCGCTGATCTGCGCGGTGCGCTCAAGATAGGTACCAAAATCAAACCCAGGAGTAAATCCCAATTTCGTGATGGTCACATCCCCGGACAGCACCGATCCGGCTGTGCTTCCGCTCCAGCCCAGATCGGCTGTCCCGGTGGAACTAACTCCGGGAGGATAGCGGAAACGCACATCGGTGGCGTTAGCTGTAAGGTCGAAATTTAACTGCCGGCCGACATCGGCGTGGCCAGCCAGCCTTACCGTACCTCCGCCGGTTTTTGCGCTGAGACTCTCAATTGTGACCCGGTTCTGATTGAAGAGCAGGGTGCCATTGATTTCACTCAATGCGCTCGGCAGGTTTATATCCGAGACTGCAGCATCTTTCAGCTGCAACTTGCCTTTCATCAAAGGAGCGTCGAGAGTGCCTGTGACTGCAGCCTCCGCAGTCAAGGTGCCTGAACTAGCGAAATCTGGGTTGTAGGCGTGCAGGAGTTCCAGGCCGATGCTGCCGTTGCCAAGAAAGTCGAGAGTGCGCTCACCGGCAAATTGCATTGAGCCGCTACCGGAAAAGTCCGTCTTGTCGCCAAGAATATGGAAGTTCTCGAGCTTAAGCGAGCGGTCGGTCACGTTAAAGCGGATGGGACCGTCGTTGCGCAGCTTCACGTTTTCAACATCGGCGTAGAAGTCTGTGAGATTTCCGGCCATGGTCAACTGCTGCGGATCGAGCAGCGGGCCTTGTATCCGCAGATTGCCGGCCACCGCAGAATGGCCGGTCACGTGGCCATGCAGATAGGTTTGCAGAAACGAGTCGACATCCAGATGAGTGAAGTGCAGATCGATCAGAGCCGGCCATCTTTCCCGCAGACGAACGTTTCCATCGAGGAGCAACTCTGCGCCTTTGAATTCCGAATGTCCTGTCAGGCCAAGATCGGGACCATGCGAACTTGCGTTTAGCAAGTAGTCGCCAGCTTCTTCACCATTCAGGTTCAAATTGCGGATGCGCAGATCGGCGTTAATGTCCGGTGCCGCAATCGGTCCTGACACTTGCGCAGAGTACTCCAGCTTACCTCTAACGTTGATTCGTGAGTGTTGGAGTTGAGGAATATCGGCAATATCGAAATTGGAACCCGTCAGTTTGACCTGAACGGTACGCGAGCTGCGGTTATAAGTGCCGTCGGCGCTTACCCGAGAGTTCCCGTGCACGAAAAGTGCGTTTCTAAAACTAAGCTCGTCGCCA
>Ga0066665_10001895_pt1 | contig 10039 bp, 6 predicted proteins | sample GraSoiAngelo_114_FD_75175 | JGI IMG/M metagenome (GOLD analysis project Ga0066665, IMG submission 75175) | Grasslands soil microbial communities from the Angelo Coastal Reserve, California, USA - 14_0903_13_40cm | ecosystem: Environmental > Terrestrial > Soil > Grasslands | place: USA...
AGCTCCCGGGAACAGCCCGCCGCCGCGAGCATCAGCAGCATCGCGGCGGCGGCGGAGGATCCAGACGTCAATAGCCTGGGTTCTGCTTCAGGTTCGGATTGGCGATCAGCTCGTTCGCCGGCAACGGATACAAGTCACGGAACGAGGGCAGCGGCGACCCGCCCGGCGTGCCGCCTTTCCACGCCCAGACGTACGTGCCGCCGGTGAATACGCCGAAGCGGATCAAGTCGGAGCGGCGCGACGCTTCAAACAGCAACTCGCGGCCGCGCTCGGCGAGGATCGTGTCGATCGGCGGCAGCGCGGCGAAGTTCGCGGTCGTGTTTCCGTACGCGCGCTGCCGGACGGCATTGAGATACGTCAGCGCGTTCGCGGCGGTGCCACCACCACCCCGGATGTTCGCTTCCGCGTAGATGAGATAGGCGTCAGCGAGCCGGAAGATCGGGAAGTCGGTGTCGACCATCCCCTTGGCCTGTGCGGTGTCGCCGTTCGCCTTCAGGTTCGTGAACTTGGGTGCGGCGATTCCCTTCGTGAAATCCCCGCGATCGCTCACGGAGTCCGTTTGACCAGTCGTATAGAAGAAAGCGGCGCGAGTATCACCGACTGCAAAGCGGCGGTAGGTCTGTTGTTTCATCCGATACCCGCCCCAGCAATAGTCGATGCCGTAACTGGCCGCCGACATGCTGCCACCGCAGCCCGCGTGGATCAGGAATGTCATACCACCCCAGGTCTGAGTGCTACGACCATCCTGAGCGGCAACGAAAATGAGCTCCGGGGACGAGTTGTTATCTGCGGTGAAGTTGCTCCGGAAGTTGGCCGGGAGGCTGTAGCCGGCGCTGATCACTGCCTGCGCTTCCGTCGCAGCGCCCGCGTAGTTCGCCGTCCCGGTGTACACCGCGGCGTTCAGGTACAGCTTCGCCAGCAGCATGTGGGCCGCTTCCGGTGTTGCGCGCCCGTACGTGGACGGCCCTTTCGGCGGCAGCTGGCCGATGATGTCGTTGAGCTCGCTTACGGCGTAGGCGTAGATTTCGGCTCGGGTCGCCTGTTTCGGTGGCGTCGCGCCAAGCGCATCGTCCTCCGTCACGAGCGGGATGTTTCCGAACAGATCGATGCCGTGCCAGTAGCTCAGCGCCCGGAGGAAGCGCGCTTCGGCGCGATAGAAATGCACGTTCGTGCGGAGCGTCGGATCAAATTGCCCGCGCGAGTCGAGCTTGGCGTCGGTACTTTGGCGCAGGAACTCGTTCACCAGCATGACCTGATAGAACACGCGGTAGTACATCGCGTTGACCATGCTGTTGTCGGCGCCCCAGAGGCCGGTGTTCAGGTCAGGCAGACCGGGGTCGTTCCAGCCGATCACGGCCTCGTCCGTCGGCATCTCCTGCAGGTACCAGTACAGGCGCAGATACTCCCCGAACCCTTCGTCGATTCCGGCGATATCGGGGTTCCCGTCGGGTCCCCGCTGTCCCGTGACGATGAGGCCGCCGTAGATCTTGGCCAGGAACGCCCGATACGCATTGGGATCGTTGAAGACGTTGGCGCTGCTGACGCTGCTCTTGGGTGCTACCGTCGGATCCGTGCAGCCGATGGCGGCGACGCACAGGAGGGCGGCGGTAACGCTGAATGTCTTGATCGTGCGATTCATGTGTCCGTCCCCCTAAAACCGGATGTCGAGCCCGGTGGTGATGGTCCGAGCGCGCGGATAGATGTTGTTGTCGATCCCGTTCAGGCCCGACGTCGGGTCCACGCCGCTGTAGCCGGTGATGGTAAACGCATTCTGGATCGTGCCGAACAACCGGAACCGCTGGCCGCGATACGTGCCGCCATAGCCGATCGTGATGTTGTCCATGCGGAGGAACGACGCGTCTTCCACGAAGTAATCGGAGTAGTACTGCGGCACCACGAAGCCGGTCGTGAGGACCGAGGTATGCAGGTTCGCCGGCATTGCCGAGCCGGTCAGGTTCTGATAGGCGCCGAGTGAAGATGCCACGTTGTTGTAGACCCAGTTGTCGAGGTAGGCCCGCAGGGTCAGCGTGACATCGAAGTGTTTGTAATTGAAGTACGACGTGTGGCCCAGGATCCATTTCGGCGAGGGGTCGTGGAACGGGCGCCGATCGGAATCGTTGATGATGCCGTCCCCGTTCTGGTCGACGTACATGTTGGTGGGCGTGCCGGTATCGTAAATCGGCTTTCCACTCGCATCGTAGCGCTGCTGGTACACGAAGAACGAGTTGACCGGGACGCCGGGCTCGAGCACCTCGACGTTGTTGCCCACGCCGCCCGAAATGCCGCCGGTCAGGATCTTCGACACGCTGCGGTTGGGATTGATGTTGAGCAGCTCGTTGGTGTTGTGGGCCGCGGTCACCGAAGCGGTCCAGCTCAGTCCGCTGGCGCTGCGCTTCAGAACGTCGCCATTCAAGCTCAGCTCGATCCCGCGGTTCCGCATGGAGCCGATGTTGGTGGTGACGTAGTTGCCGAGGTTGGTGCCAGCCGGGATGGGAACGTAGAAGATCAAGTCGCTGGTGTTCTTGGTGTACCAGTCGATCGTGCCGCTGAACAGCTGATTGATGAAGCCAAAGTCGGCACCGACGTTGTACGCGGTCGTCTTTTCCCAATGAATGTTCGGGTCGACGGCGCTGGGGCGGATCGTGGTGGTGTACACGTTGCCGAACTGCACCTGCGTCTGGCCGTCGCTGAACGTGTAGGTCGGAAACTGTAGGTAGTCCTGGAAGGCCTGGTTGCCCGTCTTGGCCCAGGACGCTCGCAGCTTGAGATCCGACAACCCGCCCAATCCTTGCATGAATGATTCCTGGGAAACCCGCCAAGCGAGCGCCGCCGAGGGGAACGTCCCCCACTGGTTGCCTGGTCCAAACCGGGAGGAACCGTCGCGCCGCACGCTGAAGGCGGCGAGATAGCGATCGTTGATGTTGTAATTCATCCGGCCAAAGAACGAGATCAGCTTGTAATCGACGATGTCACGGTGGTTCTGGACTATCGTCGCCACCGGGATCCCGTTGTCGCCGAGCACGTTCGTTGTGAGGCCCGTTTCCCTCAGCCACGGGTATTCGGCGTGTGACTGCGCGTACGAATAACCGCCGACCACGTCAAGCCGTCCCGGTCCATAGGTGCGGGGGGGCGAGTAGCCGAGATAGCTCTCGAGGACCTGGTTCGTCTGGCTGTTGTTGGCGATGTAGAGCAGTCCCTGTCCTTGCCGCACCTGCGCCGCGAGGTTGTTCGGGTAGAACGTCGTGCGGTCGGCACGCGCCAGGTCATATCCAAGGTTCACGTTGGCCGACAGCCCCTCGAGGAACGGCGCGCGATACTCCGCCTGCACGTTGCCGACGCTGCGCCACGTGGTGCCATGGTCGCGTGCCCAGGTCAGACTCGCCACCGGATTGCTCGGCGCGGCGTTGGAGGTCTTCCAATCCCAGTATCCGGTCGAGCTCGACGAATCGAACACCGGCTGGGTCGGCGCCATCGCGGCCGCGTTGCCCAGCACGTCGCCCGGCGTGAACTGGTCGATCGCGCGCGAGCCGCGGATGCTGGTGTGCACGTTCAAGCGATCACTGAAGAGCTGCTGCGAGTAGTTGAGGCCGAGCGAGACGCGCTTCGTCGAGCTCGCCTGGATGATCCCATCCTGGTTGAGATATCCGAGCGACAGACGGTAGCTCATGTCGTTCGTCGAATTCGTGACGGCGAAATTGTGCTCCTGGCCATAGGCGGTGCGGTCGATCAGGCCGAACCAGTCGGTGCTGGCGCCGAGGAGCAGCGTGTCCCGCGCAGGTGCGTACTGATTCAGCGCGGCGGCGAACTGTGCGGCGTTCATCAGCGAGGGCAGCCGCGTCACCGATGAGGCGGAAGCGCTGCTGGTGTACTCGAATTGCGGTTTTTGATGAGTGCCGCCGGTCTTGGTGGTGATGAGCACGACGCCGTTCGCCGCGTTCGATCCGTAGATGGCGGCTGCCGACGCGTCGCGCAGCACGGTGATGCTCTCGATGTCGTTCGGATTCAGATAGTTCAGCGGATCGCGCCCGGCCGAGAGCCCGCCGCCCGCGCCGTTGCCCAGAGGCACGCCGTCGACGACGTACAGCGGCTCGCTGCTGGCATTGACCGACGTCGCGCCGCGAATCCTGATGGACAGGCCACCACCCGGATCGTTGTTGTCGACGACCTGCACGCCGGCGACCTTGTTCTGAATGAGCATCTGCGGGCTGATGACCCGGCCGGTGTTGAACTGGGAGTCGCCCACGGCGGTCACGGCGCCCGTGAGATTGCCGGCGCGCTGCTGGCCGTAGCCGGTCACGACGACTTCCGACAGTCCGATCGCCTGCGCGGTGAGCGCGAGGTCGACCACGCTGGTGTCGCCCGCGGTCACCATGACCGGCTGGTTGATCTGGACGTAACCGATCATTCTCACGCGCAACAGGTCACTGCCGGCGGCAATGCCGGCGATCGTGAATCGGCCGTCGTCGCGGGTCTGCGTGCTGCGATTGCCTACCGCGATGACCGCCCCCGCAATGGGCTGCTGGGTACTGTTGTCGGTGATCCGTCCGCGAATGGTACCGGTGGGTTGCTGAGCGGCGAGTGCTGCGGTCCAGGTCAGTGCCAGGAGCGCGCACATCAGATGATGGAAACGATGCATACGACCTCACAGTCTGTGGCGGTCTGACGTGATGGGAGGCTGTCCAAAAGGCTGCGCGATACCGAGGGTGTCAAGGATTACAGGAAGGCGTAGATTACGGCATGCGGTACGAGGCCTTTCGGAAGCGGCTGGTGAACGCCGTGCTGAACACGCCGGGGGACACGCCAGAACCTCTGCGTCGCGCCGTTCTGGAGCACGCGGGTGGAGCGCGCGACGGCGTACCACCGGCGCTGACCCGTTACGTCGATATGGTGGCCGGCCACGCGTACCGCATTACCAACGAAGACGTCGCCGCCTTGCAAGCCGCCGGTCATTCGGACGACGCCATCTTCGAGATCACGGTGGCAGCGGCGGTGGGTGCGGCTATGCGCCGACTGGAGCGCGGAATGGCTGCGCTGCGCGGCGAGGAACCGGACTGATGCGCGTCCACTCCGTCGCGCACCGCCACCGGCTGCCGCAAAAGCTCAAGCTGGCGCTCATCCGGCTGGTCAGCGGCCGCCGCGTTCCCGATGTCGTCAAGACCCTGATGTACCGCCCCGAGTTCTTCGGCCGGCTGCAGTGCGAATGGACGCAGGCGGTGATGCGCGGCACGTCCGACTGGAGCATCGGCGAGCGCGAGCTGTTTGCCGCCTTCACGTCAAAGCTGAATCAATGCGTCTTCTGAACGGAGTCGCACGCCGCGGTCGCGGCGCTGGCCCTGCACGACGACCGGTTCGTCAAAGCGGTGGTGGACGATTGGCGCACGGCGCCGCTCGACGCGAAGCTCCGCGCGGCGCTCGGGTTTCTCGAGAAGCTCACACTGCGCCCGAATGAGGTGCGGCCCGCCGACGTGACGCCGCTGCGCAAGGCCGGTGTTTCGGATGCCGCGATTGAAGACGCGATCAACGTCTGCACGCTGTTCAACATCTACGACCGGCTCGCCGATGCGCTGGGCTGGCACTTGCCGGACAAGGACGGATACGCGGCGTCGGCGCAGAATCTGATAAAGAGAGGGTACCTGCTCTAGAAACCGTGCGTCGTGCGTGGTGCGTCGTGCGTGTTACGTGACGGTGAGATCAGTTGGAGTCGATCATTGTTCTTAGCCACCACAATTACCCACTCTCCGCTCGGCTTCCTGAGCAAAGCCATGTGGCGCACTTGGCCTTCGATAGCGAGCCCGCTACGCTCCATATCGACAGCCGCGAACCCCCCGTGCCCGTCGCCGTGTAGCAGCAATCCATAGCTTGCATCGTAGCGGCCCTGGACCGGCGTGACGCCGGAGAAATTCCCCGCGACAACGAGGTCGGTCTTTCCGTCGCCGTCGAAGTCGCCGGCCAGCGACGCGTAGATCGGCGCAAATTGCGCCTCGATGGGCAACTGTCGCAGCTCGAAGGTACCGTCGCCGCGATTCAGCGCGAGCATGCTCGCAAACTGCTCGGCCTCGAGCACGCGCGCCTGCCGCAGTGCCTTGCGGGCGACGATGTCCTGAATGCGGCTCGTACCGAATGACGCGTTCGTCGGATAACGACTGCGTAGCGACGGCGCGACTTGGAGCAGCTCGTCGCGCTCCGCCAGCGGATAGCTGACGCCTTGGTGGTAACTCGTGAGAATCTGTACCAGCGAGCCGGTCTCGAACAAATCGCCGACGTACAGCCGGACCGGCTCTGCGCGTGACGCCGTGAGAATCGAATTCAGTCCCAGGTTGCCGAGAACCAGGTCGGGGCGGCCATCGCCATTCACGTCCGCCGCCTGAATGCTGCTCCACCAGCCAGTGGTGCCGGCAAACCCCGCTTGCTCCGTGCGATCCACGAACCGGCCGTTCTCCTGGTGAAAGACGCGCACCGGCATCCATTCGCCGACGACGATCAAGTCGAGCTTGCCGTCGCCGTCGTAATCGACCCAGGTCGCCGCGGTGACCATGCCGATCGAATCGAGTCCGGGGGCGCCGGAGGCGAGCTGCGTGGTGACGTCCCGGAACTGCCCGCGGCCGTCGTCCTGGAGCAAATAGCTTCTCGGCGCGAGCCCAAAGCGGCGCGCGACCACGCGACTGCCGACAAAAACGAGGTTCCCGCCCGGCACGACGCACGAGCCGTTGTGAAAGAACTCGGGAAGCGCGGAGGTCGCGCGGCTGAAATTCCCGCGGCCATCGTTGAGATACAGCCGATCGCGCAGCGGCTCACCCTCCCAGAATTCGTTGCCGCCGCTCACCACGTAGAGGTCGAGGTCGCCATCACCGTCAGCGTCGAAGAAGGCGGCATCCACGTCCTCCTGCAGGCTGTCGGCTCTAAAGGCCGGCTCGGACAGACTGTGAAACCGACCGCTCCCGTCTTGCACGAACATCTCGCCGGCCTGCCACTTCGCGCCCCCAACGTAGATGTCGTCCCGACCATCGCCGTTGACGTCGCCGACGGCGAGCGCCGGGCCTTCGGTCGACAGCAGATGCGGCATGAGCGGCTCGCGTCCGAAGTCGAAGAATCTGTTCTCGCGATGTTTGTAGGAGATACCGGCTTGAGCACTGACGTCGGTGAAAAAGGGACGGGAGACGCGGGACGGGGGGGGCGACGCGAAGGCATAGCGACCCGCGGCGTCCTGCTGCGACGCGGTGATTAACTGATCCGCGGCGACATTGGTCAGCACCTGAAAACGGCGGTCCGGCCAGACGACGACCAGCGAATCGACAACCCGTGCGGCGCCAAGGCCAAAATGCGGCCGCGGATCGACTGCCGACTCGAAGCCACGGGTCGGCATCGCTTCTGACATCTGATGCGTCCCGCCCGCGGCGATCATCACCTTCGCGCCTATGCCCCCGGTGTTTTGGCCGGTTCCCCGTAAAGCGACCGTCAGGAAGTGACGACTCGCCGAGTCTAGCTGGCGTGCGTGATTGCGATAAATCGCGGCGGGCGCGTTGACGTTGTTGACGACGAGATCGAGGGCACCGTCGTTGTCGAGGTCGACGTACGCCGCCCCGTTCGAGAAGCCGGCTACTCCGACCCCCCACGCAGCCGCGACATTGGTAAATGTCAGGTTGCCATTGTTGTGAAACAGGTAGTTGGGGTGGGCGGCGTGCGGCATTTTCGCGACCAGGCGCGCGGCGGGAGGCTCGGTGCCCACCGGAATGCTGTCCAAGGACGCGATGTAATCGAGGTCATTCGGCCGACGATAAATGCCCGTCGTGACGAACAGGTCCTTGCGGCCATCGTTGTCGAAATCGGCAAACAGCGGCGCCCAGCTCCAGTCGGTCGCCGCGATGCCGGCGAGCAACCCAAGCTCGCTGAATCGGAGCTTGCCGCCCGTGACGCCGCGATTCAGCTGCAGCGTGTTGCGGGCGTACTGATAGTGATAGCCCGCCGCGAGCTTCAAGTTGAAGAGCTCGTAGCTCTCGGCGGTCGAAGCCGTCTTGAGGAGGCGCTCGCTGTCGGGCAGCATGTCGAGCACGGCGAGGTCGGGGCGCCCGTCGTTGTTGAAGTCGGCGGCGTCCACGCCCATCGAGTACCGGCTCGTGTGGCCGGTCGCTTGCGCGATCGATTCGGTGAAGGTGCCGTTGCAGTTGTTGAGATACAGAAAATCGTTTTCGGGAAAGTCATTGGCGACGTAGATGTCGGGGCAGCCGTCGAGATTGAAGTCGCTCACGACCACGCCGAGACCGAAACCTTCCACACCACCATAGATGCCGGCGGCGGCGCTGACGTCCACGAAGTGCCCGCGGTCGTTACGATATAGGCGATCGCCCGCTTTGGCGTTGCGCACCAGGCGGCTCGTGCTAGCACTCGCGGCTCGCTCCGTGAGCGTGGAGCTGTTCAGCAGGTACATGTCGAGGTCGCCATCGCCGTCGTAGTCGAAGAACGCGGCCTGGGTCGAGTAGCCGGCGAAGTCGAGGCCGTACTCGGCGGTGCGATCGGTGAACGTGCCGTCGCCGTTGTTGATGTACAGCACGTTCCGGCCCCCCCCCGGCATGCCGAGGGAGTTCACGCCGGAGACGAAGATGTCGAGCCGCCCGTCGCCGTTGACGTCGGCCATCGTGACGCCGCTCTTCCATCCGACCGAATCGGCGACGCCGGCGCGGGCCGTGATATCCTCGAAGCGGAAGTGTCCCAAGTTGCGGTAGAGCCGGTTTCGGCCCAGGTTCGAGCTGAAGTAGAGGTCGATCAAGCCGTCGCCATCGATGTCTCCCGCTGCGACACCGCCGCCATTGTAGTAGTACAGATAGTTGACGATGTTGACCGCGGAATCTTCCGGGAGTGTATTGGCGAACGTGACGCCGCTCGACTCCGGCGCAACGGCCGTGAATAGCGGCGGCGCGGGGGGGGGAGTCGCGCGACAGGCCGCAAGCGCGACAGTGAGCGCAAAGAGTCTTCGCAAGGGGCGCCAGTATAGCGTGAAAACTTTCAGCTCGCTCGGGCTCACGTTGCTCTTCGTCACGTTGGGCTGCCGTGAGAAGCCGATCGATCAGGGCGCGCTGATCACGGCCCGGACGGTCGGTCTCGACGATTTGCAGCGCGGACGTCTCGATGAAGCCGAGCGGGAGTTCAAGCGAGTGATCGCGATCGCCCCGCGTGAACCGCTCGGGTACGCCAACCTGGGGCTCACCTACCTGCGCGCCGGTCGCTTTGGCGAGGCCGAGTCCCAGCTCGAGCGGGCGCGACGGCTCGATACCACGAATGTGGACGTCGTGCTAACCCTCACGAAGCTCTATTCCCTAACCAATCGGTCGGCGGAGGCCCACCAGCTGCTGACGCCGTTCGCAACAGATCCACGAGCGCTGTACGCGCTTGCCGAGCTCGAGCGCGAGAGCGGAGACAGCGGCCAGCAGCGCTACGCGATGCGCCTCGGCCAGGTACTCGAGCGCGCCCCGGCCAATCTCGCCGTGCGGCTTCAGCTCGCCGACGTGTGGCTGACCCTCGGCCAGGCCGACAGCACGCTCCGGTATCTCGAGGCCTTCCGCCAGCTGCGTCCGGAGCCCCCGCGGGAGGCCAAGCCGCACCTCGATGCCGTGATTCAGGCGTTGCACACGGAGCGGTTGGCGGTGGCCAGGGCTGAGCTCGATCGCTTCCTGCGGCTGATCGAAGCCACGGCGCCGTATCAAGCGGCGCTGGCGAAAGTGAATTGGACCGAGGGTCCGCTGGTTGGTCGGCCGGTGATTGCCTTCAATCCGGCATCGCTCATCACGATGCGCGGCATCGCGCCCGCCGCCGACAGCGTCATCCACTTCACCGACGTGACAACCGAGACCGGCTTACCGGACGTCGGTGCCGCCCCCACGGCGCTCGCGCTGGGCGAGGTTGCCGGCGACGGCGAAGACATTCTGCTCGTCGCGTCGCCTCAAGTCCGGCTCTACACGTTGCGCAAGGGTTTCGTCGCCGACGCGGGAACTCGCATGACCCTGCCTCTGTCAGTCCCGGCCGTGAGCGCGACGTTCGCCGACTA
>Ga0066665_10001896_pt1 | contig 10035 bp, 9 predicted proteins | sample GraSoiAngelo_114_FD_75175 | JGI IMG/M metagenome (GOLD analysis project Ga0066665, IMG submission 75175) | Grasslands soil microbial communities from the Angelo Coastal Reserve, California, USA - 14_0903_13_40cm | ecosystem: Environmental > Terrestrial > Soil > Grasslands | place: USA...
CAGCAAAGGCTGCCAGCAGATAGTTCCTCGCGGCGCTGAATTCCCAACCGCCACATCTGGCTTCAATTCGGGTTGACCCATTCGACTTGCGCTCAGGGCAGGCTGTTGGACGTTGGACATTTCTGAGTTGCATGAGTTTCAATAAGGAGAGCGCACTCTTAATTGTCGCGCACGGCTCAACCGTGAATCCGGATTCGAGCGCGCCGACGCTGGCGCATGCGGCGAAGATTCGGCGCCGGAAAATTTTTGCAGAGGTCGGCTGCGCTTTTTGGAAGGAAGAACCGAGCCTGCGGGATGCGATCTTTTTGTTCGACCCGAAATCGATTTGCGAAGTGTGCGTCGTGCCGAATTTCATCAGTGAAGGTTATTTCACGCAGACGGTCGTTCCGCGCGAGCTTGACCTGAATGGCCGCATTACGAAACGCCCGAATGGACAAATCTGGAAGTATTGCGAACCGGTCGGCAGTGATCCGAGGATGACGGATTTGCTTTTGCAGCGCGCGAGAGAGATTGCCCCAGGCGTGCCGGAGGCAGAGACGAGTCTTCTAATCGTGGCGCACGGGACTGATCTGAATGAAAACAGCGCAGTCGCAGCCAAACGCGAGGCGGAAAAGATCCGTGCACTCGGGAAATACGCGGAAGTGCTGAACGTCTATATGGAAGAGCCGCCGCTGGTATCGGATTGGCGGAAATTAACGATGAGTCGGAACGTAGTCGTGGTTCCGTTTTTTATTTCGGATGGATTACACAGCTATGAAGACATTCCGAGGTTGCTTGGAATCACTGTAGCCGCGGGCGTTGACCGCGGCCGGCCGGGGTCACCGCCCCCGGCTACAGCGCTTGGCGAAATTTTCCGGCGTAACCCTTACAAGATCGGCGATCGTTTGCTGTTCTACGCGCCGTCCATCGGCACCGACCCCGGTTTTGCCGATATCATTATCGAGCAGGCGCTGGCGGCAAAAAGTTGAAATCGTGCTCGCGCTTGGTTTCTTTTGCGCGAGATTGCTTTCCCGCGGATGAAGGAGACAACGTGCAAAAAACTGCAGGAGATCGGGGGATTTGCGCTGGCGGGCGGGTGCACTCGAAAACGGATGAAACAACTGGTGGAGATGATTCGCGCGGCGCGCGATTATCGCTGGGTCGCCATTTACAAGATCATCAAGGATGAATTTGTGATCCTCGCCGGGACCGGGAACGAGCCGCCGACGTATCCGCGTTTCCCGATTACCCAGGGACTGTGCGGCGCTGCGCTGGACTCGGGCAAACCAATCATCGTGGGCGACGTGCACAAGGATCTGCGCCATTTGCCCGCATTTCACACCACGCGTTCGGAGATCATTGTGCCAATGCGCAACGAGCACCGGCACATTCTTGGTATGCTCGATGCCGAGAGCGACAAGTTGAATGCGTTCGGCGATGAAGATCGGCAATTTTTGGAGCGCGCAGGTGGTTTGATTGCCCATTGTTTGCATTAGCCGGCGCGCCCGGCGGTCGCGCCCTACCAATGCCAGATTCCATCGAGCGATGTCTCGAATCTGCGGCTCCTCCATTTTGTTTCGGTCAAATTCTGATTCGAAAAACAAATGCCGGGCACTTTATCTTGATCCACCGCGATGATGAACCTCAAAAGAATTTGGAAATATTTCAAAACCCCGACGACGCGATCGAAATCGCCAAATACGATGACGCTGGGAACTATCGTCCGCTCAAGACCGCGCCGAACCTGCGGCACGGCTGGCGACTGGAGCTTGCGGACCTCGAGGAATTGAGACGCGCGCTCGATTATTTTTATCCAGGCAGACTCGCGGTGTTCGCTGCCTGGAAAGGCGGCGAGCTCAAAACCACGCCCTTGCGCGGAACGCTGGATCGCCAGTCGGGAATGTATCGTGTCGCGGCGAAAATTTCTGACGCGCAGATCAATGATCTTGTCGCGAATTTTTGCCGATCTAATGGTGGATGTCTGCGGACCATCCTCTGGAAACGCGATCGAGGCGGCGGAATCGCATCCACGAAATTGCCGAAGGAAAAATTCGATCCTGGCATAGATCAGATCCAAGCGCTGGAAAGGCCGGAGTCCCCGCCTCCGGCTACAACACCCGTCGCGGCAACTATCCCGCTGCTTTGCCAGGAAGCATGCAACCTGTTGATCGCCGAGTGCCGGAAAGTGGTGAAAGGCAAATGATCATTCGCGCGCGCACCGTAGTGACGATGGACGGACCGCCCATCGAGAACGGCGCGGTCGCTTTTTCCGGAGATCGAATTGTTGACGTCGGAAAGTTTGACGAGATCAAAGCACGTAACGCCGGTGAAGTTGTCGATCTGGGCGAGCAAGCGCTGTTGCCTGGGCTGGTCAACGCGCATTGCCACCTCGATTACACCTGCCTCCGCGCTAAAATCCCGCCGCAAAAATCTTTTGCGGATTGGATTCGGGCGATCAACACGGAGAAGGCAAAGCTTTCGGCCAAAGATTATGTCGCCTCGATCAACGAAGGTTTTGTCGAGGTAAAAAGATTCGGCACAACCACGATCGCGAATCTCACAGGATTTCCAGAATTCGTTCAGCAGATCCGCGCGCCAATTGGCACGTGGTGGTTTGCGGAGCTGATCGACGTGCGCGCGCCGGAACGCGCAAGCGAGCTTGTCGATTTCGCAATTGCATCGCTGAAGTCAGCGCAGAACTGGGGTCTGGCCCCGCACGCGTTGTTCACTGCGTCGAAAGATTTATTTCGCCGCTGCGATAAAATCGCGCGACGCGAGAACGTTTTGTTGACCACGCATTTGGCCGAATCGCGCGAGGAGATGGAGATGTTTCGCGATGCCTCGGGGCCGCTCTATGAATTTATGAACAGCATCGGCCGACCGATGGACGACTGCGGGCGTGGGACACCGCTGGAGCTGTTCCTCGGCGTGCCCGGCGGTCGCGCCCTACCTGAATGGATCGTTGTGCACCTAAACGAATTGGCAGACTGCGACTTTGAGCTGCTTGAAAGATCAAAAACAAAGTTTCATGTCGTGCATTCGCCGCGCAGCCACGATTACTTTGGCCATAGCCGATTTTCATTTGAACGACTGCGCGGATTGGGATTCAACGTTTGCCTGGGCACTGACAGTCTCGCGAGCAATCAGAGCTTGAGCCTCTTTGCCGATATGCGCGCGTTTCAAAAAGAATTTCCGAGCGTTTCTCCGGAGGAAATTTTCCAAATGGCGACAGTAAATCCGGCGCGCGCATTGCGGCAGGAAAACGCGCTAGGCCGGATTCACCCCGGATTTCGAGCCGATCTCATAGCTGTTCCCTCCAGTCAAGGAGGCGACCCATTCGGCGAGGTCGTGGCGTTCGACGGTGAAATTGATTGGATAACGGTGGGCGGAAAGCTGTAGCGCGTACGAATGCAGCTAACCATCGAGATGCTTGCCTGAGTGCCACCGCACCGGTAAGCTCGGCGTATGGCCGCACAGCGGATGCAGCAGACCCAGAATCTTGCGTTGCAGCAAGTTCTCTCGCCGCAGTTGCAACAAAGCCTGCTCATTCTCCAGACGCCCTTGCTCGAACTGCGCAACCTGGTTCAACAGGAAATGGAAACGAATCCCGTGCTCGAGGAAGTGCCGGATGAGCGCGGCACCGATGAACGCAGCGAAGGTGAAGCTTCTGCGGACGACAATTTCAAGGATGAATTCGAAAAGCTGGCGAGCCTTGATGAGGAATGGCGTGATTACATGGCGCAGTCGGCCAGCTCCAGTTCCGACGGCCGTCGCCCTTCCAGAGAAGCGGAAGAGAAGCGCCAGTTCTTTTTCGATTCCATTCCGGTCCAGGAAACGCTTCAGCAAAATTTGATCGGGCAACTGAATCAGACGGTGCTCAGCGCCGGCGATCGAAAAGCTGCCGAGTTAATCATCGGCAACATCGACGACAACGGATTTCTCCAAAGTACGCCGGAGGAAATGGCGCTGAATTCAGGAATTCCCAGGGAAGATTTCGAGAAGATGCTGGCATTGATCCAGACCTTTTATCCCGCGGGGGTCGCCGCGCGCGATTTACGCGAGTGTCTGCTGATTCAACTGCGCCGCGGGGGGAAAGAGCACAGCCTCGAATACAAAATCGTCAGCGAGCACATGGAAGATTTGGGCCGGCACCGCTTTCCCGAAATCGCGCGACGAATGGACACCAGCGTAGAGGAGGTGCAAAAGGCTGCAGAGAAGATCGCGCATCTCACTCCGCGCCCCGGCCAGATTTTCGCCGCTGCTCCGCAAAACTACGTGCTGCCAGACGTCACGGTTGAAAAGGTCGATGGCGAATATCAGATCATCCTGAACAACGAGCAGATTCCGCATCTGCGGATCAGCAATCTATATAAGGACATCATCTCCTCGGGCGACACTCAGAGCAGCGACGTGAAAAATTACATCCGCGACAAAATCCGCAGCGGGAAATTCCTGATCCGCTCGATCCATCAACGGCAGCAAACCATTTCCAACATCGCGCAGCAGATCATTTCGCGGCAGCGCGATTTCCTTGAGCACGGCCGGTCGCACTTGAAGCCGATGACCATGGCAGAGGTGGCCGATGCCGTGGGCGTGCACGAGACCACGGTGAGCCGCGCCGTGTCCGGCAAATACATGGCCACGCCCCAGGGCGTTTTCGAGATGAAATACTTTTTCACCGGCGGCTACCGAACTGCGACCGGCGAATCGCTCAGTAATACCAGCGTGAAGCAGGCCATTCTCGATCTGGTGAAGCACGAGAACGGCAGCGCCCCGTTGAGCGATCACGAGATCGTCGAGATCCTGAGCGAACGCGGCATCCCGATCGCCCGGCGCACCGTGGCCAAGTACCGCACTGAGCTAAACATTCTCCCAAGTCATATGCGGCGAAAGTATTGACCCGACACATCAGTGATTCGCTAAAATCGTTACATCGTTACAAACGTCACATCGATGTGGTGCCGGCTGTTCTCAGCCTAACTTTTCCTTTTTAACTTTGTAACCTTTGTAACTTTTGTAACACTCATGACGAAGTTATGAATCTGTCCCTTCGCGCTGCCGTGATCGCCGAATGGCGCGGTTTCCCCGAAAAGAAAATGCGAGCAGACCGGTGGCAGGCGCCGGCCGAGTTACTCCCGAAATTGATGCAGCGGCTCGGGTTGCGGGAGCGCTTGCATGAGACGGAAGTAATTGATGCGTGGTCAAAAATCGTCGGTGAATTCATCGCGACGCACTCCGCGCCTGTGGCATTGCGCGAAGGCGTTCTCTACGTGCGCGTGCTCCAACCGGCATTGCATTACGAGCTGGAGCAAATTTCCAAGACCGAGATCTTGCGAAAACTGAAACAACGCTTCGGCGGCAAGACCATCCGCGACGTTCGCTTCCGCGTCGGCTAACTGGCGATCCACGATCTGGGCCTGAGCGAAAGGCAGTTCGTAGATTTCCTTTGCCCTCGATTCTGCTATCAGAGGACAAAGTTCCAGAAGTCTTCGGAGCATACAAAAAGCCGTCACACAGTTAAGCGTGACGGCATTTTGTGAAATACGGTTGTTATGGCGCGGGCGGCGGCAGTGTTATCGCCGGCTTGACCGCGAGAAACAAGAAACTTTCATTGGAACCATCGGTTCCGTTTGGGCCAAGAATGCTCTTCACTCCAAGCGGAGTAATTTTGTAGATTACACCGGCGCTCGAATCCGCCACATACAGATTGCTCCCGTTATCAAAGGCAAGACCCACCGGGCCGGCGAAGCCGGAGGCGAACGTGCCTCGCGCTCCACTCGGTTTATACTCATAGATTTTGCCGCTGTCGTAATCCGACACATACAGTTTGCCTGCAATATCAAAGGCGAGGCCAATGGGGCGATCCAACCCTGAGGCGAAAATGCTTCGCACTCCCTTTGGTTTATATTCATAGATGATACTGCCTGCGATGCTGGTGCCGTAATCTGCCACATACAGGTTGCCCGTGCTGTCGAAGGCCAGACCCTGAGGGTGACGCAATCCGGAAGCGAAAGTGCTTCGCGCTCCGTTCGCTTTTATCATATAGATGGTACCGCTGTCGGAATCCGACACAAACAGGGTGCCTGCGCCGTCAAAAGCCATGCCAACTGGGCTCTCCAATCCGGCGGCGAAAATGCTTCGCGCTCCGTCCGGAGTATATTTATAGATGACACTGCCCGCGATGCTGGTGCCGTAATCTGCCACGTACAGGTTGCCTGCGCCATCAAAGGCCAGACCCTGCGGTTGACGCAATCCGGAGGCAAAGGTGCTTTCCAATCCATCCCAGGTAAATGAGGAGATCTTGCCGCCGCTGGCATCCATCCCCGACACATACAGGTTCTGCGCCAGCGCGCTGGAGCAAGTCACAATAACCGCTCCCAAACACACTGCCCTGCTGATCCAGTGACCCGTGAGGCTAGGGAGAGATTTAGATTTTGTTTCTGCTGATTTGTTTTTCATAATTCCTTCTTTCTGTTTAGTTGTTTGGTGTTGAACCGATCATTTCTTTCCCTTCTACAAAGGGATTCCGGAGCGCGTGCTGCACGGAATTTTGATTTTTCTTGCGACCGATGTTCGTGGAAGCGCGAAAGCTCGCCAACGTGGCTCTTGCAAAGGGTCATCTGTTCAACGAGGTCTTCGACTCAAACCAGACCCAAAAACGCTGTAGTGTCCGCTCTCCTCAGCGGAGAAGCCGCGGACTATGGGTAGCGCACGCGTCTCGCGTGTTGGTTTTCGGCGTCGCGCCGAAACAATCCTTCTCAATAGCCACTGCAGGAGCGGAAACGGGGAGCACTAGAAAGGTGCGTGATCGCGAAGACGCGATCACCAACACGCGAGACGCGTGCGCTACCTTTCTTTCGGCAACACGCCCCCTCAGCGGATTCCCGCCGCTGCGCGAACTCCCGGTTGCGCTGAGGACTCCGGGGGATCGCGAGCAGGCAGCGCACGCTACAGTCAAAGTCGGACACATTTGTCCAAGTTTTGCTTGCGCGAAATCGGCTAACGTTGACTGGCGACATATCGAGCGCAATAAACACGAAGGGATTTGGCGCGGGCGTCACGCGCCAAATCCCAGTAATCGATCAGAACTCGAATCTCGTAGCGGAACCTTTTTAGCCGTCCAAGCTGCGTCCCGCCTATTGGCCTGCACCGCCCATGTACACCGTCGTCGCACCGGTATTATTATCGAAGACCTCCAGACTGCGGCTAAGGTTCTCGCTCGGGATGCCGGGCATAACGATCTCGACCTGCGCCCGCACCTCGGCTCGGATCTGCACGGGAGAATCAGGCAGCGGGTCCAAGTGCCGCCTGTAATCGATCGAAACGGTCTTGCCCAATGGCAAGGTAACCGTGGACTGAGCGAGTGTGAGGCCGTTTGCGTCGAAAAAGCGCCAGGTAATGAGCATGCCATTTGGCACGCCAACGTTGACGAGGTTCAGCCGGGCAGTCTGCTCCATGGTTAAGCCACAGGAGCGAAGCCGATCGTGACACCAGGAAGGATGTCGGCTTGCGCCCGGACTGCACCAAGAGTCAGTAGCATTGCCAATAGCAGCGTGAGCTTGGCTAGCGGGTTTTGATTTTTCATATTGCTTGGTTTCCTTTCATCGTTTGGCTTTCCCTTTACAAAGGGGTTCCGGCGCGAGCGCTGCACGTAATCTGATTTTTCTTGCGACCGGTGTTCGTGCACTCGCGGAAGCTCGCCACGTCCCTCCGCCGTTTCCCATGTAAAATAGGGATCTATTCAGCGCGGCCCGCGACCTCAAAACAGACGAACAAACCAACGCGGTAGCGGCCGCTGTCTTCAGCGGATTCCCTGGCTGCACTAGCTTCCGGTGGAGCGACTGCTTCGGCTGCCCAGTTCCCGTGGCAAGCGGAGTCGCTCGCCCGACTTTCTTTGATTACTACTCAGCCTCACCGCAGGGGCTCTTTTATTAAGAGCCGCGATCAGACGGAACTGCGCTTCTCTTGATAAGCGGAAGCTTTTGGAAGCATCGCCTATCCATTGCTCCAGCAATGCCGGAGTCAATCCCAAGCGATTCGGGATCGAGAGACAACGCGCGTTCAACGTCTCAAGAAGTCGTGGTATTCGTGGGCCCCAGGTTTTCCTGAGAGTATCAAGCGCTTTCACCACCGCTTGATGAACTCGCGCTCGCGTAAACCCATATCGGTAGCCAATCTCTGCAAAAGTCATCCCGCCAATTCTGGCGATAAGAAACCGCCTGTCACGAGGCGCAAGTTTTGCTATTGCTTGCTCTAGTAAAGTCAGTAATTCCGGCACTGCTTTGGATTCCTCGATGCGCACCACATTAAATTCGCCGGAAATTGCGCGCTCGGTGAGTTGCTGAATCTCGACAAGAGTGCGCCAGCCACAACCCCTGTATCGGAGAAATCCAAAATGAGTGCGCTCGTTGAGATCACCGAGCGATCTGAGTCCATTTGCGCGGACCACATTTGCCAAGCGCTTTGTAATTGGTAATTCGTCGAACCGCAGCCCACAAATCGAGTCGGGAATGGCGAAGGACGCTGGTTCTTGTCGCGTCTCCACCTCAAGACTTACCGCAGTCCTGTGATTGCAGGACGAAGGCCGCTTGACGAAGGCGGAGCTGTCCGCCGGAGCCCGGGCAAAGGCGGATGCAAGCGAATCCAACTCCTGCAAGGTTTTTAATCCGCAATTCCTTTCCCAGGCAAAATCACCCACGCGCCGCGCGTGAAGATCGCCAAGCAAGCGGACGCTTGAATTGCGCCATGTCTGGGCTAGTCGTGTACTGATCTTGCAGCTTGCGAACAATACTTGTAAAGGCGTGTCCCGAAGATGGACCGGAATCCTAATCGTCCTGGGAAAACAGCGGGCAAGAAAGGTGGTAGCATCAGATGTCTCACGGCGTTTGAGCCACTGACAGCGACTACGGACGACTGGCCGACCCCGCAGTCTGTAGTTAGTTTGCGGAAGATTTCGGGAGACGGCAACAAAAGACATAAAGCTGTAATTGAATTATGAAACTTTCGCCTGCTCGCGAACGCGCCCTGCTCGCGAGAACTTTCGGAGTCCGGAGTTTCATCTGTTAGGTTTCTTGCTGTCGAAGTTGTGGCGTTCCGTGTGTGCTCGCCATACTGCTATCGCCGAGGCTGCAGTGCGTCCAAGCCACGGAAGGAGAAGCAAAAATGTTATAATTATGGTTACTGTGTCTTGATTTTGCATAGGTTTCGATTCCCTTCTTTGATTCGGGCTGTCGCGATTCTTGTCGTTGGTTTTTCCCTTTACAAAGGGATTCCGGAACCCGTGCTGCATGGAATCGTCACCTTTTTTCGCGCTTGCCCTTTTTCTGTGTTCTTGATACAAGACCGCTGACGTGAATACTCTGGCAGAAGCCCGAAATGGCCGGAGCGATTTCTTTCCCGCCACGCACTGGAGCGCGGTGATCGCGGCGGGCGAAAGCCAGATCGATCCAAAAATCGCGCAAGCCGCGCTCGCGGAGCTTTGCCAAACTTATTGGACGCCGCTTTACAGTTTCGTGCGCAGCCGCGGGTACAGCGTGGAAGATGCGCAGGATCTTACGCAAAGTTTTTTCGCGTACCTGATCGAGCGCAAAATCTACGCCCGGGCAGATCGGCAGAAAGGCAGGTTCCGTTCGTTTCTGCTCGCCTCCCTGAAACATTTCCTCGCGGACGCTCTCGATCGTGAACGGACGCTCAAGCGCGGCGGCGCGCAAACTTTTCTGCCCTTGGACGAAGAGCAGGCCAAGGAAGCGGAGTCGGTTTTTCAAACTCACAGTGCCACGAGCAGTGAAGATCGGATCTTCGAACGCAGTTGGGCAGAAGCATTGGTCGCCGCTGGAATGGAACGGCTTTTGGCGGAATACAAAAGTGAATCCAGGGGAAAGCTCTTTAAGGAATTGCGGATTTTTCTCGGTGGTGGCGCCGACCCGCCACCGACTTACGCCGAACTCGCGGACCGGCTGGGGATGACGGAATCGACCCTTCGCAGCCATGTCACACGTCTCCGGGCGCGTTACCGCCAGGCGTTGCGCGCTGAAGTGCGCAAGACGGTGAACACCG
>Ga0066665_10001899_pt1 | contig 10032 bp, 7 predicted proteins | sample GraSoiAngelo_114_FD_75175 | JGI IMG/M metagenome (GOLD analysis project Ga0066665, IMG submission 75175) | Grasslands soil microbial communities from the Angelo Coastal Reserve, California, USA - 14_0903_13_40cm | ecosystem: Environmental > Terrestrial > Soil > Grasslands | place: USA...
GAGCGCCTGGCGGAAGCAGATTGGCCCGACCACCTCGTGCACCCCAATCATCGCTAGCGCGAGGGTCTCGAGCGAGACCCCCCACTCGGGAAACGCGCGCCGGGCCACCTGAACCAGCCCGAGTGCGCTCCCCGCCTGCGGCACCAGGCCAAGCCATCCCTCGCGCGCGAGCAGGGGAGTCACGCTCGGATGGCGTCCCGCCCAGCGCAGGCCGTACCGCAGGCTCGTGGCCCGCAGCCCCACCAGCAGCAGCACCCACGGCCACAGCTCGGCCAACGCACTCAGGCGCAGGCCAGCACCCGCCAGGACGAAGAATAAGATGTAAACGGACGGCCACCCCCGTTTCAGCTCGTGACGCACCCGCTCGCCCTCGACCGGGGAGAAACTCGCGAGGTAGAGCCCGGCGGCGAGCGCGACGAGGATGGTCTCGAGCTGCGCGACGCGCGCCACCTCGGCTGCAACCAGGGCGACGGCAAACGAGGAACAGCGGCGTGTGGCGCCGCAGCAGCCGCAGGTAGCGACTCACGCCGTAGCCGAGCAGGGCGCCGACGGCGAGCGAGGCCGCGAGCGAGAGCAGCGCGTGGCCGGCAGCCGACGCGTTCAACGCACCCGCGCTGGCGAACGCCTTGCCGGCGGCGAGCAGCAGGGTGAACAGGATCGCCGCGGCCACGTCCTTGAGTACCGTAACGGCCAGGAGCGTGCGCGCGAACGGGCCGCCGGCCCCGAGCTCGCTGAGCATCCCCATCGCCACCGCGGGTGACGACACGGCCGCCAGGCCGCCGAGCGCGAGCGCGACCGCCACCGCGTCGCCGGTGGGCTGGTGCACCGTGAGCGGGAACCAGGGACTCACCGACAGGAGCACGGCCGCAACGACGAGGAGCGGCACTACGATCGCGCCCCCCACGAGGCGCCCCAGCGCGACGAGCTGGCCGCGCAGCGGCGGCAGCGCGAGCTCCGAGCCGGCGGCGAGCGCGATCACGCCGAGCGCCACGTCGCCGATGAATCGCAACGCGTCCACTTCGTCGTGTCGCACCAGGCCGAGCCACGGGCCCACGACGAACCCGACGAGCACGTAGCCGGTGATGCGCGGCAGCCGCGCGCGACGGGCCAGGTCGCCGCCCAGGAACGCGGCGAGCAGCAGGAAGCCGAGCGCGAGCGTGGCGCGCGCCTCGAGCGCGGCACCCGCAGTCACCCGATGAAAAAGGGCCATCATCAGGCCCAGCGCGAACACGCTCGCGATTCCGCGCATCGGGCGCAAAATATCCGGCGCGGTGCGGTTTTGACAATGCACGCGGCCGCCGATATCTTGCGCTAGCCGTATGGCGTTCGTCCACCTCCACACGCACAGCGAGTACTCCCTCCTCGACGGCGCCAACCGGATTCCGGAGCTGCTCGACCGGATCCACGCGCTGGGCATGGACTCCCTCGCCATCACCGATCACGGCAACCTGCACGGGGCATGGCAGTTCCACGCCGAAGCCAGGGCGCGCAAGCTGCGCCCGATCCTCGGCTTCGAGGCCTACTTCGCGTTCGGGAGCCGGCACAAGCGCGAGCGGGCGCCCGAGGCTCCCGCCGCCTACTCGCACCTCGTGCTGCTCGCGAAGAACCGCACCGGCTACCGGCATCTCGTCAAGCTCTCGTCCATCGGCTTCCTCGAGGGCTATTATCGCCGGCCCCGCATCGATCGCGAAGTGCTCGAGCAGCATCGCGAGGGCGTGATCGGCCTCGCCGCGTGTCTCTCCGGCGAGATCGCCCTGTACCTGCGGCAGGGCAACTACGAGGCCGCCAAGGCGAGCGCACAGTACTTCGCGCGCGTGTTCGGGCCGGACGGTTTCTGGCTGGAGGTGCAGAACCACGGGCTCGCGGAAGAGCGGACCGTCGCCGCAGGCATGTTCCAGCTGGCCACCGAGCTGGGTCTCCCGGTGGTCGCCACGAACGACGCGCATTACTTGAAGAAGGAAGACGCCGAGGCGCACGACGTACTGCTCGCGATCGGCACGGGGAAAGACCTGGACGATCCCAACCGGTTTCGCTTTTTCGGCCAGGAGAGTTACGTCAAGTCGGAGCCCGAGATGGGCGCCCTGTTCCCGGACCGTCCTGACGTGCTGGCCGAAACCGCGCGCGTGGCGGAGTTGTGCGAGTTCGATTTCGAGAAGCGCTATTTCCTGCCGCAGTACCCGCGCCCGGCGGAATTCGCCTCCGACAACGATCTGCTGGTCCATCTGGCGCGCGCGGGCGCGCGGGCCCGCTACGGCGACCCCCTTCCCGGTCCCGTCGCCGAGCGGCTCGACTACGAGCTGGGCGTCATCTCGCACACGGGATACGCGGGTTATTTCCTCATCGTCTACGACATCGTGAAGGCCGCGAAGGATCGCGCGATCCCCGTGGGGCCGGGGCGCGGCTCGGCGGCGGGCTCGCTGGTCGCGTACGCGCTGGGGATCACGGACATCGATCCCCTCAAGTTCGACCTGCTGTTCGAGCGGTTCCTGAACCCCGAGCGTGTCTCGATGCCGGACATCGACCTCGACTTCTGCTTCGAGCGGCGGGGCGAGGTGATTCAGTACGTGCGCGAGCGCTACGGGCGGGATTCGGTCGGGCAGATCATCACGTTCGGGACCCTCAAGGCGCGCGCCGCCTTCCGCGACGTGGCGCGGACGCTGCGCGTCGAGCCGGGCGAGGTCGATCGCTTCACCAAGCTCATTCCAGCCGGGCCGGGCGTGAGCACCACACTGGCGGACGCGCCCGAGCGGTCTCCCGAGCTGAAGCAGCTCGTCCGCCAGGACGAGCGGGTGCGCAAGATCCTCGAGCTGGGGTCGCGCATCGAGGGATTGGCGCGCCACGCGTCGGTGCACGCGGCGGGCGTCGTGATCGCGCCCGGACCGCTCACCGACTACGTGCCGGTCTGCCTCGCCCCTCAGGAGCCGGACGCCATCATCACGCAGTACGACATGGTGGCGCTCGAGCAGGTAGGGATGCTCAAGATCGACGTGCTCGGCCTCCGCACCCTGACCGTGATCCACGACGCGGTGGGGATGGTGCAGGCGCGGCACGGCATCCGCCTCGACATGGACGCGCTGGACTTGGCGGATCCCGCGGTCTACCGGCTGCTGGGATCAGGGCGCACGGCGGGCGTCTTCCAGTTTGAGTCGCCGCTCGCCACCGACTGCCTCCGCAACATGAAATGCGACCGGTTCGACGACCTGGTCGCCACCAACGCGCTGCTCCGGCCCGGACCGCTCGACACCGGGATGCACCTCGTCTTCATCAATCGCAAGCTGGGGCGCGAGCCGGTCCGCTACCCCCATCCCGCCCTGGAGGAGATCCTCAAGCCGACGTACGGCGTCATCACCTATCAGGAACAGGTGATGCGCATTGCGAACGTGCTCGCCGGCTTCTCGCTCGCCGAAGCCGACGTGCTGCGCAAGGCGGTGGGCAAGAAGGACAAGGAGCTGATCCAGCACGAGCTCGGCCGCTTCGTGAAGCGTGCGGTGGCGCCCCCCCTGGGGCACGACCGGCGCACGATCGAGGACATCGCCGCGCAGATCGAAACGTTCGGCCGCTACGGGTTCAACAAGTCGCACGCGGTCGCGTACTCGGTGCTCTCCTACCGGACGGCGTGGCTCAAGGCGCACTACCCCGCGGAGTTCATGGCCGCGCTGCTCTCGTCGGAGATCGGCAACACCGACAACGTGGTGCGCTACATCAACGAGGCGCGCGAGCTGGGTCTCGAGGTCCTCCCCCCCGACGTGAACGAGTCGGGCTTCAAGTTCACGGTGGTGGGCGACCAACGGATCCGCTTCGGCCTGGGCGCGATCAAGAACGTGGGCGCGGGTGCGATCGAGTCCATCCTCGCGGGCCGCCAGGCGGATGGACCGTATCGCTCGCTCGTGGAGCTGTGTGAGCGCATCGACCTGCGGCTCTGCAACAAGCGCGTGATCGAGGCGCTGGTCGACGCGGGCGCGTGTGATTCCCTCGGTGGCCACCGCGCGCAACTGGTGGCCGCCCTGGACCACGCGTTCAGCGAGGCGCAGGCTCGCCAGGCGGAGCGGGACTCGGGTCAGCATCCACTGTTCGCGGGGGAGACCCCGAGCCCTGGGCCCCGGGCCCCGCTCCCCGACGTGCCCCCCCGGTCGGAGCACGAACGGCTCGCCCGCGAGAAGGCCGTGCTCGGATTCTTCATTTCCGGGCATCCCCTGGACCGCTACCGCGCGGAGGTGGAGCTTTTCGGGACCCGCACCACCGCCACGCTGGGCCAGTGGAACGAGCAGAAGGTCCGGATCGCGGCGGTGGTGACGGTGCTGAAGCGACAGATCTCCAAGAAGTCGGGCGCCGAGTATGCGCGACTCACGCTCGAGGACTTCCACGGCACGGCGGAGGCGTTGGTGTTTCCCGAGGCGTGGGCCAAGCTCAGCGACGTGATCCGCCCCGACGGAGCGCTGCTCCTGTCGGGCGGCTACAGCGCGCGCGACCGCGACGAGGAGCAGGCGCCGTTCATCGTCGAGGCCGCGCAGCCGCTCGACGAGCTGAAGACGGCGGGCGCGATCGCCGTGGCGTTGCGCTGGTCCCCGCTCACGCCGCCGCCGCCCGACGCCAGTCGCGCGGTGGCGGCGCTGTGCGCCGCGCATCCGGGACCGGCCCCGGTGCTGGTGGAATGGGAAGAAGCACATAGCAACGGCGGGGGGAGCGTCCCCGGGCTTGCGCCCGGGGTCAGTGCCGCCCGCCTGCGCAGTCGCTCGCTGCGAGTCGCCGTGGACGACGAGCTGCTTGGGGCGTTGCGCGACCTGCTGGGGCCGGACTGCGTGCATCTCGTGCGGACGATGTGATGGCGACCCACACCCTGGACTTCGAGCGCCCGCTGCTCGAGCTGGAGCGGCAGATCGAGGAGATGAAACGCGTCGCCGCCGAGACGGCCGTGGACGTCGCGAAGGAGCTCGCCCCGCTCGAGAAGAAGCTCGCCGAGCTCCGCGCCGAGATCTACAAGAACCTGACGCCCATGCAGCGCGTCCAGGTGGCGCGCCATCCGAAGCGGCCTTACACGCTCGACTACCTGAGCACCGTGTTCACCGACTTCGTGGAGCTGCACGGCGACCGGCTGTTCCGCGACGACCCGGCGATCGTCGCGGGATGGGCGCGGCTCGACGGCGTCAGCGTCATGGTCATCGGCCACCAGAAGGGTCGTGACACGAAGGAGAACCTGCGGCGCAATTTCGGGATGGCGCATCCCGAGGGCTACCGCAAGGCGCTGCGCCTGATGCGCCTCGCCGAGCAGTTCCGCGCTCCCGTGATCACATTGGTGGACACGCCGGGCGCCTACCCCGGGCTCGGCGCCGAGGAGCGCGGCCAGGCCGAGGCGATCGCGCGCAACCTGGTCGAGATGGCCACGCTGCGCACCCCGATCCTCACCGCCGTGATCGGCGAAGGCGGATCCGGTGGCGCCCTCGCCGTGGGTCTGGCGGACCGGGTGGTGATGCTCGAGAACTCGGTGTACTCCGTCATCTCCCCCGAGGGGTGCGCCGCCATCCTGTGGAAGGACGCGAGCCAGCGCGAGCGCGCCGCCGAGGCGCTCAAGATCACCGCCGAGGATCTGCAGGAGCTCGGCGTGATCGACGAGATCATCCCCGAGCCCCCGGGCGGGGCGCACGCCGATCCCGAAGCGGCGGCGGAGGCGTTGGGCGAGACGCTGCAACGCCACGTGCGTCAGCTGCGCAAGATCAAGATCGACAAGCTCCTCAAACGACGGGAAGAGAAGTACCTTTCGATGGGTGCGCTGAGCGAGAAGTGAGTTGAACGACGTCGTCGAAGTCCGGTTCAAAGGGAACCGCAAAGAATACTTCACCTGGCCCTCACCCGAGCCGCTCGCCCTGCACGAGGCCGTGATCGTGGAGGTGGAGCGGGGCGAGGACCTCGGCCGCGTGTCCGCCCTCGGGCCCGTGGCCGCCAAGAAGTGCGGCTCGGGATGCAGCGGCTGCAGCCTCGCCGAGGCTCCCGCCCCGGTGTCCCACCGCATCCTGCGCCGGGCCACCCCGGACGACACCACGCTGGCCGAGCGCTTGCACCTCGATGAGGACCAGGTGCGCCGCAAAGTGATGGATCGCGTCCACCAGCACAGCCTGCCGATGAAGGTCTCCGATGCCGAGTGGCAGTGGGACAAGAAAAAGCTCACCGTCTACTTCACGGCCGAGCAGCGGGTGGACTTCCGCGCGCTGGTGCGGGACCTCGCGAGCCTGTTTCACACGCGCATCGAGCTGCGCCAGATCGGGGCGCGCGACGAAGCCAAACGCCTCGACGGCGTCGGCCGGTGCGGCCGGCAGTACTGCTGCTCGAGCTGGCTGCCCGAGCTCCGGCCCGTGAGCCTGTCGCTCGCCAAGGATCAGCACCTGTCGCTCAACCCGTCGCAGATCTCGGGCGGCTGCGGGCGCCTGCTCTGCTGCCTGCGCTACGAGCACGACTTCTACGTGCAGACGCGCAAGCGCTTCCCCAAGGAGGGCAGAATCCTGCGCACCGCCGCCGGTGCCGAGCGCGTGCTCGCCGTGGACATCTTCCGCGAGACCGTGACGCTCCGCCTGGAGGGTGGTGAGGGCGACACGCGCGTGGTGGCGCTCGAGAAGCTCACGGGGGAAACAGCGCGCGTGGAGCCCCCCGTTGCCTAAGTTCTACCTCACGACGGCAATCGACTACTCGAACGGCGAACCGCACCTGGGGCACGCGCTCGAGAAGGTCGGTGCGGACTGCATCGCCCGCTACCACCGGTTGCGCGGCGACGACGTCCACTTCCTGATGGGAATGGACGAGCACAGCCAGTCCGTCATCCAGGCCGCCGCCCGGTCGGGCGTCACGCCGCAGGCGTGGGTCGATCGCATGGCCGACACCTTCGCCGGGTACTGGCGCCGCCTCGGCTGCAGCTATGACGACTGGATCCGGACCACGGAGCCGCGGCACGCCCGCTCGGTCACCGCCCTGCTGGAGCGCATCCGGCAGCGCCGTCCTCAAGATCTGTTCGAAGCCGAGTACGAGGGGCTCTACTGCACCGGGTGCGAGGAATTCAAGACCGGGGCGCAGATCGTGGACGGGCACTGCGTGGAGCACCCCACGCTCGAGCTGATCCCGACGCGCGAGCGCAATCATTTCTTTCGGTTGAGCGCCTACCGCGACGCGGTGCTCGAGCGCATCCGCTCCGGCGCCCTCTCGGTCGAGCCCCAGATCCGCCGCAACGAGGTGGTGCGGCTGCTCGAGGCGGGGCTGCAGGACATCTCGATCTCGCGGCAGCGCCAGCCCTGGGGCATCCCCTTCCCGGGCGACCCGCAGCAGACCGTGTACGTGTGGTTCGACGCCTTGATCAACTATTTGTCCGCCACCGGATTCCCCGAAGCTGGCTTCGAGCGCCTGTGGCCCGCCGATCTGCACGTCATCGGCAAGGGCATCACGCGCTTCCACTGCGTGATCTGGCCCGCGATGCTGCTGGCGGCCGAGCTGCCGCCGCCGCGCGCGGTGTGGGCGCACGGGTACGTGCAGTGGTCGGGCGCCAAGATGAGCAAGACCGCCGGCGCGGCGGTCAGCCTGAGCGAGGCGATCGACTATTACGGAGCCGACGCGCTGCGCTACTTCCTGCTGCGCGAAGTCGGCTTCGAGAACGACGGCGACTTCACCTGGGAGCGATTCGACGCCCGGTACACGTCCGAGCTCGCCGACACGATCGGCAACCTCGTGTCGCGCTCGCTCACGATGATCGCGAACTACCGCGGAGCCGTGGTGCCGCGCGACCCCTGCAACTACGACACGCCGCTCGAGCGCGCCGCGCGCGGCGCGCTCGCGACGTACGCGAGCGCCATGGACGCGAACCGCGTGCAGGAAGGCGCTGCCCAGCTCGTCGCCCTCGCCGGCGCGGCCAACCGCTACGTGGAAGAGACCGCGCCGTACAAGCTCGCCAAGCAGCCGGAGCGGGCCGCGGAGCTCGACTCCGTGCTCGCCAACTTGGCGCGCACGGTGGGCCGGCTCGCGGTCCTGGCGCAGCCGTTCCTGCCTGCGACCTCGCAGACCATCTGGGGCACACTCGGCCCCTCCCCGTCGGAACGCCTCGCGAGCATCCGGCTGACGGAGCTGGGCACCCTGGACCTCGCAGGGCGGCACATCCTCAAGCCGCCGATCCTGTTCCCCAAGCCCCGCGCGGCTCAGGCGTAAGGCCCTGGGGAAATGTGATATAGCTCACGTCGGGGCCATGTTGACGACCGTTGACGACCCGGACGGCGAGGCGTAGGTTAGGACTCCCACGGGCGACCGGGCCCACGCCCTGTCCGGATTCTCCCTTCGGTCGGTAGCAGTAGGACCGGCGCGCGCGCGCCGGCCATACGTGTCGATGTGAGGTCCGAAAGGCTGATGCGGAAGAAGGCGGAGCGACGCTGGACCGTCATGGTGGTGCCTCACGGCTCGGGCTTGTCCCGCGCCGTCGAGGTGTCTCAGACCTTCTTGAAAACCCTGCTGGGCATCGGCAGCGTGCTGGCGCTGACGTTCCTGGTGCTGGGCGTCGCCGCCATCTCGCGTGGCGTGAACATCACGCGCAGCCGCGCGCTCGAAAACGAAAACCGCGTCCTGGCGAACGAGATCCAGCAGATGCGCGAGCGGATGGCGGTGCTGCACGACACGCTGCACCGCTTCAGCCAGCGCGAGCAGGAGCTGCGGTTGCTGGCGGGGCTCACGCCGACCGACACGACGGTGCAGCAGGCGGGGATCGGCGGTCCCGCCGGCAGCTGGTCGGAGGGTGACAGCCTCAAGGCACTCGGTCCCGACGGTCGGGAGGCGCTCGCGGCGCGGCTCGACGTGGACGTCCTCTCGCGGCGGGCCAACATCCTGGTGCGGTCGCTCAATCAGGCGTTCGATTCGCTGTCGCACCAGCGTGACCGCCTGGCGGCCACGCCGTCGATCATGCCGACCAAGGGCTGGCTCACGAGCGCGTTCATGCGGGAGCGGGTGCATCCGATTCTCCATCTGGCGCGGCCGCACGAGGGGATCGACGTCTCGGCGCCCATGGGCGCCGAAATCGACGCGCCCGCCGCGGGCATCGTGACGGACGTCAAGTGGGAAGAGGGGTACGGCAACATGATCACGCTGGACCACGGCTTCGGGTTGGTGACGCGGTTCGCGCACTGCTCGAGGATTATCGCCGCGCGTGGCCAGCGCGTGAAGCGCGGGGAGAAGATTGCCTACGTCGGCTCGACGGGACTCTCGACCGGGCCGCACTTGCACTACGAGGTGTGGGTGAACCACAAACCGGTGGACCCGCTGAAGTACGTGATGCCGGATGCGATCGTGGACTGAGGGTCGGCCTTGGACGAGCGGCGCGAGGGGACGCAAGGTGTTGCGTCCCCTCTCGTGTTTGTGGCTGGGTCTGCTCGGGGTCGGGGGTTGTGGGGGTGCGCGTGCCGGGATCGAGCCGTCGAGTGCGCCGACCGGCGGTAGGGTCATCATGGCCGATGCGATCGCCAAGTCCGGCGCCAAGACGGCGTGGGACGCCGTGCGGTTCACCGTTCCCAATGTGCAGCTGCGAGAGGTCCGCGGGGAGCCCGCCCGGATCCAGCGCCGCGGGCGGGCCAGCCTCTACCAGGACGACCAGGTGCGCGTGATCCTCGATCACGTACCCATCGACGATCTCCGGGTCCTCAGGCAAGTCGCCGCCACCGACATCCTCACGATCGAGATCCTCACGGGTCTCGACGCCACCACCCTGTACGGCGCCGCTTCGACCTCCGGCGTCATCGTGATCACGACGACCACGGGCGGACATCCCTGACACATCGCGGGGGCGCCCCGCAGGCCGCCCCCGTGTCGTCGCTCGTGGCGCGGCGCCCCCTCACGGATTGCGGTCGGTGCAGCCGTGGAAGTTCGGGTTGTTCAGCTCCTCCACCGGAAGCACCATCTGGATTGCGTCGCCGTAGTTCCCGCCCTTGAACCACGCGCCGTTCGGATAAACCGAATTGATCGCCCGGCCGTACCCGCCCACGCGGCCGACCGCTGGGGCCGAGGTCGCTAGCACCAGCC
>Ga0066665_10001910_pt1 | contig 10006 bp, 8 predicted proteins | sample GraSoiAngelo_114_FD_75175 | JGI IMG/M metagenome (GOLD analysis project Ga0066665, IMG submission 75175) | Grasslands soil microbial communities from the Angelo Coastal Reserve, California, USA - 14_0903_13_40cm | ecosystem: Environmental > Terrestrial > Soil > Grasslands | place: USA...
CCGCCGCCGCCGCCGCCGCCGCCGCCGAACCAGCCGCCGGTCGCTGGGTTTACACAGACCTGCAACGGCCTTGCGTGCACCTTTACGAGCACGAGCAGTGATCCGGACGGGTCGATCGCCAGTTACAGCTGGACCTTCGGGGATGGTGGGACGTCGACCGCGCAGAACCCATCACACACGTATGCGACCACGGGCACGTACACGGTTGCGCTGACTGTGACGGACAACCTCGGGGCGACGAATTCCACTTCCAAGGACGTGACTGTCACTGTAGCGAATCAGCCACCAGTCGCAGGGTTCACGCAGAGCTGCAACTTGCTCGCCTGCAACTTTACGAGCACGAGCAGCGATCCCGATGGGTCGATCGCCAGCTACAGTTGGACATTTGGCGACGGCGCGACGTCCGCCACGCAGAACCCATCGCACAGCTATGGGACCGGCGGGACCTATACGGTTACGCTCACTGTGACTGACAATCAGGGGGCGACGAACAGCACCTCGAAGAGCGTGACCGTCAACCGGCCGCCCGTGGCGAACTTCACGTCCAGTTGCTCGCTGCTCGCCTGCAACTTTACGAGCACAAGCAGCGACCCGGACGGACCGATCGCCAGCTACAGTTGGACATTCGGCGACGGCGCGACATCCGCCACGCAGAACCCATCGCACAGCTATGGGACCGGCGGGACCTATACGGTTACGCTCACTGTGACTGACAATCAGGGGGCGACGAACAGCACCTCGAAGAGCGTGACGGTCAACCGGCCGCCGACCGTGAACGCCGGGCCGGACGAGACTGTGGTGCTCGGGTTGCTCTACACGTTGAGCTGGTCTTTCGCCGACCCGGACAACGATGCGCCCTGGTCGTACACGATCGATTGGGGTGACGGGTCGTCATCGACTGGCACCAAGTCGAGCCAAGGCACGTTTACGGCAGGGCATACCTACACAGGTATTCTCACGACGCGCACGATCCGCGTGACGGTGACCGATAGCCATGGCGCGTCAGGCTCGGACACGAAGGTCGTTACGCTGATTTTGTGAGCGCCCCGTCTAGTTCTTCTGAGGTGCGCCAAGGACTGTAGCGGCGACGCGACAAGTGCTGCGGGTGTCCGACGAACGCCCGGCGGAGCGCGGGTGACACCAGCGAGCCAAGCCGCCGTTTGCGTTCTGCGTTGTCAGGCACGGCCGTTGCACCGCCCGCGGCCATGGCTGCCCCCCGTTCACCACGGCTGGGCCAAAGATCGCCCCTCATCGTGTTGCCCCCACCCCGAGGAGCTGTTGACGTCCAGCCCCTCCAAGAGGACCGTGTGCGCTCGCGCCTTTCTCTGCGGTCACCAGCATGGGGTGGTGGATCCTGTCGGAGGGCTCTCTTCGTTCTCCTCGTTGTGGCCGCCAGCTGCGATCGAGCCGAAGCGCCGGTCGAGCCACCGCGGTTCAGCAGCAGCGCCTGGGCGAACGAGCCGGCGGGGTTCACACTACTGTCCGACTACGGATTCGACGATGCCATGTCCGTGGGCGACGGCGTGCCCCTCAGCGACGGATGGTACCTCTATAACCCCGATGGCTTCGCGACACAGACGGCGGATCCGGGGGCGCCGGTCTCGCCGCCGAACGTCGGTCAGTGGCGCTATCCCGTGGGGTTCGGCGGCGGCGCGGCACCGGCGACGATGTACCGCGACCTGGGCGTGCCGCGCGGGGAGATGTATTTCCGCTACTCGTGGAAGGCGAGTAACCCGTGGGAGGGACATCCGACGGGCGTGAACGAAATTTCCTTCGTGATCGCGCAAGGCAACATCCTCGTGGTGGAGATGAACGGCACGCCCGGGGGACCGTACCACCTGATCGTGAATGCGGAGTTCACCACCAGCAACGGTCACCTCGACAATAGCACGGGTGACGATCCCGGCGCGCGCTATCTATTCGGCAATGTGAACGGTGGGAATTACGTCGTAACGCCAGGCCAATGGTACGAGATCGAAGTGTACTTCAACATGAGCACGACGAGCACCTCGCGAGACGGCACCATCCGGTGGTGGGTGAACGGCACGCCGGTCGGGGACTACACCACGGTGAATTTCGACGCCGCCCATCCCTTTGAAGAGTTCGACTTCAGTCCGACGTGGGGCGGCATCGGCAGCTCCAAGACTGAAGAAGACTTCTTCTGGTACGATGACGTGCGGTTAAGCGTGAGATCAGGGGGCGTGCCCCCGGCGCCGGTGGCGAACTTCACGTCGAGCTGTGCGGGGCTGACGTGCAGCGTCGATGCGAGCAGCTCGACGGCGCAGGCCAGTGCGACCTACAGCTGGAGTTGGGGTGACGCCACCAGCGGTACGGGCAAGACGACCTCGCATACGTATGGGGCGGGGGGGACCTACAGCGTGACGCTCAGCGTGACGGATGCGGGCGGCACGAGCACCAAGACGCAGTCAGTGACGGCCACGGCCCCGCCCCCGCCCCCGCCCCCGCCCCCGGCGCCGGTGGCGAACTTTACGTCGAGCTGTGCGGGGCTGACGTGCAGCGTCGATGCGAGCAGCTCGACGGCGCAGGCCAGTGCGACCTACAGCTGGACTTGGGGTGACGCCACGACCGGTACGGGCAAGACGACCTCGCATACGTATGGGGCCGGGGGGACCTACAGCGTGACGCTCAGCGTGACGGATGCGGGCGGCACGAGCACCAAGACGCAGTCAATGACGGTCACGCCGCCCAACACGGCGCCCACCGTTAGCGCTGGGCCGGATCAGACAGACCTCACCGGTTTGCTCTACACGGAGAGCGCGACCTTTAGCGACCCGGACAACGGGCCGTGGACGTATAGCATCGAGTGGGGCGATGGTTCGTCGCTCACCGGCGCTGCCTCGAGCCAGGGCACGATCAGCGCGGCGCACAGGTACCTCCTGTTCGGTAGCTACACGATCCGTGTAATTGTGACGGACAGCCTGGGCGCCCAAGGTTCGGACACGAAGGTAGTCACATTCATACTGTAGCGTCGACGCGCTGCAGCGTCGCCGCGACGAAGTGCTGCTGGCACCCGACGCATCCGCGCTGAAACGAGGGGCGTTCGTAGCGAGCCAAGCACTCGATAGAGCGCTGCACTCAGGCATAGCCGTTGCACCCCCCAGCGTTATGATCGCCCACCATTTTACAATCGACTTGGAGGAGTATTTCCAGGTTTCCGCATTCGCGTCGCGGGTCGCGCGGTGCGACTGGGAGCGCTTCGAGTCCCGAGTGAACCGGGAAGTCGGACGGCTGCTCGAGCTACTGGCTCAGCACAACGCACGTGCGACGTTCTTCGTACTCGGTTGGGTCGCGCAGCGGCAGGCCGGGTTGATCCGCGCGATCGTGCGCGCGGGCCATGAGATCGCGTCGCACGGCTGGGACCACGCGCGGGTGACCGACCAGACGCGATCGCAATTTCGGCAGTCCGTCCGACGCACCAAGGACGTGCTGGAGGACATGACCGGCGTGTCGGTGCTGGGTTTCCGCGCGCCGAGTTTTTCGATCGTGCCCGGTCGGGAGTGGGCTCTCGATATCTTGGTGGAGGAAGGCTACCGCTACGACTCCAGCCTGTTTCCCGTACGGCGCCCGGGAGGCTCCTACGGCTATCCTGGCGGTTGGCCCGACCCGCATTGGCTCGCGCGCGGCATCGGCCCCCTCGCCGAGATTCCACCGACGACACTGCGGTGGTGCGGGCTCCGGCTGCCCGCTGGGGGCGGCGCATACTTCCGCCTGCTCCCGTACGGTCTGGTCCGCACCGCGCTGCGCCAGTGCGAGCGCAGAGGCGTGCCGGGCACCTTCTACATCCACCCGTGGGAGCTCGATCCCGCCCAGCCGCGGCTCCGGGTTTCGTGGTTGACGCGCGTGCGTCACTACGGCGGTCTCCGGCGGACGGCACAACGGCTCGACCGGTTGCTGGCCGACTTCCGGTTCATCGCTGTTCGAGATACCGTGGCGGCCCTGTCAGCCGTTGGGCCAGCAGTGAAACACGTGCCCCCGGTCCAAAGTGCGGTCGCGTGAGTGAAAGCAAAGCAGAGGATCTGCGAGACCTCACGGTGCAGCCGCTCGACGGCGCGTCGCGCTCGTGGGACGAGTTCGTGGCGCGGGACGCAGGCAGCAGTTTCTGCCATTTGGCGGGCTGGCGCGACATCCTGACCGAGGTGCTGGGCGCCGAGTGCCTGTACCGCATGGCGACCGACGGCAGCGGGGAATGGCGGGGCGTGCTGCCGCTCGTTCGCGTCAAGAGCTGGATCTTCGGACACTACCTTGTCTCGCTGCCCTTCCTTAATTACGGCGGCCCTTTGGGGTCGCCGGCGGCTCGGCGGCGCCTGGTGGACGATGCGGTGAGCCAGGCCTGCCACTCGCAGGCGGATCTCCTTGAGCTCCGGAGCCGGGAAGACGGTGATCTCAACCTGTCCATCTCGTCGAGAAAGATCACTGTTGTGCTCCCGTTGCCGCCAAGCCCCGAAGAGTTGTTCCAATCATTTCCATCTAAGCTGCGCAGTCAGATCCGTCGTCCCGTGAAGGAGGGTCTGACGGTCCGCTTCGGTCTCGACCAGCGTGAGCCGTTCTACGAGGTCTTCGCTCGGACCATGCGGGACCTGGGGACGCCGGTGCTGCCGCGCGCTCTGTTCGAGCGCGTCGCGGTGATGTTTCCCGATCTCGTGACGTTCGGCGTCGTCTACCGCGGCGACCAGCCGCTGGCGGGCGGGTGCGGGTTCGTATGGCGCGGAGAGTTCGAAATGACGTGGGCGGGGGCGGTGCGCGAGTCGCGCACGCTCGCGGCCAACATGCTGTTGTACTGGGCGTTCATGGAGCAGATGATCGCCCGTGGCGTGCGCGTGTTCAACTTCGGCCGCTGCACCCCGGGCGGGGGCACCCACCACTTCAAGCGCCAGTGGGGCGCCGCTGACGTGCCTCTCCGGTGGCACCAGTACGCTCCCGGTGGGGTGGCGGCCACGCCCTCGCCGCACGATCCGGCTTTCTCCTGGGGCCCGCGGTTGTGGCGCCGGTTGCCGCTGCCCATCGCGAATCGGCTCGGCCCGCGATTGGTCCGCTTCCTGCCATGAGCCGTTCCCTTTGCGTGGCGGGTCTTGTGGCCTTGGTGGTGTTTACTCCGAGCTGTGAGGACGCCCGCGGGCCCGTTGCTCCGCGGTTCAGCGCCATCGCCTGGCCGCACGAGCCGGCGGGGTTCGTGACGCTGTCCGATTACGGATTCGACGATCCCTTTGCCACGGGCAACGCAGTGCCCCTAGGGGACGGATGGACCCTCTACAATCCCAATGGCTACGCGACGCAAGTGACCGATTCGGGGGCGCCGCTCTCGCCGCCGAACGTTGGACAGTGGAGTTATCCCGTGGGGTTTGTGGGTGGCGACGCGCCGGCCGTCATGTACCGCGATCTCAACGGGTCGCGTCGGGAGATGTATTTCGGCTACGACTGGAAGGCGAGTAACCCGTGGGAGGGACATCCGACGGGCGTGAACGAAATTTCCTTCGTGATCGCGCAAGATAACATCCTCGTGGTGGAGATGAACGGCGCGCCCGGGGGACCGTACCACCTGATCGTGAATGCGGAATTCACGACCAGCAACGGTCACCTGGACAACAGCACGGGTGAGGATCCAGGCGCGCGCTATCTCAGCGGCAATGCGAACGGCGGGAATTACGTCGTGACGCCAGGCCAATGGTACGAGATCGAACTGTACTTCCGAATGAGCACGACGAGCACATCGCGCGACGGTATCGTGCGGTGGTGGGTGAATGGCACGTTGGTCGGCGACTACAGCACCGTGAATTTTGACGTGGCCCATGCCTTTGACGAATTCCATTTCAGTCCGACGTGGGGCGGCATCGGCAGCTCCAAGACTGAAGAAGACTATTTCTGGTACGATCACGTGCGGTTGAGCGTCCCTTAGGGCGTCCTTCAGTGCGCAGCTGGCGGCACCAGGTTCCTGTCCACTCACCCATCTCTGCAGCGGCCCTGTACGCTGGCGCCCGGGCTGCCGCCCTGCGCAACGGCGGCCTGGCGCGGGCTGAGGATCGCGTCGTCGCGCTCCTGAAGACGCGTTACTCCGCGAGGGGCGTGCTGCTGACCGACAGCGGAACCGCAGCGCTCACTGCGGCGATCCTCGGCGTACTCGGGGATCGTCACGACTCTGCAGTCGCTATGCCCGCGTACGCGTGCTACGACCTGGCCACGGCCGCTGACGCTGCGGACGTGCCCGTCCTCCTCTACGACACAGATCCGGGCACCTTAGCGCCGAACCTTGCTGAGCTGGAGACGGTCCTGCGTCAGGGTGCGAAGGTGATCGTCGCCGTCCACTTGTACGGGTATCCGGTCGATCTCGGCGAAGTGAATCGGCTCGCGGCAGCGGCGGGCGCTGTTGTCATCGAGGATGCCGCGCAGGGCGCTGGCGGGACGGTCAACGACCGTCCCGCAGGGACCCAAAGCTCCCTTGCCGTGTTGAGTTTCGGGCGAGGGAAGGGGCTTACGGGGGGAAGCGGTGGTGCCCTCCTCGCCTACGACGAAACAGGAGCGCGGGTGCTGGAGCGCGTGCGCGGCATGTTGGGAACGCCACGTCGGGGGTGGTCGGAGCTCGTGACGCTCGCGGCGCAGCTGTTCCTCGAGCGTCCGAGCGTCTACGCCATCCCGGCGGCGTTGCCGTTTCTCCGGCTCGGCCAAACGATCTATCGCGAGCCGCGGCCGCTGCGAGGAGTGAGCGCCGCATCCGCCCGGGTGATCGCCGCGACGTGGAGCCTGGCCGAGCGGGAGCTGGAGCTGCGACGGCGCAACGCTGAGCGGCTGTTGGTCGAGCTCCGAGCGCAGCCGGGCTTTGCCACCATCACCACGTCTCGTTACGCCCGCCCCGGCTACCTGCGCCTACCGGTGATCGTATCACCCGCGCTTCGTCGTTCGGCAGCGGAGTCTGCGGCCAGGCGTCTGGGTATCATGCCAGGCTACCCCAAGGCGCTCTGCGACCTCGACCGGTTTCGTCCGCGCTGCCTGAATCGCGACGTTCTCTTTCCGGGGAGTCGCCTGCTAGCCGCCCAGCTCTGCACGCTTCCAACCCACGGGCGCTTGGCGATGCGCGATCTCGCGCGGCTCGAGGAGTGGATCCGGGTCTCGGGAGGCCGGTAAGCGGAGCCTAAAGCCGGCCAGCCATGCGTCCAATGCGGCGTCCGAGATTCCAGCCGGCACGTTTACCCGCCGCAGGGCTAGCTGGTCAGCCCCGGCCCCATTCAACCCGTAGTCAAGCGTGGCCGCACCGCGGTATCCCACTGAACGCACTGCCTCGCGCACCCGAGTGTTCCACGCGCCGTAGGGGTAGCAGAAAAACTCGGGCGCCGTTCCGGTTTCGCGCGATATCATTTCACGGCTCGTGACCAGCTCATCCCGCAACTCGACGTCGCTCAGGGTGGGGAGAACCCGGTGAGTTCGCGAGTGAACGCCGATTGCCAAGCCCCCGCGGGCCGCTTGGGCAATCGTCTCCCAGTCCGCCGGCTGCTGGCAACGCGGCAGCGCCGACTCGAGAGTGGGAGCGAGCGATCGAAGGATCGCAGCGCCATCCCCCCGAAACTCGGCGAGCCAAGCGCGGCGACGCTGGGGCGTTGCCACCGCTTGCACCGCGGGATGATCCCACCAGAACGGTTGCCCACCGCTCGGCGCGTTGGCCACGACGAACACGGTCGCGGGGATCTGGAAGGCGCGCAATACGGGCAGCGCGTGCAGGAAGACGCCGAGATACGCATCATCGAACGTGACGGCGGCGATCTGACGTAGCGGGCGACGCTGCTCGAGCCGGCCAACCAGCTCGCCCAATGAAACGACCTGGTAATGGTTCACCAACCATCGCATGTGGCGCTGGAAGGCGCGAAGGGGGAGGTGGAGGCTGGCTTCGCCGGTGCGCGGCGGGGCGGGCCCGTCTACGACGTTGTGATAACAGAGGATGGCCCCCGCATTACTCCATCGCCGCGCGAGCGCGGAGAGGCCCAGTGCACCGAGGCCAGGATATACAAGACGTGACAGCATAGACGGGATAGGCGGGGGGCAAGCTCTGTGCCAGATGGGTCCCGTCGCGCCGACGCAACACTGACGTCAGAATGTGCGCAGGGCGCTCAGGCCCCGATCTTGCGCCCACTCGATTCACGTCCTGCGGTCTCCGCGTCCCCTTAGGCGAGTTGAATGATCGGCGAACTGTACGTTGGTACCGGCCCCGCGCGACCCGGCCACATTGCAGGCGCACGCAACCTGTACACGCTTCGGCTGTGGAGCATCTGGCGCTTTCTCAAGAAGCAGTCGGCGTCCTATTGGCTGATCTGTTCGTATTTGTTTTTCGAGTACGTCAGGCCTCAGTCGATATACGAGTCGGTCGACCTGCTGCCTTGGGCCTTCCTGTCGATCGTGCTGTGTTTGGTGGCCTTTCTGGTGGAGCGCAGATCGTGGCGTTTCACCACCGCGGTGGATTGGCTGCTCGCGGTCTTTTGCTTGGTCGTTCTCGCCGCTTCGTCACTTGCCTATTTCCCGGCGGCGTCGTTTGCTGCCCTGCCGCTCTTCTTCTCATGGATCCTAATCTACGTTCTGATCTCGGGCCTTGTGATCACCGAGCGGCGATTCTTGGTCTTCATTCTCTCCTTCTTGCTCTACAACCTGAAAATGGCGCTGCACGCCACCCGAACCTGGGCGGCTATTGGATTTGCATTCCGTGACTGGGGAGTCGTCGGGGCTCCGGGATGGTTTCACAACTCGGGGGAATTCGGCATCGAAATGACGATGTTCTTGCCGATCTCGGTCTGTTTCATCGTGGCGCTGCGGCGGTATTGGAGCAAGCGGAAGCTGGCGTTGCTCATTCTTCTGCCGACGACGTCTGTGATTGGGATGTTGGCATCGTCGTCGCGGGGAGCGCTGCTGGGCGGGGCGGCGGTCCTGTTCTGGTTTCTGATGAGGAGCCGGCATCGGGTCCGCACCCTGATCGGGACCGCAGCGGTTGTCGTTGCCGCCGTCGTACTTCTTCCGAACCAACAGAAGGAGCGTCTGACGAGCATGGGGACCGACCCGACCTCGGTGATTAGACTCACGTATTGGAAGGACGGGATCAAAATCGCCAATGAGAACCCTGTTCTTGGGATCGGCTACGCGAACTGGGCAGATTACTATCGGAGATACTACAATCCGAGGGGCCAACTCCCCCACAATATTTTCGTGCAGGCCGGCGCCGAGTTGGGGTATACCGGCTTGCTCGTCTTTGGACTGCTGATCGCCTATACCTTCGTCGTCAACTCCCGCACACGGAAGATCGCACGGCAGCTACCAGAAGGTGGCTTCCTCTTCGGCATGGCGAACGGGCTGGACGGCGCCCTCGTGGGGTATCTAGTCAGCGGCTTCTTCGTGACGGTGCTCTACTATCCATTTTTTTGGATCAACCTCGCGATGACGGTCGCGCTTCACAAAGCGGCAAGACACGAGTTCCGCCAGGTGCCCGCCACGTGAAGAACATTCTCCATGTCATAGAGACGTGCGGGCCCGGTGGCGCGGAGACCGTGTTTTTGGAGTTGGCCAAGGGATTGGACAGGCGGAGGTGGCATTCCATTGTCGCCGTCCCCGGGAGAGGATGGGTGTACGACAACCTCGTGGCCAATGGGTTTGAGCCCATCCTTACGCCGCTCCACGGGGCGTTCGATCTGCGCTACCTGGCCGGGTTGTGTCAGGCGGTCAGAAAGCACCAGATCGATCTCATCCAGACCCACCTCTTCTCCGCGGCTGTCTATGGCGGCTTAGCGGGGCGGCTCTGCGGTGTACCCGTGATCAGCACGTTACACGGACGCCCGGACTTGTTCGGTAGTGCGATCTATCGCGCCGCGAAGTTCGTGATCAGCGACATGACGAGCAGTGCCGGACTGCGGCGGAAACGGCGCAGGTCGCGTTCGATGATGGCCCAAATTCTAATCATGGTCGCAGATTTCAGTTGGGCTCGCGGCGCATCATGACCGGTCGCGGCGCTGGCGTCTGA
>Ga0066665_10001911_pt1 | contig 10004 bp, 9 predicted proteins | sample GraSoiAngelo_114_FD_75175 | JGI IMG/M metagenome (GOLD analysis project Ga0066665, IMG submission 75175) | Grasslands soil microbial communities from the Angelo Coastal Reserve, California, USA - 14_0903_13_40cm | ecosystem: Environmental > Terrestrial > Soil > Grasslands | place: USA...
AGGCGACGGAGTGCTCACTGTCAGTCACTCGGCAGACGCCTCAGAACCTCACGCACACCCGCAAAAAACCCTAGCGCACCGAGGATGAGCATCAGCCATGGCTTTGTGTGCAGCCAGCGGTCGAGGAAATAGCCCATCGCGGCTCCGACAGCGATGGGCCCAACCAAAGTGAAAGGCAACTCGAGGGCGAGGGCCGGCCCGGAGGCGAAGTCCTTCGCTGTTTTCTTTGCCGGCGTCGATCCCGTCTCGTCTGGCTTATCGTCCGAGGGCATATTGCGCGAGCCGTGTGAACGGCTCAGGATACAACCCCGCGGCAAGCGTGACAAACGCAGCGACACTGAGCGCTACAGCCTGCGCGTTGCTCATGACGGGACGCGGCGCTTCGCCGGGCGCCTTGAGCCAGGCGTGCACCACGATACGGAAATAATAGTAGAGCGCGGGGACGATGTAGAGCACGGCGAAGACCGCGAGCACGGGATGTTTTGTTTCGATGAGCGAAAGGAAAATGAAGTACTTGCCCATGAAGCCGGCGGTCGGAGGAATGCCCGCCAGCGAAAGCATGAAGATCAACAGCAGCAAGGCAGACGCGGGACTGCGCTGGTACAAGCCGTTCAAATCCTCGAGCTCTTCGCCAATAAGACCCTTTTGCCGCAGCACGATGAGGATCGCAAAAGCGCCCGCGGTCATGAAGATATACGCCAGCAGGTAATATGCGATGCCGGTCATCGCGGTTTTGTTTCCGGCGACCAGGCCAAGCAGCACATAGCCCACGTGCGAAATGGAAGAGTACGCCAACAGGCGCTTCACGTTGGTCTGCGTCAGCGCGGCAAGGTTTCCCCAGGTGAGCGAGGCAACGGCGATGCCTGCGACCAGATACATCCAGTTCACGCGCGTGGCTCCGAAGACCACCAGGAACAACCGGAGAAGCAGCGCAAAGCTGGCAGTCTTGGACGCGACGCTGACGAACATGGTGACCGGTGTCGGCGCGCCCTCGTAGACATCCGGCGCCCACTGGTGAAACGGCACCGCCGCAATCTTAAAGAACAGTCCGACCGCCACGAAGACGAACGCCAGAACCGGCAGCAATTGCAGCAGGAAGGGATCAAACGCTGGGGTCACAGATTGTGGATTATGCAAAAGAGAGGTGATGAAAGCATTCCGTTGCCCGAGCATTTCGCCGATGGTGTCAATATTTGTGGAGTCGCTCAGACCGTAAAGAAGAGAAAAGCCATAGGCCAGGATCCCCGAGCTGAATGCGCCTAGCAGTACGTATTTCAACGATGCTTCATTCGAACGCTTCTCGCGGCGCAGGAAGCCGGTGAGAACGTAGAAGCTGAGGGCCATAGTCTCGAGACCGAGGAACATAACAATGAGGTCAAAACCCGAGGCCATAAACATCATTCCGACGCAGGCAAACAGCAGAAGGGCGTAGTATTCGCCTTCCTGTTCTTGTTCAATTTCGAGGAATTTGACGGAGAGCAGAATCACCAAAGCGGTAGCAGCGAGAAAGAGCCCGGCAAAGAAAAGAAAGAAGGGATCGACGATGACGGAGTCGTGAAACCCGAGCAGCGAGCCATTCGCCCCTACCGGGACGCGCAGCTTCCAGACCGTGTAGGCGCTAAAAGCCGTTCCCGCCAGCGCCAACCCGGCGTTCAGATACCTTTCTTTTACACCGAGCGTGAAATCAATCAACAGGATGCCAAGACCAAAAAGCGTGAGCTCGACCTCGGGGAGAATGACGGCTCCGTCTCCCTGCAAGTAATCGGTCAGCGCGCTGAGAAAGGGAATGTGCATAGCCATCTGGCCGGCTTATTTCGCTTCCACCGCTGCCGGAACTACCGCCGGAGGCAATTTCGCGCGCTCCATTTGATAGAAGTTGGGATTCACCTGCTCGACGATTTTCTGCACCGGCTTTTCGATGAGCGAAAAAAATGGCTTTGGATAGATGCCGATCCAGAAAGCCATGAATACGAGCGGGACGAGCGTGGCCATTTCGCGTAGGTTCAAGTCCGGCAGATGTTCGTTGACGGGCAACGTCACCGGCCCGAACATCACGCGCTGGTAGAGCCATAGCAAGTAGGCCGCGCCGAGAATGACCCCGAGGGTGCCCCACGCCGCCCAGGCCTTGCTGACCTGAAACGCGCCTTGCAAGATGGTGAACTCCCCAATGAAGCCGTTCAGCAGCGGCATGCCCAGCGAGCTGAGGCTAATGATGAGATAAATCGCCGCGAAATTCGGCATGGGAGTAGCCAGTCCGCCGAATTCCGAAATCAAGCGCGTGTGCCGCCTCTCGTAGAGCACTCCAACGATCAGGAAGAGCGCGCCCGTGGAGATACCGTGGTTGATCTGTTGAAGCACACTTCCGGCCAGGCCATTCGGGGTGAGGGCGAAAATTCCCAGCGTGCAGAAGCCCAGATGGCTGACCGAACTGTAAGCGATCAGCCGCTTCATGTCTTTTTGCATAAGGCAAACCAGCGCGCCGTAAACGATGCCGATCAGCGAAAGCACGATGACAATCTTGATGATGTTGGAGCGCATGGCTCCATCGGCGGGAAGCAAGGGCAGTGAAAAGCGGATGAAGCCGTAGGTCCCCATCTTCAACAAAACGCCGGCCAGAATGACCGAGCCCGCTGTGGGCGCTTCGGTGTGCGCATCCGGCAGCCAGGTGTGGAACGGGAACATCGGCACTTTGATGGCAAATGCAAAGAAAAAGCCCCAGAAGAGCCAACCCTTCAGCGGATCGGAGAAGTGCTGTGCAGCGGCGAGGAGAGTCGGGACGTCAAAAGTGCGCGTCGCGCCCGGCGCCACTGGCGCATAGAAGTACAGCGCCAGGATCGCCAGCAGCATGACTACCGATCCCGCCAGGGTGTACAGAAAAAATTTGATGGCTGCGTACAACCGGCGGTCGCTTCCCCACGCTCCGATCAGGAAGTACATCGGAACGAGCATCACTTCCCAGAAAACGTAGAAGAGGAAGAAGAAGTCGAGCGCGACGAAGACGCCGATCATGCCGGTCTGCAAGAGCAGCAGCAGAATGTAGTATTCCTTGGTCCGTTGATGGATAGCGCTCCAGGAAGAAAGGATGGCGATCATGCCCAGGAACGTGGTGAGCATGACGAGCAGCAGGCTGATGCCGTCGATCCCCAGGTGATACCTCGCACCAATGGAAGGAATCCAAGGAACGTTTTCCGGGAAGGAGAACTGCTCTAGTCCGGGCTTCCACCAGAAGACGAGCGGGAGCGACACCAGAAACCCGAGCATGCCGAAAATATTGCCGCCGATGCGGTGCGTCAGCTCCATTTCGCGAGGAACAAGCAGCAAAAGAATCGCGCCCGCGAGCGGCGTGAAGAGCACTACGCTCAAGATGTGATTTGCAAAAAAGTCCATGCTTCGCCTCTCAGCGCGCTCCGCGCAGCACTACATGGAGATGCTGTTGGTAATACGCCAGAAGAATGGCCAGCCCAACTAAAATCAACAGCGCATAGGTTGAAAACGTACCGGTCTGCAAGAAGCGGATAGGGAAACTCAGCAGCTGCGTGAACTTGGCACCGAAGTTGAGCAGCCCGTCGATGATCCATTTGTCCCACCACATGGAAAGCGTCGAACCAAAGCGGGCCAGCCAGCCCGTGCCATCCACGCCGACACCGTCGATGACTTTTGCGTCGATCTGACCGAGCAGCGTGCCCAGATCCTTGGTGCGGTTCACGAACAGGGCGTCGTAAATCTCGTCCACGTAATATTTGTGGAAGAGCACCCGATAGAATCCCTTCATTTTTCCGGCAACCAATTCGGGAGCGAAGCGCTTGGTGCGATAGAACTCATACGCCACCCAAATGCCGGCCACCGCAATGGCGATGGAGGCGAGCATCAGGAAATATTCCGTGGTCGAGCTCTCCTGAACGGCCTTCGCGGACTCCGTCGCTCCGGCGCTGGACATTACGGGTTCGAGGAACTTCTCGAACTGATTGCTTCCGAACAAGGATGCGGGCCAGCCGATCCATCCGCCAACCACGGAAAGCACCGCAAGAATCATCAGGGGGATGGTCATCGTTCGCGGCGATTCGTGAATGTGTTTTTGCGCGTGATTGTCGGCACGGGAATAGCCGAAAAACGTGAGGAACACCAATCGGAACATGTAAAACGCAGTCATGCCTGCGGTGATGAAACCGACGATCCACAGAGCAGGATGCCGCTCGAACGCGCGCCCGAGAATCTCATCCTTACTGAAAAACCCCGCAAGCGGGGGAATCCCGGCGATCGCCAGGGTAGCCACAAAGAAGGTCCGTGCCGTGACAGGAATTTCGCCCCACAGGCCGCCCATCTTTTGAATGTCTTGCTCGCCGGACATGGCGTGAATCACGCTGCCTGCGCCGAGGAACAAAAGCGCTTTGAAGAAGGCGTGCGTCATCAGGTGGAAAATGCCCGCGGCGAAAGCTCCCACCCCGAGCGCGAGAAACATGTAGCCGAGCTGGCTGATGGTGGAGTAGGCCAGAACTTTCTTGATGTCGTTTTGCACCAGCGCCATGGAGGCGGCAAAAATCGCCGTGACCACGCCGATCACGGCAACCACATCCATGGCCAGCGGCGCGAGCCGGTAGATGGCGTTCATCCGTACCACCATGTAAACGCCGGCGGTCACCATGGTGGCCGCGTGGATCAACGCGCTGACCGGAGTGGGTCCCTCCATCGCGTCGGGGAGCCACACGTACAGCGGAATCTGCGCGGACTTGCCCGTGGCGCCCACAAAGAGCAACAATGCAATCGTCGTCAGCACCGGCGCCCCCGCCGCAAGCGCATGCGCGCTTAGCGCGCCGTCCAGCGCCTGGAGGATTCCAGAATTGGCTGCGGTATCCGTAAGCCCCGCCGAAGTGAACCGGATCGTCGCGAAGGTCACCGCGGTCAGCAAAATGCCGAGGATGAATCCCGCGTCTCCGATGCGATTCACGATGAAGGCCTTTTTGCCGGCATCGGAAGCGGATTTCTTCAGGAAGTAGAACCCGATCAGCAAATAGCTGCACAGGCCCACGCCTTCCCAGCCCACGAACATGAGGAGCATGTTGTTCGCCAGGACCAGCGTGAGCATGGAGAACATGAACAGGTTCATGTACCCGAAGAAGCGGTAGTAGCCGCCTTCGTGGCCCATGTAGCCAATCGAGTAGACGTGAATCAGGAAGCCCACACCGGTGACGACGAGCACCATCACAGAAGAAAGTGGGTCGAGCAAGTATCCCCAGTCGGCGGTGAAGGGCACCACTTGCCCGCTACTGAGCAGCATCTGGCCGGGCGCAAGCCATTCGAAAAGAATGTGCTGCACGACGCGGTTCTCGGGAGGGGCGGACAACAATTGCGTGACTGCGCCCAACGCGTAAGCGAACGACACTCCCACGCTGCCGACGCAAAACAGACTTACGGCGCTTTTCCGAAGGCGCCGGCCCACCAATAGCATCAGCGACGCCGTCGCCAACGGAAACAGCGGGATCAGCCAGAGATGCTCGAGGAAGTAGCCCGTCGGCGTCATGCGATTTGTTTTCCCTGAGTCATGTCGTGGCGCGCCCCTACCACTTCAACAAGTCCATTTCGTCTTCAAGAACGGTTTCGCGGTTCCGGAAGAACGCGATGATGATTCCGAGCCCCACCGCGGCTTCGGCGGCGGCATCGGCGATGATGAACAGCGCGAAAACCTGCCCTGCGACGTCGCCGTACAAGCGCGAAAAGGCCACGAGATTGATGTTCACGGCGTTCAGAATCAGCTCGATGGACATCAGAATGACAATCACGTTGCGCCGCGTGACCACCCCGATCGCGCCGATAATGAAAAGCGCAAGGCCGAGAAAAAGATAATGTCCAATCGGAAGCATGAATGTTTATGTCCTTTTCTTTGCCATAACCACCGCACCGATCATGGCCACCAACAACAACACCGAAGCAATCTCGAACGGCAACAAGTAGGACGAGAACAAGCTCTTGGCCACCTCTTCTGAGTTCGGCGGCAATTTGTCGGCGGGTACCGCATTAAGGACCGGCACTCCCTGGCCGGGGATTTTCCTGCTCGACCACAGCATCAGGCCCACCTGCGCTGCCAGCGCCAGGGAGATGAGCAAGCCAACCCATTTTTGCCTCGCAAACTGCAACTGACGGACGGCCACATCCAGGTTCACGAGCATGATCACGAACACAAAAAGCACCATGATGCCGCCCACGTAGAGGATGATCTGCACGATGAAGAGAAATTCTGCGCGCAGTTCGAGGAAGATTCCCGCGGTTGCCAGCAGCGCAGTGATTAGGAAGATGGCGCTATGCACGGCATTGCGCCGCGTGACGGTCAATATCGCGCTGACCACGGCGACGCCGGCGAACAAATAAAAGATGGCTTGATCAAGCATAAGAATCCGGTGCGCGACTGGGCGCTTTCTGCGCCTCGCCCTTTTGGTCCAGGGCCAAAATGAACAGCGCAATGATCAGCGCCATAATGGATGCGGGGAGGGTGGCCAGCAGCAGCCGCCAGCCATTCAGGTGGTAATACACCCCTACGATCATGGCGATCCCGATCAGCAGCACGTTGATGATGGACAACGGAATCAGGAAATGCCAGCCGAGGCGCATCAGTTGATCGAAACGATAGCGCGGCAACGTGAAGCGCAGCCACATGAAGAAATAAATGTAGGCGCTGACTTTGAAAATGAACCAGAAGCCACCGTGAATGCCCGCGTAGAACGGCCTGACGGCGGCGGCCAGAGAGGGTTTCGCAATGGGCACTAGCACGGGCGAGGCCAGGACCGCCGCCACTGCAAAGCACAAGCCCGCAACCGCCAGCATGAACAGTTGCTGAACGCGCGCGGGCTGTTTTGGCGTGCGCATGAGGCAATAGACGCCAATCACCGCCGTTAAGAGCGGCGGAAAAAAATCAATGAAATTGAGCCAGCGCGTTTCCGAAAAAGGGCGCAGCCAGCCACCGAGGAATAGCGTCGTCGCCACGGAGGCGACAACGATCATGTTTGTGTATTCCGCGAGAAAATACAGCGACCAGCGAAAGCCGCTGAATTCCGTCATGTAACCGGCCACCAGTTCGGATTCCGCCTCGGGCAAATCGAAGGGCGCCCGATTCGTCTCGGCAATAGAGGCCACCAAGTAGGTGAAAAGCGCCACGGGCGCAAGCAATCCGAACCAAATGCCCTGGTTGCGCTGGGCTTCCACGATCGAAGTGACGTTCAAAGTGCCGGCAAAGAGCAGCCCGCACACCAGGGCCATGCCCGCCGCGGTTTCGTAGCTCACCAGTTGCGCGGAACTGCGCAGCGCGCCCATCAGGGAATAATGGCTGTTCGATGCCCAGCCTCCGAGCACGATGCCGAAGATGCCCATAGCGCTCACGCCGACCACAAAAAGAATTCCGACGTTGATGTCTTGTGCGATTTGGAAAGCGGGCCCAATCGCCAGACCGGCCATCGCCAGCAAAGCGGCTCCCACAGAAAGCACTGGCGCGAGCCAGAAAACGAGCTTGTCCGCGTCGTCGGGGATGATGTCTTCCTTGATGAGCAGCTTCACCGCGTCAGCAATGGGCTGTAGCAGGCCGTGTGGCCCCACGCGCATCGGTCCGAGCCGCGCCTGCATATCGGCCATGATTTTGCGCTCAACCAACACGACGTAGCCGACGATGAGCGGCAAGACCGCTACGATGGCCAGTCCGCAGACGAGCGGAGCCCAATACTGCTTCATGAATTCCATCGTGGCTTGCGTTACCTCTTGCATTTGTGACTTGTCACCCCGGCAGCTTGCCCGTTTTTCGAGTTCCCCACACTAGCGATCCACTTCTCCCAAAACAATGTCGAGCGTTCCGATGATCGCCACGACGTCGGCCACCAGGTGTCCCTTCACCATGTGGTCAAACGACTGCAGATTCACGAACGACGGTGGCCGGATGCGTACGCGATACGGCTGCACCGTTCCGTCGCTAATCACGTAGTAGCCCAACTCGCCCTTGGGCGCTTCGATGGAATGGTAGACTTCGCCCGGGGGCGGCTTCAGCACTTTGCCAACTTTTGCCATGATCGGCCCGGCGGGAATGTTTTCAATCGCCTGCAGACAAATCAACCGCGACTGCCGCATCTCTTCCATGCGCACCATATACCGGTCGTAGGTATCTCCCGTGGCGCCGACGGGGATTTCAAATTTGTACTGATCGTAGGCGGCGTAGGGCATCGCTTTGCGAATGTCCCACTTCACGCCGCTGGCCCGCAGCACGGGGCCGGTTGCACCCAAGGCGATAGCGTCGGCGGCCTGCAAAATCCCCACGCCTTTGGTGCGGCCCAACCAGATGCGGTTTTGCGTTAGCAGGTCTTCGTAATCCTTGATGCGCGGCTCGAAGGCTTTGCAAAAGCGCTCGACGTCTTTTTCCAGTGTGTCGTGCGCCTCATATTGCAGCCCGCCAATGCGAAACGCGTGCGTGGTCAGACGCGCTCCGCAATATTTTTCGAAAATTTTCAGGATCTCTTCCCGCTCGCGGAAGCAATAGAAGAGCGGTGTGAGCGCCCCGATGTCGAGCGCGTGCGTCCCGAGCCACAGGAGGTGGCTGGCAATCCGCTGCAGCTCCGTCAGGATGGTGCGAATCACACGCGCGCGCGGCGGCGCCTCCACCATCAGCAATTTCTCGACGGCTTCGCAGTAACCCAGGCCGTTGCTGACCGCAGCGACGTAATCCATGCGGTCGACATACGGCGCGAACTGCTGATAAGTACGGTTTTCGGCGATTTTCTCTACGCCCCGATGCAGGTAGCCAATCAGGCACTCGGAGCCGATCACGCGCTCGCCGTCGAGTTTGAGCTTCACGCGCAGCACGCCGTGCGTGGACGGGTGCTGCGGCCCCATGTTCAGGATGAGTTCGTCCGCGCCCAGCAGCGTTTGCTGCTTCTCTCCGGTTCCCGCGATGGTGTTGCTAGCCATGCCCGTTTATTGCCCGCCCGTCATTGCCCGCTTTCAATGCCCAGGTTTTCTTTCACCCAGCTGGTGTCCTGCTCGATGATGTCGTAGTCCTTCCGGAGCGGATAACCTTGCCACTCGTCGGGCAAAAGAATGCGCGTCAGATTGGGATGTCCAGCAAAAATGATCCCAAACATGTCGAACGCTTCACGCTCGAGCCAATTGGCTGTTGGCCAAACCCCGGCAACGCTGGGGACCTGTTCGCCATCGCCAGCCCTGGCCTTCACGCGCAAGCGTTCATTCTTTGCAAACGAATAAAGATTGAGCACTACGTCGAAGCGCTTCTCGCGCCTGGGCCAATCCACTGCCGTCAGGTCGGAAAGCAGGTCGAACTTTTCTTCGTCGCGCAAATACTGTGCGACTTCCGCCAGCCGCCCGCATTCCACCGTCAGAATCGCTTGCTTGCGGTCTTCGATCGCTTCCAGGAGCGCCGCTGCAAACTTGGCGCGAACTCGCCCGACCAGTTCATTGTTCAGCGGCGTCTGCAGCTGCACGGGAGGCTTCGGTGGCGGAGGCGCGGCAGGTTTCGGCGGTGCCGCAGCCGGCGGTGCCGCGGCGGGGGCCTTCGCTGGGGGGGTGGATGTGGGAGCGGAGCTGCCTGCGGGCTTGTCGCCCGCGGGCACGCCGGAAGGCTGTTGTTCCTTGGGTTCGTCGGCCATAGACCCTGAGTAATTGCGGCTCCGGCCCCTCCGCGAGCTGAAGTGCTAAGATGCCCACTCGTCGAAGAAAGGCCCGCGTGTCAAACGCGCGCGTTTCTAACACACGGCAAAAAACTAGTCAACGACAAGAACTTGGAATGCAAATCGGCAGCGCCCGAGCACATGCGCCTTCCGGCATCAAGCCCACTCGAGCGCGCCTTTCTTGTACAACCACACGTACCCGATTAGCAGAATCCCGAGGAACACGCACATGGAGACCAGCGCGAACAGCCCCATGTGGGTCAGCACCCACCCGCGGTACAAAATCGCCCAGGGAAACAGGAACATCGTCTCGACATCGAAGACGACAAATAACATGGCGATGATGTAAAA
>Ga0066665_10001913_pt1 | contig 10001 bp, 4 predicted proteins | sample GraSoiAngelo_114_FD_75175 | JGI IMG/M metagenome (GOLD analysis project Ga0066665, IMG submission 75175) | Grasslands soil microbial communities from the Angelo Coastal Reserve, California, USA - 14_0903_13_40cm | ecosystem: Environmental > Terrestrial > Soil > Grasslands | place: USA...
ATCCCGGGAACATCCAAGCCCAATCGTTGTGCTGGCAATCGACGATCACATTGGAAACGATCCCCGTGACCACGGCCGTAGCGTTGAATACGTTGCAGCCTATCCCCGGTTGGCTCGTAGGAGACAAGAACACGTCCACGCTGTAGGTTGTGCCAAAGGTGAATTGGGTCGGGAAGGTAAAGTCCACGTCTCCTGTAACGAAAAGATTGTCACCGGCGTTGTCCTGCAACTCGAGGGTGTCACCCGTGCCAACGACGAGCCCAACGACAGTGCCGCCAACCGGAAACTTTGGCTGCGGGCACGAAACTTGAACGTTGCTAACACTACCGACAATCGTGCCGCTGCCGTTGGAGACCACGCAAGTTTGAGAGGGGTTGGTTGGCTGGGTCTTTATCGTTACGGCGTAATTGGCGCCAGCGAGAAGAGTCGTTGCAAATGTGAAGTTGACTGTTCCGGTCCCGCTGATCTTGAGATCGTCTCCACCATTGTCCTGCAAGGTAAGCCCCGCCCCCTGCAGCCCCGAAACGGCCCCACCGACGGTATAAGTAGCAGCGCAACTTATCTGAACGCCTGTCACGTTCGCAGTGGCTGTTCCTGAACCGTTTGTGACGCTGCACACCTGACTCGACGGTTGCGTCTTGATGGTGACGTTATAAGTACCGCCGCTGGTAATCGCAGTCTTGAACGTAAAGCTGACTGTTCCGGTGCCCGTAACGGTGAGGTCGTCGCCGCCGTTGTCCTGGAGCACAAGGCCGGTTCCCGACAAACCTACTACCGATCCCCCAATTGTAAAAGGGCCAGTGGTTGTGCCCCCGCTGCCTCCGCTCCCTCCACTCCCGCCGCTACCCCCGCTACCTCCGGTCGTAGGTCTCTTTAAGTTACACGCGGACATGACGAGTGCCGCCCCTATTGCGAGGGCTAGGACTGATTTCTGGACTGGGATCATGCTCTTGGTCCCCTTCTGTTTGTCTCTTCGATTCTAGAAGTCATCCTCAACGGGATTGTTTCGTTCCCGTGAGGCTATTCCCGTTTCGTCGAGTTCTAGTAGTATCGGAACTGAGGTCCCCAGCTTCGCCCGAGCCTCTTTTTCCGGCAACACCTCTCCACAAGTACTGTGCTGAACTAAGTAATAACAGTCAGAACGCGTAAACACGAATCGATCTCCCACGTTTAGGCGCGCACACCTCAAGTTCACACACCCCAGACTGGTGCCAGACTCATGACGAATGTGAACATGGGTAGGAAAAAAGCGCGTGAATCCAAGAACGTGATATCGGGCGGAGAAATCAGGGGAAGTTCAACTCTCTTGCTTGCCCCCGGAAATGTCAGCGAATTGCGAACACTCTGAAGATCCTACTTTTACGCGGGCATTAGGACGGATGGATGTGCCGGAAGGACTGCAAGCAGCGGCGCGCGGTATCGAGTTCCGTAAAACGGCTGCCTTCTTGCTCAATCAGGTAATATTCAACTCCGCCACCGCTTTCGGCTGCATCGAAAATATCTTTCCAATCCGCAGCCCCTTCTCCAAACAGAACCTTGTAACCTTTCGCCGGGTCGGGTGACCAGTCTTTCAGGTGGAGGGAGTGAATTCGGTCCGGATTCTCTCGAATCCACGCCACCGGATCAGACCCGGCCTCCAGACATGTGCCAACATCCAGTTGGAGCATGACGGAGGGCTTCGTATTCTTGGCCAGGATTTCCATCGGGCGCTGGCCGTCCATCGCAGTGAACTCCCGATGGTGATTGTGATATCCGGCTCTCAACCCAGATGCCTCCAGTTGATCGGCGGCAGCATTCAGCGCATCGGCCACCGTCTTCCAACCGTCCAGGCCAGGCTTCGGATTCGCGGAAGCCATGACCACATACTTGCTGCCCAGAATCAGATTCATGTCGCGCGCTTTGCCGATTTTCTCCGGGCTCAGGTACGATCTGTCGTTGTGCGTCGAGAAGCATCGGATGCCGAGATCGTCCAGGAGCTTTCTCATCTGCTTGGTTTGAGTTTCGGACCATTCGAAATAGGGCGCATAGAATTCAACGCCCTGATATCCCATCTCTGCAACGGCGCGCACCGTTCCCTCGGGATCTCTTTTCAGTTCTTCACGGACAGAGTAGAGTTCCAGGCCGGCGGGAATCGATTTCGCCGCGCGAACCGAAAGCGCCCACGGCAACATTGCTGAAAAAGCAAGAAACGACCGTCGTGAGAGTGTGTGTGGCGTCATGGCTGAATCCTTATGCCAAGCCGCATCCTAACAAAAACTCAATCACCATGCGACACGGCCTTCGCCGCCTCGCGCCCCGGAACGATGCTTCGCACGATCACGTACAGCACGGGAATAAAAACCAGGTTCAGCGTGGTCGCGGCAATCATTCCTCCAAAGACGGTTGTACCGACGGAAATGCGGCCTGCTCGTCCCGCACCCTGCGCCAGCACCAGCGGCACAACGCCCAGGATGAACGCCAGCGAAGTCATCAAAATCGGCCGTAGCCGGATACGCGCCGCTTCCACCGCGGCTTCAACGACGGTCATGCCTTGACCGCGCAGTTGCTCCGCAAACTCCACGATCAGAATCGCATTCTTGCTGGCAAGGCCGATCAGCATCACCAATCCAATCTGGCAATAAACGTCGTTCTGCAATCCGCGCAAAGCTTGCGCGCCAATCGCTCCGAGAATCGCAACCGGCACGGCCAGCAGCACGATGAACGGCAGCACGTAGCTTTCGTATTGGGCTGCCAGCGTCAGGTACACCACAACCACGCCAAGAGCAAAAAGAATCAGCGCTTTTCCTCCGGACTCGATTTCTTCCAGCGACAGTCCGCTCCACTCGAAGGTCATCCCATTCGGCAGGACTTTTTTGGAAAGCGCTTCCATGGCTGCAATGCCCTCGCCGGAACTGTGGCCTGGCGCCGGCGCTCCATTGATTTCTGCGGAGCGAAAAAGATTGTAATGCGAAATGACCTGGGGATTTGCGGTTTGTTCCACGGTCACCAGGTTGTCGAGCGAAATCATCTTTCCCGTGTCGGAGCGCAAATAATACTGACGGATATCCTTTGGCTGCGAGCGGTATTTACTGTCGGCCTGCACGTAGACGCGGTACGAGCGGTTATTGAAATCGAAATCGTTTACGTAGACCGAGCCCATGTAGACCTGCAAAGCGTCCGTAATCTGGTTGAGCGGCACCATCAGGCTCTTCGCTTTTTCGCGGTCGATGCGCACCAGGTATTGCGGGTCGTTTGCTGTAAAGCTGGTAAAGAGACCCACGATATCCTTACTGGCGTTCCCTTGTGCTGCCAGCTTGTTGGCCGTCTCCGCGATGCTCTGCAACGAGTTGCGCCCCAGATCCTCCAGCTCATACTGGAATCCCCCGAATTGCCCCAGTCCAAACACGGCCGGCGGATTGAACGGAACCACGATCGCTCCCGAGACCGCCGACAGCGAACCGCGTAATCGCCCGATTGTTGCCGCCGCTGAGTGCACCGTGCCCTTGCGATTCTCGAATGGCCGCAAGTTTGCGTAAAGCATTGCCTGATTCGAGGCCGAGCCCGCGGCGCCAAATCCAACAATCGTGAAAACGCCGTCGATTTCCGGGTCACGCGAAATCACTTCTTCCGCCTTGCTGCAAACATCGCGCGTGTAGGTGAGCGAAGCGCCTTGCGGCGCTTGCACGATGAACATCAGATAGCCCTGATCATCTTCCGGGATGAACGCGCGCGGAACGCGCTGATAGAGCCAGTAGGTGCAGCCCAGCAGCGCAAAGAAGAGCAACAACGTAGCCAGCCGCCAGTCCAGAGCCCTTCGAATGGTGCGTTGATAAAGGCTCGCGCCGGCGCTGAACGCGTCGTTGAATAATTTAAAAAAACGGGCCTTCGCGCGCTCCCGGTGTTTCCCCAAAAAAATTGCCGATAGAGCCGGTGTCAGCGTAAGCGCGTTAAACGCCGAGATCGACACGGAAAAGGCAATCGTCAGCGCGAATTGACGGAAGAGAATTCCAGTGGTTCCCGGGAAAAGCGCGACCGGCACGAACACCGCCACCAGGACGAGCGATGTCGCCACCACCGCTCCGGCCACTTCTTTCATTGCCACGGACGCGGCGTTGTGCGGTTCCGTAATCCCTTCGACGATATGCCGCTCCACGTTCTCAATCACCACGATCGCGTCGTCCACCACCAGTCCAGTGGCCAGCGTGATGCCAAATAGCGTCAGCGTATTGATCGAGAAGCCCAGCAATTTGACAAAAACGAATGTGCCGACCAGCGAAACGGGAATGGTAATTGCCGGGATGAATGTGCTCCGCCAGTCCTGCAAGAAAATATAAATCACGATGATGACCAAGGCGATGGCTTGCAGCAGCGTGATCAGCACATCGCGTATGGACTCACCGATGACCGTTGTGGTATCAAACGCCACCGCAGCCTTAAGCCCGGGAGGAAAATTCTTCGATAGCCGCAGCAACTCCTCTTTTGCGGCCCTGTCCACATCCAACGCATTGGCGCCGGGAAGCTGGGTAACCGCTAGGCCTACGGCGTCATGGCCGTTGAATCGAAGCAGTGTGCCGTAATTTTCCGCGCCCAGCTCCGCGTGACCGACGTCTTTCAATCGCACCAGCGTCCCATCGGTTCCCGTTTTCAAAATTATTTTGTCAAACTCCGACGCTTCGCTGAGCCGTCCCACTGCCCGCACGCTGATCTGGTAAGACTGCCCCTCTTGCGACGGTGGCTGGCCGATTTGCCCGGCCGCCACTTGCACGTTTTGTTCTTGCAACGCGCTAAGCACATTCGTCGCTGTCAATCCGCGCTCAGCCAATTTCGCCGGGTCGAGCCACAGGCGCATGGCATATTTGCGCTCTCCGAAAATGATCGCGTCGCCGACTCCTTTGACGCGCTTGAGGGCATCTTTTACGTACACGTCCATGTAGTTGCTGAGGAATAGGCTGTCGTATTGGCCCTCGGAATAAACGCCCGCGCCAAATACGAATCCGCCGATTTGCTTGGTGATGATGATTCCAGTGTTCTTCACTTCGTTCGGCAATCGTCCGAGCGCCTGGTTCACACGGTTTTGAACGTCCACCGCAGCCAGGTCCACATTCCTGGTTACGTCAAAGATCACCGTGATCTGGCTCGTTCCGTCGTTGCCGCTCGTCGAGCTCATGTACTTCATGCCCTGCACGCCGTTGATAGCTTGTTCGAGCGGAATGGTGACGGCGGATTCGACGGTTTGCGCGTTCGCTCCGATGTAGCCGCTGCTGACGATCACTTGCGGTGGCGCCAGGTCCGGTAATTCGGTGATGGGAAGCGTAGGAATGCAGATGGCGCCTGCAAGAATGATGAACAGCGCGCACACCGTGGCAAAAACCGGCCGCCGGATGAAGAAATCAACGAACAAGGCCGGAGTCCGCCTTTGCTGGGAATGGAATGGCGCTGTTCATGAGTTCGCGGTGGCTAGCGGCCGGGATTGCTCTGGGCCTTGTTCTGGATTTGCTCCGTGACCGGAGTGCCGTCCTGCAGGAATTGTGTCCCGGAGGTGATCACATGATCGCCGGCCTTGAGCCCATCGAGAACCACAAAATCATTTCCGACAGTATCGCCAAGTTTTAGGGGCTTCTGCCGCGCTACGGTTCCTTTGCCTTCGTTGACGGCGACGAACGCGAAGAACTGGCCATTGATGCGCTGTACCGCCAGCACCGGAATCACCGGGCCGTCGTGAACGCCCCAGGTAATTTGCGTGCTCATCTGTTGCGCAATGCGGAGCTTGGCTTTGCCGTTCTCGAATATCGCTTTGGCCAAAACCGTCTGTGTATCGGTATCCACTTGTGGCGAAACAAAGCTGATACGTGCATCGATGCCTGTTCGATTGTTATTGTCCAGAATTCGAACGGGTAGCCCAAGCTTCAAGTTTTTGGCGCGGTCGGCGGGAACATAAATATACGCTTCCAGGGCGCCCGGCTCGTCCACTGTGGTAAGCAACGTGGAAACCGTCACGCGGTCTCCTACACGCACCGGAATGTCTCCGACAATTCCGTCCCGCGGCGCAGCGACGCTGTAATAATGGAGTTCCACCCGTTGCTGCCGTACCTGCTCGTCGATCGCTTTTACTTGCGCGAGCGCCGCATCATAGCCGGTCTGAGCATTGTCCAGTTCCTGCTTGCTGATCACGCCGGCGTCAAATAGTTTCTGCGCGCGCTCCAGCGAAATCTTGGCGTAGCGCAGGTTTGCTTCCTGTGCCGCCCGTGATGCCTCCTGGCTGTTTACCGTGGCTTCCTGTTTCAACGGATCGATCTGCAGGAGCAGCGTTCCTGCTTCCACGCGGTCGCCGGACTTCACGAAAATCCTCGTAATCTGCCCTTCCACTTGCGGATTGATCGAAGCAGAGTGCCGCGATTTCAGGATGGACAGATATTCGGTCGTTTCCGGAATTTTTACCGCAGGCGCAATCTGCACTTGCACTGGCACCGCGGGCGCGCTTGCGCCCGGCGCGCTGTCGGCCGCGCTTTTCTGGCAACCAGACACAAACAGTCCGGCTGCTAGGGCCAGGAGCAAAGGCGCCTCTAGCCGTCCCGAGGCTGGCACCGTTGTCTTGCTATGGATCGAAGCAATTGGGCGCATACCGGTTTACCTAGCTTCAAATCTTACGACACTGCTTAGCTGGAGCAAAATGGAAAGGGTCCGCCATTATTTTGGACGCAGGGGAAACTTGTTGGTTATATGGAAGTTCCTGGCGGCAGGCTAGTAGAAATCGCGGGAATTGATTCTTTTTCCGGAAAGCCCAAGTTGCAGCACGTCCATCTGTTCCGGCCGGTCAAAAATCTTACCTGGGAAAAAGATTTTCGTCAGCACTCGCACGCCGCCAAATGCCGCGCCCAGCACCACGGCCACTACCATGAACACGAACGTGGCGATAAAAATCTTGGCGATCGTCGAAAGCAACGGCGGATCGGTGACCGTCTGGCGCGGTTCGTTCCATGTCACTTCCGTTTCGTAGTTCACCGCGCGCCGCAGCGTATTCCCATACTCCACCGAGGATGGCTTCAAAACTATCGAAAGCAGGGAAGCCTTGCGCTCAATCGATGTTCCCGCTTGCTTTGCTGCGGACGAAATCGCCTGCTCCAGATGCCTCAGATGCTGCTCGGCCAGTTGCGGCGTCGGATAATCGATCAGCAGCAGCACCGCTTCCTCTTTTCCCTCACGGTAGTGCGCCAGCATCGCCTCTGCGTTTACATTGAATCCAGCCTCGCTCGCCAGGTTCGCGAACTCCTCCCGCTTCAGCGTAGCGATGGCATTCTGGAACGCCACCGGCCCCCGCGCATATCTTTGTGTCCCGTCGCTGAATCCTCGCGGCAGGTACGTTCGAATCGGTGGGAGCGGCGTCTGGTCGGCATGCGCGCTCACCGCGTTCACCAGCGTTACCAAATCCGCCGTGGAAATCGCCGGCGTTGGCCGCACTTCGAGAATGGAAGTCCCCACCAGGACAAACAGCCGGTCGCCATCCACCGCCGAAGTCCTGTTCAACGTCGACGGATGCATTTCGGGGCGGATCAGCGCGGTATACATTTCATACGCGCTGCTGGGATCGCGGTATTTCTGCAAATTTATTTGGATTTTGGCGTCCCCGGAGGAGTATTCGCAGAATTCCCCCGCCGTGCGCCCAGTCTCTTTCCACAAGTCTAAGTAGTTCGACGCGGCTTCTGTTTCCACCCACATCGGACTGGGCTGGCCGGACCAGCCGGCGAAATGAGCGGGAAGTTTTTGCTGTTGAGCAGACAAATACGGTGCGGCGCAAAGCGCCAGAGACAACACGCCAATAAAATGCAGCTTTCGCATCCCGGCTTCTATTAGACACCAACTCCCTAGTTTTGGTTGCGAGATTGTTCAGCCGTTGCTGACGCAGGGCGCACGGCCCCGGGCTTGGCCGGCAGATTCATCGTCACGCTATTCATGCTCTCCAGATAGCTGGCCACACCTTGATACAGCCCCTCGGCCACTTTTTGCCGCTGCTCGGGCTTCTTCAGCAGTTGTTCGTCGGCAGGATTACTCAGGAAGGAGATCTCAGTGAGGATTGACGGCATATCCGCGCCAATCAACACCACGAAGGGAGCTTTCCGCACGCCGCGGTTCTTCACCGGCTTGCTGGTCTTCTGAATCCGCCTGGAGAGGGAATCTTGAATATCCTCAGCAAGTTCCTTGGACTCGTCAATTTTTTCGGTCCTTGCGATTTTCAGCACCAGGTCCTGCAGGTCGTGCACGCCTCCTTGCGCCGTGGCGTTCTCTCGCGCTGCCACCTCCATCGCCTCCGCCGAGCCTTTCAGGTTCAGATAATACGTCTCAATGCCGCGCGCCGCGTGGTCCCGGCTCGAATTCGCATGGATCGAAATAAACAGGTCCGCTTTGGCCTGGTTCGCAATGTTTGTCCGTTCTTCCAGCGGAACAAACGTGTCATCCGAACGCGTGTACACCACATCCGCGCCGGGCAGGCGCTGCTCGATAATCTTTCCTAGCCGCAGCGCCACGTCCAGGCACAGGTCTTTTTCCATCAAGCCCGTCGGACCGATCGTTCCTGTATCGTGGCCGCCGTGGCCCGGGTCGATCACAATCCTTCCAATTTTCAAGCCTAGCGTGCGAGTCAACGTGGACTGCCCGTCGCGCGTCGGTTGCGGCGTGCTCGCCGGGCGGACCAAATCTGGTTTCGCACTCGCTGGCGTTGTTTTGACGAGCCTTGGTTTCGCGTGCTCCACAGATGGCGGCGCATTGCGCGCCACTGCGGAAGAATTGTCTGTCACCGCCGAGCCGCTACTCGCGGAGGCCGCTCCTCCGTTAGCCGCGCCACCGTTGGCGGCGGCGCCGTTAATCGTCGTATTGATTGCGCCCTTTGAGTTTTTCGCCTGCTGCCCCGACGTGGAAACCGCGCCCTCCGCTGGTTCCCTCGAAGCTTCAATCGGAATCGCTCGCGCTCCGCCGTTCGCGGCCGTTGCGTTCTTGCTCGGATCTTCCGTGCCAGCCTCCTGCGCGGGTTTTCCTTTTGCCGTGCGCACCGGCGCCGCCGAAGAGTCTCCATACAAATCGATCAAAAGTTGCGGCGGATTCCCGGTCAACGAAGAGGCGTATTCCTTCACTGCGTTTACTTCCAGCACCACGCGCACCACGCCGCTGTGATTTTGCGCCACGCGAACCGCTGTCAACAGAGTGCCGTCAACGTGGATATTCGCGCGCGCCACTTCCGGCGTCAGACGCGCCGAATGCAAATCAAAAAAGATGCGTTCAGGACTCGTAATGCGCCCGGAAGTGTATTGCACACTATCCTCTAGATCGATGGTCACTCGCGTCGCGTCGCCGTTGACTGCCGTGCGAATCCGCCGCAACTGCGGCAATGCCCCGGATCCTCTGCTGCTGGCGGGTTTGCCGCCGGAGTGCGCCGGCGCATCCAGTCGCGGTTCCTCAGCGCCCGGCCACGTGGTCTTTGAAGTAACTGCGCTGCTCGAATCGGACGGCGCGTCGCCATTCCGCAGCAGCGCCAATTCCGCCAGCGCTTCTTGCGCTTCGCGTTTTCTCGGCGAACGCGGATAGCGTTTCAGGAAATCCTCATAAGTCTTTTTCGCCAGCATTGAATCGCCCAATTGCTCGCGCTGCAGCTTCGCCGTTCGCAGAATCGCATCCTGGCAATACTTGCTCGTCGGGTATTCGCGAACCAGGAATTGGTACGTGTCGACGGCCGACTGGTAATAGCTTCGCCCAAAGCGGTCGCCCATCTCCGTGTAAAGTTCCGCGACGGCCAGCAGCGAATCGGGAACTTCCGGAGCTCGCGGCGTAATCATGGCGACGCGCCGATAGACCAAGACCGCTTGTTTGTAATCCGCGAGCGTGCGTTTTTCGGTGGGTTTGCTGTTCAGCGCCGCGCGCTGCTCTTCGGCTCGCGCAAATTGCGCCGCGGCGGACTGGCGTTTCACGGACGCGGTGGCAGCGGCTTCCGCATTCGTTTTCGCCGGCGCCGCCGCAACAAAAAACAGGGCAGC
>Ga0066665_10001915_pt1 | contig 9996 bp, 6 predicted proteins | sample GraSoiAngelo_114_FD_75175 | JGI IMG/M metagenome (GOLD analysis project Ga0066665, IMG submission 75175) | Grasslands soil microbial communities from the Angelo Coastal Reserve, California, USA - 14_0903_13_40cm | ecosystem: Environmental > Terrestrial > Soil > Grasslands | place: USA...
AAGAGCTCGAGCTGCCGCTCGGGGTCGGCAGCCTCGAGGAGACGCTCGCGCGCTTCTTCGACCGCCGATCGGCCCCACAGGTCGAGCAGAGGGGTGTGACGGCCGGCGAGCTCGTCGGCGGGCGCGCCGAAGAGCAGCGCCGCGGCACCGGGCAGGAGCACGGCTCCGACGGTGCGGACCCGCCGGGGCGTGTCGCGCAGATAGAACGTCGCCCGGGCACCACCGACCACGGCGTGCCCCACGCTGGTTCCGGTCCGCTCGGTGAGGTCGTCGTAGAGCCGTACCGGGTGATCGGAGAGCCGGAACACGAGGTGCGTCGCTCCGCTTCCGAGCATGCGCTCGCGGTCGCTCGCGTCGCCGTCCGCGGCGCCGTGCCTGTCCGACACCCAGACGATGCTGATGAAGGGGCGCAGCGCGGGTCGCGGGGCGCGCACGACCGCGGCCGGCCTGACAGCCATCACTTCCGCGGCAGGCCGAGCACGCGCTGGGCGACGATGTTCCGCTGGACCTCGCTCGTCCCGCCGGCGATCGTCATCGCGCGGTCGTAGAGGAACTGCTTCGCCCACCGGCCGCCGGGCGCGAGCCGCGGATCGTCCATCAGCGCGGCCCACGGACCGAGCAGCTCCATCCCCGCCTCGGAGAACTCCTGGACGAGGCTCGTCGACATGAGCTTCATGGCGGCCGAGAGATGCGGGTTCATGCGCTCGTGGAGCGAGTCGGTCAGCGCCCGCATGCCCGCCCAGCGCAGGATCGCGCCCTTGGTGGCGAGGTCGGCGACGCGCTGGCGGACGCGACGGTCCCCGAGCTTCTGCTGCTCGCGCGCCGTCGTCTTCAGCCAGTCGAGCGCCTGGTCGAAGCGGATACTGCCCGCGATGCCGCTCCGCTCGTTCACGAGCGCGCTCGAGACGATCTCCCACCCCTGCCCCTCGGCGCCGAGGCGGTTCTCCACCGGCACCCGGACGTCGCTCATGAATACCTCGTTGAACTCCGAGCCGCCGTCGATCTGGCGGATCGGGCGGATGTCGATGCCGCGGCTCCGCATGTCCATCAGGAGCACGGAGAGGCCGCCCCACTTGGTGCCGTCGGTCGAGGTGCGCACGAGGACGAAGAACCAGTCCGAGATGTGGGCGAGCGTGGTCCAGATCTTCTGCCCGTTCACGACGTAGTCGTCGCCGTCCCGGACCGCACGCGTCTTGGCGGCCGCCATGTCCGACCCGGACGACGGCTCCGAGTAGCCCGTCGCCCAGATCTCGTCGGCCGTCAGGATCGGCGGGATGAAGCGGCGTTTCTGCGCGTCGGTGCCGTAGCGGATGATCGCCGGTCCGACCCACCAGATCGCCATCGCGTTCACCACTTGCGGGGCGCGGACGCGGGTCAGCTCCTCGTTGAGGATCGCCTGCTCCATCGGCGAGAGTCCCGCGCCGCCGTATTCCTTCGGCCACGCGGCGCCGAGGAACCCCGCGGCGTGCAGCTTCCGCTGCCAGGCGCGCATCGCGGCGAGGTCGCGCGGCGAGCCGGTCTCGGGAAGGTTCTCGGCGAGCCACCCGCGCACGCGGGCGCGGAAGGTCTCCTCGGCAGGCGTGTAGGAGAGATCCATCGGCACCTCCGGCGGCGCATCCTAGCCGAACGGCGCCGCGCCTGGCCATCGGTGTGGGGGCACCGTATTGCGGCCCGATGGCTGGCATCGCCCCGCCTGTCGTTGAGAGTGATCCGCGGCGGAGGAGGCGTGCTATGCTCGGACCGGTGACGACAGCGCGGCGGCGGGCGACCTACGATGACCTGATCGCGGTGCCCGACAATCTCGTCGCGGAGATCATCGACGGCGAGCTGGTGACGAGCCCGCGGCCGGCGTCACCGCACGCGCTCGCGGCGACGCGCATCGGGACGGACCTCGGCGGGCCGTTCGACCGGCCGCCCGGCGGCGGGCTCCCCGGCGGCTGGTGGCTGCTCTTCGAGCCGGAGCTGCACCTCGGCGAGGACGTGATCGTACCCGACTTCGCCGGGTGGCGCCGCGACCGCATGCCCGTTCTCCCGAACGTCGTCGGATTCACTCAGCCACCCGACTGGGTGTGCGAGGTCGTGTCGCCGAGGACGGGCGCGATCGACCGCGGACGCAAGATGCGCATCTACGCGCGCGAGCGCGTCGGGCATCTGTGGATGGTCGATCCGCTCGCGCGCACCCTCGAGATCTACCGGCTCGAAGCCGATCGCTGGATCGTAGCGAGCACGCATGCAGCCAGCGAGCGCGTGCGCCCCGAGCCGTTCGATGCGATGGAGCTCGACATCGGGCGATGGTGGCTCGAATCGTAACGACGCGCGTCGCCGTTGACTCCCTCGCACTCGCGCGGCACCCTGCGCGCGAATGAGCGCGCCCCCCCGCTTCCGCCTGGGCCTGGTCCAGATGCGCTGCGCGACGGATGCGGAGGCGAACCTCCACACAGCGACGGCCGGCATCCGTGAGGCGGCGGCCCGCGGCGCGCGGCTCGTCTGTCTGCCGGAGCTCTTCCGGACCCGCTACTTCTGCCAGGCCGAAGACGCGGCCGCGTTCGACCTCGCCGAGCCGGTACCCGGTCCGACGACCGACGCACTCGGGCGGCTCGCGCGCGAGCTCGCGATCGTCGTCGTCGGCTCCGTCTTCGAGCGTCGCGCCGCCGGCGTCCACCACAACACCGCAGTGGTCCTCGACGCCGACGGGGCGCTCCGCGGTCTCTACCGGAAGATGCACATCCCCGACGACCCGCTCTACTACGAGAAGTACTACTTCACGCCGGGCGACACCGGGTTCCCCGCGTTCGACACCGCGGTCGGTCGCGTTGCCGCGCTCGTCTGCTGGGATCAATGGTACCCCGAAGGCGCGCGCCTCGCGGCATTGGCCGGCGCCAACGTCCTCCTCTACCCGACGGCCATCGGCTGGCACCCGTCCGAAAAGGCCGAGCATGGCGAGACGCAGCTCGCCGCGTGGCAGACGGTGCAGCGCGCGCACGCGATCGCCAACGGCGTCTACGTCGCCGCCGTCAACCGGGTCGGCCACGAGGGCGCGGCCGACGGCGGCCTCGAGTTCTGGGGCGGGTCGTTCGTGTGCGACCCGTTCGGTGTCGTGCTGGCCGAGGCGTCCCGCGCGGCCGAGGAGGTCGTCGTCGTCGACTGCGATCTCGCGCGCCAGGAGGACGTGCGCCGCAGCTGGCCCTTCCTGCGCGACCGGCGGATCGACGCCTACGGCGGGATCACGAAGCGACTGCTCGACGACGGATGAGCGAGGCGGCGACGCCCGCCGCGCTCGGCTACCGCATGCCGGCCGAGTGGGAGCCGCACGCCGCGACGTGGCTCGCCTGGCCGCACGCGCGGGGCGATTGGCCAGGCAAGTTCGAGACCGTCCCGTGGGTCTTCGCCGAGGTCGTGCGTCACCTGCTCGCCGGCGAGCGCGTCCGCATCCTCGTCGACGACGCTCGCATGCAGCGACGCGCCGGGGACCTCCTGCGCCGCGCCGGCGTCGGCCGCGCGCGGGTCGAGTTCTTCCGTGTGCCGACCGACCGGTCGTGGATGCGCGACAGCTGCCCGCAGTTCGTGCGCCGCGACGACGGCGACGTCGGGCTCGTCGGCTGGCGCTTCAACGGCTGGGCGAAGTACGGCAATCACCGGCGGGACGCCCGGGTGGGCGACGCGCTGGCCCGGCTCCTCGGCCGTCGCCGGTGGCAGCCGGCGGTGCCCGACGGCCGACGGCCGCGGCCGGTCGTCCTCGAGGGCGGCGCGGTCGACGTGAACGGCCGGGGCACCGTGCTCGCGACGGAGGAATGCCTGCTCTCGCGCGTGCAGGCGCGAAACCCGGGCGTGCGCCGCGACGCGATCGAGCGGCTCCTCGGCGCCTACCTCGGCGTCCGGAAGGTCCTCTGGCTCGGCCGCGGGATCGCGGGCGACGACACGCACGGCCACGTGGACGACGTCGCGCGCTTCGTCGACGAGCGAACGGTGGTGATCGCCGAGGAACGCGATCCATCGGATCCCAACTACGAGCCCTTGCGCGACAACCGCGCGCGCCTCGCGCGCATGACCGACCAGGACGGACGGCGGCTGCGCGTCGTCCCGCTTCCGATGCCATCCCCGGTCATCTTCGCCGGCCAGCGGCTGCCCGCGAGCTACGCCAACTTCTATGTCGCGAACGCGGCGGTCCTCGTCCCGACCTTCAACGACGCGCGCGACCGCGAGGCGCTGGCCGTGCTGGCCGGGCTCTTCCCGTCGCGGCCAGTGATCGGGATCCATGCCGTCGACCTCGTGCTCGGCCTCGGGACGCTCCACTGCCTGACCCAGCAGGAGCCCGCGTAGCGCGGTCGAGCCAGTGCGGCGTCCCTGCCGCTCCTTGCGGCGTCGCATGGTTCTCGCGCCGCGATCTTCCTTGCCGAGCGACGGCAACGAACTCGGCTCGCGCGCGGGACGCCGCACCGCCGGGGTCACGGCGCCGCGCCTCGGACGACGCCGGCGCATGTGCAACGCCACCCGCCGCGCGGTCTGCCTCGGGGATCCCCGGCACGCAACTTGTACCCCGACGGCGTCGGGCGCGGCGGAATGCGCGGCCCAAATGGAGATCATGTCGATGTATCCGAAACGCCTCGCTCTCGTCGTTCTGTCGGCCGCCCTCGCGCTCCCGGGCCTGGCCATCTCCGCGCCGGGCGGAAGCGGCAACGGCAACGCCTTCGGCCGCAAACCGGTCACCACCACCACCACGAGCACGTCGTCGACGACGTCCACGACCCGGACGACGACCACGACGACGACCACGACGAGCACCTCCTCTTCCACGACGTCCTCGACGACGTCCTCGACCACCTCCACGAGCACGACGTCCTCGACGACGTCCTCGACCACCTCCACGAGCACGACGTCCTCCACGACGTCGTCCACGACGTCCTCGACCACCTCCACGAGCACGACGTCCTCCACGACGACGATCCCGACCTGCCTCGACGGATTGGGGCCGTTGATCACGCTCACCGGAACGTGGGCGACGTCGTACGACAACCGCGCGCTGCTCGACCTGACGCGCCTGGATGCGCGCCAGGCGACCTTCCTCCCGTCCCCGACCGATCTGTATCCGCTAAACCTCGGCGGTGGCAGCGGAACCTGCGTCTCCGGCGGCGTCGAGCTCGGGCAGTACGACCGGAGCCTCACGTGGGACCAGATGCACACGATGAACAACGCGGGCGTCCGGTTCGAGAATGCCGGCGTCACGGTCGAGAACGTCCGTATCGACGACGTGGCCGACGGCATCCGGCCGGTCGCCGGCCCGTTCGTCATCCGCGGGACCTGGCTGAGCTACATCCGCGACGACTGCGTCGAGAACGACCACGTCCAGCCCGGCCTGATCGACGACTCGCTGTTCGACGGCTGCTACGTCGGGATCAGCGAGCGGCCGTCGCTCGCCATCATCACCTCCGGCTACGACGGCCGAAACGATCTCCTGACCGTCCGGCAGTCGCTGATCCGGCTCCAGCCGATGCCCGGCCCGCGCGGGGGGCTGCCGACGGACTTCGGCAACGGCCAGTTCTTCAAGTGGAGCGACCTGGCGACCCATCTCGAGCTCGACGACAACGTCTTCCTCGCCGAGCAGGTGGGTGAAGGCGGCGCCTCCACGATGGGGATCCCGTCGAGCCTCGTCGGCTGCTCGAACAACGTCATGGTCTGGCTCGGCCAGGGGCCGTATCCCGCGCCGCTGCCGGCGTGCTTCACGGTCACGACCGATCGCTCCGTGTGGGACGCCGCCGTCGCGACCTGGAAGCTCCGGCACGGCGTCGTTCCCTGAGGCGACGGACCGTCAGCCGACCTGCGCGAGCCCGAGCCGCCCCCGCCACCGGTGCCGCAGCACGGCGCGGATGGTCTCCGACTCGGGCCGTGACAGATCCGGATCGCGGGTGAGCCACGCGAGCGCCTCGTCGCGCGCCGCGCGCAGGAGCGCGCTGTCGCGCACGAGACTCGCCACGCGAAACGGCGGCAGCCCCGCCTGCCGCGTGCCGAGGAAGTCGCCGGGTCCGCGCAGCGCCAGGTCCGCCTCGGCGATGTAGAAGCCGTCGGTCGAGCGCTCGAGCGTCGTCAGACGCTGGTATGCCTCCTCGCCGGTCCAGTCCGGGACGACGAGCACGCAGTGCCCCGGCGCCTCGCCACGGCCGACCCGCCCGCGGAGCTGGTGGAGCTGGGCCAGGCCGAAGCGCTCGGCGTGCTCGATGGCAATCACCGTGGCGTTCGGGACGTCGATCCCGACCTCGATGACGGTGGTCGAGACGAGCACGTCGAAGTCGCGCGTCTTGAACCGTCGCATGACGCGGTCCTTCTCCTCGGGCTTCATCCGCCCGTGGACCAGGCCGAGCCGGAGGCCGTTCAGCGGGCCGGCGCCGAGCTCGTGCACCATCGTCGAGGCGGCGCGGAGCGAGGATTTCTCGGACTCCTCGACGAGCGGATAGACGATGTAGGCCTGATGACCCGCGGCAACCGCCTCGCGCACGCGCGCATAGACCTCATCGCGGCGCGATTCCCGGCAGAGGCGCGTCGTGATCGGCGTGCGGCCGGGGGGCAGCTCGTCGAGCGTGGAGACCGCGAGGTCGCCGTAGAGGGTCAGGGCGAGCGTCCGCGGGATCGGCGTCGCACTCATCACGAGGACGTCGACGCCCTGGCCGCCCGCCTGGCGCTGGAGCGCGGCGCGCTGCAGCACGCCGAAGCGATGCTGCTCGTCGACGATCGCGAGCCCGAGGCGGCCGAAGTCCACCCCCTCCTGGATGAGGGCGTGGGTGCCGACCGCGAGCGCGATCCGACCCGTCGCGAGCCCGGCCAATGCCTCGCGCCGCGCCCGGCCCTTCACGGCGCCGGTGAGCAGCGCCACGTTCACGCCGAGCGGCTCGGCGAGCGGCCGCACCGTTTCGAGGTGCTGCTCGGCGAGCAGCTCGGTCGGCGCCATGAGCGCGACCTGGTGGCCCGCCTCGATCACGGTGAGCGCCGCGAGCAGCGCCACCAGCGTCTTGCCGCTGCCGACGTCGCCCTGGAGAAGCCGCCGCATCGGATGGGGTGCGGCGAGATCGGCCTCGATCTCCGCGAATGCCCGATCCTGCGCTCCCGTCGCGCGAAACGGCAACCGCGCGTAGAGCGCTGGCACGAGACGCGTGGACCGCGGGAACGCGCTCCCCTCCTCCTGTCCGGAGGCGCTCCGCCGGAGCGCCAGGCCGAGCTGGAGGAAGAAGAGCTCGTCGAAGATCAGCGAGCGGTGTGCGACGGAGCGCGAGGCGCCGAGCGCCTCGAGGTCCGCCTCCGGCGCGGGGGAATGCACGTGGCGGAGCGCGCGCGGCAGGTCGACCAGGCGATGGCGTGCTGCGACGTCCGGCGGCAGTGCGCTCGGCACGCGATCGGCGAACTCGTCGACGGCCGCATGGACGATCCGGCGCATCGCGCCCACGTGCATCTCGGTCGGCTTCTCGTAGACCGGCAGGACGCGGGCGACGATGGCCTCGTCGGGGGCCAGCGTCTCGATCTCCGGATGGATCATGCGGAGCGCCGCACTGCCGAGCGGCGGCTCGACCTTGCCGTGCACGACGAGCCGTTGGCCGGGCGTCAGCCGACGACGGAAGTAGGGGATCTGATGGAACCAGACCAGTAGCAGGACACCCCCGGCGTCGCGCAGCACCACCTCGAGGACGCGGCGGCCGCGGCGACCGACCTGCCCTTCGCGCGCGCGCGCGACCTCGCCGATCGCCGTCGCCTCGTCGCCGACCCGAAGCTCGGCGAGCGGCCGGAGCGCGCGCCGGTCCTCGTAGCGGAACGGCAGGTGAAAGAGCAGGTCCTCGACCGTCGCGAGGCCGAAGCGTGCGAGGTCGGCCGTTCGTTTCGGCCCGACGGCGCGCACCACCTCCACCGATCCGGCGAGTGCGGCGAGGGCGGGCTCCACGGGACCGATGGCGGGTCGGTAGTCCGCCCAGGCCGGCGTGGTGCCGACCGCCTCGCGGAGCGCCGGCAAGAGCGCGTGCGCCCGCCGGAGCGCGGCTCCGTGCGTTTCGGCAGGCTCGTGCTGCAGCGTCGCGAAGACCTCGGAGAGCTCGGCGAGCGGTGCGGCGGCGGCGCCGCCGCTTCCGGCGCGGGCGCGCGCCAGCCGCGCCGCGAGCGCGTCGAGCGGCAGCCGCGTCTGGTCGAGGCGACGGAAGTCGTCGGCGGCGAGGTACTCGAGGGGTGGCGCGAGGGCCTGGAGGAGCTCGGCGAGCGGCGTGCCGCGCTCGGGCGACGCCGTCATGCGCGCCGGTGGTGCTCCTGCAGCGGCCGCACCGCGAACGGGCCGCCCGCCATGAGCGCGATCCCGTCCGCCGCCGCCGCAGCGGCTGCGATCGTCGTGAAGTACGGCACGCGGCACTCGAGCGCCGTCCTCCGGAGCGGGAAGGAGTCGCGAAACGACTCCGCGCCGGCCGGCGTGTTGACGACCAGGCTCACCTCGCCGCGTCGGAGCGCGTCGACGATGTGCGGGCTGCCCTCCTGCACCTTGTTCACGGTCTCGACGCGGAGGCCGGCGGCGTGCAGGCGGGCCGCGGTGCCGCGCGTCGCGAGGAGCGTGAACCCGCACGCCGCGAGCCGGCGTGCCACGTCGACGACGGCGTCTTTCGCGACCTCCGGAACGGAGAGAAATGCCTTCCCCGAGGTCGGCAGCACCGTGCCGGCGCCGACCTGAGCCTTGGCGAACGCGGCGCCGAAGGTCCCGTCGATCCCCATCACCTCGCCCGTCGACTTCATCTCCGGCCCGAGGACGGTGTCCACGCCCGGGAACTTGATGAACGGAAACACCGCCTCCTTGACGCTCACGTGCACCGGCACGATCTCCGCCGTGAAGCCCTGCTCGGCAAGTGAGCGCCCGACCATGCAGCGGGCCGCGATCTTGGCGAGCGGCACGCCGATCGCCTTGCTGACGAAGGGCACGGTGCGGCTCGCGCGCGGGTTCACCTCGAGCACGTAGACCACCCCCGCCTTGACCGCGAACTGCACGTTCATGAGCCCGACCACGCGGAGCTCGCGCGCGAGGGCGACGGTCTGGCGGCGGATCTCGGCCTGGACCCCGGCGTCGATGGAATACGGCGGCAACGAGCAGGCGCTGTCGCCGGAGTGCACGCCGGCGCGCTCGATGTGCTCCATGATGCCGCCGATGACGACGTCCCGCCCGTCGCTCACCGCGTCGACGTCGACCTCGACGGCGTCCTCGAGGAAGTGGTCGATGAGGACCGGGTGCGCGGGAGACACCTTGACCGCCACCCGCACGTAGCGGGCGAGCGCCTCGCCGTCGTACACGATCTCCATCGCCCGGCCCCCGAGCACGTAGGACGGCCGGACGAGCACCGGATAGCCGATCGTCTCGGCGACGCGCGTCGCCTCGTCGGCCGACCGCGCGATGCCGTTCGGCGGCCGCAGGAGCTCGAGGCGGGTCAGCACCTCCTCGAAGCGCTCGCGGTCCTCGGCGCGGTCGATCGAATCGGGCGACGTGCCGACGATCGGCGCGCCGGCGCGCTCGAGCGGCATCGCGAGGCGGAGCGGCGTCTGCCCGCCGAACTGCACGATCACGCCGTCCGGCCGCTCGCGGCGGATGAGGGCGAGCGTGTCCTCGAGCGTGAGCGGCTCGAAGAAGAGCTTGTCCGAGGTGTCGTAGTCGGTCGAGACGGTCTCCGGGTTGCAGTTGACCATGACGGTCTCGATGCCGTCCTCGCGAAGTGCCAGCGCGGCGTGCACGCAGCAGTAGTCGAACTCGATACCCTGGCCGATCCGGTTCGGCCCGCCACCCAGGATGACGACCTTGCGCCCCCGCCGGCTGGGGCGCACCTCGTCCTCACCCTCCTCGTACGTCGAGTAGAGGTACGGCGTGTGTGCCTCGAATTCCGCCCCGCAGGTGTCGACGGTCTTGTACACGGGCTCGATGCCGCCGGTCCGCCGGGCGCACACCGCTTCTTCCGTCGTGCCGAGGAGCTCGGCGAGGCGCGCGTCGGCGAAGCC
>Ga0066665_10001916_pt1 | contig 9996 bp, 9 predicted proteins | sample GraSoiAngelo_114_FD_75175 | JGI IMG/M metagenome (GOLD analysis project Ga0066665, IMG submission 75175) | Grasslands soil microbial communities from the Angelo Coastal Reserve, California, USA - 14_0903_13_40cm | ecosystem: Environmental > Terrestrial > Soil > Grasslands | place: USA...
CGAGCTCAGCTTCGATTTTTCCAGCGTCGTTGGCGAGGTTGCAGCGCCGCGCCCGACTCCGCTCTCTGTAATGCGCGAGATCCTCGCCGACGGTCACGGCTTTGCGACCGCTATGTTCGACGTACACTCACGACTGCTCAAACCAGTGTGATTCGGAGACCCGCACGCGAAGACGAGGCGTGAGGCCGCCAACGGAGAGGCGGCTTCAACCACGGAGGGGCCGCCACCGACCGACGCACGCCACGAGAACAACACAAACCGCGAGACTTTGAACGGCGAGGAGCGGAGCGGGGCGCGTACCGCCAGATAGTCCGCAACCTGCCGGCTCGAGGATTCGCGCAGGCGCGCGAGCGACACATGCGGCGTATATTTGCGGCCCTCCGGCTCAAGCCCCACGCGCTGCATCAGCCGCTCGTGCTCTGCCTGCAGCTCCATCAGAGCCTGAGCCGGGCCGAGCGTTGCGATGATCTGGCGCGGCTTGCGCCCACCAAACGACTTAAGATCCTCAATGCGCAATTCGAATGACTCGCGACGCACCCGCCCCAACATGGATGCGATCTCGTGCGCGATGACATCATCGACATCGCCGATGAAACGCAAGGTTACATGATAGTTTTCGGGATCGATCCAGCGTGCACCCGGCAAGCCGCCACGCAGCATGGACAGCGATTGGCGCACGTCGGGGGGAATTTCGAGACCTGTGAAGAGGCGCGGCATCGGGACGACTGCAGTGCTGGCTGTGCATATAGGCCAAGTTGCAAGGATTCGCACGCCCAACGTGAAGCTCACATCGTGCGTCTGCTGCGCGCTTGCCGGACCAACTCTTCCACCTTGGGCAGAATGCGCGCAACGATCGCATCGACCCCTGCGCCGCTCGGATGAAGTCCGTCACCCTGATTGAGCGCGTTCTCGCCGGCAATGCCGTCGAGGAAAAAAGGATAGAGCAGGAGGTCGTAGCGCGTGGCCAGCTGGGGATAAATGGCATCGAAATCGCGCCTATAGCTAGCGTCGAAATTGGCCGCCGCCCGCATGCCGGCGAGCAGCACGGTGACACGCCGCTGCGTAAGACGGCGCACGATCTCTTCGAGGGCTTGTCGCGTGACCTGAGGATCCATGCCGCGCAGCATGTCATTGGCGCCGAGTTCGAGGATAACGGCGTCCGTCCCATCCGGGACCGACCAGTCGAGGCGGGCAAGTCCCCCAGAGGCCGTATCGCCGGACACGCCCGCGTTCGTGACCTCGACGGCGAGGCCTTTGGCCTTGAGCGCCCGTTCAAGCTTAGCAGGGAAAGCTGCATCAGCCGGCAGACCAAAGCCCGCGGTGAGCGAATCGCCCAATGCCACGATCCGCACCGGCCGATCAGCGGCTGCGGCGACTGGCGCGCTCAGCGCCAGCGCTGTCGCCAACAGCGCAACCACCTGGACCCGCGCCGCGCAACTCGCATATGACCGGAGCAGGACCGGCCAGCGTACAACCAAAGCCACCAACGAGCACCGCAACATGCAGGACACCTCCGCATCAGAGCACGAACAGCCGGCGGTCGCGCTCAGCGGGATCAATCTGTCGCTCGGGCGAGGCGCCGCTCGTGTTCATATCCTCAAAGACCTCAATCTGCACATACGACGCGGCGAGGCCGTTGGCTTGGTCGGCCCTTCAGGTTCGGGCAAGTCGACCTTGCTGATGGTCGCGGCCGGGTTGGAGCGCGCCGATACCGGCTCAGTCGTGGTCGCGGGCAAAGCGCTCGACCCGCTAGGCGAAGACGCGCTAGCGCGCTTCCGTGGACGCAATATCGGCATTGTTTTTCAGTCCTTTCATCTCATTGCCACCATGACCGCGCTGGAAAACGTCGCCGTGCCGCTGGAACTTGCCGGACTCGACGATGCTCACGACCGTGCGGCACACGAGCTTGCCGCGGTGGGCTTGAGCGAGCGGCGAGGGCACTATCCGGTCGAGCTTTCCGGCGGCGAGCAGCAGCGTGTCGCCCTTGCCCGCGCGCTTGCACCAAACCCGGCCATTCTTCTCGCCGACGAGCCGACAGGCAATCTCGACGAGACCACCGGGGCGAAGATCATCGACTTGCTTTTTGCCGGCCACGAGCAACGCGGAACCACGCTCGTGCTCGTCACGCACGATCCGGCGCTTGCTGTGCGTTGCGACCGCATCGTGCGACTGCGCTCAGGCAGCATCGAAATTGTCCCACATCGCGCGTCGGCGAAGGCGCAGTCGTGACTCGCAGTGGCTCGCTTTTCATTACGGGAATGAGAGGAACGGACCGAACATGCGGTGAGAAGCCCCAAGCATGAAAGCCCGCTCGTCATTTCCTCAGCGGCACGGCGGCCGTCTACTGCCGCTGCGCTTCGCTGCGCGCGAATTGCGCGGCGGTTTGCGCGGATTCTACGTATTCATCGCATGTACTGCCCTGGGCGTTATGGCCATCGCCGGCGTGAGTTCACTCGCGGCCGGGCTAGCTGAGGGGCTCGCACGCGAAGGCCGCGTCATCCTCGGCGGCGACCTCGCGTTCACTCTCAGTATGCGCTCAGCGAACGCCGAGGAGCGCGCATTTCTTGATCGCCAAGGGGCGGTATCGCTCGCCGCCACCATGCGCGCCATGGCGCGCGCGCAGGACGGGCGCACAACCCTGGTCGAGGTGAAGGCAGTCGATGGCAATTACCCGCTCTACGGTAGCGTCGCAGCCGATCCGCCGCAGCCGCTCGAGCAGACGCTGGCATATCGGAATGGAGCCTTCGGTGCCGCCGCCGAGTCCGGTCTGCTCGCGCGGCTCTCTCTCGGGCCGGATGCCCGCATCACACTCGGCTCCGCGATCATCGAAATTCGGGCCATTCTGACATCCGAGCCTGACAAGCTTTCCGGCGGTATTGGCTTTGGCCCGCGGTTGCTCGTGAGCGAACAAGCACTGCAAGCGAGTGGCCTATTACAGCCCGGAAGCGTCGTACGCTGGCACTATCGCTTGCGCCTTCCTGAAAATAACAGAACCGATGCGGCGGTGCGCACGGTGGCGGCCACAGCGCAAAGCGAGTTGCCCAAGGCTGGATGGGAATTACGATCGCGGGCTAATGTCTCGCCGTCGCTCGAACAGAATGTCGAGCGCTTTACGCAATACCTCGTGTTGGTCGGCTTGACCGCTCTCCTGGTCGGTGGCGTCGGCGTTGCGAACGCGGTCAAGAGCCACGTCGGTGGCCGGCGCGAGACCATCGCCGTGCTCAAGGCGATGGGCGCTTCTGGCAGGCGCGTTTTCGCAATCTATCTCACCCAGGTACTTGTGCTCGCCGGCCTCGGCGCGCTGCCGGGCCTACTCATCGGCGCGGCTTTGCCATTTCTTGTGGCGTGGACTCTCGGCGCGGCATTGCCGTTGCCACTCACGCCGACGCTGCATGCGGGCGACCTTGCGCTCGCCCTTATTTATGGACTGCTCATCGCCGCCGCTTTCGCCGTCTGGCCGCTCGGGCGTGCCCATGACGTGCCGGTTTCGGCACTTTTCCGTGACGAGGTCGCAAGCGATCGTCGCTGGCCTCGCCGCCCCTATGTCGTAGCAACGATACTTCTTGGATGCACGCTCGCAATCCTGGCCATCGAGTTCGGCCATGACCGACGCATTAGCGTGGTCTTCGTGGTTGCGGCAGCGGGCGCTTTCGTGCTGCTTCGCTCGGTGGCGGCGCTGATCACGCTGATAGCACGTCACCTGCCACGGCCGCGCTCCCCGGTCCTTCGCCTCGCCATCGCCAACATCCACCGCCCAGGCGCGCTCACGGCGAGCGTCGTCATTTCCTTCGGCTTGTGCCTTGCCGTCGTCGTCACGGTCATTGCGATCGAGGGCAATTTGCGACGACAATTCCTGGCGGCGTTGCCGGACAGGGCCCCATCGTTCTATTTCGTGGATATTCCTCCCGCCGCCGGCGAGACATTCGATGCCTTCATCCGCACGCGTGCGCCGCGAGCCGTGCTTGAGCGGGTGCCGATGCTGCGTGGTCGCATCGTGGCGGTGAACGGTTTAGGTGTTGAAAACCTGAAGGTCTCTGCCGATGCCGGCTGGGTACTGCGGGGCGACCGCGGCATCACCTATGGAAACGAGCTCCCACCGGGCTCGCGCCTCATTCAAGGGCAATGGTGGCAGCCGAACTACCAGGGCCCGCCGTTGGTCTCATTAGAGAACCGCATCGCCGAAGGACTTGGCCTCAAAATTGGCGACAACATCACAGTCAACGTCCTCGGCCGCAATCTCACCACGACGATCGCCAACCTGCGCGCCGTCGATTGGCAGAGTCTCGGCATCAATTTCGTCATGGTATTCTCGCCCGCTACCTTCCGGGATGCGCCTCACGGGCATATCGCCACCCTGGTCTATCCCGGTGGCAGCACGAACGACGAGGAGACGGCTCTCCTTAACGGGCTGGCGGAGGACTTCCCGGCAGTCGTCACCATACGTGTGCGCGAGGCGATCGATGCGGTCGGCCACATCGTTTCGAATCTGGCGCTGGGCATCAGGGGCGCGAGTGCGCTCACTCTATTGGCGGCCGTGCTGGTGCTGGGTGGTGCGCTCGCGGCAGGCCACCACCAGCGCGTGCGTGACGCGGTCATCCTCAAGACCATCGGCGCAACGCGGCTGCGCCTTCTGTCTGCCTACGCGCTCGAATACCTCGTTCTCGGCGTGGGAACCGCCGTGTTCGGTGTGGCGGCGGGCTCGGCCGCCGCCGCGCTTGTCATTGTCAGGCTGATGAAGCTTTCATTCATTTGGTTGCCCGGCCCACTGATTGCCGCGGCCAGCGGCGCGGTTGTCGCAATGGTCGCACTGGGTCTGATCGGCACGTTCACCGCTCTCCGCCAAAAGCCGGCCGGTGTGCTACGAAATCTCTAGCCAACGCTTCAAAGGGCTCCCAACAGCCTAAGCCGCGCGTCCTGCCCGGCTTTCGCCCAAAGGGCCTCTTGGCCCATCGGGCGACAACTTGCCGCGTCCGGGCGGCTCCTTTGCGGTGCGCGGCGTATTGCCATAATGTAATTTGGTCGGCCTTTTGAAGGTCAGCGTCAACAAATCGCTGTTGCGGCATCTGGCGTCGGAACCAATCCCGCACTAGATTCCGCGCATCGGGCGCCAGCCGCTGTGTCGGTAGGGCGCCCCACCATCCGGCCTCGGGTCGGAACTAGAGAGAGGTACCTTCCATGTCGGATTTCGACCGGAACTACGCGGCTGCTAGACGCGGCGTCGGTGCGGACCGGGCGGTTGCGATCGATCAAGGCCTGCGCGCCTACATGATCCGCGTCTACAACTACATGGCTATCGCCGTCGCGCTCACCGGCATCGCCTCCTGGCTCACATTCCAGGCGGCGGTCGTGACCAACGCAACTGGCACCATCGTCGGATTGACGTCATTCGGCCAGATGATCTTCAGCGGACCAGCGGTACTGGTTCTATTTTTGGGAACGCTGGGCTTGGTCTTTCTCATCAGCTGGCGCATCGACCGGCTGGAGCCCTCGACCGCATTCGCGCTGTTCATGGTTTATGCGGCGCTGCTCGGATTAATGTTGTCGTCGGTGTTCCTGGCCTACACCCTCACCTCGATCACGCGCGTGTTCTTCATCTCGGCGGCGGCTTTCGGCGCGTTGAGCCTTTACGGCTACACGACTCAGCGTGATCTCTCGCCGGTGGGCTCCTTCCTGCTCATGGGGCTGATAGGGCTGATTATCGCCATGCTGGTCAACCTGTTCCTCAAGAGCAGCGGCCTCGACTTCGTCATCTCCGCGATTGGGGTGCTGATCTTCGCCGGCCTGACCGCCTGGGATACCCAGCGGATCAAGGAGATGTACGATCCGATGGAGGACGGCACTATAGTCGGCCGCAAGGCGGTGATGGGCGCGCTCTCGCTCTATCTCGACTTCATCAACCTGTTCTTGTTCATGTTGCGCTTCCACGGCGATCGTCGCTGAGCGACCGCAATAAACGACTGAGTTAAGCGGCGCCCCGGCGATAAGCCGGGGCGCCGTCGCGTTTGGAGTGAGAGCCGACCAGCACGCGAGCAGGTGCGCTATCATTCCGGGCATCCGTCGTTCGTCGTCTGATTCATGATCCCCATCCCGATCCGCCCCGCCGAGCCGCCCGATCTCGCAGCAATTACCCTCATCTACGAGCACGCCGTGCGGCACGGCACTGCATCGTTCGAGATCGAGCCGCCCAGCGAGCGCGAAATGGCGCAACGCTATGAGGCGCTTCGGGTCGGCGCCTATCCTTATCTGGTGGCGGAGCTTGATCGCGAGATCGTCGGCTACGCCTATGCCGCCCCCTATCGGGCACGGCCGGCCTATCGGTGGAGTGTGGAGGATTCGATCTATATCACCCCGGCAATGCAGCGCCGGGGGATCGGCCGCGCGCTGCTCGAACGGCTGATCGCCGAAGCCGAAGCCGGCGGATTCCGGCAAATGATCGCGGTGATCGGGGATTCGGCCAACGTCGGCTCGATCGAACTGCACCGCGCCGCCGGCTTCCGCATGGTCGGCACGTTCGACAATGTGGGCTTCAAGTTCGGCCGCTGGCTCGATAGCGTCTTGATGCAGCGACCGCTTGGGATCGGCGCGACGGCGATCCCGTGATTGCGCCGCGGTCAGCTGGTCACGACGCTGAGCGACTGATCGATTGCGCGCAGCACCGGGTCGAGCTCATGGCCGCGGCGTACGATCAAGCCGGTGGCCGAGATCACGCTATAGGCGCCCTGCCGGCGCGCGAGCTTTGGGCTTTTCTCAATGCGGTAGACCGGAATCTCGGCGGCACGGCGGAACACGGAAAACACCGCGCGGTCCCTCAGAAAATCAATGGCATAGTCACGCCATTCGCCGGCGGCGACCTTGCGACCATAGAGGCCGAAAATACGATTGAGCTCGCGCCGGTCGAAAGTCACTCGGCTTAGGGGAGCGAGGGACACAGCAGCGGGAGCCTCGCCCCCATGCAACTCGCTCGGCTCAGTATCGCCGCGGCTCATTCGGCGCCTCCCTTCGACGGATCAATGCCGCAATGATTGCGCCGGATGCAAGCATCGGCAAGTGCAATGACTGTCGCAGCACGGTGTCGCGTGACTGCGACATAGTCACCCGCGATCCTCACGAATTGGTTAATGAAATCATAATATTGCCCAATCCAGTCAGGCACGCGCCAAGCCGAAATGCCAAGCAGGAGATTGTTGCCTTACGCCCGATCTTTCCGTTGAGCCCGGATTTGCCACCGCCCAGCACCTCGGAGTCCAAGGTGGACCGGCCCCGCTCGGTCAGTCACGCCGCAAGCGGAAGATTCCATGGAGCGAGCCGAAGCTGCGCTCGTGGGCTATCGACTTGCGTTCACTGGATCGCCGCCAGCGCCGCCCCGAGGATCGCCTTCGGCTTTTCGGTCGTGCCGCTTTGCACTAGGACTGCCGCTTCATCGATGTTCGCGCCCTTGAGCGTCTGCACCGGGATGGTCCACGAATGGGCGTTGCCAGTCCAATCGCCGAGCTTCATCCAGCGGCGTACGACATTGTGGTAGGTGATCGTGCGGCCTTTGTTCTCGCCGCGCCCAATGGCGATGGTGGCGGCCCTGGCCAGTCCAACCAGCCAGACTTCGGCGCTCGTGCGAGCATCCGCAACCTCTGGCACCATAACGTTGAGCCGGGTATCCGAGAGCGTCAGCGTCGGCAGCAATGACATCGCGCCGTTCTTGCGGCTGTTCGCGATAGCAGCCTCGATCGCAGCCTTATCGCTACCGACCGCGTGCAGGATTCCGTTCACCACGACTTGAGGCGTGTAGACTTGGCCGTCGCCGCGCGCATGTGCGTAGGCTTTCTGTCGGGCGGTGTGGCGCGGATCGGCGAGCGTGTCCTTCCAGCCGAGATAATCCCAGTAATCGACCGGCACGCTGACGGGAACGAGAGAGGGATCGGCCGTCAGCTGGCCGAGCAGTTGGTCGGCCGGTGGGCAGGACGAGCAGCCTTGACTCGTAAACAACTCAATCACGGCACGCGACTGAGCGTGAGCGGCGGAATGCGGCGGCGCTAAAGAACAAATGACGATCGCCGCGTAGGCGAGGGAACAACGTAGCATCGCAATCCTTCCCCGCCGCCCCAGGCGAGGTTCCGTTTTGCCCCTCTGCCGCTGTGTCATAAGCACGCGCGCGATCACCCGCCACTCAATTCGAGGTGAGCCGGCAGCATCTAGGCCACCGCCAGATGCCGAAGCACATAGTGCAATATGCCGCCGTGCTTGAAATAATCGAGTTCATCCAGCGTATCGATCCGGCAAATAAGCGGCACACGTTTGAGCCCGCCATCAGCGGCGACGATCTCGGCGATCATGCGTTGGCGCGGCTTGATCTCGCCATGCAGCCCCCGAATTGTGACCTGCTCATTGCCCCTCAGACCGAGCGTCTGCCATGATGTGCCTTCTTCAAAGCAGAGCGGAAGCACGCCCATCCCGATCAGGTTGGATCGATGGATGCGTTCGAAGGATTGAGTAATGACCGCGCGCACGCCGAGCAAACTGGGTCCCTTGGCAGCCCAGTCGCGTGAAGATCCGCTGCCGTATTCTTTCCCGGCGAAAACGACGAGCGGAACCTTATCGCTCTTGTAGCGCATGGCAGCATCGTAGATCGACATGCGCTGGCGTGACGGGTAGTGGACGGTCATCCCGCCTTCTACTCCCGGCACCATCTGGTTTTTGAGACGAATATTGGCGAAAGTGCCGCGCATCATCACCTCGTGATTGCCGCGGCGGGTGCCGTACTGGTTGAAATCAGCCGGCTTGACCTTGTGCTCGATAAGGTACTTGCCCGCCGGGGAATCAATCTTGATTGAGCCAGCCGGCGAGATGTGGTCGGTGGTGATGGAATCGAGCAGCAGGCACAACACGCGCGCATCGACGATATCGGTCAGCGGCGCCGGTTGCCGCCCCATGCCGACGAAGTAGGGCGGGTTCTGCACGTACGTCGACCTTTTATCCCAGCTGTAAGTCAGCCCTCCTTTCACGCTTATGGCGCGCCAGTTCGAGTCTCCTTTGAAAACGTCGGCGTATTTCTTGGCGAACATCTGCTTGCTCAACGTCTTTCGTATGACGCCGTTGATCTCGCGGCTCGAGGGCCAGATATCCTTGAGGAAAACCTTCTTGCCCTTCTTGTCGAGGCCGAGCGGCTGCTTCACGAGGTCGGAATACATGGAGCCCGCCAGCGCATAAGCGACGACGAGCGGGGGCGAGGCTAGATAGTTCGCTCGGACATCGGCATTGACCCGGCCCTCAAAGTTGCGATTGCCGGAGAGCACGGCAGCGGCGACTAGGTCCTTCTCGTTGATCGTCTTGGAAATCTCGGGCGCGAGCGGACCGGAATTGCCGATGCAGGTGGTGCAACCGAAGCCGACGAGATTGTAGCCGAGCTTGTCGAGGTCCTTCTGCAGCCCTGATTTATCGAGATAATCGGCGACGACTTGCGAGCCTGGCGCTAGCGAAGTCTTCACCCATGGTTTGACGGTCAATCCTTTGGTCACCGCTTTGCGCGCCAGCAGGCCGGCTCCGACCATCACGTTCGGATTCGACGTATTGGTACACGATGTAATCGCGGCAATGACCACGTCGCCGTGACCGAGATCGTGCTGACGGCCCGCAACTGGAACCCGCTTCGCCGGACCTGCCTTTGCGAAGCTCTTGTCGAGGGATGTAGCGAGAGAGGGATGAACATCGAAGACGTTTTTGCCTCCGTCGCCGCCTTTGTTGAACTCTTTGTCCATGGCCAGCGCGAACCCAGCCTTGACGTCCTTGAGCGCGACACGGTCCTGCGGGCGCTTCGGTCCAGCCAGGGAAGGCTCGACTTGCGATAATTCCAGCTTGAGCACGTCGGTGAAGATGGGATCCGGCGTGGATTTGGTGCGGTACATGCCCTGTGCCTTGGTGTAGGCAGCCACTAACGCGAGGTGCGCGGGCGGGCGGGCGGTATCAGCGAGATATCTCAGCGTATCGTCATCGACTGGAAAGAAG
>Ga0066665_10001917_pt1 | contig 9994 bp, 11 predicted proteins | sample GraSoiAngelo_114_FD_75175 | JGI IMG/M metagenome (GOLD analysis project Ga0066665, IMG submission 75175) | Grasslands soil microbial communities from the Angelo Coastal Reserve, California, USA - 14_0903_13_40cm | ecosystem: Environmental > Terrestrial > Soil > Grasslands | place: USA...
GCACTAGTGTCGCGCCGGACCAAAATGTCGTAGGCGTAGGCGTAGGCGAGCAGATTGTCGATGATAAACCGACCGGTGTGCTGGCGGTGAAATTTTTCGTCCGCCTGAAATATCCCGAGAACGAGCTCTCAAAGAAAACACTTCTGCCAAAAACCATCGACGGTCTTCCTGTCGATGTTGAGGAAAGCGGGTTGTTCCGAAGCTTCAAGGCGGCCATGCCGAATCCGAAAACAAAGATTCGGCCAGCGCAGCCGGGATGTTCTATCGGCTTTCGCGATCCGACCGATCAATTTGTGATGGCCGGAACGTTCGGCGCGCTCGTCAAAGATAGAGCTGGCCATTACATCTTGAGCAACAATCACGTATTGGCCGATGAGAGTCGTCTGCCGGTAGGCGCCCCCATATTCCAGCCCGGGTTACTCGACGGCGGTAACGTCAACACGGACCAGATCGCAGCGCTCACCAAGTTCATCCCGCTGCTCGCTTCGGGAAACAAAATCGATTGCGCGGTCGCCAAAGTGACCGGCAACAAATTGGTTTCCAAAGATGTGCTTCACATCGGCGCGCCGACCGGCACGGCCGATGCGGCCATCGACATGTCGGTGCACAAATTCGGCCGCACCACCAGTTACACCGTTGGCCACATCAAGAGCATTAACACCGACGTGACCGTCGGCTATGACACGGGCAATTTTGTTTTCCAAGAACAAATCATCATCGTCGGCACGAACCGGCATCCCTTCAGCAAGGCGGGCGACTCCGGTTCGCTCATCCTGGAGCGCAGTACGAATAAAGCCGTCGGTTTGCTCTTCGCCGGGTCGAACTCCCACACCATCGCTAACCACATCGGCGATGTTCTCCAGGCTTTGAAGGTGACATTGGCTTGAGATTGGAGATATTTTTTATGCAATGCCCAGCGAACGGGAAGTCGTCGAAATCAAATGCCGCCATTCCGCGCAGTTGCTCCAGGAGCCCGGAGTCTGTGGGGTCGGTGTCGAAAAAGATGCAGCCGGCAACTTCTATCTTGCCGTGCATCTCGACGCCACCAACCCGCATGCCGGAGAAAACGTTCCCGATTCAATCGAGGGCGCCCCGGTCAAACGCATTCGCAGCCGCCCATTCGTTAAGCAGTAAGCCAGACTGCTCGACGCAAACTCAATATCTATTGCGCAGTCTGCCTGCAATACCTTGGAGCGATGCCAGTCACACTCGCGTTTTCGATTCCAGCGTAGATGGCAGCGTGCTGGTGTTTGTCTTTCCGAACTTCGATGTCGACAGTCAACTCACGCCCGCCAACGCGGTTGAAAAGATCAGAGCAGCAGTGTTGGACCGGTTCAACCGATTAAAAGATCTTGCTTAGTAATCTTCAAGACTTTTTCACGTGCTGAAACGCCCTATTTTTATAACCCATCATCCTCCATCCACTGTTCCACTCCTTATGATTAACGCTCATTCGCAAAGCACTCCTCGCGCATTCTGCTGGCTCTTCGTCGCTGCTGTTGGCCTCCAGTTTTTTCCAAGCCCGGTGCGCGCCGAGGAGACAGCAAAGCCGTCACCTTCCTCGCTTCCGAAAGTGACCGCCGCAGAACTTGGCCTGGCTGGTAGTCCGGCACCTGCTGCAGGAGCGTCGCAGACGCCGACGCCGCTCCCGAAAGTGACCAAGGTCGAGGTCGAAGAGGGAGACATTGAACTTCACCACACCCTCGCTGTGGAATGTGATGGTCTCAAGGAGTGGGTCCAGAAGACAGGCACCGATCCGGCAAAGCTGCTCCTTTACTTGGATGGCACCGCCATGAAAGGCCTTCCACCGAAGTACGACCAAATCAATGCCAACAAGCTCTTCTTCAAGTTGGAGAGAGTTTCCAGCAATGACGGCAATAAGGACGACAACAGCAAAGCGTGGGATTCACTTTTCAGCACTCCCCCAAAAGGCGTAGGACAACGCAGCCCTGTTCGCGTTACAATCGGTCCGGAGACCGGCGCACCATTCGAGTCAAGTAGGACCGCGACGATCTGCCCTATCAACCCAGAGTGGTTTTGGCTCTGGGTGTTGTTTTCGGTTCTGCTGCTGGTGGAATCTGTGCGCTAGCCTTCTGGACCGATTTGCTGCGTGATTCGGGGGATCAACCCAAAGACGGGAAGAGAAAACCGTACAGCCTCGCCCGCTGCCAGATGGCTTTCTGGTTTTTCCTTATCGTGGTGGCCTACCTCTTCATTTACGCGACGGCGGGCGCCACCGACACCGTCACCCCCTCAGTGTCGGCCTTAATGGGAATCAGCGCCGGGACCGGGCTGGCGGCAGTAGCGGTGGACAATTCCAAGCGGGCACAGGCCCAGACCGAGCTTGATAAACTCACGAACGAGCAAGCCAAGCTTCAGGGACAGAAAGACGCTGCGACCGTGGCTGCTAGGTTGAATGAACTTCCCGGCTTGATTGCCACACAGCAAGCGAGTGTTAATTCGGCGGACAATTCGAAGCGAGTACAGGCCCAAGCCGAGCTGGACAAGCTCCAGGCCGAACAAGCAAAGCTTCAGGGACAACAGCAGGCAGCAGCAGTGCCGGGCGGGGCTACCTTTCCGCCAGAAAGCTTGCAGCGGTTGAATGATCTTCCCCGCTTGATCGCCGCACAACAGGCGATTGTCGATCCAAAGGCCGGTTCTTGGTTCATTCAAGACATTCTCAGCGACGCGGATGCCATCAGTTTCCATCGTCTCCAAATCGCGGTGTGGACGGTTGTCCTAGGCATCATTTTTGGCGTCTCCGTTTACCACGTTCTCTCCATGCCGACGTTTTCCGCAACGTTGCTGGGTCTGCTGGGCATCAGCGGTGGCACTTACATCGGCTTCAAAATACCCGAACAACTTTAGTTGATCACTTCGTACTAACAAAATCCTAAGTCCCAGTCAGTTCCCGAAGTTAAAGCACTCGTATCTCCACCTTAGCTTTCGCCGCAGCGGCCATAACGTCAAACCAAACCTATCTATGTCCTAAGCCAAATACGACCAACGAACTGAAGCTAATATCGCAACCCTGCAAACTGACTTTGCCGATAGAGTCCACCAATGGCTGGCGGAAGCCCGCAAGCAGGGCTTAAACCCATACATCCATTTCGGCGCGCGAAGCGTCGCAACACAGGAAGAGCTCCACAAGAAATTCTTGGCGGGAGGTCCAAAGGCAGTAGCCCCCGAGCACAGCTACCACTGCTATGGACGCGCCTTTGACTGGGTCAATATCATTGATCCCGACGGCGGCGACAAAGGGCTCGGATGGGATGACAACAAGGCTTACGCCAAAGGCGAAATGATCGCCAATCAGTTCGACATCCGTGGAATCGGCGCAGATGACAACGATCACCTGCAGGACTCGCATTTTCCGACGTTTGCTGATTTGCCGAAGGCCGAGTTCGGGAGTTTTCCGACGGCGGCTGTGGCGTAGCATTTCGGGCCAAAGATTTCTCGAAAGCAGAAAGCGACCGGCGAAAACCAAACCAAAAACCAAATACACTAATTCATATGAGCAGACTCTTATTCAAACGTGCCAGACCCGGCGTCCGCGGCGTACGCGGACAGATCGTCACCGACATTCAAAATGCCCTCGGCCGCGCCGGACATCCGGTGCCGACCGTGGATGGACTCTATGGGCAGGATACGCAGACGGCGATTGCCTCTTTCCAGAAGGAACAAGGCCTGCCGGAAACGGGCGAGGTAGATGATGTGACCTTTCAGCGGCTCACAAATGCGGCGATCCCGTCGGTGTTTCTGCGCTCGCTCCAAATCACGGCGGATTATGAGGGGACCGGCTTTGGGTTGGCGAATGGGAACTTCGACGGCGCAGGGATTATGTGGGGGATCGTCGGCTTCACCTTCGCGAATGGTGAGCTCGTGCGGATGCTGCAAGAGATCGACCAGCGGTTGCCGCAGGTCTTCTCGAATGCCTTTGGGCCGCTGACGGCGCGGCTGCGTCAGGTGCTGGCCGGATCACACGCGGACCAGATGGCGTTTGCCAATTCCATCTCGATCGGCAATGGCAACCACGTGGCGCATGATTGGGATGAGGCCTTTCACCAACTTGGCGCGGACCCCGGCGTGCGGGACATCCAGCTCGCGCGGGTCGATACGGTTTACAAAAAAATAGCCGACGACAATGCGGTGGCGCTCGGCTTGCAGGAGGAACTGAGCGCAGCGCTATGCTTCGACGTTTCCGTGCAGAATGGCGGCTTGAAGCAGTCGGAAGTCGCGCGAGTGCAGCAATCGACGGCCGGACAGAGCGAAAAGCAAAAACGCCGATTCATCGCCGAATTGGTAGCCGATCGGTCAAATCCGCGTTTCCGCAAAGATGTTCTCGACAGGAAGCTAAGCTTTGCCAACGGGGCCGGAACGGTTCATGGCGACCAATACGAACTGGATGGCTGGGGTCTCGCTTAGGGCGCGCCCTTTGCGCACAAAATAACAACTCCAGGACCAAAACCGAAACTACCTATACAACTCCTCAAAGCAGGCGTGAAAGCATCGAACGCTTGGGCAGAACCCTCTTCGCTCAATTCTGCAACCAAACCTGAGTGGATAATAATAATTGTTTCAATCCAGCTGCCTTCCATCGAGGAAGCCGTGACCATTATCGGCATCAACCGTCAAGTTTAGGAGCCAATGCGCCCCATTAAATTCGTCTTTCCGCGACGGGCCCTGCAACGCGAGCTTTTGTGTCATGTCCGCAAGAGCAGCGCTCCCGTAGTTATTACGAAAGAATTGGTTGAGCAACTGGCCTGCGAGTTCAATTTCAAACTTCGCTGGCCTACTCACGACGGTGACGTAAAGGACGCGATCAAGGAATTGATCCAGCAGCGCGTCCTCGCTTGTGAGGGTGAGTGGGATTTCGGGTCAGTCTGCTCTTTGGGCGCGCAACCTATCCTAGGAGAGATGCCCGAAGAGCGCTTCGCAGCGTTGCCGGAACTTCCGGAACTCCCGCACTGGATGATCTTGACCGGCAACCTACTAATCGGGTTGGATGCGCTGTTCTTCTTTGTCTTTTACTGCACCTATCTTCCGCAGTCCTGGATCGGGCCTGTCACCGGGACCGGCGCGCTCATCGGTGCCTTGCTCAGCTACGCGGGTCTAAAGCTGAGTGATCAGAGGGCGCTGATCGCACTGCACTGGACGATGAGAAAATGGCTCGCGGTCCTTATCGTGGGAGCGCTGCTGGCGACGTTGACCTGCATCGGGTATGTGAATCCCTGTATCGTCAAAGCACCGCCGGGAGCGCAGATCTTGGTCGATGGAAAAATGGTCGCGACGGTGCCCACGATTGTTTCGGACAATCCGCTCGATTGGCTTGCAAACAAACCGGAACGGTTGCACTTACGTTGGGATTCGCACGAGATTCACATCCGCAAGAAATGGTGGGTCACCGGTGAATGGCACGATGACTCTGTCGGTACGGTCGAGCTACAATGGACCCGTCCTCGGCATCTTTTCGAGAAGTGGACGATGGAGGCGCAACTCGTACCGCTGCTCCGCATCACTTCTGACTCGGTGTTGCCAGCGGATCGAACGGGTTTTACGCCGCTAGCAAATAAATCCAGCTTTGATGAAGAGTGGACGGCTGCGGTTGCAGGTTGGGATTCCGGTTTGCAGGCATCGCTGACCGCGACAGCCGCCGGCACGGACGAGACGCCGCTGAAACCCTTCGTCCTCCGCGTGGAGGTTCGAACCAAGACGGACAAGAGCGGGATGCTGGCCTTCGCCTTCTTCAACTTGAAAGGCGAAATGTTGCGGCCATTTCTTCCGATCCCGATCCGCGATGTCTCAGACCAAAGTGAAATCGAATCAGCGCGGCAAAGGGTCTTCAGTGCACTTGAGGATGAACTTCAGATAAAAAAACTCGAATTCAAAGGCACGCTTCAACGTGCGGTCGCCGCCACCACGGTAATTCAACACGTCGCCGACATGCTTCCCCACGATCCCTCCATCGCTGCGAGCGTGGTTTCGACGACTGCGGCGTTGCCAAAGATCGCCGAACAGATTCGCCAGAGTGGAACGTTTTCCTCTGAGAAATTGGCAACCCAGGCGTCGCTTTGGAATAGTGCTGCGGTCGCAAACGAAGCGGTGCGCTTGGGTTATCCCGATCAAGCTGCGCAGGTGGCTACAGAAATTTCGAAAGTAGGTGAAGCGGCAGCAGCCACTGGCAGAATTGAAACCGCCAAGGTTGCCAAGTCTTCGCTTGCGCAAATTATCGCTGCGCCCGCCGAAGGTCCTCGTGGTGCTAAGATCGCCGAGGACCTAAGAGCATCGCACGAGCGGGTCGCGTCTGCGATCGCGTTAGCAAACACCCAGTCATCCGCGACGAAGCCGCGTGTCTATCTCCACATTGGCGGAGAGTCGCAAAGATCGAGCGCAGCCGGGATCGAAGCAGCCCTGCAAAGCGCAGGTTTCGTCGTGCCCGGAATTCAAAATGTGCTGGGTCGCGCTTACATTCCAGACACGGCCGAGGTGAGATATTTTGTGTATCCACAATCGAAAACGAAGGCCGATGAAATCCTCGCGATACTCACGAAAGCGGGGTGCAAAGACGGACGCTCAAGTTATGTAAAACCGTCCGCTCAAGATGTTGCTACATCATCGGATATCTCCACACACTTTGAAGTCTGGTTCGGTAAGAATTCCTTCGGTTCGCAAGGGAGGCAGTAGTCCGTGATCGACTGGGTTGTTCACATCAAAGCTGAACACTTTCTTTCCGGTCGTATCAAAAATGACTTCGCTGAATGGGACGCGGCGCAGTTGTTGATCTTCATCGAGCAACGACGGGATCAGTTGGATCCACCGCCGCCCTCGGCGCTGGCGATGCCTGCGCCATCGTTGCGCTCGCCAGCACTATTATCGTGATCGCAGCGAGGAACCTCAGAGACGCTTCAGAGGCATCCGGCTTTGCTTCCACGGCTTTGAACCCGAACCGTTCGTAGAGGCGCAACGGCGGTTTGCCGGCCACGAAGCTCAGCGAGATTGCGTCGAATGCGTAACCACGCGGTGCAGTCAATCGCGATGGTTGCGGGGCGCTGCGCACGCGATCTCGATCTCGCGGGCAGTCAAAGCACACGCCACTTCAGTTCGCGCGAATTCCTCTTCGTTTCCCATAAACGTTTTCCGCCGAGGAATGCATTTTCATTTCGGCCGCGCACAATTCCGTGTGGCAATCGACCGAAACGATGCACAAGGCCGCCGCCGAGGACGACGTAATCGGCGATAAATGCTCGTTTCAACTGACCGACAGCGTAAAGCACTTCTTCTTTCCATTTTTTTTCGCCTAACGAGTCAAGGCCGGGAATACCGAGGTCGTTCTCGATAATCTTTGCTTCCGGATACGGCAGGTCGCCCAGTTCGAGCGGCATCAGTGTTCTGTCCCAGACCAGCGCGGACCCAAGCCCAGTCCCGAGTCCTAAAAAGAGCATCCGCCCGTTGCCGAGATAACTGCCGAGCGCTTGCATGGCTGCGTCGTTGACCAGACGCACGGGCACTCGCAGGGCTTTTGCAAAATCGAAACCGATCCAGCCTTTGCCCAGATGCTTCGGGTTCCCGCGAATCCGTCCTTTGCGCACAGGCGCCGGGAAACCAATTGAGGCGGCGTCAAAGTCCCAGCCGCGCGCAGCCTGCTTGAATCTGCCGACGAACTCCTTCGGCGCCATTTGCGGCCCGGAAGCAAATTCGCGCTCGACGCGCCCTGACATGAGCAGCTTGACGCAAGTGCCGCCGATATCGACGACCAGAATTCTTTTCTTCATGAACGCGCACCCGGTCGCAGTGGCGCGACGTTATCGGCCGCGTCCGAATAATCGCCCGACGCGCCGCGACAATCCCTTGGGTTCCGGTCTTGTCGCTGTAATGGCAGGCCAGCAGTCTACTATTTCCAAGGCAAGGAAACGGAACAGCAGTTGCCGGGCAGATTTCAAATCGAGCCGCAAGTTTTTGGCAATTTGCTGCACGGAACGCGCGCCGTTGAATTGCGAGGCAAATTGGGCCTCATCCGACGTCAACTTCAACTTCTGCACACGCTCGAAACCATCCCTCGTGAAAGCCGGAATGCATGCCGGGTCGAACTTTTCGGTTTGTTCAGGATTCTGGACGAGACGCAGTGTTTCCAGCGCCCAATCGATTACATTTGGCTCCCCTGGCAAATCCGCGAAGTCGCTTAAGAGGCCGGCGTTCTTTTCAAACATCATCCACGCGCGCGGCGTGATCCAAGCTTCGGAGAAAAGCTTTTGCCCATAATGCTTCATCAACTCGAGCGCCGGCTCGCGATCGATCGATTCCTGGCGGGCAAGCCTGAGCGGGAACGGCGTGCCGTTTTCTCTCTGCTGATCCCGTGCATTGGTAACAACATCTGTATCGACATTGCTGAGAAGAGACGGCGTCTCCGGACAATAAAGATCGGGGTCCCGAGTTGTGACCAAAACGATCTCGCCGTCCCGGGCCAGAAGATCCAGCGGCTCCGCATCCAAAAACAATCGCAGCAACCCGGTGAGCTTCTCTTTTGCTATGGCTTGCAGCGCGCGGTTCAGTGGAAATAGACTCGTGCGCCCGCAAAAATAAACATCAGCCGTACCCGTTTCCTTTGGCGGCACGATTTCTGGGGCCGGCGCTTCGCTCACCGGTTGAGCCCAATCGGAGGTGGGCGATGACGCGTTCCACCAGTCGTCCGACTGAAAAACCTCCGCACCCGCGGAAGCCTCCGGCTCCGGGGCAGGCTCGTGCTCGCCCGGGAAAGGCGGCTTGTCGGGCTGTTCGCGCTCTTCGCTGTTCGAAGGTTCCATGTGGGCTTCTTTTGACTTGGGTTTGCGGGCCGATTTCGGCATCATCTTCTCCTACCAAACAAATCCCATGTGAAGGCTGTATCAAGAAGACAATCTTCGCAACGGAGAACTCTCATCGCTATCCGAGAACCGCCGCGCCAGATCGCGCCTGCTGATTTTTCCACGCTCATTCGTCGGAATTGCATCGACCATAAAAATCCGCTTCGGGACTTGCCAGGCGCTTAAGGCAGCGCGGCAAAATCGCAGCAGATCGCCATCGCTTACCTGCGGCGATGCCACCACGCATGCCGCTACTTCTTCGTTGCGCAACCCTGCGCCTGCAGTGCGACCGAACACCACTGCCTGCCGCACCCCATCGTAGCGCAGCAAATGCGCTTCGACTTCCGCCGGATTCACTTTTTTTCCCGCCACGTTGATCACGTCCGAAACCCGGCCGACAATTTTGAAGCCCGAGCCGCATCGCGCGAGCAGATCGTCGGGAACAAAAACGCCGTCGCCAAGTTTCTGTTCGTCCGGCTCGGGAAAATAGCCATCGCCCACGGCCGCGCTGCGAACGCGGACCTGGCTTGCGGAAGCAGTCGGATCGAGAAGCTCAATCTCGACACCATGTACCGGCCGGCCCACGAAACCGTCTTCGAACGCCGTTCCGTCGCGGTCGTAGCAAATTCCTCCGCACTCCGACGCGCCGTAAAACGAATGGATAGGCTGCTTGAATTTTTCGAAAAACTTTTTCGTCACAGCGGCGGCAAGCGGCGCACCGGCGGAAATGCACAGCCGAAGTTTTGGCAGCGCACGAACGCCATCCAAGTCGCCGAGTGCTTGATACAAAGCCGGCATCCCGGGGAAAACTGTCGCACCGATGCGGACAAGATCGGCGAGAATGGCACGCGGCGTTCTGTCGCAGCTCACGACCATCGGCACACCGCGCGCGATCAATGGCGTGAGCAGATTGCTAAACCCATAGGAGTGCGAGATCGGGATCACTCCAAAATTCAGATCGGTATCGCTGATGCCCATCGCATCGCAAATCTGATTGCAATCGGCCAGCAACTGTTCGCTGCGAAACCGGATTGCGCGCGGCTGCGCAGTTGTGCCAGAGGTGAGCTTCAGAAGCACGGGCGGCCTTTCACCCCAGTCCGCCGTAGTGGCCGCCGTCCTTAGCGGCGAAACCTCGAGGGAGTTTTCGCCGGGGA
>Ga0066665_10001920_pt1 | contig 9989 bp, 10 predicted proteins | sample GraSoiAngelo_114_FD_75175 | JGI IMG/M metagenome (GOLD analysis project Ga0066665, IMG submission 75175) | Grasslands soil microbial communities from the Angelo Coastal Reserve, California, USA - 14_0903_13_40cm | ecosystem: Environmental > Terrestrial > Soil > Grasslands | place: USA...
GATACCACGGGGCGCGACACGATCCCGGCGTTGCTCCCGACATTCGAGCCGACCATTCTCTCCGGTCCCTTGCCCAAGGGAACGCGCTACACCTTCACGACGGACTCCGTCCTGCTGTCGAACGCGCGCACGCTGAGCGATCTGCTCGGCCACATTCCCGGCGTCTACATCGCGCGCGGCGGCTGGTACGGGGAACCGGAGATTCTGCTGTACGGCGGCCGCGGGCCCGCCTCGCTCGAGATCTACTGGGACGGCGTGCCGATGCTGCCGCTCGGCCGCGACTCCGTCTATCTCGATCCGGCGCGCATTCCGCTCGGACCGATTCAGCGCGTGGACGTCATCGTGCTGCCCGCGTCGTTGCGCGTGTATCTGGTGACGGCGCAGCATCGGGCGAGTACGCCGCAGACGCAGGTCGGCATCGTCACGGGCCAGCAGGACATCGCCGATTATCGCGCCGGGTATGCGACGCGCACGCGATCGGGGTTTGGGGTGTCGATGCTGGCGGATTGGGCCAGCATCGGCATCGGTCCCACCGGCAACTCGACCCCGCCGTTCGGGACCAGCGATATCTGGCTGAAAGCCGACTACGTCCCGCCGGGAGGACGGGTGGGCGCATCGTTTCAGGTTTCGAGCTCGAGCTGGCATCGCGCCGCGGCGCCCGACGGCCGGGTCGACGGCTGGCGGCAGGATCGCCGCGACCGGCAGCTGCGCCTGTTCGTCGCGGAGCGGGACGATGGATTGGGGTGGAGACTCACGGCGACGGTCGGCACCAGCGGGATCAGTCACGACACGCTCGTCACGCAACGCAACGTCTCCGCCGCGAGCGTCGCGGTGAGCCAGGCGTGGCCCACCGCCACCGTTTCAGGGGTTGCACGATTCGGTGCCGCCGGGGCGCCGCAGCAGCTAGAGGCCAGCGGAGGGTGGATGCCGCTCCCGCCCATCACACTTGCCGGATCCTTCCGTCAAAGTTTCTACATCGGCAATCGATACGGATGGCGTGCGTATGGCACCGCCGGACTCACCCTGCCGCTCGGGTTCTCGGCGCGGGCCGAAGTCGCGTGGCAGCGCGATGTGCAGACCCCGTTCGTCACCACCGATCCGGTCCAGCCGACGCTGGACGTGGCGGGCTGGCTGCGCTTCGAGAATCGCCGGCTGACCGTGGAGGTCGGCCGCGGCCGGCGCGACCCGTTTGCGCCCCTCGGGTTCGCGGTCGGTATCAAGACCGTGGATTCGCTGAATCCCACTCCGCTGACGGAATTTGTCGCGGCGCACGCGACGCTTCGCCTCGTGCCCGGATTCCAGCTGGCCGCCTGGTACTTCGACCCGGTCGTCGGCGGCGGAGACTTCGAGCCGCCGCGCCACGGGCGTATATCCGCGACGTTCTACTCGAAGTTCTGGCGCGTCTTCAAGAGCGGGATCTTCGCACTGCGCGGCGAGGTGGCGATGGAGTCCTGGAGCCGCTCCGCCCTCGGTGGGCTCGACAGCTCCGGCGCGCAGCGGGCCATGACCGGCTCGAGCTTCGTCGATACGAACGTCGAGATGCAGCTCGCGGGGGTCACGCTCTTCTGGAGCGTGCAGAACATCAACATTATGCGGTCGAGCTACGTGGAGGGACTGGGCTATCCCAAGGCGGCGCAGCAGTATGGCGCCCGCTGGTTCTTCACGAACTAGCGCACCCCGCTACATTTAAGCCCCTGTGCCGCGCAGTATGACAGGCTTCGGCTCGGCCGAAGATCGAGTGCTCCGCGGACGGCTGCGCGTCGAAATCCGCACCGTCAACCACCGCTATTTCAACCCGCAGCTCAAGCTGCCGGCTGACCTGGCCGGGGTCGAGATCGAGATGCGCGAGCGGCTGCGCCAGCTGCTCGAGCGTGGGCACGTGGCGGTGACGGCCCGCTGGGTCGAGGCCCCCGGTCCCGAGCGCGCCGTCGCCGTGGATCTGGCGCGGGCGAAGCAGGTGATGGCGGCCGCACAGCAGTTGAAGAAGAAGTTGAAGCTGAAGGGCACGGTGGACCTGGCGTTCGTGGCGCGGCAGCCGGACGTCATGACGGCGACGAACGGCGGCGGTGAGCAACCCGTGCAGTGGTCGGACGTCCAGGCGATCGTCGAGCGCGCCGCGCGCGACGTCGTGACCATGCGCGAGCGGGAGGGGAAGGCCCTCGCCGCCGAGCTGAGCACGCGGCTCGCGGCGCTCGAGGCAGCGGCGCAGGTCATCGAGGACCAGGCTCCGGCGCGCCTCAAGGCGGAGCACGCGCGACTCAAGCAGGCCGTCGCCGAGCTGACGGCCCAGGCGAGCGTGGACGAGCAGCGGCTGGCGCTCGAAATCGCCTTGCTGGCGGATCGGGTGGACATCACGGAAGAGCTGGTGCGGTTCCGTTCGCACGTCGCGGCGGCCCGCGCCGCGCTCGGGTCCGATCAGACGGTCGGAAAGCAGCTCGGGTTCCTGGCGCAAGAGATGTTGCGCGAGGTCAATACGATGGGCTCCAAGGCGAACGACGCGCGCATCACGCAGACGGTGATCGCGATGAAGGGGGACCTGGAGAAGTTTCGGGAGCAGCTGGAGAATCTCGAGTGACTCCGCGCATAACCGTCCTGTCCGCGCCGTCGGGCGGCGGTAAGACGACGATCGCGCGAGCCGTGCGGGATCAGCACCCGGATCGGTTCGGCTTCTCCGTGTCGGCGACGACTCGCAAGCCGCGCGAGGGTGAGCGAGACGGCGTCGACTATCATTTTCAGAAGCGAACGCAGTTTCTCGAGGGAGTCGGGGCGGGTAAGTTCCTCGAGTACGCGGAGTACGGCGGTGAGCTGTACGGGACGTTGAAGAGTGAAGTCGAGAAGGTGCTCACGTCGGGTAAGCACGTCCTGCTCGACATCGAGGTCGAAGGCGCGCGCCAGGTCCGACAGCAGTACGCGCCACCTCGCTCGGTTTCGATATTCATTTTGCCGAGCGATCCGAAGGTGTTGCTCGATCGGCTGCGGCAGCGCAAGAGCGAGTCCATCGACCAGATCCGCTGGCGTCTGGATCGCGCGGGATACGAGATGGAACAGGCGCTGTCGTTCGACCGCCTGATTCGCAATGATGATCTCGCGACCGCGGTCACCGAGGTGGTCAGTATCGCCGACGGCAGTGCTGGTCGCGTACGCGATGAGAAAGACCGTGAATGGATCATCAACTATGGGCGTGGCCTGCAGCGCGAGGCCCAGCGCCTTTACGATGAACTGCATCATCAGAAAGGCTGAGCAATGCGGATCGTGACACCGGCAGAAGTCGCAGGCCAGACACAGAACAAGTACCTGGGCGTGCTCGTGGCCGCCAAGTTCGCGCGCTTCGTCAACGATTTCCCGCGCGATCGCTCGGTGGACTGGGAGGAGAAGCTCACGACGCGGGCGTTCGACGAGCTCGTCCGCGGCGGCCTCAAGTACCGCCTGGTGCGGCGGCGGCGCCAGCAGGAAGCCTGATGCCGTTCACCGACCGTCACGTCGTGCTCGGCGTGTCGGGCGGGATCGCCTGCTACAAGAGCTGTACGCTGGCACGCCGCCTGACCGAGGCGGGCGCCACCGTGGACGTGGCCCTCACCGCCGCGGCTGCGGAGTTCGTCCGGCCGCTGACCTTCGAAGCGCTCACGGGGCGGCCGGTGCTCACCTCGCTGTGGGAGCGCGGGCGCGCGCTGGCGCACATCGATCTCGCGAAACATCCCGATCTCATCATCGTCGCGCCGGCGACCGCCAACATCCTGGCGCGCTGCGCCATGGGCATGGCGGACGACCTCCTGACGGCATTGCTGCTCGCGCGCGCCGACCGGCCCGTGCTGGCGGCGCCGGCGATGAACGACGCGATGTACGCGAACCCGGCCACGACGGCGAACCTCACGGCGCTCGCGCAGCGCGGGTGGCAGTTCATTGGACCGGAGATCGGCGCCCTCGCCGAGGGGCCAAGTGAGCGACCGGGGCGCATGAGCGAGCCGGAAACGATTTTCGCGGCCGCCGAGCGACTGCTCGGTCACGGCACAACGAGCAAGTGGTCGGGCAAGCGCGTCGTCGTGACCGCCGGACCGACCCGCGAGCATCTCGACCCGGTGCGCGTGATCACGAATCCGTCGAGCGGCCGGATGGGGTACGCGCTCGCGGAAGCGGCGCGCGCGCGTGGCGCCGAAGTCGTGCTGGTCACCGGGCCAACCGAGCTTGCGCCACCCACCGGGCTGCACACGACGCAAGTCGAGACGACCGAGGACATGCAGCGGGCACTGCAGGACCTAATCCCCAACGCCGATGCCCTCATCATGAGCGCCGCGCCGGCCGACTACCGGCCCAAGCATCAGGCCGACACGAAGCGGCCGCGGTCCGCCGGAGCGCTGACGGTGGAGCTCGAAGCGACGCCCGACATACTCGGCTCGCTCAAGCGGCGCAAGGGGATGGTGGTCGTCGGGTTCGCGCTGGAGACGGGGAACGGCCTCGCGCACGCGCGGTCCAAGATGCAGAATAAAGCGCTTGATTTCGTGATCCTGAATGACGCCACTGAGCCCGGCGCCGGATTCGAGGTCACGACCAATCGCGTGACGATCCTGGGACGTAACGGTACGCAAGTCGACTTGCCGTTGCTGCCCAAGCGCGATGTGGCCGAACGCATCCTCGACGTCGTGGAAGAGGCGCTTTGACTGACGCGCGGGCTCTGGCGGCTGAATACTTAAAACAGCAGCGGCTACTCGGCGGGGACTCGGTGATCCTCCCCGAGAAACCGGGATACGAGATGCGGGATGCGGGAAACGTGACTGCACCCGCTGCTACGCATCCCGCATCTCCCATCACGCATCCCGACGCACCACCGGCCGGCCTGAGTTTCGATCCGCCCAGCGCCGATCTCTTCGCCGCCGATCCGATCCAACAGGCGGCGAGCCTCGAGGACGTCACCACCCTCGTCGCCGCGTGCCACAAGTGCAAGCTCTGCGACGGGCGCACCAACACCGTCCCGGGCGAAGGTCCGGCGAACGCGCGACTCGTGGTGATCGGCGAAGGGCCGGGGAAGACGGAAGACGAGACGGGCCGTCCGTTTGTGGGGCGCGCGGGCGAGCTCCTCACGAAGATCCTCGAGGCGATCAAGCTGCCGCGCGACCAGGTGTTCATCTGCAACGTCGTGAAATGCCGGCCGCCGGAGAACCGGCTGCCGCAGTACGACGAGATCGCGGCGTGCCTGCCGTACCTCTACCGCCAGATCGAGCTGGTCAAGCCGAAAGTCATTCTGGCCATGGGCGGGACGGCCGCGCAGAGTTTGCTCAATACCAAACAGTCTCTCGGCGCGCTCCGCAATCAGGTCCACCGGTTCCGCGGCATCCCCGTGATCATCACGTATCACCCGGCCGCGTTGCTGCGAAACCCCAACTGGAAGAGACCAACCTGGGATGACGTCCGTATCGCCGCTCGCCTCCTCGACAGCTGACCGATCGGGGGGGGGTGAGTACGCCGGCCGCCAGACTCCGTGGAGCAACGAGGCGGAGCAGGCGGTCCTCGGCGCGATGGTGCTCGACCAGGATGCGGCGCTCAAGGCCGCCGAAATCCTGGACGACACGATGTTCTACCGCGAGGGCCACCGCCTGTTGTTCCGGTCGATGCTGTCCCTGACCGAGCGCGGCGATGTCATCGATCCCGTCACCCTGCGCGACGAGCTGAGCCGCCGCGGCGACCTCGACCGCGCGGGTGGGATGGAATACATCGCGGCGCTGATCGACGTCGTGCCCACGGCGGCCAACATCGACTACCACGCCAAGATCGTCCGCGACAAGGCGGTACTGCGGCGCCTGGTCGACGCGGCGACCGGCATCATTCAGGACGTGTACGAGGGGCACGGCACCGCCGGGGAGGTGCTCGACAACGCCGAGCACCGCGTGTTCCAGGTCGCGCAATTCCGCCGCGCCGAGGAATTCATTCGGATCAAGGAGCTGATCTGGCCGACGATGGAGCGGATCGAGCAGCTCCAGTCGGGCGGGGGCTCAGTCACCGGCGTCCCCAGCGGCTTCGTCGATCTCGATCGCCTGACGGCCGGCTTCCAGCGCTCCGACCTGGTCATCATCGCCGCCAGACCCTCGATGGGAAAGACGGCCCTGGCGCTCAACATCGTGCAGCACGCGGCAATCGAACACAACACCAAAATCGCATTCTTCTCGCTGGAAATGTCCAAGGATCAGCTTGTCCAGCGGTTGCTCTGTTCGGAGGGGCTGGTCGATGCCCAGCGCCTGCGCCGCGGCCAGCTGCGCGATGACGACTATCCCAAGCTCGCCCGGGCGGCCGGGTTGCTCGGCACCGCCCCGATCTGGATCGACGATTCCGCCTCGTTGACGCCGCTCGCCATGCGCTCGAAGGCACGGCGGTTGAAGGCCGAGCACAATATTGCACTTGTGATCGTGGACTATTTGCAGTTGATGCAGGGTCCGGGCGACGTCGAGAATCGCCAGCAGGAGATCTCCTACATCTCGCGCTCGCTCAAGGCGCTGGCCAAGGAGCTCGACGTTCCCGTCGTCGCGATCTCGCAGCTGTCGCGCGCGCCGGAGCAGCGCGGCGGAGAGCATCGCCGGCCGCAGCTCTCGGATCTGCGCGAATCGGGCGCGATCGAGCAGGACGCCGACGTCGTCTGCTTCATCTACCGCCAGGAGTTCTACGACGGCCCGGTCGATCCCAAGACCAACGAGAGCATCGAAGGCCTCGCCGAGGTGATCGTCGGCAAGCAGCGGAACGGCCCGACGGGCACGGTGAAGCTGCACTTCAAGAAGGAGTTCACGCGCTTCGACAACTACACGGCGCGCGAGGCCCCAATCGAGGCTGGACGTGTCTAAAGGCAAATCGGTCTTTCGCTGCACGGAATGCGGCGCGGATCAGCCCAAGTGGGGCGGTAAATGCGACGCATGCGGGGCGTGGAACTCGCTGATCGAGGAGCCGATTCGTCGGACGGTCGGACGGTCGGACCGTCGGTCGGTTTCGTCCGACAGTCAGACAGTCCGACTGTCCGACATCGGGACGACGCCGTTGCAACGGTGGCGCACCGGATTAGCCGAGTTCGATTTCGTCCTCGGCGGGGGCATCGTGCCGGGCTCCGTCGTACTCGTCGGGGGCGAGCCGGGGATCGGGAAGTCAACGCTGCTGATGCAGTGCGCGGCGCGGCTCGAGAGCCAGGGCGTCTCGACCCTCTATGTCTCCGGTGAAGAATCACCCGATCAGCTGCGGCTGCGCGCGGATCGCCTGCAAGAGGACGCCGGCGGCATTCACGTCCTGGGCGAGACGCGCCTCGAGTCGATTCTGCATCATGCAGCGCAGCTGAAATCGAGCGTCGTGCTGCTCGACTCGGTGCAAACCACCTATACCGAAGAGCTCGAAGGCGCGCCCGGCAACGTCGGCCAGGTGCGCGAGTGCGCCGCTCGGCTCATGCGCTTCGCCAAGGAATCGGGACCGGCGGTGGTGCTCGTCGGACACGTCACCAAGGGCGGCGGCATCGCGGGCCCGAAGACGCTCGAGCATATCGTCGACACCGTCCTCTATTTCGAAGGTGAAACGACGCTCGACCACCGGATCCTCCGGGCGGTGAAGAACCGGTTTGGGTCGGTGGATGAGATCGGCGTGTTTCGCATGACGGGAACCGGCCTGGAGCCCGTCGCGAACCCCGCGGCGGCGTTCCTCGCCGGCCGCAGCACCGGCGCATCCGGCTCCGCGGTGACGGCATTGATGGAAGGCACACGCCCGATGCTGGTCGAGATCCAGGCGCTCGCCTCGAAGGCGGGATTCGGCACGCCGCAGCGTGTGGCGACCGGTCTCGATCATCGCCGCCTCGCGCTGCTGCTCGCGGTGCTCGAGCGGCGCGGCGGACTCCCGTTCGGGAACCTCGACGTGTTCGTCAACGTCACGGGCGGTGTGCGCCTGATCGAACCCTCCACCGACCTCGCCATCCTCGCCGCCCTCGTCTCGACGGTCCATGACCGGCCAGTGCCGGCCGACGCGCTCTTCCTAGGCGAGGTCGGGCTCGGTGGCGAGATTCGCCCCGTGGCGGGCGTCGAGCGCCGCCTCGCCGAAGCCGCGCGGCAGGGCTTCCGCCGCGTGTTCTTGTCCGCCCGGTCCCGCGGCGCCGCCGGCGAGCTCGAAGTCATCGGGCTGGAGGGAATCGGTGAGCTCACCCGCCGCCTCGCAGCCTGACGTCGGCGTCGTCGTTGTCGCCGCCGGCGCCGGCGTGCGCGCCGGCCCCGGTGAGCCAAAGCAATTCCGCCCCATCCTCGGCGTCCCGATGTTGCTGCGGGCGCTGCGGGCGTTCATCGGACATCCAGAAGTTCGTCAGGTCGTCGTGACGCTGCCACCGGGATACGTCGAGCGGCCGCCCGAGTGGCTCGCCAAGCTGCGCGGGGAACGGTTGGGCTTCGTGCCGGGCGGGGCGCAGCGCGCGGACTCGGTGCGCTCAGGGCTCCAGGCGCTGCCCGACGATGCCACGATCATCCTGATCCACGATGCGGCGCGGCCGTTCGTCAGTCGCGGCACCATCGACGCCGTGATCGCGCGCGCGCGGGCGGGGGTCGGGGCCGTCGCCGCGCTGCCCACGTCCGACACACTGAAGGAGATTGGTCAGGGCGCGCCTCGGGCCACGCCGCGCATCACGCGCACCGTGGACCGCGAGCGTATCTGGCGCGCGCAAACGCCGCAGGGATTTCCGCGGCAGATGTTGAACGCCGCATACGCGCAGCTCGGCGCCGTTGCGAACGGCGGCGCGCCGAGCGACGACGCCGAGGTGTGTGAGCGGGCCGGATTCCCGGTGGAGTTGATTCCCGATTCGCCCTACAACTTCAAGATCACTACGGCCGACGACTTCCGGATCGCCGAGGCTCTCGCGCGTGAGTTGCGTTGAAGCCAATCCCGTTTCAGTCGGATACCGAGATTGCCACGGCAATCCCGCAGGTGGTACAGCATTTGGGAAACGGCGGCTTGCTCGCGTATCCCACGGAGACGGTCTACGGTCTCGGCTCCCGCGCCGTCCAGGCCGACGTCGCCGCGCTCGCCGCCATGAAGGGCCGGTCGGCCAGCAAGCCTTTCCTCCTCCTGATCAGCGGCCGCTCTATGGCTGAAGCGCACGGGCTGGCGTTCAATGCCTCCGCCGATGCGCTCGCCCGCGCGTTCTGGCCCGGCCCGCTCACGCTCGTCCTGCCAGGCGGCTCGGGCCGCCTTCCCGACATGCTGCGCGGACCGGATGGTGGAATCGCCGTGCGCTGGACGTCGCATCGTGCAATCGCCCGGCTCGTCGCGGCGCTCGGTGTGCCGCTGACGTCTACGTCCGCGAATCTTCCGGGTCAGCCACCCGGCCCCGGCGCCGACGCGATCGCCCGCGATTTCGCGCCGGCGGTGCAAACGGGTCAGCTGCTCGTGCTCGACGGCGGCGTGCTCGGGAACCGGCCACCATCCACCGTGGTTGATTGCACCAGGCCGCGGGCGCAGATCGTCCGGGAAGGAACGCTTAGCGTCAACGAGCTCCGCCGCGCCGTGGGCCGACTCGCGCCATGATCCAGCACGTCCTGTTCGTCTGCACCGGAAACATCTGCCGCAGCCCCCTCGCCGCGTCGCTGCTCGAGCGCGCCCTCAAAGAACGCGGCATCGACGTGACGGTCTCGTCGGCGGGAACGGGGGCGTGGGACGGCGCGCCCGCATCCGAAGGCGCGTATCTCGTCGGCCTGGAGCGCGGCCTCGATCTGTCCGGTCACCGGGCACGTCTGTTGACGCGCGAGCTGGTCGAGCGCGCCGACCTGATCCTCACGATGGCACGCCATCACCGCGCGCGTGTGGACGAGCTGGGCGGCGAGGGTCGCGTGTTCGTCCTCGGCGAGTACGCCGGCCAGGGCAGCGACGAAGTGAGCGATCCTTTCGGCGGCGATCTCGGCGTCTATCGCGACACCTGCCAGGAGCTGGAGTCGCTCACGGCCGCCGTTGCCGACCGGCTTGTCGCTGAGAGCAAGCGTGGAGATCAGCGCTAA
>Ga0066665_10001923_pt1 | contig 9978 bp, 7 predicted proteins | sample GraSoiAngelo_114_FD_75175 | JGI IMG/M metagenome (GOLD analysis project Ga0066665, IMG submission 75175) | Grasslands soil microbial communities from the Angelo Coastal Reserve, California, USA - 14_0903_13_40cm | ecosystem: Environmental > Terrestrial > Soil > Grasslands | place: USA...
GTTACTCGTATCTTAACGCCTCCAGCGGATCGACCCTTGCTGCCCGGCGAACCGGTACCCAACAGGCGAGTAGCGCGACTACCACGAACAGCACTCCAACAACGATCAACGTGGCAGGATCGTTGGGTTGCACCTCGAACAAGAAGGACCTAAGCACGCGCGACAAAGCAATCGCCAGCGCAACTCCGGCGAGCACACCTCTCGAAATCAATTGAAGTCCCTCGCCGAAGATCAGTTTGCGAATGTCCTTTTGCTTAGCGCCAAGCGCGCTGCGAATGGCCAACTCCCGTCTCCTTGAAGCGACCGACAGTGAAAGCACACCGTAAACCCCCACGAGCGTCAGGGCGCCTCCCACAAGCGAAAACCCCATGAGAAGCTGCATCGCAAAGCTGCGGGACGCCAGCGAATCATCGCGAATCTGCTCCAGGGTCTTCACGTTTTCGATAGCGGCCGTTGGGTCAATGGCGTGCAGTTCGCGTTCCACCGCAATCACCACGGCGCGTGGGTCCGCCGTCGTTCGCACCACTAGATGCTTGGAAAACGCGGTCGCCTGCCATAGCGGCAGATAAATCTCCGGCGACGCTTCTTGTGTGAGGTCATCGGTGCGGCTGTTGGAGATTTCGCCGATAATCTCCATGCCGGGCTTATTCCGACCGTTCATCCAGAGCTTCCGCCCGATCGCTTTCTCATGCGAAAAGTAACGGTCCGCGAACGCCTGGTTCACGATCGCCACTTTCGGCGATTTATCATCATCCGTCGAGCGAAATTCCCGACCCTCAATCAACGCCATGCCCATCAATTTGAAATAATCGGGCGTGACGGCGCGCAGGGGCACAGCCGTCTTGTCGCTCTCCCTCATCGCCGGAGGCTGTCCTTCGATTTCCAAAGTCGCCGGCCAATTGTTGCCTGTCAACGGGACTCCCCAAGCAAACGCCGCGTTCTGTACACCCGGAAGCGCAGCAACTCGCTCTAAAGCCTGCCGATGAAAGCTACCCCAAGTCGACCGGTTCTGCACTTCTGTGACGCTCATGGTCAAAATGTGTCCAGTGTTGTAGCCTGACGGGACCCTCGCAATATTCACCATCGTGCGAATCAACAGCCCGGCGCCTACCAGCAGCGCTAGCGTCAGTGCCATCTGCACCATCGTGACTCCGCGCAGCAGCCGCCGCTCGCCGATTCCTGCCGTCCCTTTCGGCCCGGCATTCTTCAGCACCTCCATCGGATCCAACCGGAAAGCCCGCAATGCTGGAAAAGCTCCTGCAAAAACCGAAGCCAGCACCGCAGCGCCCAATCCCCAGCCCAGCACTGCCCACCCAGCCGTCACGCCATCCAGCCGCGGAATAGCGTGTCCGGCAATCAGCTTGAATAACTTCACGACGCCGAAGGCCAGCCCCACTCCAACTGCTCCGCCCATCAAGGCCAGCAATAGACTTTCGGTCGAGACCTGTCGCAAAAGAGCGATGCGCCCCATCCCGATCGCGCTGCGCACCGCGTACTCCTGCTGGCGTTGCAGTCCACGCACCAGCAGCAGCGCTGCCGCGTTTCCGCAACCGATCAACAAAACCAGTGTCGCTGCTCCCAACAACGGAAGCAAAATCCTCCGGCCATCTTGATTCATTTCCTCGGTCACGGATGCGAGCTGCGGCGTAAACCCTGCAAAGTCCTTCTCCGACTGTGCCTCTCGCGCGGCAAAGAGGGCCAGTTCCTGCTGTCCCTGCCGTTCGGTCGTTCCATCCCGTAGTCGCGCCACCAGATTCCAATATGGGTCCTTGAGATACTTCGGGTCCGGCGCCGCGGGTATCCAAAAATCGACCGTCGCATTGACGTCGTAATTCGGCTCCTTGGCCGCCCCCGGCGAAGGCAGAAAGCGCACTCCCGGCTGCATCACGCCGATCACCGTAGGCGGTATATCCCATCGGCTGATGCGCACTGTCTTGCCGATAATTTGCCGATCGCCGTTGAACGCGCGCTGCCAAAACTCGTACCCCAAGAGGACTACCTTCACCGGCCCTTGCCCAAAATCTGACTCCTCGAAGCCTCGCCCCACAACTGCTTTCAGTCCCATGACGGGCAAATAGTCGTTCGTGACCCACATGCCCTGCATAGATTGGCTGCCATCGTTGCGGATCAGAAAATTGAAGGTCCAGTCGTAAGCGGCAATTCCTTGAAAGGCTTTCGCTTCTTTTTGCCATTCCATCCATTGCTGGGCTGGCCAGCCGCGCGGGCTGTCCATTTTTTGGCCGTCTGTTCGTGCGGTCGTGACGAGCACCAGACGCTGTGGCCGCCGGTAGGGCGGCGGTGTTAGAAGCACGCCCTGAATCAGGCTCAAGACCGCCGAGGTGGCTCCAATTCCCAGCGCCAGGGTTAGCATCGCAATCAGGCTAAAGCTCGGTTGTTTTAGTAGAATCCGAAGTCCGAATCGCACGTCTCGCAGCATCTCTCCACCTTGTGAATAGCCTTCTGGAACCGCTTCTGGAATCTGTTCGAGAGCGTTGCAGGGCCTCGCCAGGTTCCTCAATTGTCTCCGTTTTGACGAATGAGTTGATCCCGGGGTTAGGAGGTGTCGCCTAAGTTTGCTAGATATCTCGCGGCAGGCCTTCGTTGCGACTTAATTTTTGTAGGCATGCAGCAATCTACTCAAATCAAGAACCCACTGTATGGCGTCTTGGAGAGAAATGAACACGAGTGCCTTCAAATCGTACAAGTATCGACGAGTACCCAAGTTGCCGGGAAGCTCGTTACCAGGAACTGGTGTACGCGATCTTCTATTTACTCCTATGAAAATAGCTGCCTATCGCGTTGAAAACAAAGCATAGGTGCCTGGGTCCATTTTCATCCTTCGTTGTGGCTCTCCGAGAGCCATGAGTTACTCGTACCGCAGCGCGACTAGCGGATCGACCTTGGTGGCACGGTGAGCTGGAATCCAACAGGCCACCGCGCCCGTCACGAGCAGCAACGCGACCACAGACACCAGCGTGGCCGGGTCGTACGCCGACACTCCCCATAACTGCGTGGCGATCACGCGCGCTATCGATAGGCTGACGATCAAGCCAATGACTGTGCCAATGGCCACGAGTCCCACACCCATGCGAATGATCAGCTTCAGCACGTGGCCTTTCTCCGCGCCTAACGCCATGCGGATGCCGATTTCGTGCGTGCGCCGCGCGGTGGTGTATGCTAGCACGCTGTACACACCAATAGTCACCAGCACCAACCCTATGGAGCCGAAAATAGTCATCAGGAAGAAACCGAAGCGCGGTCCAGCGTAGGAAAACTTGCTGATATAGCCTTCCAGCGTTCCGGTGAAGGTGAGCGCCACGTTGCTGTCTGTGGCCCAAATTTCATGGCGCACGTCATTCAATAGCGACAGCGGCTCTTTCCCGGTGCGCACCAAAACGCCGCGATAGCCGGTGCCGGTCATGGTGTACGGCACCCAGATTTCCGGCTGGATTGGCTCCTGCAAACCTCGGTTTTTGACATCTGCAACCACGCCGATGACTTCAAACCACGCGTCCGGCAATTTATCGGGCAGAGTTTCAAGCTGGGCAATGTGCACACGTTGCCCGAGCGGATTTTCGCTTGCAAGATATTTGTGCACGAAGGTCTGGTTGACGACCGCGAGCTTGCGCTTGCCTTCCACCTCCGCCTCGGTGAAGGGCCGCCCGTCGATAAGCTGGATTTTCAACGTGGGGAAATAACCTTCGCTGCACAGCTGGAAAATCGCGTCCCACTTCTCCGCGTGCGTTTTGCCTGGGACATCGATGTCGCTGGGAATTCCACCATACGGAGGCAAGGTGCTCGTTTCTGTGGCATCCAGCACGCCGGGCAAGACTGCAAGCCGCCGCAACAACGGTCGATAGAAGCCGGCAACTTGATCGGAGGTTTTGTAGCGGTCCTCGGGAAGAGGGAGCCGCGCCACGAGCACGTGGTCAGGCTGCAGGCCGAGATGCACTTGGCGAAGCGCGACGAAGCTGCGCATCAGCAGACCGGCCCCAACGAGAAGCGTTAGCGAGAGCGCCACTTCCATCACCACCAGCGCGTTGCGCAACCGGCCGTGCGTGGAACTGCCGCCAGTTCCTTTGCCCGTGTCGCGGAGAGGGTCGTTCAGGTCACGGCGAGCCACTTGTAACGCGGGCGCCAAGCCGAATACGAGCGCCGTCAGTACAGCGACGCACAATGTGAACAACAAGACCGGCGTGTTCACGCGAATGACCGCCTCCGCGGGGATGATCTGCGCGGGAATCAGCGCAACGAGCGCCTTCAGCCCTCCCCAAGCGAGCAGCGCGCCCAGCACCGCACCTCCCAGAGCCAGCAGCAAGCTTTCCACAAGGAGCTGACGGACCACGCGCCACCGGCCGGCTCCTAAGGCAGCGCGTATGGCAAATTCTTTTTCACGGGCCGTGCCTCGGGCCAAAAGCAGATTGGCTACATTGGCGCAGCCGATCAGCAGCAACAGCCCAACCGCTGCGAGCACGATGTACAGGGTCGTTTTAAATTGTCCTACCACGAGATTGGTCAGCGATTCGAGATGCACGTTGAAATGTTTGGGGTAGTCCTTGGGATACACCTTCGCGAGTCGGTTGGCGATGACCGTGAAGTCAGATTGCGCTTCGCGAATGGAAACCCCGCGCTTCAAGTGACCCAACATGAACCAATATTTTGGGAACCCGCTGCGGAGCTGTCCTTCCGCGCGGCTGGGCTTTTCGGGGAGCCACAAGTCCGCATCGCCCCAGGCGAAGCGAGGCGGCATGATGCCGATCAGCGTGCGCGGCGTGCCGTTCAAGATGAACGCGGTATTGAGTATCTTGGCGTCTGCGCTGAAGCGGTTGACCCAGACCTTGTAGCGCAGGACAAAGACCGGCGGTGCGCCCGGCTCGTAGTCGGCGGGCTGCATCACGCGCCCCAAAAGTGCCGGCATGCCCAGGAACTCAAACGTCCCCGGCGTCACCAGGTTCCCGTTGAAACGCTCCGTCCCCCCGCCCGATCGGTAGAGAACGTCTTCGTTGTCGTTCGCGATCACCCGATCAAATGCGTGATTCTGCTCGACATAGTCGAGGAATTCGGGCCCCTGAAAGCCGGCGCGGCCCCCCGGCTCATTGCGCTCCGTGTCGTGGATTTGCAGGGACATCAGGCGGTCGGCATCGGGGTACGGGAACGGCTCCATGAGCACGTTGTCGATCACGCTGAAGATCGCCGTGGAAGCTCCGATGCCCAACGCCAGCGTGATCACGGCTACGACGGCGAAACCAGGGCTCTTTGCCAGCGTGCGCACAGCGAATCGAACGTCCTGTCGAACCGTGTCCATCGAAACCCCTTTTCGCGCGATGAGCGATAGAGAGCTATACGGGGCACGAGACGAAAAGTTCGTCAAAGCTGGGTCAAACTCTTCTAAAATCCGCGAATTGATGTTGAACGACGAGGGATCGTCGAAGAGGGTGGAAGCGGGCGAAGTCATCCTACGGCAGAAACTGCCGACGACCTCGGAAGCGATGAGGCGGGCATTTGAAGAAATGCCCTGGAGTTGCATTGCCCTGGAGACCGGAACGCATTCTCCTTGGGTCAGTCGGCTGTTAACCATGTTGGGGCACGAAGTCATCGTCGCCCCCACGGAACGTACGCTTAGTCAGGGATAGCAGTCGAAAACCTTCTCATCGAGGGAGTTGGCGCGAGGTTGGAGAGACTCAGATGGCCTTCCGTAACATTCCTATCTATGGGCTAGTTTCCTCTGGACCATCTCATGTTTGAACGCTACACGGAGAAGGCACGGCGTGTGGTTTTCTTTGCGCGCTACGAAGCGAGTCAGTACGGCAGCCCCTACATCGAGACCGAACATTTGTTATTGGGGCTTCTACGAGAGGACAGAGCGCTTGCAAAGCGGTTTCTAGGTGAAGTCAACGCCGAAGAAGAAATTCGTTCAGAAATCGCAAGGCACATCACATCACGCGAACGCATCTCGACTTCCGTGGAAGTGCCTCTGACATCGGAATCCAAGAAGGTCCTGAACCTGGCCGGTGAAGAGGCCGACAGACTGAGACACCGCCACGTCGGGACTGAGCACCTACTGTTTGGTTTGTTGCGCCTAGAGCGTTCGTTTGTTAGCGAAATTCTTAAGGCAAGGGGTCTCGACCCGGCAATGCTTCGAGAGCAAATGGCAAAGATCCTGGGCGCTGAGAGGACCAATGTACAGCCAAAATCAAACACGAGAGCGATAGCTACGTTGGACACTTTCCTTGCTGGGCTTAAATGGCATAAGGCGAAGGAACTGCTGACTTTTTTCGCAGAGGATGCGCAATTCGTTGATGTCTATGGAAAACGATGGAATCGAGAGGAAATCTCTAGGGAATCTGAGACCCTCTTTGCCCCTTACACAAAGAAGAATGCCACGTACATCATTGAAGAAACCATCGCGGACACGAACAACCTGCTAGTTGTTATTGTGCTGTGGAAAAATGCAATCCTCGCTAGCCTGGAGCGGGTCTGGATTCACAGGATGAGCGTGGTCCTTGTTCCTCAAGTCGACGATTGGGCCATCATCTTGGTGCAAGTGACCGCAGTTCAACCGAAGTAGACTAAAGCCTTATCTCGTAGCCCACACCGGCAATACCTGCATGGTAACCGGCCTTCTGCGTACCGGGACCTTATGTTGGCTCGTGCAGTCGTGAAACGGTAATAGCTGCTTCACCGTTTTTCTCTACGACTCAAGCGACCGTTTACCAGACATTACTTCTAAACCGTGCCCTTCCTCTTAACGATAAAGATACTCATCCTGCGTTTTCTGCACCGTCATCGTAGTCTCTTCTATACTCTTCATGGGCCTCATCTCGGAAAGCCACCATGTTTCCACACCTTGACACCGTCATTGCTTTTGTCGTCCTCATGCTTGTCGCCAGCCTGTTCATCACGGCGGTCACGCAGGTGGTCGTCAGCTTGCTAGGCCTGCGCGGTGTCAATTTGCAGCGCGGCCTGGTGGACCTGTTCGAAACCGCCTATCCGGATCAGGAAGCCAGACGCTGGGCAAAGGAAATTGCCCGCAGAGTCCTGCGTCATCCCACGATTTCTGACTCGATCTTTTCGCGCTTTTCCCTTCGTGTGGACCAGGTTCCCTTCATTCCGCCGGAGACCGCAGGAAAGCTGCAAGGCATCAGCGCTTCCATTCCCCTGTTGCCGTTGATCATGGGTGCGGTTGGAGGCCTCGTCATCACGCCAATCGCAATGGCTATCGCCAAGCACTGGTTCGCAGATACTTGGCTATATACGGACCATTTGGCTGGCTATGTTTCAGTGATCAATTTCTGCCAGCATCCCTTGGGCACAGGGGCGCTCGTAGGAGCGATTCTTGGCGGGCTGCTCAGCCGGTGGCGCCTGGCCACTTCCATCCGTGTAGAAGAGCTGCCCGCCATCCTCGAAAAGCTCGCCGAACCGCTTCCCGGAACCTTGCCCGATCCTGCCCAGCGCGCAATGCTGATGATGGCGTGGAGTGAGAACAAATCGGGAGCCAGGTCGAGGCCAGGAGCGCCGCAAGAGGGTGTGCCGGTGCGCTTGAAGCCCTATTGCGATGAGGGCATTGTCCGCCGCGCCTCGGAGGCGTCGTCGCCGCAGAATGAACGTCTCTCCCCGGCTGAGGATTTCGACGAAGGCATCGTTCGCCATGCCGAGCCGGTCGAAACGGAAGCGCGCCACGCCGTCGCAATGGAAAACGCGACCGCACCAGCGAAGGAACGTCTCTCCCCGGCTGAGGATTTCGACGAAGGCATCGTTCGCCATGCCGAGCCGGTCGAAACGGAAGCGCGCCTCGCCGTCGCAATGGAAAACGCGACCGCACCAGCGAAGGAACTCGAGCCGGAATCCACTCCTGCCACCGGAGCATTAGCCTCGGTCTCTACTCCATCCGAGCCGCGCTTGGAAGGCCTCCGGGCTTGGTTCGATCACGTCATGGACAGGGCCTCGCAGCGCTTCGCCTTCGAAGCACGCCTTGTAACGATCGTGCTTTCCTGTATTTTCGTCTTTGCCGCGCACTTTGACTCCGCCCGGCTGTTCCGGTCGATGTCGGAAGAGGCTGAATTGCGGGCACGATTGGCTGCTAGTGCGGAAGCCCTGGACAAGCACGCGGAGCAACTCTCACGTCCCAAGGAAAACGCGCACACTGTGGTGCCCGACGTCTACCGCAAGGCCATGGTTTCGATCTTGCGCACCGCACCGGCCATCCCTGAACCGGCAAAGCGGAAAGCACGGAGCAAAAAGCGAGAAAAAGTCGCGGCCACCGCAGCTCCCGCCGAAGACCGTGTCACCTCTGAAGCGAAATCCAAAGCGATGCACGCCCTTGAAACTTCGCCGGGATTTGCAAGCCGTGAGGAAGCAGAGTCTTGGCTTCGCGCGACCTTAGATGGAAATTCCGCGCGCGAGACTCTTGCTGCCGAGTATCAGCAAGAAGTAAACGCCGAGCTGGTCAGCGATTCCGACAAGCTCATTGACCAGTCCGCTTCGCTGAAGAGTGAACTCGCGCGCTCCGAGTTCAAGCTCTTCCAGGACGAGCGACTCTCGCCGCTATCCTCGACCGCAGGGCCAGGCCTTTTGTTCACGATAGCCTTTCTCAGTCTGGGCGCGGCGTTTTGGTACAACACATTGAAGAACCTAGCGAGCCTTCGCCCGCAACTGGCCGCGAGGCAAGATCGCGAGCGCAAACACGAGAAGCCGGCCTAGAAATTTCCCAGCCCGTCGGCGTGATGGGAATGGCCCAAAAGTGCTAAAGAACGGCAGCGAACCGCAGCGAGGTTCGCAAGAATCGGTTCTCTCGTGGTACACCCCTAAGACGCAGATCCGGCCAGCTAAGGTTCTTTCAATTGCTGAATTATCTGCTCAAATTTTGAGAAATCATCGGCGACTGTTGACTTTAGTTCTGCCACGTAATGCGCTCGCTTTTGCGCCAACAAAGCCTTGTATGTCGGCGCATGCTCGCAAAGCACATCCCGAACGGCTTCAAGTTCGGTTGTCAAAGAATATAGGACGGTGTTCTGTCTCTGCAGGTTCTCAAAAGCGCAGACCAAAATGGCGCGGACTTGCTTCTCATCAAGCACAATGGCACCTCACTTCATTTGGGTTTCCTCTTGAATCCCGGCATCCGCCCAGTGAGCCTGAGACCCGGAGCCTTAATGTCTTGTGTTCCGACCCGGATGATGTGTTTTCAAGGATTTACAGGAATATTGAGTCGTATTAAGTCGTTTAGAACAGTGCCGAAATCGACTTTTGGACCAGTTGTGGAACTATTTTGGACCAGACAGTTGGTCGAGTTGAGCGCGGATCTTCATCGCAAGCTGCTCGATTTTCTGCCTGTTTTTCTGCTCGTTAAGTGCATCGTGGACTAGGGTGCGAATGTTGTCGTATAGGTTAGGGCTGAGTTGGATTTTGACTGTCATTTGTTCACCACCCCTGCGAGACAGCAATTACCACTTGTGTTGCCAGGGCTCTTGAATCCCCATGCTGTCTGCACTACTGGCTTGGGGACAGTTTCACTAGGTAGGCCGTGAGTTGTTTCACCGTAGTCCTCCTAGCGGCAAGTCTCCCACTTCCTTTTGATTTTAACATGTTGGCTTTCGAAAAGGTGGCAGACGTCCCGTCCCAGCACTACGCAAAAGGTTGTTGCGACCTTCATTGGCGCCGCGTATATCTCATCAATGCCACGAGCAGAGACCAAGCAACGATTCGCTGTGGGCGCCCGGGTTGTCGTCGGAATGTCCGGCCAAGTGCGTACTCTTCTTCAAGTTGACGACGAGCCGAGCATTATGGGCGAGTACGTACAGCGGTGCGAGATGTTTTTACCGGGCAGATCGGGGCGGTGCGGTTGACCCACGATCAGGCGAACTGGCAGGTTTCCTGGTTTGTGCTGGATGCAGGCCGTATTCAGAATTTCCACTTTGTGAAAAGAGCGAAGTAGATTCCACTTAGTTAGCAGTGCCCGGCAAGTTATTCAAGTGGGGGACA
>Ga0066665_10001931_pt1 | contig 9970 bp, 6 predicted proteins | sample GraSoiAngelo_114_FD_75175 | JGI IMG/M metagenome (GOLD analysis project Ga0066665, IMG submission 75175) | Grasslands soil microbial communities from the Angelo Coastal Reserve, California, USA - 14_0903_13_40cm | ecosystem: Environmental > Terrestrial > Soil > Grasslands | place: USA...
CATTGTTTGTGCCGTGGGTCGTTATCCGCTTCAGCGCACGGCTAAATCAGGTCCACGCTCAATTCTCTGATTGCTTGAACAGCTCGTGGATTCTCAAGCGCGGACAAATCGCCAAGATCCGCCTTCCCGAGATACGCGGCGCGAATCACGCGGCGGAGAATCTTGGCATTGCGGGTCTTTGGAAGATCCGTCACAAAGCGCACGGCCTGAGGCCGTAACGGCCGGCCGAGTTTTTCCGCGATCGAATCCCCGATCGCACGCCCCAGCGCGTCGGTCGCCTCGTGACCCGGCCGCAACACGGCGAACACGACAATCGCCTCACCTTTGAGCTCGTGCGGCACGCCGATCGCCGCGGCCTCGAGGACCGCCGCGTGCGCCGTCGCGGCGGATTCCACCTCGGCCGGCCCCACGCGCTTGCCGGCCACCTTGAGCGTGTCGTCGCTGCGACCCTCGATGTACCAGAAGCCGTCGTCGTCGATGCGCGCCCAGTCGCCGTGGACCCAGACGTTGGGGAAGCGGCTCCAGTACGTCGTCAGATACTTCTCCCGATCGCGCCAGAACCCGCGCGTCATGCCAGGCCACGGCTGGCGAATGACGAGCTCACCCACGGCTCCGCGCAACGAACGGCCCTGCGCGTCGGCGACGTCGGCCGCGATCCCGGGGACGGGGCAGGCAAATGCCGTGGCCTTGAGCGGGGTCCAGGTCGTGCAGCCGAGGATGCCACCCGAGCACTCCGTGCCGCCCGAGTAATTGATCAGCGGCGCCCGCTTTTCTCCGACCACGCCGAAGTACCACCACCACGGCTCGGGATTCCAGGGCTCGCCGGTTGAGCCGAGCACGAACAGGGACGAGCGATCGTGTCGGCGCACCGGCTCCTCCCCGGTGCGCATCAGGCCGCGGATCGCCGTCGGTGAAATGCCGAGGTGCGTCACGCGATGCCGCTCCACGATCGACCACACTCGGCCCGCGTCGGGGAAGTCGGGCGCGCCGTCATACAAGAGGATCGTGGCACCGTTGATCAGCCCACCGGCGATCAGCCACGGTCCCATCATCCAGCCGATGTCGGTGAACCACCACAGCAGGTCGCCCGATTGCAGGTCGAACACGTGCGCGAGATCCTGCGCAGCTTTGACCGGGAAGCCGCCGTGCACGTGCACCGCGCCCTTCGGCCGCCCCGTCGTACCCGACGTGTAGATCAGCATGTACGGATCTTCGGGCGAGGTATCGGCAAGACTTTCGTCCTTGCCCTGCGCCATCATGAAGTCCCACGTGACGTCGTGATCTCGGAGTCGTACTTGCCGGCCCAGCCGCGGCACGACGATCACCGTGCGGACGCTGGGCGCGCCGTCCACCGCGGCGTCGGCGGTCTCCTTCATTTGTATCACCTGCCCGCGCCGCAGGAACCCGTCGGCCGTGACGAGCACGCTGGCCTCGCAATCGCGCAGCCGGCCCGCAATCGCGTCGCTGGCATACCCTGAGAAGATGGGTGTGTAAATCGCACCGATCGCCGCGACGGCGAGCGTGGCGATGGCGCACTCAGGGGTCAGGGGCAGGAAGATCCCGACGCGGTCCCCCGGCTTGACGCCAAGGGACCGCAGACCAGCGGCGCAGCGTCGCACGGCGGCCGCGAGCTCGCCATAGGTCAGCCGGCGCGTCACGCCTTCCTCGCCCTCGTAGATGACGGCCGTCCGCGACGGATCGTGACGCAACGCCGAGGCCACGAAGTTCATGCGGCCGCCGAGCCACCAGGTGGTCCACGGAATGCCGCGGGAGCTATCGAGCACGCGGTCGTAGGGTTTTTTCCAGATCAATCCGAGGTCACGGTCGACGGCGCGCCAGAAGCCGTCGAGATCTTCGATCGACCAGCGATGGAGGGAAGGGAAGTCTGTGTGACCGTGGGCTTCGGCAAACTGCCGCAGCCTGCTGCGCGCGAGGTAGGGACGGGTTGGGACCCAGGCGAATGAAGGCATGGATAGATGAAAATAGTCAGCGAGATGGGTAGGGGCGCAGCATGCTGCGCCCCTACATGGTTTAAACGGACCAGCATTCATTGCCATCCTATAGCCATGAACTCGCTCACCCTCCTCCTTGCCCTCTTCGCGCCTGCGCATCCGGCGCTGAAGCCAGCTATCCAGTACACGCTCCGCGTCGACAGCACCGATCTGTCCGGTTGGACGATCGAGATGCGGCTCCAGAACAAGAGCGGAACGTTCCGGCTCGCCATGGCCGCGCATCCCGAGTACGACGACCGCTACTGGCGGTACGTGCGCACTGTCGCGGTGGAGCCGAGTGGCACCGTCACCCGACTTGATAGCGCGGTGTGGCAGTTCTCCGCGCCTGAGGGCTGGGTGACCGTACGCTATCGAGTCGCGCTGCCTCCGCCTGAGCCGGGGCTGAGGGCTTCGTGGCGGCCCTACCTCACACCCACCGGTGGACTGATCGGTGGACCGCACGCCTTTATGTATCTGCTCGGCGGGGAGCAGATGCCGGTTGCGCTGATCCTCGAGCTTCCAAGGAGCTGGGACGTCGCGACGGGTTTACGAGATGCTTTCAGAGCGACTGACCAGGGGCGGTTGCAGCGCGCGAATCAACGGATCTGGGGTTACGCTGCTGTCGACGCTGCATCACTTATGGACTCGCCCATTCTTGTCGGCCGCCTACGCCAATGGCGCTTTGTCGAAGCTGGCGTGCCGCACCGCGTCGTCTACTGGCCGCTCCCGAACGCGACGCCGTTCGACACGACGCGCTTCGTGTCTGGAATCCAAGCCATCGTGCATCAAACTTTCACGCTGTTTGGTACCGCCCCCTATCGCGACTACACATTCATGTTCGAAGATGGCGCCTACGGCGGCGGCCTCGAGCATCGCAACTCCGTCACACTCGGCGCGAGCAGCGGGGACTTGGCGCGCGATCCGAACGCGCTGGTCCCCGAAACAGCGCACGAGTTCTTTCATACCTGGAACCTGCTGGCGATCAAACCAATCGAGTACCGCGAGATCGATTACCGCACGCAGCCACCAGTTGCGAGTCTCTGGTTCAGCGAAGGGCTGACGATGTTCTACGCCGACCTGCTCCAGCGGCGTGCGGGGATCCCCTTGCGCGACTCGACGCGAACGACGCACCTGGAGCGCTTGATCGGCTCCTATCTCGCCAATCCCGCCTACGGGCGTTTCTCCGCGGAGTCGATCAGTCGGGTCGCCTACAACGTCGATCCCGGCGAGTTGGGCGATTACAGCGCGAGCACACACCTCCAGGGCGAGTTGATCGGGACCATGCTCGACCTGATGATCCGCGACGTCACGCACGGCCAGCGCTCGATGGACGACGTCATGCGCCGGCTCTTCGATAGGGCCTCACCCCCTGACCCCCTCTCCCTTCGGGCGAGGGGGAACGCTGGAGTGAGAATCGATGGCCGAGTCATCGAACAAGCCGTCGAGTCGGTTTGCGGCTGCGACGTGACGTCGTTGTTCGACGCCTTTGTCCGCGGCGCCAGTCCGATCGACTTCGATCGCTACCTCGCTCTTGCAGGACTCAAGACTCAGGTCAGCTGGGGCCCCGCGATGTACAACGGCGAGCGCGAGCGCGATCTCCGCATGTGGGGGTTCGAGCGCGACAGCACCGTGCGGCTGGTCATCAACAATCCTGCCAGCATTTGGGGGCAGGCTGGACTGCACAGCCGCGACCGGCTGGTCGGCATCAATGGCGTGCCTGTGAAGACCTGGCCCGAGCTACGCGCCAAACTCCAGGCCGTTCGGATCGGCGATACGGTCCGCGTCGAGGTGGCGCGCGCTTCTGGACCGTTCGTCGCGACGGTGGTGGTGGCAGGATTCGAGCGCCCGACCGTGCGGATCGAACGGTTGCCAAATGCGACGGTGGCGCAACGACGTCTCGCGGAGGCTGCTATATTTTGAACATGTTAGCAGACCTCAGTATCTGGCACATCCTCATCCTCGTGGCCGTGGTCACGTTGATGTTCGGCACCAAGCGGATCCCGGAAATCGGGGCGTCGATCGGGAAGGGGATTCAGGCATTCAAGCGCGGCTTGCAGGACGCGGGCAATGCCATCGAAGAGCCGCCCCCGCCCTCTCCCCCGTCGCAGCAACCGACGTCGGTACCGAACTCGGGCGCGCCGAAACGGCTGAGCGAGTAGCGCTGCCGAAGTAGCACGTCGCGCGCGGACGCTGCATAATCCGCGCATGCGAACTTCACTCGTCGTCCTCAGCGTCCTCGCGCTGCTCCCGGCACGCGCGACGCCGCAAACTCCCGATCTCAGTACCGCACTCCGCTGGCGCACGATCGGCCCCTTCCGCGCCGGGCGCGCCCGCGCGCTCGCCGGGACGCCGGGCCGCCCGACAGTCTTCTACATCGGCTTCGACAACGGCGGCGTCTGGCGCTCGAGCGACTACGGCAACAACTGGGTGCCGCTCTTCGACAGCGAAGCGACCGGTTCGATCGGCGCCATCGCCGTCGCGCCCTCGGCGCCCAACGTGATCTACGTCGGGACCGGCGCCGGGATCATCCGGCCCGACCTCGCGACCGGCAACGGCATGTACCGGTCCAACGACACCGGCCGGACGTGGACGCACTTGGGTCTCGACGAGACGGAGATGATCGCGTACGTGGACGTCGATCCGACGAATCCCGAGCGTCTCTTCGTCGCAGCACTCGGCCACCCGTACGGGCCGAACGCCGAGCGCGGGGTGTATCGCTCGAACGACGGCGGGCGCACGTTCGCCAAGGTGCTGTACAAGGACGAGTACACGAGCGCGAACGAAGTGCGGATCGATCCGAGCAATGCGAACACGGTGTACGCCGCGCTGTGGCAACAGCAGTCGACATTTTACGAGTACGCCGCGTTCGGCCCCGACTCGACGTGGCCGGGCGAGGGCGGGATCTACAAGTCCACTGACGGCGGCACGACCTGGACGCAGCTCACGGGCGGCCTCCCGCCCGTGCTTGAGGCGAACATCGCGATCGCGCCAAGCAATCCGCAGGTGATCTACGCAATGGTGGCATCCGTGAATCCCGCCGGCGGATCGGGACCGGTGGGCTTCTACAAGTCGAGCGACGGCGGTGCGCACTGGACCCTGCGCACACGGATCCCCGGTTCGTCCGCGGCGCTCGGCGACACGACCGCCGCGACGGCCGATGCCCGCCCGCTTGGTCGCATCGGCGGCGGCGATCTCCCGCCTATCGTCGTCGATCCCAAAAACGAAAACGTCATTTACAGCGCGTCGATCGTCATGTGGCGCACGGAGGACGGCGGCACCAGCTGGTCGGCGGTACGAGGATCCCCCGGCGGCGACGACTACCAGCGCATCTGGATCCACCCCGACGATCCCAACCTGATCCTCGTGGTCTCCGATCAGGGCGCGGTGATCTCGTCGAATCGCGGCGAATCGTGGAGCAACTGGTACACGCAGCCCACTGCGGCCGTCTACCACGTGACGGCCGACAATGCATTCCCCTATCGCGTCTGCAGCGGGCAGCAGGACTCGGGCTCTCTGTGCGTCGCGAGCCGCTCCGACGACGGCGAGATCACGTTCCACGACTGGCATCCGGCCAACATTCAGGAGTACGGCATCGCCGCGCCCGATCCACGCGATCCCGATGTCGTGTTCGGCAGCGCGCGCACCAACGTCTCGCGCTACGATCGCCGCACCGGTCAGACGACGCCTGTGGGCCCCGACGTCGTCCAGCGCGGCGACAGTTTCGGCCGCAATGTGCGAACGATGCCGCTCCTCTGGTCGCCGGTGAACCCGAGCGTGCTCTACTACACGTCCAACGTCGTGTGGAAGTCGATCGATCATGCGCACACCTGGACGCGGATCAGTCCCGACCTCGCACGGCAGACCTGGGCGATTCCCGCCAGCGCCGGCCGGTACGCGCGCGGCGTGACGCCGACGCCCCGCGGCACGATCACCGCGTTGTCGCCGTCGCCGCGCAGCAGCGCGGTCCTGTGGGCGGGCACCGACGACGGCAACATCCAGGTGATGCTGAATGGCGGGACGACGTGGAGGAACGTGACCCCGGCCGCGATTCAGCCGTGGACCCGGATCTTCAACATCGACGCAGGCCATTTCGACACGCTGACCGCCTATGCCGCCGCGAACACACTGCGCATCGACGACATGCATCCGCATTTCTGGCGCACGCACGACGGCGGCCGCACGTGGACGGAGATCAACACCGGCATCGCGCCGAACGCGGTCGCCAACTCGATTCGCGAAGATCCGCGCGTGCGCGGGCTTCTGTATGCCGCGACCGACGCACAGGTTTGGGTCTCGTTCGACGACGGGGCGAACTGGCGGTCGCTGCGGCTGAACATGCCCGCGATCTCGGTGCGCGACATTCAGGTGAAGGACGACAGCACCTGCTTGTGCGCCGACCTGATTGCAGGGACCCACGGGCGTGGGTTCTGGATTCTGGATGACCTGAGCCCGATTCGGCAGTTAGCGTCCCGCAGCGCTGCGACCTACCTCGTGAAGCCGAACACCGCTGTTCGCGTGCGGTTCGGCACCAACGAGCCGACCCCTTGGCCGCCCGAGTTGCCGGCCGCCGAGAATCCGCCCGCCGGGGCAATCATCGACTACGCACTCGCGGCGGACGCTTCAGGGCCGGTCAGGCTGGAAATCGTCGAGCCGTCCGGCCGCGTGATTCGCTCGTACTCGAGCGATGATCCAGTCATCGATCCCGATCCGGGCGTCGATCCTGTCGCCTACAATCGGCTGTGCCAGAAGAATCCGTCCGCCCCTGATTGCGGGCTCCCGCTCTATTGGCCGGCGCCACAGGAACGGCTGTCGAGTCGGGCGGGACTGCATCGCTTCACGTGGGACATGCGCTATCAGCCCATCGGCGATAACCCGCGTACGGGCGAGGTCGAAGCGACCGGGGCGGTGCCGCGGCGCAGCGAGCACACGCCGACCGCGCCGTGGGCGCCGCCCGGCCGTTACACCGTGCGACTCACGGTGAGCGGGAAGACGTACAGCCAGCCGCTCACGCTGCGAATCGATCCGCGCGTCAAGACGCCCGCCGCGGGACTCCAGCAGCTCGCGGCGCTGACCCGAGAGATGTATGACGCAGCCGCTCGGACGCGCGTCGCGTATCGCGATGCGCGCGCGCTGGTCGACTCCCTTTCAGGGACGCTGCGAGTACAAGTGGAGTCGCTTGCTCCGGCCGCGCCACGGCCCCGTCCGCGGGGACCGGTTCGTCCGGGAGCGCCTCCGCCGCCGCCGACGCTCGAGAGTGCGAGCAACGCGGCGCTCGCCGCGGCGATGGCGATGCAGGATGCGGAAATGACTCCGACGGCGGCGCAGGTCGCCGCGTGCGCGCGGGCACGCGCGCAGGTGAATCAGGTGCTGGCGCGATGGGCGCGCCTCAAACGGCCTTCTTAGCTACTCCGGATGGGCGAGCGGTTTGCCATCGGGGCCGACCTGGATCTCGGAGCGCTTGGCGCCGGTACGCACTTGCGCTTCGTAGGCCACGAGGACGCCACGCTTGCTCAGCGACTCGACCTTGGTGATTTTGCCGGAACCGGCCAGCTGCAGCAGCCCTGCCTTCACGGCGGCGGGCAACGAGTCGAGTGCGACTTCCACCTCGATCTCGAGCACGGAGCCGTCTGCGCCGATCAGGACGTCTCGGCCGTGGCCGCGCACCCGCATCTCGACCTCATAGACGAGCTGACCGTTGTCCGTCTCGCTCGAATAGCCGCGGATGGTTGCGCCCTGGCTCTCCTGGTCGACGGCCTTTTGCACCGCGGCCGGAAGCTCGGAGCGTTTCAGCTTCTTTTCTTTCTCTTGTGCGGGGGTCTGTTGTGTTGCTACCTGCGACGTGATCGCGCAGGTCAAAACCAGGAGGGGGGCCGTCCATTTAGAGATTGGCATGACTATCCTCGCCGCTGTGGGTACAGACTCAATTCTATCTAGGCAGCGCGCTACATGCGCGCGTAGAATTAGGGCGTGTCTTCCCTCCGACCACCACCCAGGAGTCGTATGTACAAACCTTCAATCCACACTCTTGCACTGCTCGTCGCCGCCGCCCTGCCCTGGCCCGGCGTGAGCTCGGCGCAATCATTCAAGGTCGCGAAGTACAGCATCGGCGGTGACGGCGGCACGGATTACTTGACCGCCGAGCCAGGCACGGGACGCGTGTTCGTATCGCGCAGCACGCACGTGATGGTGATCGACGGCAACACCGGCAAAGTGATCGGCGACATTCCCGACACGCCGCGGACGCACGGCATTGCGCTGGCGCCCAAATCGGGACACGGATTCATCACCAACGGCGGCGATTCGACTGTCACGATGTTCGATCTCACGAGCATCGCGGTGGTCAAGAAGATCAAGGTTCCTACCGGCGGGCTTGACGGCATCATGTACGACGACTTCTCCGACCGCATCATTCTTACGAATCACAGCCGTCCGGCCGGCACCGTCGTCGCCATCGATCCCAAGAGCGGAGATCTCGTTGCCACGGTGCAGCTCGAGGATGATTCGCCCGAAGGCGCGGCCAGCGACGGCAAGGGAAAGATCTTCGTCAACAACGAAGGCAAGAGCACCATCCAGGTGATCGACGAGAAGACGATGACGGCGATCGCGTCGTGGCCGCTGGCGCCGTGCGAAGGCCCGACCGGCATCGCCTACGATCGCGCCACGGACCGGATCTTCGCCGGGTGCGGCAAGACGTCGGTGGTACTCGATGCCAAAACGGGCAAGGTCGCCGCCACGATCACCAATGGTGACGGAGTGGACGCACTGGGATGGGATCCCGCGCAGAAGCTGATCTACATCCCGGCCGGCCGGGATAGCAACGTCACCGTCGTGCGCCAGGATTCGCCTGACAAGTACACAGTGGTCGCGACCGTGCCGACGATGCGCGGCGCGAAGACCATTTCGGTGGATGTGCAGAAGCACATTGCGTATCTGTTCCAGCCCGAATACGGTCCGCCACCTGCAGGCACGCCGCCGCCGCAGCCGGGCCAGCGGCCCGTGCGAGGTCCCGTGATCGGAGCGTATTTCTTCGCGATCAGTCACTGACGCAAAAATGGGGGGAGAGGCATCATGAGAGTCGGCACAATTATTTTGACGGCGTGCGTGCTTGCCGTTCCGCTCACGGCACAGAACCCCGCGCCAGCGGCGTCGGAGCGTGACACGGCGGCCAAAGCCGCGGCTGCACCGATCCCGAAGGAAGCGTCGTCGGTCACCGATCACACCATCCGCATCGGCAGCCAGCTCGTCGCCTATCGCGCGACGGCGGCGACGATGTTGCTGAAGAACGACAAGGACGAGGCGATCGGGTCGCTCTACTACACGGCCTACACGCGCACCGGCGCGGGGGACCCGAGCCAGCGCCCCCTCGCCTTCATCTATAATGGCGGGCCCGGCTCCGCCTCGGCGTGGCTCCACATGGGCGCGTTCGGTCCGCGTCGCATCGTGACGACCGACGCTGGGCCCACGCCGCCGCCCCCGTACCAAGTGGTGGACAATCAGAGCAGCCTGATCGATGTCACCGACATGGTGTTCATCGATCCCATCGGCACAGGATTCTCCAAGCCGGTCGGCAAAGGCACGGGGAAGGATTTCTGGGGCGTGGACGAGGATGCCAAAGCGCTCGCGCAGTTCATCTCGCAGTACGTGAGCCGCAACGGCCGCTGGGCCTCACCCAAGTACTTGATCGGCGAAAGCTACGGCACGACCCGCTCGGCGGTCCTCGGCAGCCGGCTGGAACGCGACGGGATCTCGCTCAACGGCATCGTGCTGATCTCGTCGGTACTCGATTTCGAAACGCTGCTGTTCTCACCCGGGCACGATCTGTCGTACGAGCTCTACCTGCCGAGCTATGCTGCGACCGCGGCCTATCACAAGGTGATTCCGGCGCCCGCCAATATGAGCGCGTTCTTGACCGAAGTCCGCCGCTACGCGATGGGCGACTACGCCACCGCGCTCGCCGCTGGCGCGACGCTGCCGGCGGA
>Ga0066665_10001935_pt1 | contig 9964 bp, 9 predicted proteins | sample GraSoiAngelo_114_FD_75175 | JGI IMG/M metagenome (GOLD analysis project Ga0066665, IMG submission 75175) | Grasslands soil microbial communities from the Angelo Coastal Reserve, California, USA - 14_0903_13_40cm | ecosystem: Environmental > Terrestrial > Soil > Grasslands | place: USA...
TTCATTTGCGTGGTCAGAGTCGGATCGGCCTGGGGGAATTTTTCGAAAGTGAAGCGCGGGACTTTAACGACGCAATAATCGATCGTGGGCTCAAAACTGGCCGGCGTTTCGCGGGTGATGTCGTTTTTGATTTCGTCGAGGGTATAACCTACTGCCAGCTTGGCCGCGATCTTGGCAATCGGGAATCCGGTCGCTTTCGACGCCAGCGCGCTCGATCGTGAGACCCGTGGATTCATTTCGATCACGACCATGCGACCGTTCTCCGGATTAACTGCGAACTGGATGTTCGAGCCGCCGGTCTCGACTCCGATCTCGCGAATCACGGCGAAGGCAGCATCGCGCATCATTTGAAATTCCTTGTCAGTCAGTGTTTGCACTGGAGCGACCGTGATTGAATCGCCGGTGTGAACGCCCATCGGATCGAAGTTTTCGATCGAGCAAACGACAACGCAGTTATCCGCCCGATCGCGCATTACCTCCATCTCGAACTCTTTCCAACCAACTAACGACTCTTCGATCAACACTTCGTTGACCGGTGAGATAGCGAGTCCGCGTCCGGCAATTTCCGCCAGCTCTTCACGATTGTAGGCGATGCCGCCTCCGCTGCCGCCGAGAGTAAAGGCCGGCCGGATAATGAGCGGAAAACTACCGATCGCGTCGGCGATTTTATCGGCGTCCTCGGCCGAGTGCGCCACGCCGGAGCGCGGCACCTCCAGTCCGATTCGCAGCATGGCCTCTTTAAAGAGCTGGCGGTCTTCGCCTTTCGCAATGGCCTGGGCATTTGCGCCGATCAACTTTACATTGTGCCGGGCGAGCGCGCCGTTGCGGTTCAGCTCCATCGCGGCATTGAGCGCCGTCTGTCCGCCCATTGTCGGTAAAATAGCATCCGGCTTTTCCCGTTCGATGATCGCTTCGATCACCTCCGCCGTAATCGGTTCTATATAGGTACGGTCGGCGAACTCGGGGTCGGTCATGATCGTGGCGGGATTCGAGTTCACCAGCACTACCCGGTAGCCTTCCTCGCGCAACGCCTTGCACGCCTGCACCCCGGAATAATCAAATTCGCAGCCTTGCCCGATCACGATTGGACCGGAGCCGATGAGCAAGATTTTTTTGAGCTCGTTATTTCGCGGCATTGCGCGGCGGGAACTTTAGGTGAAAAGGCGAGCGCGTCACGAGAGAATCGTAATCCCGAGCAGGAGCCGCGGGAACCCTCGACTGCGCTCGGGGTGACGGAAAAACGCTATGCCGCCGCCATGCGCTGGCGATCGAGGTAAACCTTGCAGATCCCTTTGATCCGCGTCAGCACGTAATAGGTGGTTTGACTGCGCACCCGCACCAGTTCGGCGCCAATAATTCGGGTCACGAAATCGCTCGGTAGATCCAGAATTTCCTGCGGGGTTGCGCCTTCAAGTCCTTTGCAAAGAATCGCCGTCATTGCCCGGGTGAGGGTTTGTACCTCGGGCCCAAGCGTCATCCGAATGTGGGCCTTGCCATTTTCATCGACGTGCAAATAAACCCCGACGGTGTCCGCGCATTCTTCGTCCTTGCGGATGTCCTGCAAATCGAATTGCTCACCTTTCCGCGGCTCCTGTTTCGCGGCGTTATCGGCATAGGAGACGAGCGTCTCCCGTCGCTCGTCTTCCGGGAGCGATTCGAAAAGGTTGATGATATTATTCAGCTTGGGTGGGTACATCGGCTATCACAATTTACCTTGCCTTTACCCGCTGTCATTTTGTGATAGCGAGCGAGTCAGGCGGTCGGGCAATTTAGTCACGCCGTAATTATGATCGCGCCAGCGTGACGTTTAGGGTCGGGCCGGCGAGGAAACAAACGCCCTACCAACCGACAGGGTGACGCGCATTGAAGCCACGTGTGTCCCGGCCATCCGCATACCACCGCGGTCCAACGTCGCCACCGTCGCGCAGATCGGTGGTATCGAGACGCAAGCCCGCGATAATGGCAAAAGTGTGCCCATTGCGCGAATAAATCGTGATCCAACGGCCACGACCGCGTCGCCCATAATGACGAAGGTCGCTCGAAGGCAAAGGCGCATCCAGCAGTCCCGCATAATGCAAAGCGAACGAAACGGCGCCGGAACAGTCGTAGCCGTAATCATTAAACGAGGCGTGGCCGCCGCCCCACACGTACGGTTTGCGTCGCAACGTATTCACGGCCCAAATCGCGTTTTTGATGTTGTCCGGCGCGTGTGACGGCGCGTAAGCGATTGCGTTGCGCAAAATGGCGCGGTCACCCGCCACCATCGGCCGGTTCGAGTTAATTTCCGGAAACGTATTTGTTCTTTCGAGATCGTCCTCGACCGACTCAGCCCGCGGCGCCGGCGCCGGTTGCGAACGCGGCGCGTAATAGGCGACACGAATGGGCTCGGCGCGCGGCCCAGTATCAGCGGTTTCGCGCAGCGAGAATGGCTGCAGGGGCACACCGAAAGACCCGCGTGTGTCGGTCCTGCCATCCTGCGCGTTTGCCATCTCGACTGCAACCGACCCGGCGAAAAATAGCACCGCGAGGCGCCGCGAGAATCTCGGGGTCACAGCCGACATGCTTTATCGTGAAGCTTGTCCCGCGCCAAGCTTTAGCGATTCCCATTGGTTGCTTTCGCCACAGATCAGACGTCAAGGCAATGCATTCCTGTGGAGGCAGCCGTGTCGGCCGCAGGCGATACGCCTGCCACCACAGAAACACAGGTTGCTGCGTGAACACACGCCGGCGATGAATCAATGCGGCCGCATTTCCAGTTGCGCGAAAAGAAATGAATACTGATCCGCCAGTTGTTTGATTCGCTCGCTCAAGGCTGTGCCGATTCCATGTCCGGAGCTGGTGCTGGTCCGCAGCAAAATCGGGTTGCTCGATTTGTTGGCTTCATCCAGCCGCGCGACCATTTTGCGCGAATGATAAGGCGCAACCCGCCCGTCGTTCGCCCCGGTCATGAACAAGATAGCGGGGTAGTTCGTGTCCTCGGCGACGTGATGATAAGGCGAGTAGGCATAGAGGGCTTTGAACTGGTCCGGGTCCTTAACTGTTCCGAATTCGGTAACATTGAACGCGCCGTTGGGAGCAAGTTCGACCCGTAGCATGTCGTAAATCCCGACCGCCGACACCACTGCTCGCACCAAATCCGGGTGTTGCGTGAACATTGCTCCCATCAGCAGGCCACCGTTACTGCCGCCGAGAATCGCCAGTCTTTCCGGACGCGTCCACTTCTCGTTAATTAAATATTGTGCGGCAGCCGCGAAATCATCGAAGACGTTTTGCTTCTTGGTCAGGTTTCCCGCCTTGTGCCACTCCTCGCCGAACTCGCCGCCGCCGCGGATATTCGCGACTACCCAAACGCCGCCGCGATCGAACCAGAGCCGCCGGGTAAAATCAAAGCCCGGCTGCATGCTGACGCCGTACCCGCCGTAACCGTAAAGCAGCGTCGGGTTATTCCCATCGAGTTTCGTTCCCTTTTTGCGAATGATGTTCAACGGAACCTTCGTGCTATCCTTTGAAGTCGCCATTTCGCGACTCACTTCGATGTCAGCAAATGAAACAGGTGAGCTATCGACCAACGCCGTCTTTTTCGGTGGAGCATTTCCCGTGAGGTGGAACCAGGCTGCTGGTTCGGTATAACTGATATCGCGAAAGAGAAGCGAGTCGTCTTCCAAGGATTCCATCTCGGTGACGGCGGAGATATTTGGAATGGGCACAATTGTCTCGCCCTTGCCGTCCAAGCCGAAGCGCCGAATTTGCGAAGGCCCGCCAAGTAGGTCGCCGACATAAATCGCGTCGGCCGTCGGTTCCATGAACTGAATTACCGCGTCGCTGGGCGGAACAATCACCGTCGCATTCGCGAGTTCCGGTTTATCCAGTGGCATCCGCAAAATTTTACCGCGTGGCGCATCGGCCCGCGAAAGCAGATAAAGCGCGCCATCGCGACCGATCCGCGCCGCTTTAATTTGGTCGCTGAACTGCGTTAGCTGCTTCCAATCTCCATCCGGCCCGAGCAGGTAATGCGCGAAATCACCGCCATCACCGTTCGCAACGGTAGCGAGAATGTATTTTCCATCATGGGACGCTTCGAGTTTGATCTCAGCGATGCGGGGAAAGTCCTTGCCGATCGAATAGGCGTCCTCGGAATCGGGCGTCCCGATTTTATGAAAATAAACCTGCTGATAAAAATTCAGGTCCGCATCTGGTCGTTCACCTTTGCGCGGAAACCGCGTGTAATAAATTCCGGCCCCGTCGGCGTTCCAAGCTGCGCTGCCACCGGCGGTGGGATATTGCACGTGCGCGATTGAATCCTTCAGCGGTTTGCCGGTCGCGGTCTCGTAAATGTGCAATGTTCCATCTTCGCTGCCGCCTTGCGAAATCGACATCGCGACATATTTGCCATCGTGTGATGGAACGAACCAATCGATCGCGGTCTTACCCGATGGATCGAGCTTGTTCGGATCGAGCACCGTTTTCTCAGATTTCAAATCCTCCGCCGAGCCCAGCGTTACCAACATTTGTTGTTGCTTCGGTGGTTGAAATTTGGAGGCGAACAAAGTGCCCGGCCGTGAAACAAGCCCGGAATAGCTCGGCGAAGTTTTCGCGTACCAATCGGTCAATTGTCTCTCGATCGCGGCGCGGTCCGGCAGCTTGTCGAGGTATTCGCGCGTCCGCCGATTCTGCGCGTCCGACCACGCTTTAACCGCCGGGTCATCATCCTGTTCCAGCCACTGATAATTGTCTTCAACCTTCACTCCCTGGTATTCATCCATTACCGGATTCTTCGGCGTCTGTGGCAACGGTCCTGCGCTACACAGATTCAGCAAAGGCACAACCCAAACCGCGCCGGCAATAACGAGCGAAAAGCGGATTCTCATTAAAGCAAAGAACGCGCACTCGCCATTGCGTTCAATGACAATCAGCCAGTTTGCTTCCTAGCTTAGCTTTCGGCGGATTCGGGAACGGCTTTTTCCGCCGCTTTAAATCCAATCTTCGAGTGTGTCCCGTCGCAAAACGGCTTAGTGGTGGACGCGCCGCAGCGACAAAGCGCCATCCGCTTCTCCACCGGGAACGCGTTTCCATCCGCATCTATCAGCTCCACTGCTCCCTTTACAATGTAAGGGCCGTTCTTGATCGTCTCGATAGTTACTTCAGCCATGATGGATGCAATCTTAAGTGAGAAGTGCGTCTCTCGTCCACTGCACGAAACTCCTCTTCTCATTAACACCGGCCTTTAGGCCGGTGTTAAAACAGCGCGACTGCAACGAAAGCCGTTTCAACGGTTTTTTCATTCTGTCAGCGAAAACGATGGTGCTCAAGGAAATCCCAAAGCTCATCGGCGAACCTGGGCACGGGATCGAGGGTAAGCCGTTAAAACGGCTCGCGCCCATTCCATTGTGAAGAAGCACCGGCCTAAAGGTCGGTGTTAATGAGAGCGCGATCGACACGCGCATGCTAACTGCCGTCCGCGGCGGAACACTCAGGCATATCTGAGAGAAGTTACCTTGAAGCTTCCGCCACGGGATCCCTCGACTGTCGCTCGACATGACAAGAAGCGGGTCGATCATTCGCTATCGAATATGTTCTTCAACCAATCACCAAATTGGCGGAGCAAAAGTCCGAGTGCGGCGCCCGGATTTTCTTTGAGCACTTCCATGATACGCGGACTTAAGTCCTGCTGCGGCGCGTCGGTTGTTCCGGACAAGTGCACGGTTGTCCAAAGGTAGCCATCGTGTTCGTGAGGGAAAACTTCCTCCGGCTTCGGCAACCAGTCGAGCAAATGGCGGGCAACTCCCAGCTCGATCGCACCGCTTAACGCTTTCCTTTCGACCTGAATCACCCCTTCTGCGCGAAATTTCCCCTTCTCATCGATTGCGATGTTTTTGATTTCCGCCCTCGGATAATTCCACGTTAGCGCGAAGGAACAATCATTGAGCGTCAACCGCTCAAGTGCTTTCTCGTTCGTGATCTTCGCGAGATTTTCCAAAAACGGCAGTTCGATGATACGCCCTCCATCCACCCGCAGCGTTGCTTCGCCGGTGGAACTCTCCAGCTTCGGATTTTTCCCGCGCCACCGAATGTTCCCCGACGCCGTGCCCCTGACGTGATCCCGCCATTGTTTCGGCAGCCATTCCTCAACCGGGATGCGTTCGAAGTTAAAATTAAAATCGACGCTTCGATCCTCGCTCGTGCCTGCGGTTCCTTGAGCGTGAATGTTGCCGGTCGCGTCCTCGCTCGGCTGCAGATCGAGATTGTAAAGCGTGAGCAATTTCTTGGTGATGAGCAGATGAGTGTCGCGCAATTGCAAATTGGGAATCAGCGCCATCTTTAGAGTTCCACCGCTTGCTTGATAGTTGAAGTCTCGGCCATGCGGCGCGATGACGAGGCGCGTGCCGAAGAATCCGCCTTTCTCGCCCCGAAAACACCACGTAACGTCGGCCGGTTCAGATTCGACAAGTTTAAGGTAAACGCGCTGCGGCAGAAAAATATGGAACCAAGGCTTTGCCGGCGACGGTTCTGGCGTGGGCGCATAGGTTTGGATTTCGACTTCGCCCGATCGAATATGAACATCATCGAGCTGCCAGCGTCGGAGAAAAAATCCTAATGGATTGAATCTTGCCGTGATCCCGTGCGCATCCATCGACTTCGTTGCTTTGCACCCGTTCCGGGCACGAAAGCCATCGCTGGTTGCCGAAAGAAACCCAGTCCGGTGAATGGGCGCGTATTGCCCGCTGGGAAAATGCAGACCCTTTGCCGTTTCTTTTGCCAGTTCGGCGCGAAAGTGATCGCTCTCGATGTGGTGCGTTAGCCGCGGATTGAGCCAGGCGATTCCAATCGCACCGAGGATTAGCAAAATTGCAACCGTCGCGATCGCCCGACCTTTGCGCCGCATGATTGCGTTAGGGAGCAGGCGCGGTCAGAAGAGTATACGCGGGATAGAGCACACCATTTTTCATCACACTCTCAATATCCGAAGCGTGCGCGATATCATCGGCCGGATTCGAGTTCAGAACAACGAGATCGGCGAAATATCCCTTTTCGATTTTGCCGATGTGCGCGCCGGTTTCACCGCCGAACAATTGCGCGGCATTCGCAGTAGCACATTGCAAAATCTGCATCGGCGTCAGCCCGGCTTCCTTCATCAATTGAAACTCGCGGAACAAAGCCGGCCCATGAATCGTGCCGATGTTTCCCGCGTCGGTGCCGGCTGCGATTGGAACTCCAGCGTCCTCCAGTGTTTTTAGATTCTTGAGCGCGACATCGTAGGTTTTCTTGATGCGGCCGAGCGCCTCGTCCGGCTTGGTCAGCGCCGTCTTGATTCGCTCGGGCAGTTTGTCCGACGGAATCTTCGTCACGTCGAGCGACGCGATGACTTCCGGATTGCCCCAAGCTCTTTCTTCGGGCGTAAGGTTGAGTTTATTGGCGAAGGTACGGCCATAGCGCTCGAAGACGACGAGCGTCGGACACAAAATCGTATGCCGATCCTTCAGCAACTTCACGAACGCGTCATCGACGGGTTTGTCGATCACACTGTGCACAAGGACATCGGCCCCTTCCTCAACGGCGGCGCGCGCTGTTTCCAATTCAGTCGCATGAACGGCGACGCGAATCTTATGCGCGTGACTTTCTTCAACCGTGGCGCGGACGATCGGCCGGAACGAATCAACCGGGTGATTCTGGTCGACGATGTACCAGATTTTAACCAAGTCCGGGTTTTGCGCGGCGAGTTTGCGCACGAACTCGCGCGCTTGATCGGGAGTATCGATCTTCACAATCGGCGGATCGCCAAGATCGAGTTTCTCGCGCGAGACGCTGGAAATTAACGGCCCGGCCACCGCCACGCGCGGCGCTTTGGCGGTCGAATCCGCAGTTTTCCGCACTTCGAAATTCCACATTGGCCCTCCGACATCGACGACGCTGGTAATGCCGCAGCGCAAATAGCGCGCAAAAGTATCGGCCAAATGCGATTTGATCCAGCCCACTTCGTCTTTGTACGGCCGAACACTATTAAGATCTGCGCCGTCCGGCCGGGTGAAAAGATCACCCGACTGGAAGAAATGCACGTGGGTATCGATATAACCAGGAAGGATGAATTTTCCGTCACATTCAACCCAGCGGGAACCCACCGGGACACCGCTTTGCTTGCGGCTGGCGATGCTCTCGATTTTGTCGCCATTAATTACGAGAACGGCGTTCTGAACAATCTTGCCGTCCGCCGGGTTAATTACGGTGCCCCCGACCAGGGAAATTTTCTGAGCGAGCGCGCTGGTTGCCAGCGCCGATCCGATGAGGAAAGCAGCAATTGGATTCATAAGCCAAGAGTATCGTGAGCTGATTCGCTGCGGACAATTCGATCGGCCTCGCGTTCGAGCGGCGCGTAATCCACTGCTCGCGGACGGAGATAAAATTCTTCGATGACAATTTTGGTCAGAGCAGCCGCGGGCAAAGCCAGAATGGCGCCGGCCAGCCCAAAGAGCCAGCCCATCGCGACGGTGAAAAACAAAATAAGCACCGGGTTTAACCGCATTTCTTTTCCAAGGATGTAAGGCACGAGGAAGTTCACCTCGATTTGTTGCACGAACAAGATTGCCGCCAGGGCGAGCCAGAATTTCGTCACGCTGATGCTTAAGGCGACGAATAGTACCGGGAAGGCAACCAACACGGGCCCGATGTTCGGCAAAAATTCGCCGAAAAACGCGAGCACCCCGAAGACAAATGCCGGCTGCACTCCCACTGCCCACAATAAGATGCCGGTGGACGCGCCGGTGATTACGCCATTAATGGCCACGCCTCGCGCCCACGCCGTCATTTGTTCCATCATCCGGGTGAGAGTGCGCCGCGCTTTTTCGCGATGGCGATCTGGCATTACCGCGAGATAACCAACGATCAGTGGCCGCGGATTTGAAAGCACAAAGATCAGCAGCAGAACGGCAAAAACAAAAACAAAAACCCCGCCGACCACACCGATGGTTGAACGCAGAAGCACATTCGCCATTGTGCCGGCTTGGTTGCCGACCGTAGTGGCAATTTGGTCGGCTTGCGGCAAGGCGTTTTGCAATGCGGGGTAGCGTTCGGTGAAATCGGCGATATGAGCACGAATCGATTGCCAGGCATTGGGAGCGCGCTGTATCAACAATTGCAGTTCATCCGTAAAAGTCGGCACTGCTACCGCCACGACCAGGACCACGATTGCAGCCAGCGTGATCAGAACAAGAGCTACCCCAGCCGGCCGAGGAACACGTCGGCGCTCCAGATAGACGACGATTGGATTCAGTACCATCGCCAACAAGATCACGATCCCAAAAAGCAACAGCACTGGGACGAGGGAGCGAAGAAGAAGCCAACCAGCAATCAGGAGCACGATCAGGATGAGAAGCCGACGCCCGTCCCGGTATCCGAAGGGACCGAGTTCGTCGTGCTTCTCCTGAGGTGTTGAATTTGTCATCAATAGAATCCGATTCGGCGCTTCGGCTTTTCGGGTGGCGTCATTAATTCGCGGATGGGATCGAAAACGATCTTGAATTGGGCATCATCTTTTCTCCTGGGTTACCCAGTTGGCGACGGTGGTATCACATTTTGTGATATATCAGTGAGTCGCTAATTTAAACAGCGGCCGTTGCCCGAGCGGGCCGGCGCTACTTGCGAATCGGCGTTCTTCAACTACAATAGGCGCTTCGTTTATGGCTGAGAATGCGGAAACGGTGGATCTCAAGGAGTTCCAATTGCATGAGAAGGACACGGGCAGCGCGGACGTCCAAGTGGCGTTGCTGACGAAACGGATCACGCAATTAACCGAACACCTTAAGAGCAACGCGAAGGACCATTCTTCGCGGCGTGGCCTTTTGAAAATGGTCGCGCAGCGCCGCAGCCTGCTCGATTACCTCAACCGCTCGAAAAGCGAGCGCTATAAGAAGGTAATCGACAAGCTGAATCTGCGGAAGTAACCGCAGTTTCCGCGTCGAAGCCGGACGAA
>Ga0066665_10001937_pt1 | contig 9958 bp, 10 predicted proteins | sample GraSoiAngelo_114_FD_75175 | JGI IMG/M metagenome (GOLD analysis project Ga0066665, IMG submission 75175) | Grasslands soil microbial communities from the Angelo Coastal Reserve, California, USA - 14_0903_13_40cm | ecosystem: Environmental > Terrestrial > Soil > Grasslands | place: USA...
ATGCACCGCTCGTTGCAGCGCATGGTGAGGTCGATGTGGACGGAGAGCGGGACGTGCAGGCTCACGCTCTTGTCGAACAGCCAGGAGATCAGGTCAGGCATGGTCAGGAATTCCTCTTGCCGCCGCCCGAGCAAGGGCCGCCCTGGGCCGGCAGTTTTCCGCACGCCAGCGCCGTGGTCTCGAAGACCGCCTGACTGAGGATCTGGGGTGGTTCGTACTTCCGCTTGCTGTCCTGACTCGCGTCCGATCCGCGTACCCGTTCGCCGTGCTCGTTCATATCGCCTCCTACGACCCGTCCTGAGGGGTCTCCGATACGGTCAAGAGGCCGCGCTGACAGAGCTTCTCGATGAAAGCGGCCGCATCGCGCCGAGCCTCGCCCGGCTCCACGTCGAACTCTTCGCATATGCGGGCGACGATGGCGCTCACTGGCGTCTTCCCATCCGAGACCTCCCAGATGAGCGTTCCCACCGCGTTCAGGGTGTTCAGGGTGCTGTCCTCAGCGAGAAGGATCACAGCCTCCCCGTCGTACACGCGCCAGGCCGTTTGGGAATTTCGGGCGACATAATGCTCAGCCACCGTGTGCTCAGTCATCGTCGATCACCTCCCAGAAGCCGGGGTCGAGCCGAAAGGAGAGATCGAAGCACGGGACCGCCTCGACGAGGTCGGCCGCGACACCGAGCACTCGCGCGGTCAGGTCGGCCTCTCTGACGAAGAACAGCACGTTCGGGAGAAGCCGTTCCAGGGCCTGCCTCGGCTTGACGGCGTCGACCGCGTGCCGGCTGCCATGATGGAGAAAGTAGATCCCCGCCAGCGAGGCGGCACGATCCTCGCCCGCTCGAGCGAGGTCGCCCCAGAACGGCGTCCCGTGACAGCGTGCGTGCTTGTCAGACATCCGCACGATGGAGAGCTCGTCGCTCAGCAGCGTCGCATCCTGGGAGAGCCGTGCGATCGTAGTCTTCCCGCTTCCCGAGGGACCGCAAAAGAGATACGCCTTGCTGTTCCGGATCAGGCTCGCCGCGTGGATGACAAGGCCCTGGGCCTCCACCAGCGCGAGGGAATACACGATCCGCAAGAAGGTGTCGACCGAGAACTCGTTGGGGCGGGCAAGGGTCACCGTCCCGCGACGTTGTTCGAGATCCACCGTTCCCGCAAGGTCACCGCGCGCGACCAGAAAGCGAGCCAGCCCGCCGTCGCGCGTGACGACGACGTCGTCGAGAGATGACAGGCCTGGGGCCGCCTCCGCCTTCATCTCGATTCGCCAGCGAGGGGCCCCCGTCGAGAGAAAGCCTTTGTACCGCTCACGGACGACCTCTGCTATCTCGGGGTTCCGCGTGAGGATCCCGGTGCGGAGGCCGGCAATCTCGATGCTCAGCTCACCCACGCAGTGCGGCTCGCACGACGCGCCTCACCGGGATGGCGAGGGCAAGGAAGAATGGAATGAGGGTGGAGACGGCGGCGATCGCCCGGTTGCGCCACCAGGCGATACGGGTATCGAGACGTTTAACGCTACCACGCCGCTCGATCGCGACGGCTTTGCCCAGGATCTGCCGCCGGTCGATGGCGTCGGTCGAGGTCAGGGCATCGCCCTTGGCAACGAAACGCTCCCGCCGGCGCTCGATCACGCGGTGGAGGAAGAGCCGACCCGGCGATGTCTCGTAACAGATCACGTCGCCAACACCGACCTCCGTTCCGGTGGATGGCACGACGAGCACGACATCACCGTCCCAGAGGAAGGGCACCATGCTCGCGCCCCTGGCCTTGATTCGCAGGGGCCCGCCCCGTCTCAACAGATCGGCGGCCAGGTCGTCGCCTGAACGCATCGCCTATTTGTCTCACAACGACGGCGGTTGGAAAAGGCAAAATCCCTACGGTTTGACCGCCAGGGCAACGAGGGACGGCCCCCAGTACCACTGGCAGACGTCCGCGATGACGCGCGCCGCGATCACGAAGGTGGATTTCGTCACGTGGAAGGGCCATCCCTTCGGGTGGTCCGCCTTTCCGCACCAGAGCTTCGCGCAGCGGAACCCGGTCATTTCAAGCGTCATGGCCAGCGTTCTCGGAGGGAAGTTCGTGAGATGGGTCCCGATATAGAACCAGGACGGGCGCATTCTTCCCCGAAGGAGATTGAAGTTCGCGTTGGGAACCTGGACGACGAGGACGCCGCCTGGGCGCAGAACGCGAGAGGTCTCACCGAGAGTCTCCAGGGGGTTCGGCAGGTGTTCGAACACGCCCACCATCGTGACGACGTCGAGTGCGCCATCGGGAAAGCTCGCGTCGAACAGGGTTCCGTGGTGCACGGGAAGTCCAACCCGCTCCCGGGCATAGCGCGCCGCATTCAAGGAGAGATCGACACCGCAAGGCTCAAATCCCCGCTCTTTTGCCATCGACAGCAAGAACCCGAAGGAGCATCCGACGTCCAGCAGTCGTCCACGCGCTCCACGGGCCACGATTGCATCCAGGATCTCGCTGAAGACCGGCGCCCGCGCCTTCCGCGTCCCGGCAAGCTGGGAGGCGAACGCCGGGTCGCTTTCGCCGACATCGTAGTCGAGATAGAGGGACCGGAGCTCGCGCTCCCCAGGAAGCGGATTGACATAGACCAGGCCGCAGTGAGCGCACCGGAGAACAGTGGCGTGGGCGTGCGTCAGGATCACACTGGCGCCGGCGTCGCCACACACGAGACATCGCGACGACGGCCGCGAGGCGGTTCCCATCGCGCCAAACTTTACTGCAGAATAGGACCTAACGCTGAGCCGAGATCACGAGCCGGCTGCTTGCGACGGGCTCCTGCTCCTGATCAAGGAACGCCTCGACGCACCAGGCTCCGTACAGGCTGTACCGGGTGATCCACGTCCCGTTCACTGGCAGCAGCGTCTCGACTGGAGCGTCGCCGTCCGTGGCCGTCAAAGGCCGCGACAACGACTGATAGAGGGATCCGTCCGGCGCGATGAAGTCGAGGCGCTGAAGGTGATTTTGGAACAGGTTCTGCCACTGCACGAGAATCTTCAGGTCGCTCAGCTGGGCGCCCGAGAAGGTCTGGCCACTGTTCTCCTGACCGTTGAGGAGCGTGCCCACGAAGTCGACCTGGGCGGTGATGCCTTGAGCCTGGATCCCCAACTCGTGCTTGCATCCCTGCGCTGCGGCCCCGCTCACCGGCTGGGCCGGCTGCGTCGTCGTACCGGTCGGATCCGCGCTTACGGAGGCCGCCGAGGCGCCCCCCGCCCCCGCGCCGGCCCGCTTCGGTAGCGCGAGGCCGAAGGCGGGTGCGCCCGCGCGCGCGTCGTAGGCGGTGATGACGTTGCTCTGCCGGTCGTTGGAGGTACCGACGCCGCTCAGAGGCTCTCTGGAGGTGCGCCTCCGATCGGTGCGCACGGGCGTCGTCGCGTCGGCCACATCGCCCGTATCGTCGGGGCTATGGACGAATGCCTGCTCGAGCTTGCGCGGGGTGCGATCGCTGGGCTCCGCGCGCCCGGTGACCGGCTGCGTGGCCGCGAAGCGGTCGATCTTGAGGGCATGCTGCACGGTGATGACCGTGAGGGCGGCGCCGAGGAGCACGAGTAGTCCTCGAGCCAGCAGCTTGATCATGGGAGGTTCCCACCGGTGAGGTTGATCCGGTAGCTCCGTCCGGTGCTCGTCCCGACGTAGAGCTGGGTCCAGTCCTCCGTGCTGAGACCGCCGAGCGTGACCGGCCCGGTCTCCACCGTGAAAGGATGGCCCGTGCCGCCGTAGAGCGTGCCGTCCGCGGTGTTGATCTGGTAGATCTTGCCGTCGCCGCTGGGGGTTACCCAGCTCGGGAAGAAGATCGCCGTGGACGTCAGGAGCGGCTCAGCCGAGGTACCGCTCGTCACGGGGATCGAGGGATTCGTGCTCCAGCGCCGGGAGATCGGGATGCTCAAGTCGGAGCAGCTGACGAAGGATGAACCGTTGTCCTCCACGCACCAGACCCCGGCCCCTGCTGTGGGGCTCGTTGTGGTCACCGGGATGTAGAGCCGGCCCAGTGTAGAGTAGTCCTCCCAGATGAAGCCGCTGCTCGCGCTAACGCTCGCGAGGGTTCCGGTGTACCCCTTTTGCGACGCCGGGCCGCCCGTCGGCGTCGTGCCCGCTGCGAAGGCGCGGACGGTCAAGGTCCCCGACAAGAGGTCGGCCGTGTAAACGGTATTGTTGTTGAAAGAAAGCGTCGGGGCCGCGCTGGTCAGGTCACCGCCGTTGAAGCTCGCGACCGGGATCGAACTGCCCGTGATCGTGTCGATGACCCAGACGCTGTTTTGGTTCACGCCGCTGCCTCTTCCCGTGGTGACCCAGAGGCGGTTGCGGCAGTAATCGACGTACGGCTGACCCGTGGCTTGGTCCATATTCGTGGGCGTGGCCGTCCACTGGATCGCACCGGTAGACGCCTTCACTCCCCAGACCTTGTTCACCGACCGGCTAATGTTACGGCTCGCGACGTAGATCAGGTCCGTGTTGAGGCCGTATTGGGTCCGGAATGCATTGCTGTCGCACGTCGCGTAGGTGTAGAGTTGCGCCGACACGGCGGCGTAGATACCCCCGCCCGAATCCACCGGAAGCTGGACCGACCAGTTGCGGAAGCCAGTCACGGCATTGACCGAGGTAAGCCAGCCGTTGGCGTCAGCGACGACCACCGCCTCGGTGGTCCCGCCACTCACCGGGAACCACCCTAGGTAGCTCTGGACCGCCCCGAACGCGATCACCGGCGCCGTCGCCAAAGGGCCCGGCGGCACCTCCAACCCGGTCGAGCTGTCGAGCGCGATCATCTTGTTGCCGTTGGACGCGACGTACACCTTGCCGTAGCCGGGGATCGGCGCGAGCGTCTGGCCACCGGTGGTCGAGTAGCTCCAGGCCATGCTCGTGCCCGGCGTCACGGTCACCTCGCTTATGGTCGAGCTCACGTCGGTGATGTAGGTGCTCCCGCCGTTGATGCGGGGGTAGACCCGATAGAAGTACTTGGTGCCGTTCGTGAACGGGGGCGTGGTGACGGTGTCCGTGAAGCTCGGCCGAGTCGGGTCAGCCGGCGTCCCGTTGAAGACCACCACCCGGTTGCCGCTGATGATCTGACCGACGGTGTAGGTCCCGCTCGGGACAAACGCGCTCATCGTCCCGGTGTCGCGGACCACGAGGGCCTGGCAGGCCGTCGGGGTCGAGCCCGACACGCACTGGGGATCGTAGAGCGGCGACCAGGACACCGTCGCCGTCGCGTCGCCCCCCTTCACGCCCATCGAGCACAGGCGGCTGTTCACACTCACACACTTGTAGAAAGACACGACGAACCAGTTCGCGATGCCGACGGTCGAATAGGAGGCGCTCCGCGTGAACTGGAGCTGGGTGGTCGAGGGAAATCCCGGGGTCCAGGTGAGGTCGTCGTAGAGGCCGTTGCTGGTATTCGACCCCCCGCCCGACGTGGTGAAGATGGGCATGGCGGCGGAGCGGTCGACCGCCGTGATGTTGCCGGCTGCGCCCATCGTACTCGTGGTGCCGCTACTGGTCGTGGCGCTCGCGGGGCGCTGAACCGCACTGCCATCGTTCAGCGTGATCACCTCATAGGCGACGTCGATGGTCGCGCCAGTGGTGTTCTGCGCCAGGTCGCGAACGAAAACGAGCCCTGTGCACAAAACCGGCGACCCACTACACGTCCCGGCGCTGAAGTCCCCCCGGACCAGATTCATGCTCTCGCTGCCCCCGTTCCCCGCCCCGGCCTGGTACGACATCATGAGGAACGACGTCGTCGTGTTCGTGGACGGAATCGTGGCGGTGGTCGCAACTATTTGCTTGGCCATGCTCGCCGTGCCGCGCGCGGCGACCGTCGCTCCGTCCATTGTGACGACCTGCCACGACACCGTCGCCGCGCTCGTCGCCGCGACACGCGAAAGGGTGAGGGTGCTCGTCGTCGCGCCGGCCGTGACCAGGCATGGCGCTGCGAACGTCCCGAGGACCCCGAGGAACATGAACTCCTCGTCGTTGGAGCTGGCATTTATGATGTCGGTCTGCTCGCCGGCCATAACGACGAAGCTCTTGGTGCAATCGACGGTACCGATATTCGGCGCCGTCGCCGGTGTCGCGCTCCCCGCGTTGAAGGTCGAGGTGCCGCGCACGACGCTGACGCCGCTCTCGAACTCCGCCACGGACCAGCCCACCGAAATGCCGGTGGTGCCGGCCGCCAGGCCGACGTCGATCGTGAGGGTGTTGTTGCTCAGCTCGCAGGTGGCTCGCCCGTTGGACCAGGTCAAGGTGTACCGGGACCAGCAGACGACGAAGGCCTTGCTCGCGTCCTGGAGCTCGAGCGTGACGGTTTGCGCGGCGGTGCTCGTGATCGCCGTGGTGCCCGAGTGGACCCGCTTCAGAATCGCCGCGTCGGCCGCGGACGGACCGAACCAGAGAAGGCCCAGCGCGGCCGCGATCAGAACCAGGGGCCAGCGGCTCGTCGCTCCGGCCCGACGCATTAGTTTCCATGGAGAAGGTCCCATCGATCCCTCCGGGAACAGTGGAGCGCAAACGCCATGCCACCGACTGGTAATTCCAGAAGGGATCGACAAGAAATGATTTCAGTAAGTTAGGATCACTGCTGAGCATGGTTGGCAGGACGACAGCTGCTCAGTTTCGACCCAGGTCCCACTTCCGTGACAAGACCTCTACCAGACCGTCAGCGCTTCGCGCACTCGGCGCGGTCTCTGAATCCCCCTCTCGCCCGACTCAAGATCTCGGCGAGGCGCCGGCAGTGCGCCAGATAGAAACCAGGCAGCGACGAGCCCAGGCCCTCATATCGGGCCCTGACCCACGCCGGGGATGGAAGCAGAGCGCGTCGCAGCGTTCCGAGGAGATCGCGCCCCCGGTCCACTAGGAGGAGCGCGATCAGGTGCTCGAGGCGAACGCGTTGTCGAGGCGACCGATGGCGCAGAAGCCAACCCATTACGCGCGCTCTCACGCCCCGCGGCCCGATCTTGGCCATCACCGGCGCGGGGACATCAGCGCCGAACAGCCTGGCGAGCTCCCACAAGGCGAAGTAAAGCGCGGCGCGCACGCGCCAGCGGGACGCCCACGCGATCAACGCCTCCCAGTCCAGCGTGCCCCGCCAACGCTCGATGAGAAAGAGATCGTAATACCAGAGCAGGCCCGCGAGCGCATGGTGCACGGCCAGGTGAACCGACAGATAGAGGAGAAGATCCTCCGGACAGAGACCGAGCGCCTCCTGACCGGCCATCGCCCTTGGCAACGACACGATCCCGCCGGCGCTTGATCACGCGGTGCAGGAAGAGCCGACCCGGCGACGTCTCGTAACAGACCACGTCGCCAACACCGACCTCCGTTCCGGTGGACGGCACGACGAGCACGACATCACCGTTCCAGAGGAAGGGCACCGTGCTCGCGGCCCTAGCCTTGATTCGCAGGGGCCCGCCCCATCTCAGAAGAAGGCAAAGGCCTCTACGGTTTAACCGCCAAGGCGACGAGGGACGGCCCCCAGTACCACCGGCAGACGTCCGCGACGAAGCGCGCCGCGATCACGAAGGCGGATTTCGTCAGGCGGAAGAGCCACCCCGTCGGGTGGTCGCCCTCCGGGTCCGGGCAAGCTGGGAGGCGAACGCGGGGTCGCCTTCGCCGACATCGTAGTCGAGATAGAGCGAACGGAGTTCGTCCTCCCCGGGAAGAGGATCGACAAAGACGAGGCCGCAGTTGACGCACTGGAGAACCGTGACGACGACTCGCGTCAAGATCAAAGTAGCCCGAGGATCGCCGCACACGAGACATCGCGGCGAACCCCGCGAGGAGGTCCCCATCGGGCCAAACTTTACTGCAGATTGCGCTCTCGGCGACGCGGGCCCGCCGTCGCAGCGGGCCCGCGATTGCCTGACCCGGGAAGGCCTCGGTTCGCGGAAAAGGAGCTGTCGCCCTTTCAGGATCTTGCAGCGCAGGAGGCGTACCATCGCGGTCGAGCCGTTGCACCAGCTTGGTGCATTTGCACCAAATCGGTGCACTCACGCACGCCCGCTTCGCGCTGAGTGAGTTTCGGTATCATCTGCTGCGTGACTCCGGGGACGGAGCGGCTAGCAGTGCAGGCGCGTCGCGGGCGCCGTCGTCTATCCCCACATGAACGGCGTGGGCGGCGACAACGTCTGGCTGATCTACGACGGCCGGCGCGAGGAGCTCCTCGGCCTGAACGCCGCGGGAAGATCGGCGGCGGCCGTCGACGCCGACCGGTATCGCGCGAGCCACGGCGTGAGCATGCCGACGCGGGGCGGAGCCGTCGCGCTCACGGTGCCCGGGGCCGTGTCCGGCTGGTGGGAGGCGCACCGCTTCAGCCGTGACGAACTCGGCTCCCCGATCGCCTGGAGGACGCTCTTCGACGACGCGATCGCCCACGCGCGCGACGGGATCGCGGCGTCCACGGGTCAGCGGCGCGTCACCGAGCAGGCAAAAGCGCTGTTCACGGATGACGGAGCCGACGAGATCAGGAAAACATTCTGGCCGGTCTCTCATCCCGATCGACTCCCCGCCGAGCGGTTCACCCAGTCCGACCTTGCACGGACTCTCGAGCTCATTGCCGAAGGGGGCGCCGAGGAGTTCTACGCGGGCGAGCTCGCGGGACGAATCGCTCACGTCGTGGCCGCCGTCGGGAATCCCCTGCGTGCCATCGACTTCGCCCGGCATCGCGCGGACTGGGTCGAGCCACTCCGCGCACGGTACCGCGGCGGCGAGACCGCGAGCCTCCCTCCACCGACGCAAGGCTTCGCGGCGCGCGCTCGGATCCTGGTGGTCGGCTGCGGCACGGGGCGCGATCTGATCGCGCTGGTCAAGCTCGGTTATCGTGCCGAAGGTCTCGATGTCGGGCCTCGTACGGTCACCGTCGCCCGTCGAATGCTCGAAACGGAAGGTCTTCGAGCGGAGTTCTACACGGGCCCGATCGAAGCTGTCGCGCTTCCGGGGAGCTTCGACGCGTTCATCTTTTCGTGGTTCTGCTACTGCTACATCCCTCAGGCGGACACTCGCATCGGCGTGCTTCGGAAGGTCAAGGCGCACCTGCACCCTGGGGGGCGAATCCTGATCAGCTACATTCCCGCCGAACGGCCACCGCGGTGGCTCCCGATTCGTCTGACACAGCTCGGCGGCCGGATCAGCGGTTCCGACTGGCGACCGGAGCCCGGAGACGTGGTGGGGCCCGCGAGCGATTGGCGGCGTATCCACTACGAGCACCAGTTCCAGGACGGTGAGCTAGAGGAGGAAGCCCATGCCGACGGCCTGACGATCGTCTTTCGCGAAAAAGGCGCCGCTGGTACGGCAGTCCTGACCGCCTAGATTCGGCCGGCGATTACTCGACGAGCACGAACCCCGAGGTCGCGACGGGGGTCGGGCCGTACAACCCAATGTAGAAAGCGGACATCTTCAAGGTTCCCTGCAGGTTTACTCCGGAGGCGCATATCAGGGGATTTCCGGCCATGATTTTCGGGAGTTCTCCCCATTTTCTTGTAGGCATACGCCCGATAGGCGGAGACCGTGGAAACCCGCATTGTGAGGCGGGCGCTTTCCCGTAGGACGCCGTCGGGGCATCTACGGAGCGCGGCGAGGCAACGCCTTTGAAGCAGGAGGTCACGATGCACAGTAACGGTTCGCCGCTGTCGGTCGCGCAGCGTCCGAACTCGAGGACCGATCCGCTGATGGGGTCCCCCCCGCGTACGCCCGAGGGGCTCTCGTCCAGGTCGACGGTCGGATTCCTCCTGCTTGACTCCTCGCTGCGCCCTATCGTGTTCAACGCCGAGGCGATCCGGGTTCTCAGCTATCCAAACGAGCTCGCGAACGGAAGGCGCCCGGACGTCCTCCTCGCCGGAAAGATTCGCCAGACGCTGCTGAGTCCGCAGCCTTCGCGTGAATCACCCCTTGTGACCGAGTTCCGGTCAGGTCGGCGACGTTACCTTTGCCGGGCCTTCCTCGTGGATTCGGACGTCAAAGGTCTTTC
>Ga0066665_10001941_pt1 | contig 9948 bp, 9 predicted proteins | sample GraSoiAngelo_114_FD_75175 | JGI IMG/M metagenome (GOLD analysis project Ga0066665, IMG submission 75175) | Grasslands soil microbial communities from the Angelo Coastal Reserve, California, USA - 14_0903_13_40cm | ecosystem: Environmental > Terrestrial > Soil > Grasslands | place: USA...
GATCTTCGCTTCGACGCTCTGGGGCTCGTGGTGGTGGACGAGCAGCACCGGTTCGGCGTTCGCCAGCGGATCTCCCTGGCCTCGAAGACGAGCGACGTCCGGGATGCCCACCTGCTCGTGCTCACGGCGACGCCGATCCCGCGAAGTCTCGCGATGACCCTCTACGGCGATCTGGATCTCTCGCTCCTCACGGAGCGCCCTGCCGGCCGCGCGCCCGTGAAGACCGCCTTTCTTCGCGAGAGCGGCATCGATTCCCTGGCCCGCATCCTCGGAGAAGAAGTGGAGCAGGGTGGAAGCGCGTTCGTGGTCTATCCTGTCGTGGAGGAGAGCGAAACCGCCGATCTCAAGTCCGCGACGGCGATGTTCGAGACGCTGAAGCGCGTGCGGCGGCTTCACGATGCCGGCGTCGTGCTGGTGCACGGCCGTCTCAAGGCTCCGGAGCGCCGGCTCGCCATCGAACGGTTCCGTTCCGGCGACGCCCGGATCCTGGTCGCGACCACCGTCGTCGAGGTGGGGCTCGACATTCCCGACGCCACGCTCATCGTGATCGAGCATCCGGAGCGATTCGGATTGGCGCAGCTTCATCAGCTGCGTGGGAGGGTCGGCCGCGCGGAGCGGCCCGGCCGCTGCGTCCTCCTCCTCGGGAAGGGAGTCGGTCAGGTCGCGCGGCAAAGGCTTTCGATCTTCGCCCGCGTGGAGAACGGACAGGAGCTCGCGGAGGAGGATCTCAAGCTCCGCGGGCCGGGGGAGCTCCTCGGAACCTCCCAGCACGGATTCCCCGAGTTCCGCGCGGTCGATCCCGCGCGGGACCTGGATCTGATCGAGGCGGCCCGGGGATTGGCCCAGGAGCTTCTCTCCGGCGAAGAAGCGCGCGGTGAGGCCAAGCTCAAGAGCTGGATCGAGGCCCATTTCGCGGACGCGGAGCGCTATCTGGAGAGCGGGTGAAGGATTCACCGAAAGATGACCCCCGGGAACGCCGATAGCTCGGATCGACCCGATTGTCCGATCCTGATCTCGAATCGAGGGCATGGATGCACGTCGAATGCAACTCGTGTAACACCCGGTACACCATTGCCGATGAGAAGATTCCGCCGCAGGGGGCGCGCGTCCGCTGCCGCAAATGCCAGGCGGTCTTCCAGGTACCCGGCCCGCCCTCGCCTTCGCCTCTTCCTCTGATTCCACCGACGCCGGAGGACACGAGCCCCGCCTCAGGCCACACACCCGCGGAGCCTGCGCCGTCCATGATGCCGCCGCCCCCTCCGCCCGCGGCGCGCGTGCCGTCCATGACACCACCGCCGCCCCCTCCGGCTGCGGAGCCGGCGCCGTCCATGCCGTCGCCCGTCGCGCCCGCGAGGAATCCCTTCGCGCCGCCCGCCGCAGCACCCGGGAACGCGGGCCCGCCGGATTTCGAACATTTTACGCCGGCCTTCGCCGCGGGGGCGCAAGCCGTTGCGGATGCCAAACCCGCGCCGCCGGCTCCGGCCGCGCCGCCGCCGCGACCGGCAACTCCCTCTCCCTTCGAGGAGACCGCGGCGCCCGTCACGGCGCCTCCGCAGGCGCCCTCCGCTCCTGCCCCCACGCCCGCGTCCCCGCGAACGGTCAGCTCCTACGCTCCCTCGGCCGGAATCCCCGAGGGGCTCCCGGAGGTGGAGCGTCTGAAGCACGAGCGGGCGCGGCGGTTCGCGCGCGTGCTCGCGTCCGATATCGCGATCTACAACAAGGAAAAGAAGGAACGCGGCGTCAAGGACGGGAATCTCGTAGCCGTGCTGGGCTACGAGATCAAGAAGTCATGGGAGGTGTACAAGGAGCGCGTCACGCCGGAGCTGGCGAACTCCACGCCGTACTTCCGGGATGCGCTGAACGAGATGCTGGCGGAAGGGAAGAAAGTCTTCTAGGTTCCCTTGGCCGGGGGAGAGATGGTTCCCTCGAAAATGTTGAGGATAAATTTTCCACGGGAACCATCTCTCCCCCGTTCACGCTGATCCTCCAGTAGACCGCTTCCATCCCACCGTGGCAGCCACCGCCGCTACGATCAGCATCACGCCGGCACCTGCAACCGCAGTCTCGGGACGGAGCCAGCCCCGTCCCAGCGCGAGGCCCAATACTCCCGCCGCCGCGAGCACCGCGACCCGCGTCGAAAAATCGCGAAGCGCGAACACCCGTCCTCGCGCCTCGGCCGCCACGGCGCGCTGCACGGAGGACTCCGTGGTGACGAGGAGAAGGGCGACAAAGATCCCCGCCGTGAAGGCCACACCCGCCAGGGCGGGGAAGGTCGCGGCTCGCGTGAAGAGCAGGAGGCTGGCACCGGCGCCTCCCAGCGCGATCGCGCTCCGGAGACGCGGCGGCAGCAGCCCCGCGCGCCCGGCGGTGACCAGCGTGCCGGCGATCATTCCGAATCCCACGGCCGCAAGGACCCCGCCCGTTCCGGAGACGAACGCGCTCATGCGCTCCTTGAGGAGCACCGTCCCGGCCACGTGGAGCGCGCCGCCGGCGACCCAGAGAAGCACGAGCGCCAGGATGGGCCCCAGCACCGCGCGATCTCGCACCGTGAGCCGAGCGCCCTCGCGAATGTCCCGGACCAGGGCCCGGTAGGTCGCGGCCGCGGTCGCGGGCAAGGGACGGCGCGCGCGGGTCCGCGGACGAAGCACCGCGAGAAACCCCACCGAGAGAAAGTAGGTCATGGCGTCCACGCCAAGGCCCCACCGCCAGCCGGCGCGCTCCACGAGAAAGCCGCCCAGGGCCGCTCCCGCGATGGTCGCCGCCACGCCCGCCATCGTCGCGAGGGAGTTCGCCTCGACCAGGTCCTCCTCCTCGACGATGTCGGGAAGAATGGCCGAGCGCGCGGGCAGGAAGAAGGAGTTCGCGACGTAGAGCAGGAAGACGACCCCGAGCGCCGCGTAGAGGCCCCCGTAGATCGCCGCCGGAATCATCAGGAGCACGAGGCATCCCCGGATGAAGTCGGACACCACGAGAACGGTGCGCGTGTTCCAGGAATCGACGAGCGCGCCCGCGAGCGGCCCGATCAGGATCGTGGGAAGAAAGCTCACCGCCGGCACGAGCGCCAGCTCGGGGGCGGGATTTCGCGGATCGCGCGCCCGCTCCATGATGAGCGCGAGCAGGGCGAGGTAGTGCAGGCGGTCGCCGAAGATGGAGACGAACTGGCCCAGCCAGAGCGACCGGAAGCTGCTGTTTCGGGCGAGGCGCGCGCCCGCGCCTCTCATCCCAGGAGCGAGGCGTAGATGGATTCCAGCCGCTCCACGATGCCAGGCCAGGCGAACCGCCGGGCGGTCTCGATCCCACGGGACCCCATCTCGCGGCGCAGCTCGGGGCGCTCGAGGAGGGTCCGGAGGGCCCGGCTCAGCGAGGCGGGATCGCGCGTGGGCACCGTGAGCCCTTCCACTCCCGGCGTGAGCACGGTGCGATATCCGGGGAGGTCGGTGGCGACGATGGGCACGCCCGAGGCCATGGCCTCCAGGAGCACGATGCCGAAGCTCTCCCCCCCTCGCGCCGGAGAGCAGAACACGTCCGCCGAAGCGTAGTACCTCGGCAGGCGGTCGTTGCTCACGCGCCCTTCGAAGTGGACGCGCGCCTGCAAGGGCCCGCGCGCCAGCCTCTCGATCCGCTGCCTCAGCACCCCGTCCCCCACGACGATGAGCCGGAAGGGAACCGAGTCGCGCGCGAGCGTCTCGCACGCGGTCATGAGCTCCGGGAGGCCTTTTCTGGGGTCGTGGCGGCCCACGAAGAGGAGGTTCGGGATTCCATCGTCGAAGCGCTCCAGCCGCGGAAGCCCGGGCCGGAAGCGGTCCAGGCTCACGCCGTTCGGCAGGACATCGACGGGTCCGGGAAAATGCCGGAGCACGCACGAGCGGGCCTCCTCCGAGACCGCGAGGCTCCTGTCGATCCGCCGGAAGGAGGGGAGGAGCGCGCGCCGGAAGAGGCGGAACGCGAGATCCGAGGTGACCGTGGAATGGAACGTGCCCACGATCGGCTGGCGCGCGACCCGGAGCGCGAGCAGGGGAAGCACGGGGGAGACCGGACAATGCACGTGGAGAAGATCGAACCGTTCCCGCTCGAGGATGGCGCAGAGCTTCCGGCGCAGCCCGAGCCCGATCGTGAGATTGTTCTCGGCTCCGTTGTACGGCACCGCGAGGTTCCGCCCGATGCGGACGATCCGGTGCGGCTGCGACGCGTCGCGCGGCGGCTCGGAGTCCTCGCGCGCTCCGTCCCCGCCGTTCCCTTCGTGCCGGAGGTGGCCGTTTCCATTCGACGCGGATCCCCGCCAGTCGCGCTCGGAGAACCCCGCGGTGATGACGGTCACCTCGTGCCCTCTCCCACGCAGCGCGCGCGCGGTGGCGTCCACGTGCTCGGTCACCCCGCCGACGGCGGGATGGTACGCCTGGCTCAGGATGCCGATCCTAAGCGGCATCGCTCGCGGGGAAGAGGGGGCGGAAGATGCACCACGTCGTGAGGTTCGCCGCGATCGCGCGCTCCTGATACTCCGCCACCCGGCGCGTGAGGCGCAGGAGATCCTCTTTCAGCGGGAGCGCCGGATCGGGCAGCTCCACTCCATCGAAGGAGACGACGTGGCGCTCGAGGGGCCGGTGCGCGCCGTTCCCCGCGCCCGCCGTGACCGCGGGCCTTCGCTCCGCGTGCGCGAAGAGGAGCGGGGATCGGGCCCTCCGCGCGAGCAGCGCGGGACCGGCCGGCAGGGCCACGCGGCGGCCGAAGAATTCCGTCTCGAGCGATCGCACGAACACGTCGCCGTCCGCGAGGAGCACCACGATCCCGCCCTCCCGCAGCGTGCGGAGCAGCGGACGGAAGCCCTCCTCGGGCGTGCTCACGAGAATGCGCTCGCGGTCCTTGAGCGCGCGCGCCGCTCCGGTGAAGGCGGGGTGGAACTGGACGCCGGTCACGACGTGGACCCGGTGTCCGAGCCGCGCGGTCGCGATGCCGGCGAGCTCCCAGTTCCCGACGTGGGGGGCCGCGACCACCGCGCCCCGCCCGAGCGAGAGCGCCTCGTAGAGAAGCTCCATTCCCTCGAAGCGAAACTTGGTGTCGAGGGCATGCGCGCCGAGAGCGCGCTGGGACAGGTACTCGAGCAGGAAGCGGTGATAGCTCTCGAAGATGGCGCGGACGGTCCGTCGAAGAGGCGGCGGGGCTCCGGGCAGACGGCCGGAGCCCGCGATCCAGGCGAGATTGGACTCGACCGCTCTGCGGCGTTTCGAGGAGAAGGCGTATTCGAGACGGGCGGTGGTGCGCGCGAGGAGATCGATCGCGGGCTCGGGAAGGCTGGGGGCGAGCCGGAGCGCCGCGTTCAGGAGAAAGCTGGGGATCAAAGCGGCGCCGGGTGGGGCTCGGGATCGAACGTCACGGTTCGACGCTACACGAGCGGCTCCGGAAGCGTCAAGAATGGGCGGGCTTTTGTTTGACTGGCGCGCCGTGCGCGCCTAGAGTACGACCCAAGGGATGCGTCTTTTCGCGCATCACGGGGACGAAACGAGCCATTCGTCTCAGCGGCCGATCTCGGCGTCCCATCCATCCGATTCGAAGAGCGCGTCCGCGGTCTCCACTTCGGAGAGACAGCGGCACCGCGAGCCCTGCTTCACGTGCGGGCAGACGGCATACACGCGATTGTCGCGCCGGCAATAGACTTCCGTGGCGCGCCGGGCGGTGGTTCTCGCGGCGGGGGAATGCGAACTCGGCTTCATGGTGTCCTCCTCGGGATCTCGTGCCTCGAGCGGGCCCGGCACTCGCGCTCCTTCGCGTGCAGTTCCAGTCACTCCGAACACGGTGAAATTGCAACGCGCATGCCATGGGCGGTCTCCATCCGGAGGGTGAGGCGATGGCGAGTCAGAAGCTGGTGCGCTGCGAGATTCGGAGACCGGATTCCACGGGAGACGCGACGGTGCGCTACGTGCCGCTGGAGATCTTCGGTCTCTGGGAATTCCTCATGCGGACGAAGCACCGGTTCGACGTGACGCAGACCGTGGCGTCCCTGTGGATCGACGTGAACGAATCACCGGAAGCCGCGTACGGCGAGAACCAGTACGAGCGCGTCACCGAGGTGGAGCTCCTGCGCTATTCCGACCGCGACGGAATGTTCAGCCGCGTGAATCGCTACTTCCCGACGTCCGATTACCCGGCGCTCAAGGAGCTCCTGCTCCGGCACTACGAAGGCGCCTCCGATCCGACGGCCCCTCAGCTCCAGATCAAGGAGCGGCAGGGGATCTGGATCCGGCGCGATCCTCGCGCCTGACCTCTCCCGGGCGGCACGGGCCGCTATCTGACGCTGGCCGTGACAAATGCATAGCTGCATTTCTACTAAAGATTAGCCCCCCATCCACCGTTCTATTTCCAAAGACAGGCGGCACGTATCGTGCTCCCGAGAGGGAGGGGTACGAACCAGGAACATCGAGGAGCGACGCCATGGTGGTGGTCAGCTATTCGGGACGCGAGATCAACGCGAAGATCGTGTACTACGGCCCCGGTCTGAGCGGAAAGACGACGAACCTCGAGAAGATCTACGACAGCGTCCCGGAGACCAATCGAGGCCGGATGGTCTCGATGAAGACGCAGACCGACCGCACGCTCTTCTTCGATCTCCTCCCTCTGGACCTGGGGGAGCTGCAGGGCATGAAGACCCGCCTTCTCCTCTATACCGTTCCCGGCCAGGTCTATTACAACGCCACCCGGAAGCTGGTGCTCAAGGGAGTGGACGCGGTGGTCTTCGTCGCCGACTCGGCTCCGGACAAGATGGCGGAGAACCGCGAGAGCTTCACGAACCTCGAGTTGAACCTGAAGGCGTACGGGATCGACATCCGGATCATCCCGCTCGTGATCCAGCTCAACAAGCGCGACCTTCCGAACGCGATGCCGGTCGAGGACATGAACCGCGAGCTGAACCGCCTGAACGTGCCCTGGTTCGAGGCGCAGGCCGCGAACGGCGCAGGCGTGTTCGAGACGCTCCGCGGCGTTTCGAAGCTCCTGCTCGCGAAGATCACGAAGGACGTGCTCGAGAAGGACAAGGGTGCGGTGCAGGGCCTGAGCCGCGCGAAGAGCGCCGCGGCGAAGGCGCAGGCGGCTCCCGCGGCCCCGGCCCGGCCCACCGCGGCGCCGGCGAAGCCCGAGAAGGCGCCGGCGGGCGGCAAGCTCCTCAAGTATCTCAAGCGCGGCAAGGGCGAGGAGGCTCCCGAGGCGGAAGCCGCGCCGGCTCCCGGACCCGCGCCCACGCAGTTCATGAACGAGAACGTCCTCATGGACGACGGAACGATCCTGGGACGTCCGCCTCAGAACCTGAACGCCGAAGAGGAGCTGGTGCTCACGGAGGAGGACATGATCGCGCATCCGCCTCCGGGCGTGGAAGCGCCCCCTCCGCTCCAGCGTGCCGCCGTGGCGGCGCCTCCCCCGCCGCCGGTCGCCCGCGACGAGGAGAGCGTCGGAGATTTCGAGCGGGAGGGAAGCCAGATATCCTCCAGCCAGGCGCGCGTCTCGGCCGTGGGCTCCGGCGATGCGCGCCGGGTCTCGATTCCCATCGAGCTGGGCTCCCTTCCGCGCTCCGGGCGCGTCACGCTCACCGTCGAGATCTCGATCCAGATCGATTCGGACGACGCTCGCCCGAAGGTCTCCGGCGGGAAGAAGCACGCGGGCCTCGACGACTCCTTCACGCGCGACCTGGAACCCATTCCCTAACCCTTTTTCGTTGACACACGCTTCCGGCCGTCCCTAGGCTGCGCCCGTGGATCGGGCGTTGCCGATGGCGATTCCCGACGCTTCACTCGGAGCGTCGAGCGCGCGGAGCGAGGAGAGCCTCGTCCTGGCGGAGCGTCTCGCGCAGGGCGCCTCCGACCCCGAGCAGGTGCGCGAGGCCGCGCGTCTCTTCTCCCTCGAGGGGCAGCGCGCGCGCGCGATCGACGTTCTGCGCCAGGGAATTCTCACCCACCCGCGTCACCCCGACCTCAACGCCCTCCTGGCCGATCTTCTCTCCCGGAGCGGAAGCTTCGAGGAAGCGGACCTCTGCTTCCAGAGGGCGGTCGAGTGCGATCCCGGGAACGCGGAGGTCCGCTACCTCGAGGGGCTGCACCACGGAAGGCAGGGACATCTCCCGGCGGCGCAGAGCTCCTATGAAGAGGCGGTGCGGCTTTCGCCCACCCACGTGAAGGCGTGGGTGAATCTGGGGCTGGCGCTGGCCGACCGCGGCGACCGGACCGGAGCGGCGAGCGCCCTCAAGCGCGCCATCGCGGCGGACCCTTCCTGCGCCGAGGCCCACTCGAACCTGGGAGTCCTCTTCGCGGAAGAGGGCCTGCGCGAGGAGGCGCTCGAGGAATTCCGGCGCGCGGTAGCACTCCGCCCCGATTCCTCGGAGTCGCACTTCAACCTCGGCTGGGCGCTCCTCTGCGAGGATGAGCTCTGCCAGGCCGAGGCCACGCTCCAGGAGTCGGTGCGCCTCGATCCGGGGAACGTGGAAGGGCTCTACGCCCTGGCGCTCCTGCATCAGCGCACGGGTGCCTACGCGCGTGCCGTCGAGGCGCTCAAGCAGGCGATCGAGAGGCGGCCGGACGACGCGCGCTTCCATTATTCTCTCGGCATGGCCTACAACAGCCAGGAAGCGGTGGACCAGGCAATCTTGGCTTTAGAGACCGCGGCCCGGCTCGAGCCCCTCGATCCTCGCATCCATCGCCTTCTGGGCGTGGCCTTCGACAAGAAGGAGTTGCCGGCCCGGGCTCGCGAAGCGTACCGGCGGGCGGCGGCCCTGAGCGGGTGACCGGGCCCGCGCGGCTCGGAGGGATCGCGCGCGCGTTCGAAGCCGCGAAGCGCGAGCGCCGCGGCGCGTTTCTTCCCTTCCTCACTTCCGGCTTTCCCGACCTCGTGGAATCGGACCGGCTCGCGGCGGCGCTCTGCGAGGAAGGCGCCGACGTCCTGGAGCTGGGCGTCCCCTTCTCCGATCCGGTCGCGGACGGGCCCGTCATCCAGCGTGCGAGCGAGGCCGCGCTCCGCGCCGGCGCGACGCTGGCGCACACGCTGGGGCAGGCGATGAGACTTCACGCGCGCCACGACACCCCGATCGTGCTCATGACGTATCTCAATCCCGTCCTCCGTTACGGGACCCAGCGCTTCGTCTCGGACGCCGCCGCCGCCCTCGTGGACGGCGTCATCCTCGTGGACCTTCCTCCCGAGGAGGAGCCGGAGCTGTGGGATGCCTTGCGCGCCGCGGGAATCGACACGGTGACCCTGGTCGCGCCCACGACCGAGCCCGGGCGGCTCGTGCGGATCGCGGAGCGCGCGAGCGGGTTCCTCTACGTCGTGGCCCGGCTGGGCGTGACGGGGCAGGGGCGAATCGACGCCGTCCTCGATTCCATCCTCGACCGGTGCCGCGAGCTCACGCCCCTGCCGCGCTGTCTCGGCTTCGGGATGGATCTAAAGACACCGATCGGGCGCTATCGAGGAAAAGCGGAAGGGATCGTGGTGGGGAGCGCCCTGCTCGAAACGATTCTCGAGGGGTCCGATCCGCGCTCCCGCGAGGAGCGCGCGCGCGGGTTCGTACGCGGCATGCGGGCGAGGCTTCCGGAGCTTTCCCCGCTCTAGATCAGATTCCCGACCGGATCAGAGCCCCAGGTTCGAGAGACGCCACAGGGCGCGCTCGCCGCTTCGATCGGAGGACAACAAGATTTCCCGTCCGTCCGGAGACCACGCCGGATGGCGGATCACGGCCTGCGGCAGGTCCTGCGCCAGCAACGTGAGCCCCTGCGCTTCTCCCATCGGATTCAGGGCCCACACGCCCCAAATGCCCCCGCGATGGGACGCCATGAGAATCTGCGTCCCATCGGGGCTCCACTTCGGGCTCCGGTCGAGGACCGGCCCCGAAGGAGGGTTCGAGGCGACCGTGAGCTGGACCGCCAGCGTGTCCGAGAGCGAGAGCTTCCAGATCTGCCTCGTCCCGCTCGGCCCCGC